>Ga0326728_10002371_pt1 | contig 63047 bp, 70 predicted proteins | sample MB3enrmetagenome_FD_207602 | JGI IMG/M metagenome (GOLD analysis project Ga0326728, IMG submission 207602) | Lab enriched peat soil microbial communities from McLean, Ithaca, NY, United States - MB31MN | ecosystem: Environmental > Terrestrial > Soil > Wetlands > Peat | place: USA: New York...
AAATGCCCCATAGGCTGTTCGCACCCCGGGCAATTGAAATCCATGTTCATTGCCTGGGAGAACGTAAATATCGAATGGCACTCCTTGCAGATGTAGAAATCGTTCTCTTCCTCAAATTTTCGCCGTCGCTCCAGTTTCTCCATGACCATTGCCATATCTTCCCGGATGGCATCATAGATATGATCGATACGAAGCTGCCAGAGATAGGTCAACCAGCCTGTTTCATTATTCTTGATGCGGTGATATTCTGCGAGCCTTTTTTCATACAGGGTATACAGGGAGTGTCTCACTGAGTTCAGGTTGATACTGGTCTTTGCTGCGAGATCTTCATCACTGTGCTCCCCTTCCTCAGGGAATCGTTCGAGGAGGGAAAGCCCGTCGTCCCCGATCAGCCGGTGAAGATAAGCACGTATTGCCGGATCATTCAGCACATCGTCTACGCGATCCATCAGCGCATATATTGTCGGACGGTGCTAATATGCTTATCCAGCATCCCAAGTGCAGCATCGCGATCCGGTCCCTGCCCATATACGCTCACTACGGCTTGGTCTTTCTCAAAACTGGTGCCCGGCCAGGGTATATCCGCTATTACCGGTGCAAGGTGTCTCAGATCTTCCCTGACCGTTATATCGCGGTCGGCGAAAAGAATACTTCGCACAGCGACCTGTCGCGGCACTGGCATGGTGGATGGCAGCCTTCCCGCACATGCTCCTACGTGAAGGTCAAACACGTTGCAATCAAGGGCTGCCTCTACAGTATCGACCGTTGCCTGGAATCGCGGATTTACCTCGATCGCATAACACCCGCCGTCTCCGCAGACAAAATCGACACCGATAGTGCCGATGCACCCGCTGGCTGATGCAATCTTCTCCGCGAGCGTAATCATGGTAGGGGCACTGGGATGAATAAATGGCGTGATCGATCCACAGAACCCGAACCCGGCACTGTCTTTTCCGCGGAGAATCTGTTCATTAGTTGTTACCGCCCGGGCTCGGGAACCGTCAGTGATGCAGCAGACACTCGCGGGAACCCCTTCAACGATTTCCTGCTGGATGTAGGAGATCTCAGGATTTGATGACTCCCATGCAGCGAGCCCTTCAGGATCCGCAACAATGGAGTTCCGCCATCCCCCGGCTCCGCGCCGTGGTTTGATCATGACCGGAAAAATTCCTGTTTTTATGAGCCGGGGGACCGGCACACCCAGTCCCTCGAGGAACTCCTGAGTTTCCAGTTTATCGAGAAACCGGGAAATCCTGTTTCTGGGGGTTCCACAGAGAGGAAGTATCGCTGGCAGGTCTTCAGCTCCGGACGTGAAAACCAGGAAGTCAAACTGGTATCTGCCACTCATCTCATGGATGGCGTCAGGAAGATCTTCAAGTTCATCGAATTTGATCCTGTCCCGGGTATACCAGTCAAGGTCCTGGTCGCAGAAATGATCAACCGCGCAGACTTCGTATCCGGCGCGATATGCGGACTGGGCAACATGCCGGGTTGCAAAACCGGCGACAAGGACCCGACTTTTCACAACTCCTCCGTCTGTTTCCCTGCTTTTGACGGGATGATGCGGATATGGGCTCCAGGAAAAACTGCTGCAAGTTCCCGGCCCTCGAAAAGATGATCGAGAAACAGGGCGAGGCTCGATATCTCGGAATGGGGTTGGCCGGTCACAGCAACGTTGTAATCAGAAAGTCCGTAAATCTCGCCCGGTACTTTCTCCGCGCCTACCACAACAAGGATCTTTTCCCGTGTCCTGATCTCAGCAATGCCCTGTGGCAGGTTGATGCCGTACATTGTAAGGTGCACGACGATGCCCCCTTGGGATTTCCAGTCGCGGATGCAGGAACGCCACTTCACGTTATCCTCGCAGAAGAATTCGCCGCCCCACCGGTCTACGACATCCCCGATACTCTTGACGACGCCTTTGTCGGCAGCAGCAAGATACATCCCTTTCGCACCAAGAGCCCGTGCAGTAAGCCCTACATGCGTTGTCACCCGCTGGTCGCGCTCCGGACGGTGTCCGATCCGGAGAATCACTACATCGTTTCCCGTCATCCCGACCGTTTTTTCTCCCTGATAACACCGTTTTCGATGACAAACGGCAGGTCTTTATCATATTTTATCTGGTTAGTGACGAGAGCTTCGCTGAACGAGAGCATCTGCACGGTATTTCCCGATCGTTTCACCAGACAGAACCGCTCAAGGCGCGCAAGTGAATCTTCTACGACCGAAGTCTCAAGGCCGCTCTTGTTCACGAGAGTCTCTGTAGTGGCAGGGGAACCCTGCGGGATCAGGTGATAGACCAGCCAGTCCACATCCTCTACTTTCACCTGTAATCATTCCTCATGCTGGGGAATAAGGATTTTGACGGGCGTAAGTCGACACCCTTGTAATTTTTATCCTTGCCGTCCAATAGCTGGCAATGACTGCCGGCGGAGAGAAAATCCCCTATCGGGACCTTGTGGCCCTTACCGATAGCATTTTGGACGAATGTGATGAGGATGTTGCACTCCTCGCCCGCAGGATCGGTGGGCTTGATGCCGTGATTCGTGATGAACTGCTGGTATCGGACCTGCTGAATGCATACCAGGTTTTTTATTACTTTTTCAGGATCGACCCCGATGAACTGGTAAAAGAGCGGCTGGAACTTGAACCAGCTTCTGCGCTCATTTACGGGATAAAACTTCATGAGATCGATCTTCTCGACCTTGTTTTTCTCGTAAAAAACAAAGAGCCGCTGATCGTCATCAGTGACGGAGAGAAAGAAGTTGCGGTTTTTTCCGGCAGGTCTGCGTATACAAACGGCTTGAATTTATTGCAAAATCCCGGTGAGTATGCATAACCGCAGTCAGATTCTATCAGGAAAACTCCTCATTGTTTTCGGGGTTTAATCGCTCAACGATCACCGGCGCTAATCAGGTGTTCGTCCACAACCGCAGGCACAATCGGTGGCAGTTTCCCCCAGCTGACGGTTGAATCTCCCATAATCGCAAATATCCCCATGACTTCGGCCGGGTTGATCTGTTTCAGGACTGACTGGTCATCCGGCCGGATCTCGTTGCAGACAGCGGTAGCCCATGCATCAGCGAGTGCAACATCATGTGCAAAAATCGTCACGGAATCTGCCATTCCAAACGAGATTGACGGGCCGACTGTGGCAGATGATGTGCAGACCCCAAGGATGTCATCCTGGGGTGGAACGATAAACGCGATGCGGTTGGAGAGCGCCGCTTCACCGGCATGGACCCCAATCCTTACCGGGCGATCGCAGGTGAGTGCAATGTCACCTCCGTTGTCGATCACACCGAACGCAGCACCTGCGTCCTGCATGGCTTCGATACCGGCCGATGCGATGGCCCCTGCCACCGCTGCCATGGGACCGACCCCGGCTTTTCGCGTCGCTTCCGCCATCTTCACGATGATCGGATCATCCGAATCCGGAACATAGGGATCAAAGGTAGCCAAAAAGTAAGGGTCCTGGACGATATATGCCTCCAGCACCTGCCGTGCTGAAAGCATCCCCTCTTTTGCCGCAGCAACATGAGACGGGTGATCAGCGAGGATCGTGGCTATCGTCTCACGGAACCGGAACGGTTCACGGATCATAGCGGCAACGCAAGCGCCTGATGCGGGCAGGCATCGATGCACCTGCCACAGAGTATACACTTTTCCTCATCGAGATTTAGTTTCCAGTCGTCATCAAATGAGAAGACTTCCCGGGGACAGACGCTGATACAAGCCCCGCAGTCCACGCACTCGCTCACGTTGACGCTGATCCCGTGTTCAAGGATGCGGACATTTGCACCGAGGTCGCGCATCGTATCGCTGACCAGCCGGCACTGGTCATCCGGAACCTCGATGAGCGCTTCGCCCTGTGAAGAGTCGATGACTGCACGTTCGACGTTGATCAGGACCCCGGTGTCCCGGACGACCTGTGCGATGATGGGCTTCCTTCCTTTCTTCCGCGAGAATGTAACGAGAAGTTTCATTTCAGCCACCTCCCGCCGATAAGTTTCCCAAGATCTATCGCAGTAAGCATTGCAAGGACGTGATGCTGGCCATCAACCACCGGCATTGCGCTGATATTGTGCTGCTCGAGTTTCTGGACAGCGATATCGACCGACTCATCCGGTGTCGTCGTAACAACTTTCTTCTTCATGATGTCTTTGACGAGATGAGCTTTGCCCGGGTTGGCGACCGCTTTTGAAACATCGAACGTCGTCACAATACCGACAAGGGTTCCCTGTCCGTTGATGACCGGAAGATGGTTCGTCTCCCCTTTGAGAAGTTTCTGCGCGGCAGTCCTGATCTCTTCATCTTCACCTATGGTGACGACCTGTCTGTCCATGATATCCAGAACTCTCGGACCCGTGGATGTCTGGTGCATCGGCCTGACCTGCTTCTTCGGGTCTATTGGACGGGTTGGCAGTGTGAGTTGGAGAGTTCCGTGCTCGACCCATTTCTTGAGCTCTGATGCAACCTGACGCGCCCTCCGGAAACTGGAAAGGGAGGACGTCCGGACCTCATCCCCGTTCAGGTCAATCACCCCGCTCTTCAGTTCAGCGTAATTCACCTTCCGTAACGAGGGCCGGTTGCGGCTCGGGACCCCGTAATCGAGCAGGTCGACGGAGATATCTTCATCGCGGACTGCGGTCGCCCTCACGACTTCTATATCGGTTACTGGCAGGGGAATGCCAAGGCCAACATAGAGGGTCACACCATAGCCATGCATGGTGGCTGCCCGCAGGTAATCCTGAGACATTTTCTTCAGATCCCCGGTGACCATCAGCGTACCGAACCCTCCTGCAGGAGAATGCTGAGTTCCTTCACCAATGACCATCCCTGGTGCTCCGCATAAGAAGATCGGAACTCCGCTGCCGATAAGCCGGAGTTTTGGATCATTGGAGAGCGGGTTAAGCAGCCCGGCGCCCGAAAATGTCACGTTCCCGTATCCGGGAAGGAGGGTTCCCATGTAAGTATGCAGGGTATGATCAGTCGAATTGGTTGCCGCATTGTACCGCTGGTATGCGTTGCGCGGGTTGCACATAATCGCCTGGTTTAAATTCTCCAGCACAAGATCAGTGGTGATATTCCTTCGAGGGTAGCAGTCCGTTCCCCGGGAAATTGCACGGAGTTCCACCGATTTTCCCGCAACAAGGTCCTCGATCACATGCCCGCCGCCATACTGCTCCTCCCGGGTGGTGGACTGCTGAGTTGCACCGATATAGGTATCAACCGCTGCAAGTCCGCCATACGCTTCAACGTCATTCAGCCAGATCCGCTCCATCCGGATTGGTGGATCAGAGTGGCCGAAATTAAGGAAAGCACCGGATGAGCACATCGCCCCGAACGTGCCGGTCGTTACTACATCAACCTCTTTCAGCGCGCCTTCCTCTCCCAGCTCAGCTACGATTGAGGGCATTTCCTCGGCAGTGACCACCCGGGCGTTGCCGTCACGGATGCGGCCGTTGATCTGATCGATGGACTTGTGCATATGCAGGAATATGCATTAATGTATAATCAATATAACTGTTATTACTGGAGGTAATATACGGATATATATCTCCGGATTACCATATTCATTCATGCATGTTCGTGCATTCATCGACGATATGGAACGGCTCGCCCCGGCGGCTTTGGCCGAGGAGTTCGACGACGGGAGGATCGGACTTGTTGTTGAAGGGAAAACAGAGATCAGGCAGGTGTGCTGTGCCCTTGATGCGACGATAAATGTCGTGAATGCGGCGGTGTCAGCCTCCGCCGATATGCTCGTTGTCCACCACACACCGCTATGGACACCCGTCACAGCGTTAACCGGGAACACAGCGTTGCTGATGCGCGCCATCCTCTCCGCAAATATAAACCTTTATGTCATGCACACGAATTTCGATCATGCCCCCTGTGGGGTAAATGATGCCCTCGCGGAGGTTCTCTCACTGAAGGATACGACACAACTGTCACTGGGGAGTATCGGTACCTGTGACCTTACCGTCAATGAAATTTCCCGGCGAGTTGGAGGAAACGTTCGGGTATGGGGTAAACCCGGACCGATACGAAGACTGGCAGTTGTTGCCGGCAGCGGGTTTGATCCTGAACTTCTCTCAGAAGCATATAATCGCGGTGCCGATGCATTCCTGTCAGCCGAAATGAAACATTCGGTAGCACGGAATGCTCCCATCCCCTGTATCGAAGCGACGCACTATGCTCTGGAAGCCCCGGCAATGCGACGTCTTGCAGGCCAGAAATGCTGGCAGTTTATCGATGATCCCCCGTATCTCACGACCGTTACATGAGCGATATCTGGCAGCAGCTGTCTGCAAAGAAGGCACTCGATCCCCAGCTCCGTGCAGAGATCGAACAGGTATTCGGGCCCCGGGGGAGAAAAGCCCTCGCAGCAATCGACTCGGGAAAAGTAAAAAAATACCTGGACTTTTTTGTTGTCGAAGGGAGGACTGCAGAATATATCGTGGAAGAGGATTTCTGTACCTGCGGGGATTTCCTGTACCGCGGGAGAACCTGCTGGCATTTGCTTGCTGTCAGGATCGCTCAGGCTGCCGTGATGTTTGAAACTGTCGGGTCCTGGTACCAGGATACATGGAAATGACTGGAACAATTGTGTCAAATATCAATTATACTGACGATAAAGTGGTTATTTATTCTTGCAAAAACCACAGCAATACAATATAAATGACGATTTTACGATAAGATGCATGACGGGAAAATCTTATCCGCGTTCTTCCCAAAACTGGATAGATCGTTTATCCCTTCTCAATGATGACCCGGAATGACTCTCCGAGAGGTTCCACATTTAAGATCCGGTGCCCCTCCTCCTTCAAACTCCTGGGAACATTCAGCATGGCATCGCCTTCATCGATAATGATTTCCAGCAGCTCGCCCGGCTCCATGTCCTCGAGAGCGAGTTTTGTCTTCACGAAGTTCATGGGGCAGATAACACCATGCAGGTCCAGCCGCTTTTGTATCTTACTTGCCACGGAGGATCGCCTCTTTCACGACATCCAGGCTGATCCTGTCGATCATGTGCCCGAAGCGCTCCTTTTTCCGACCCGTCTTTTGGTAGTACTCGATGGTGTTTCTCACGAGATCATAGAGGCGTTCCTTCGATTCGATGAGACTCCCAAGCCGGGTTGCGAGCCGGGGTTTCTTTCCCATAGTCCCGCCGATCCAGAGGATGTACCCCTTGGAAGCGATTTTCCACGCGCCGGTTGGACAACTGGCGGTACAGATGCTGCAGTTGATGCATTTGGGAAGGTCGAGAACGTACTCATCGCCAGCATTCTGTATCGCATTCGTAGGGCAGATGTTCACGCAGAGACCGCAGTTACTGCACGAGACCTGCACCCACTCGGGGATGATTCCACCCATAACGCCAATGTCATTCTCGGTCGCCTTTGCGCAGTTATGAGGGCAGCCGGTGACCGCCATCTTGAACTTGTGGGGAGTCTCTTTCCGGAACCAGGTACTGTCAAGCTGACTGGCCATCTCCTTCGTGTCGATAATCCCCCACCGGCATGTCAGGGCACCAGGGCAGCCAGCGACGATCCTGACCCGGGGACCGCACGCCCCCATCGTAACACCGACCGATTCCAATTCAAGTTTCGCGGCTTTGAGGTTTGTGTGGTGCACGAAGTGTATCTCAATTCCCTGCCGGGTCGAGCAGTGGATCTGCCCCTGACCGTACTTCTCCGCAATCTCCGCGACCTTCTTCATTTGTATTGCGGTAAAATCGCCTGCGATAGCGTGGAGCCGCATCGCGAAGTATTCTTTCTGCTTCTGCTGGATCATCCCGATTTTTTTCAAGGCCACAAGATCGAAAATCTCTTCTGTCATTGGTTCTCCTCCCTTATCGACAATGGTTCTTCCTCAACTGTTCCCTGTCGTATACGAAATCCCCTGAGATTCTTTACACCTTCATGCAGGGAGACGATCACGTATACAACCATAGGGTCGTACGCGAGCCGGATATCCTCGGCAGACGGTCTCGCAGGCGAGGCAGGGTGGCTGTGATAGACCGCAAGGATATTCAGGTCTTCCTTCCTTACAGCCTTCATGACCGAGAACTGTTCCTGCGGGTCGAGTGTGAAGTGCTCTTCGCTCTGGTCGATATTTTTCATCGGATAGCGGCGCGTGACATTTTCCCCAAAACCCGCGAGGTACCCGCACGCTTCGACCGGGGCCTCTTTTTCCGCGTGGGCATACATCTGTTCAACGATAACGGCTGGGAGGATCATCGTTTCATCTCGCACACTTTCTGCTCGTAATCGATAAGCGAGGTGATGACCGGGTGGTCGTTGCAGACCGGGCAGGCCGGGTTCCTTTTGATCTTCACTTCGCGGAAGTTCATGGGAAGAGCTTCGAAGATCAGGAGCCGGTCGGTCAGCAGGTCTCCTGCGCCAAGGATGTATTTCAACGCCTCGATAGCCTGCAGGGTTCCGACAACACCCGCCATCCCGCCAAGCACACCAGCCTCTGCACAGCTTGGGATCGCCCCGGTGGGTGGCGGGGCGACAAACATACACCGGTAGCAGGCGCTTTCCCTGGGTTTCACGGTCATCATCTGCCCGTTGAACCTCAGGATGCCTGCATGCGAATACGGTTTTTTGAGCAGTACGCAGGCGTCGTTGATCAGGAACTTTGCCGCAAAATTATCTGTTCCATCGATGACGAAGTCGTATCCTGCAATAATCTGCTGGGCGTTTGCTGCACGTACCATTTCGGGGTGGACCCTCACCTCGACATCAGGGTTGAGCCGTGCGATCTTCTCTTTGGCGGAGTCTGCCTTCCTCACACCGACATCATCGGTGAAGTGTATGACCTGCCGCTGGAGGTTGGTCAGATCGACCTTGTCGCCATCGGCAATCCCGATCGTCCCTACGCCAGCTGCGGCAAGGTACAGGGCTGCAGGGGATCCGAGGCCTCCCGCACCAATGATCAGGACTTTTGACTTCAGAAGCTTCTTCTGTCCTTTTCCTCCGATCTCTTTTAAGATTATATTCCTGCTGTACCGTTCGATCTGGTCTTCTCTCATATACCACCTGTTTTCAGATTCCTGCCAGTGCCTGCCGGAAATCGGCGATGATATCATCAGCGTCCTCAATCCCGACTGAGAGGCGGATGATGGTGTCATCCACACCCACAGACTTCAGCTCGTCAGCTGTGAACCCCGCATAGATTGTCGTTGCCGGGTGCAGAACCAGGGACTTGTTGTCGCCGAGATTCGACGATCTCCGGATGAGCGTGAGCCGGTTCAGGAACCGGAAACAGGAGGTTTTGTCAGGGAGTGAAAACGCGAGGATACCCCCGTATCTTCCCTTGAACTGCTGCTTTGCCAGCCCATGGTATGGTGATAAGGTGAGGCCTGGATAATCGACTGACCTCACCGATTTCTGTTGACTTAAGAATTCTGCAACTGCCTGAGCATTTTGGCACACCCGCTCCATGCGAAGGGCGAGCGTTTCTAGGCCAAGGCTCTGGAGATAGGCGTCGTGGGGGGACATACAGCTCCCTGTCTCCCGGTAAACCTCCTTCCTCAATCTTGCTATGAATGCCATATTCCTGAGCCGGTGATACCCTTTGAGGGCAGGTACCGCTGACCAGTCAAAGGTGCCAAGGTCGACAATGGCCCCGCCCATGCTCGTCGCTCCCCCTGAGATGTACTTTGTCGTCGAATGAATGACGATGTTTATCCCGTGGTGTTTTGCGGGGAAGAGATACGGTGTTGTTGCGGTGCTGTCGGCGATTAGGACAAGTTTGTGGGTGTGAGCTATCCGGGCGATTCCCTCAAAGTCCGGGACAACCGTGCATGGATTGGAGATCGTTTCGAGAAAAATCGCCCGCGTATTCCCGTCGATGGCCGCTTCCATTGCTTTGAGATCGTTGATAGGAACGAACCTTACCTCGATACCGAGCGGGGAGAAGACATTCCGGAAGAGAGAGAACGTCCCTCCGAAGAGGGACGAGGAGGAGACGATATTGTCCCCTTGAGAAATCAGGTTGAGGAGCGTTGTCGATATCGCCGCCATTCCTGAGGAGACGGCTACTGATGCGAGCCCGTTCTCGAGAAGGGTAAGCTTCTTCTCAAAGGCATCCACGGTCGGATTCGCGATGCGGGAATATGCAAAGGCAGCCCTCCTGCCGGAGAAGGCCTCCCCCATCGCCTCGGCAGATTCGAAATCATGAGCCACTCCCGCATAGATGGGAAACTGGAGGGCCCGGTTGGCTTCTTTCCCTGAGCCGGTACCATGAATTGCTCTCGTAGAAAAACCCAGATTCATCAGTGGGAGCCGCCCCCCATGAAATAAAGGAACTCAATGACATCGCCTTCCCGGACAACGAGCGTCCCATAGTCTGGCCGGTCAAGGATGACCCCGTTGTGTTCCACGGAGACCATATCCGGGGATTCTACTTTCTGCACCACGAGCAGCTCGCAGATGGTCATTTCAGATGTGATCTCTTCCTCATTTCCGTTGATGGTAATCCTCATGATTTATTCTCCTGCATGTGAGACCGGATTTTTTTGTGGCATGAGTCAGATAACGTTGACGAGCGAGTGCTAAATATGTGAAGAAGAGAGCAACCTTTGCCGCTAAAATACGCTAATTTGGGGAAAATGGAAGAGATTCACTGGAAAAAATGAAAGAAATTAAAAAACAGATCTCTGCTTTTTTCGTACTTACTGGAGGGATTGCCGATAAAAGATCCCTATTTTCATATTGATTTCCACACCTTCGCCAGCGATTCGCCCAGAACGTGGATCCTGAACTCATTGAGATAACCAAACGGCGTTATCTTGACTGAATATCCTTTTGCCGTAAGCCGATCCCTGATCCGGACAAAAATTTCGTAGGCAAAGTTTACATCTGCCTTACTTTCAGAGAGATGAGCAAAAGAGTGCATGACAATTGTCGACCTGCCAGTCTTCTTGGCGAGCCATGAGATATTGTCTGCCGCTTTCCGCACCACAGCATCTATTCTCTCCTCGTCTTCTTTTTCGATATTAATAAAGATCGTAAGCGCTTCTTTTACCAGCTCTTCTTTGTCACAATCTACTGCGGATTCAACTGTTTTCTGGTACGTCCGGTACCAGAATTCTGTCGTATTGAACATCAGTAGTTTCATCCATCCTCAGAGACACGCAGGCTGAAAGATATATAAACAGATGCATAGCATCAAAATTTGCCTCTATTATGAGGTTTAATTGTAGGAATTATCAAAGACTGAAGGTAATGGAGATCCAAAGCGCGATGAGGATCATTGATGATCACTGTTGACTTCCGGCACTACGCTGCCGGGAAGGTATAATTATTTTCAGAACCATCGAAAAAATGGTCGTCAATGCCGGCATGTCCGGCATATTGCGGAATAACTACGGCGCCCGAAATGGATGCCGAGAGAAAAAGAAAGATAAAAATGAGGGCCGGTGTGGCAGAGCGGTTAATGCGTTCGCCTGCAAAGCGAATTCGTGGGGGTTCGACTCCCTCCGCCGGCGTCTGATTAAAAGGAAACCTGTGCCATGAACCTCTATAGTACGTTGTCAAGAAATGTCGAACCGCTGGTAACCCATCATCCTGACCGGGTCTCCCTGTTTGTCTGCGGCCCGACAGTGTATGACTACTCGCATCTCGGTCACGCACGGACATATGTCGTATTTGACGTACTAGCAAAGTACCTCCGGTGGACGGGAAAAGAAGTGTTTTATCTCCAGAACATCACTGATGTTGACGACAAGATAATCAACCGTGCAAATGCGGAAGGCGTTTCCCAGAGTTTTCTCGCCAGGAAATTCGAGGCCGAATACGTCCGGGATATGCGTTCTCTCGGCATCGATGCGGTGAGTTACTACGCAAGGGCAACCACTCACATACCGGAGATCATTCACCAGATAGAGCGACTGGTTGAACGCGGGGTGGCGTATACCACAGAGTCCGGGGTCTACTTTAACGTCGATACCTTCGAACGCAACGGGGAGCTGTCCGGTCAGTGCGCCGACAACCGTGTCGGCCGGGTAACCGATGCAACGAAACACAATGCACTCGATTTTGCGCTCTGGAAACTTGGGGAGTTCGGTGAATACACCTGGGAATCCCCATGGGGTCGTGGGAGGCCCGGCTGGCATATCGAGGATACCGCAATATCTGAGAAGTATTTCGGGCAGCAATACGATATTCACGGCGGGGGACTTGACCTGATCTTTCCCCATCACGAAGCTGAGATTGCGCAGATGGAATCCCTCGAAGGTAAACACCCCATGGTAAAGTACTGGATACACACGGGATTCCTGACTGTGAATGGTGAGAAGATGTCGAAATCTCTTGGAAACTTCATCACCATCAGGGAGGCACTCGTGACATGGAAAAAAGATGTCCTGAGATATTTTATTCTTCTGTCCCACTACCGGTCCCCGCTCCAGGCAACTGATGAGGGGATCGCAAATGCTGCACGGGCGCTCGAACACATCCGGGCTGTAGCGATAAGAGACAACGGGGTCGATCATGAGGGACGGAAAGCCTTTACTGACGCGATGGAGGCAGATCTTAATACGCCGATGGCACTCGCTGCAATTCAGGGACTTGCTGCCAGTGGAGATCTTGGGGCTTTGCGGGAGTTTGGGGAAATTCTGGGAATAAACTTCCTAAGGGAGACCAGTGCGCCCTTAAGCGTCCTTCAGGAGATCCGGGCAGAGCTGCGTGCGAAAAAGGAGTTTGAAGTGGCAGACATAATCCGCAAGCGCATGGTTGACGCTGGGATAACCATAACCGATCCCCCGCTTTAAGCGGGGTCGTGATCCTAGTATATCGCCGTAGTGGAACGTCTTTTCATTCGGATCGAGGACCAGAGGATCGCCGGTCGTGCCCGCCATCTCCCGCAAGGGCTGACTGGTGAAACTGCCCTTCGCCCGAACAGGAACCGCCATTTCTTAATTGATGATCCCGGGATGGTCATTTATCCCACCATTCACAACGCTCGATCTCTGCCCTAGTCAAGACATTGCCGGTTCCCACAGGCTCCCTTTCGGACAGCGACGGGGCAGGCCAATGAGGTCTGTATGCTGGTCTGCTGACAGGTTTTCTCTCGTGCAAAATATCTCCTTCTGAACTATAAGTTTTGTCTGGGGATCATGTTGCTCACATATCTTCGATCTACTGTATTTTGATACAATTGGGCCGAAGATCGTGGATCCTTGTCAAACGAAAGGATAAGAAAGGGATTAATACCTCAGTTCGTGGCGGGATTTGCCACTGTCATTGCAAATTCTGTCATCGACCAAGAGATGGGATGATGTGGGTTTAGACACCTTATCCCTGAATTATGAATATAGGGTGGTCATTTCCGTAATGTAAATCTCGCCAAACAATGTTCCCCTTGCTGCTCATTCTCCGATCACGCTTAGTTCGAATACTGCGTCTGTGCAGGAGCGGCAGAAGGTTATGAACTCCTGGACATTCTCAGACATGACATCGTAAAGGGAGCGGGGGACGTAGATGATGATCCGCGGGGTCATCCCTGGGCTCCGGTCAAGTGCAAGATACGTCTCCCGACAGAGCGAGATAAGAGTTCTGAAATTGATCCTCTTGACGATCCGGAGATGACCGACACCATTCTCATCGATCCAAATCCGGTAGCTCTGTGTCGACCGGAATTCACTTGCGGGTTGGTTCATGGTTGTCAAATGCATTGGGTTGTGTTGTATCGTGATTGGAACCGAAGATGCATAATTCCGCCATAATCGGTAGAAATTGCCGCTAAAATAAAAACATAGCAAAAGGAGTAAAAAATGGGGCAAAGTTGAATTATTTTTTCTCGTTATTTCTCGATCTATTTCTCATGCTTGGGATCAAATTCCCAGACACCGGGTTTTTTCTGACCGGGTTTTGTGGAGACCACAACAAGATTCGTCTTTTTCCCGAGCGCCTTTGCAAACCTGACGCCGGTTGCGCCGCTTATGCTCGCAACCACGACGCTTTTGATATCGCCTTCCTTGAGCCGTTCTTTCACTATTTCGATCACGGCATCGGTATTCTCAACGCCCGCCATTTCAAAATACGTGATCGATTTCTTTACTGCTTTTGCCATTCATAGTTCTCCAATACGGGTTCTCGTTTTTCACTTGTTTCCGTTTTTCGGGTTGCCTTATCCGGTGTAATTCGGGTTGTACTGGTTTGTGTATAGATCAGACGGCTGTAATGATCCGGCCTTTATTGTGCCGCTCTTTGTCAGGGTGTCGAGCCACCACTGAACGTCACTGTCATGGATCAAAGCGTGGGGCCATGCCTGGCTTGGAGACCAGTAACTCGCCAGGGTCGGGTTCATGCCCTCTTTGACTAGGATTGAACTGGCCAGGGCGTTTGCGTCGGCCGGGTTCGCGACTGCCCAGTCGGCAGCCTCAGCCATTGCGGTGACAAACCCTTTTACGGTCGCCGGATTCTTGTCGATATAGTCCTGGGTAAAACCATAGACGAACAACGCTGTTTCGCCCCTGTCAGTGTAGTCGGAGAACAGAACCCTGGCATCACCGTCGGCAAGTATTTTATTCGCGAACGGCTGGTTAACGGATACTACGTCTACCTGGTTGCTTTCAAATACCTGCTCATGCTGGGGCCACGGAACGACGACAAGCTGGACCTGTTTAATCGATATGTTACTCTTCGCCAGATAGTCCCGGGTGACGTAATCTCCCTCAGCACCCAGAACATTTACAGCAATCTTCTTGCCGATCAGGTCTTGTGCGGTGTAAATACTGCTGTTTTTGTGCACCAGCCACAATTCTCCGGTTTCGTTCTCATTCTGGCCTTGAGAAGCGACTACTACGGTTAACTTCGGATTTCCGGATGCGGCGTTGATCCACGGGGGCCACGCAGAACCTGCAATATCAGCCTGTCCGGCGATAAGTGCCTGGACAGATTGAGTGCCACCGTTGACGTTGCCGACGCTCTGGATCGTAACGCCCTGCTGAGCGAAATAGCCTTTCGCTTCAGCAATATCGATCAGGGTCACGGATCCCGTGGTAGTGGTGGTCCTAAGTACTACAGTCTGATTCGGCGCTGCCGATGCGCCGGGCGCCGGTGTTGCCGTATTCGATCCTGAACTGTTTGATGTGCAGCCGGCTACGAATATCGTAATCAGTAATACGCTGGCAATGGCCGCCACAATTATCAGTTGCTTGTTTTTACTTGTCATGGTTTTTCTCATATCTTCATATTTCTTCTTTCCAGCTCGTGGCTTTCGTCTCCATCCAGACCAGTCCGTAATTGACGATAAAACCGATAACCATCAGCGTAACGATCGCTGCATACATCTTCGGTACCTGGAAGTCGTACTGGGCGTTGATGATCAGGAAACCCAGTCCGGAGTTCGCTCCGATCATTTCCGCCGCAACGAGGACGACGATGGCGATACTCGCGCTGAGCCTAATGCCGCTGGCTATCGAAGGAACCGCGGACGGAATCACCACATTTTTGAAGATTGCAAAATCGGACAGCGCCATCGATCGTGCCGATTTTATCAGCAGGGGGTCGACGTTCTTCACGCCCGAGATCGTGTTCAGCAGTATAGGCCAGAGGGCTGCCATGAAAAGAACGGCAACCTTCGATGGATCCCCCAGTCCCAGGATGAGGATGAAAACCGGGTATATTGCGAGGGAAGAGACATTCCTGAACAACTGGAGCAGCGGATCGACCAGTTCTTCGAAGAGCTTATACCTGCCCATAAACAATCCCAGGGGGATGCCCACTGCCAGTGCGAGGCCGAAGCCGAAGAAGACCCGCTGAAAGCTCGCCAGAAAATTCATCAGCAGTTCACCGGATATGATCATTCCTACCAGGGCGACGATAACATCGCTCAATGGAGGAACAAACTGGGGGTTCACAATATTTTCCATTGGCAGTACCTGCCAGGCCGCCAGGAAGATCACAATGAACAAACTCTTTTTGACGAGAGAGCCGGCTAGGGAGCGGCCTTTGACGCATGGGATCTCACGGGCTTCGAAGCCGGTCCCTGTTGAGTTTATTTGAACACTGTCCATATACAAATCCTGTCTTCACTCATTCCCTGCAGGCACGCTGCCTCGCAAATGCCAATTTTACGGTCACGCCAGAATCTCGATGAAGGACTCGACGCGATTCTCAGACTGTTCGAGAGCTTCCATACGACCAAGCTCTCCGACCTCGATGAACGTGGTGGGCACACCAGTACGCTCTCTGACAATGTCAGATACCATGCGGGCTACAGCGGTCTGGAAGTTGCATCCCCAGTTGTACATGAAGATGACTCCATCGGCACGGGATTTCTTCACCTGATCGGCTGTCCACTCAGCACGCTTCTCCGTAGGCTGCTCATACGGGAACGCAAGGATCGCATCCGCCAGGTTCTCATAGGGATCGCCAGTCTCGCGGACATCGGTGCTGATAGCGCTCCAGCGGTCATCGCTGCCTACGAGCACGCCGCCAGATCTCTCGACATGGTTGGGATTCGGACCGACACAGGAGCCGCAGACAAAGAGGCGACGCGGGTTATCGACAAGGGTTAACCCCTTCACACTGTCTTTAACCCTCTGCCGGATCTCAGCTTTTGTCTCTTCCAGTACCCCGATGCTCGCGATCGGATCTCCAACAAAGTCGTTTGCCAGGAAGGGCACACCATTGAAGTCTGTGCTGTTCGTGGGTGGCACGTCAGCTGACCACCAGATTTTCGTGGTCTCGCGAGCCAGTCGTCTTCCTTTGTTTTCGAGTTTAATCTCGGCAAGGACATCGGCTTCGGTAACCTCTTTTCCGTGCAGCTTACCGATCTTAGTGGTCAGGGTGCGCAGCATCGATGCAAGGTATTCCCGGGTCCAATCCTTGTTCTCACTCTCAATGGGATAATCCACCAGGTAGCGCGGGATATTCCGCGCTTTGTCACGGTGGGATTCTACGAGGTACGCCATGTCAGAGCAACGCAGGCACAAGTACGGCGCAATCAGGTCGACAGGGACGATACCGGCATCGATGGCAGCGTGAGCAGCAATCTGGTTGCAAGCCTCAACGCTAATTGCACGCCTGCCGGATTCAAGGATCTCCAGGCCGCGGTTGTCGGCCTGCCGAAGATTCAACCCCTCCTGCATCGTGTTCGCCCAGTGCATGACAAACCCGGGCCGAAGTGGGATACCTCCAGCAGCATAATAAGGGTCCATGGACTGTCCGCCTTGGATGAGTACGACCGGTACCCCGGCGGCATGCGCTTTCAGCAGCCGGTCTTTCAGAGTGATGGTCAGATAGCCCCGTTTTATCCCGCTCAGGAATTCTACGTCATCAGACAACCGTCCGATGTGGTTTGCACTCGCATCGAAGGCGTACGGGAACCTTATCGGAGCTTCCTCTGTCATGAACCTCCAGATCTCCGCTGCGGAGATACTGGATCCGTCCTTAAAATGAATCGGCCGGGTCTCTACGAAAGCCGGCCTCAGTTCCTCGGGGTAGCTAAATCTGCTGTGCGGGGGAAAACTTGTTGTTTCAATTGTCATGATAATGCCTCCAATTCATTGTTGCTTTTAATCATTTCGATAAATGCCTCTGCCCGCGTTCTGATGGGCTCGACATCTGAGCCGGCGTACTCAGTATGTATCTCCAGGAAGGGGATGCCAGCCTTCTGAAGTATGTTCTTCGTCTCGTTTGCCTTGAACGTGAATGCGTCGCAGTACCGCAGCGTGTGATAGATCACACCCTGAGCCTTGTGCGCTTTGACCTGCTTCTTCAGGTTTTTCAGCCGTCGGTCGCTCGCCAAGTCAAGGTACGGCAGCGCTGCATGCGGTACCCGGCGAAGGTAAGCATCCGCAAGGCCCTTGATCGAAGCATCCCTGACCGTTATGTCCAGCGAGGGGGTGAGACCGGACCAGAGGTCATCACCGACAATCCTGCCTCCCGATCGTTCAATGATATCGATCAGTTTGGTATCGCCGGGGGGGATGATGCTCCCTGAAAGCAGGACCCTGGCTTCGCCATCCGGCTTGATTCCGGCAGACTTACCCTTCCCGTCTTTCAGTTCCTTCAGCAACGTATTCAGCAGAGACAGGTACTCCGCCCGGTCCAGGTAATAGCCGGCATGGACGACCTCGAAGGTCTCGCGCCACGTCACAGGTGCGTTTGCGGCCGACTGGTACTTGTAGAGCGTTTTGATCGCTTTCCGGGTTTCATTGAAAATTCTGATGGAATCGTCGAGCTTCTTTTGATCGAGCTTCTTCCCGGAAAAATCCTCCAGTTTTTTCGTAAAAGCCTCTACTTCTCTCCGGAAATACTCCCTGCCCTCTAGCTTATCGAAGTTCCTCGGAACAGGAAGGATCGTTGTTTCGACCTTGAAGTAGTACTTGATCAACTCCGCTACGCGGTACACCTGCAGGCAGGTCGCGTCGATCGCTACGAGGTCGGAATTCTGGATATAGGGATCCTTTTTCTCGGCGAACAGCCCTACGATCTCCCGGACGAATACGCAGTTCTTTGTCGATATATACCGGGAGCCGAGTTCGACCAGCCGTTCGTCCCCGCCAGTACCAAGCCGGACGGGGATAAGCCCAAGGGCATGGATGATCTCCTCTGGTATATTGTAATTAATCCAGCCGACGACCTTCGCGCCGTTTTTTCTGGCTTTTACGATCTCAGCCGGCCGATCTTTTACCGCTTTTCTGATCTGTTCCAGAGATTTAAGTCCCATCTTTACACCTTGGCAGGCTTTGCCCGCACCGTAACGGGATCTACGATCGCCTTTGAACTGAAGGATCTGGCGAGTACAGCAGCGCCGAGTGCACCGGTGAGTTGCGGGTCGAACTTCGTCTCCACGTAAATCTTCGATTTGAGTACATCTTCGAGCGCAGTCTTCATCCCAACATTCTTTGCAACACCGCCGGAAAAATACACGTCGTCTTCTACACCTATGCGGGAAAGCATTCCTACGACACGGTTACTGATCGCGTTATGAATTCCCTTCAGAATGTTCTCCGGTTTTTCACCTCGTGCGACAAGAGATATGGTTTCCGATTCGGCGAAGACCGTACAAGTGCTGCTCATCGGGACAACTTCCTTTGCCGTCAAGGAGAGAGGACCCAGCTCCTCAAGACTAACTTTGAACACGTTGGCAATGACCTCGAGGAAACGCCCGGTGCCCGCTGCGCACTTGTCGTTCATCGCGAAATCCTTCACGTTGCCATCTGCATCCAGCCGGATCGCCTTGCAGTCCTGGCCGCCCATGTCGATGATGGTTCGCGTCTCCGGGTGAAGGAAATGAGCACCTTTCGCGTGACAAGTGATCTCCGTGACCGTCTTGTTCGCATAAGGCGCTGAAATCCTGCCGTAGCCCGTAGCCACCACATAGATGAGATCCTCACGTTTCAGCCCTGCAGATTTCAGTGCCTTATGCAATGCATTCTGGCCACTCTCCTCGCTTTTTATGCCACTGGGAATAAGCCCGAAGCCGGCAATCTTTCCATCAACGATGATCACCGATTTTGCCGTCAGCGAGCCAACGTCAACCCCGGCATATGCCAATTTTTTGTTCGGCAATTTGGTCATATGGCTATCAATATGGGTCTTGGGGATATTTCTCTGCATAAAAAAGCAATACTTGCCTGAATTATTCGCAAAAATAGATTATCGCGACAATACTTGCTCCTTCATGGGGACTATTATACAAAAATCAAGATAGGTAATTGTAAATTAATGGGGGGTTTGCTATTACCAAGATAGAATCCGTCAATGTCAGAAAATCATTTAAGATACGCAATACCGGAACTGGAGGTGCCGGGAACAATTCCGGGGAACTCCTCGCTCTCGGACAGGTGAACCTCAAGGTAAACCAGGGTGAACTCCTGGTTATTTTAGGTCCCAGCGGTTGCGGAAAGTCAACATTTCTCGATATGATCGGGGGATTGTCCAAACCTGACGAGGGAAGTATTCTTATCGATGGGAAACCGGTTGAAGGACCCGGTCTCGACCGGGGCGTTGTATTTCAGCAGTATGCACTTTTCCCTTGGCGGACTGCTCTCGGGAATGTTGAATTCGGCCTCGAAGCCCAGAAAGTCGGAAAAACAAAAAGACACGAAATCTCGCGAGAATACCTCTCGCTTGTCGGCCTCAATGGATTTGAGGACCGTTACCCCTACGAGTTGAGTGGCGGGATGAAGCAGCGGGTTGCTATTGCGAGGGCACTTGCATTCAATCCGGAAGTCCTCCTCATGGACGAACCATTCGCTGCACTTGATGCCCAGACCCGGGAAAACCTCCAGAAGAACCTTCTCCGTATTCAGGAAGAGACCGGGAAGACCATCATCTTCATCACGCACAGTATCGACGAAGCGGTATTCCTCGCCGACCGGGTTGCCGTTATGACGGCGAGACCGGGCACGATAAAAGATGTGTTTGATGTCCATATATCCCGCGGACTGAAGCTTGAGGAGGATATCCAGAGCTCATCGGCGTTCACCCGGATACGGCATACCCTGTGGGAGACCCTGAAAGAGGAAGTCGAAAAAGCACAGGAAATCTGCCGTAGTTGCCCCGTCGAGGAATGCGCACTGGCAGAAAAAGTTGCCGGCCACCTTGCAGGAACACCGGATTCCATTGCGTTGCAGAAAGCCCGGGTCCAGTAACCAAACTCTGATTCTCAAACCTTTTTATCAGAGTTTTGCCGGATTATACCACGAATTCACTAGTATCCAGCTCAGGTCCTCCGGAGCGGAGAACCCTTCCAGTTAAACCGATCGATACAGAAGAACTCCCCATGGCTCAACCCAACTCCGCACCCGTCTCAATGCTCTCACCGTTTAAACAACGGATCTTTCTTGCCATCTGGATAGCGCAGATGGTATCCAACATCGGGACATGGATGCAGAGTACTGCAGCGGCATGGATGATGACCGGGCTCGATCCCTCACCTGTGATGGTCGCCCTAGTCCAGACCGCGTCGAACCTGCCGGTATTCTTCCTTGGATTTTCCGCAGGGGCGGTTGCCGACATCTTCGATCGCCGGAAGCTCCTGATCTTCACGCAGTTGTGGATGCTCATCTCCGCCGGGGCACTCGCATTCCTGACCTTTACCGGGGCAACAACACCGCTTTTGCTCCTTCTCCTAACATTCTCCCTAGGTATCGGATCAGCTCTCATGATGCCCGGGTTCCAGGCAATCTTTCCTGACCTTGTCAGCCGCAGCGAGATCCCATCCGCAGTTACCTTAAACAGTGTATCGTACAACATCGCCCGCTTCATCGGTCCTGCCCTTGGAGGTATCGTGGTCGCTCTTGCCGGCCCAGGACCGGCATTCCTCTTGAACGCAGTTTCGTTCATTGGAGTGATCGCGGTGCTCGTTCCCTGGAAACCAAAGCAAAGACCCGTATCACATACGGCTGAGAGGCTTGGAAGCGCAATCCGTGCCGGTGTCCGGTACACTCGCTATTCTACAGAGCTGAAAGCAGTTCTGTTGCACACCGGGGTCTTTATAATCTTCGGCAGTGCGATCTGGGCTCTTATACCACTGGTCGCCCGGTTTGAGCTAGGGACCGGTGCCGATGGATATGGGATCCTTATCGCAGCTGCGGGAGCGGGATCGCTTATCGGAGCGGCTGTGATATCCCGCATCAGATCCAGATTCTCCACCAACCTCATGATTATGATCGCTGAGCTGGTCTTTGCCGTTGCGAGCATTGTGCTTGGGTTTGCATCCTCACTTCCGATTGCTATCATCGCGATGCTCGCGAGCGGAATCTCCTGGCTTACCCTCGTTTCAAACTTCAACACGATGGTTCAGACTGTCGTACCGTCGTGGGTCCAGGCACGGGCTCTCGGGATGTACTGGATGATCTTCATCGGCGGCAACGCGATCGCCAGCTATTTCTGGGGAGTAGTCGCGGACCACGCCGGGGTCCCGGCAACGCTGATGATCGTCGGGATTGGACTTATTGTGTCCGTGCCGGTGATGTGGAGGATTCCGGTGAAGGATGGGGTGGGACTCAACATGTCCCCTGCGCTCTGCTGGAAAGGAACTCATGTCACTCCTGAACAGGGCCATGAAGCGGGACCGGTATTCGTAACGAGGAATTACCGGGTGGATCAGTTAAGGGAACGCGAGTTTCTCGATGCAATGAGGGAAGTAGAACGTCTCTGCCTGAGAGATGGTGCGACAGACTGGAGACTTATCCGCGATGTTGACGATCCACCACGGTTCGTTGAGGTTTTCATCGTCGATTCCTGGGCCGAGCATCTCCGGCAGCACGAAAGGATTACGGTTGCCGATCTTGGGATCGAAGAAAAAGTCCGCATTTTCCGTGTCGCAGATACTCTATCATCCGTAAGACATTTCGTATCCGCCTACCAGAATAAGTAAAGATACTCTTAAAAGAAAATGACGATTATTACGGTAAATTTCCACAACGATAGTGCAGGTGTTGCCCTGCTTCCAACATCTGGAGAAGAATAATGGATCACTCACCAAGATTCGCAGCAGATTCGCTGAAAAAGGTTTACCCTGATACGGGTTATCGAATCGGGAATGAAAGTTTGTGGATAATGGTCAGGGGAACGACCGTAAGTGTGACGAAAGGACCGAGCCCGACAATTTTTTTCCACGGATTGCCCGGCACTCCCGAAAATATGACAGACACTATTCAGTATCTCGGTCACCGGGAATCGACCGCTTGCTATGCCATTGGAATAAAGGAAGATGCTGAGGGTCCTGCCAACCGGGTTTTTTCCGGTGTGCGCGATTTGGCAGGTACGATCCCGGATGAGGAACTGGCGATTGCCGGGCTCGCAGTCCAGATTATCGATTTTGACCGGATGACACGGTTTTGCGGGAGGTGCGGTGCGGAAATGCAGCAGACTAATACCGAACGTGCGAAGACCTGTCCATCATGCAATTTTACAATCTATCCCCGGCTTTCACCTGCAATTATCGTCCTTGTAAGGAATGACAACAGGATCCTCCTCGTTCGGTCGAAAAATGCACCTCAGGGTCGATACAGTCTCGTTGCCGGTTTCGTGGAACCGGGGGAGACCATCGAACATGCAGTGCATCGCGAGGTCCGTGAGGAGACCGGGATAGAGATAACCAATGTCCGATACCTTGCCAGCGAGCCCTGGCCGTTCCCGAATTCCCTAATGATCGGGTTTATCGCTGACTATGTCAGTGGGGACATCGTCGCAGATGGGATCGAGATCGAATCTGTGGGATGGTTCGACCGGGATCACGTCCCGAGATCACCGGTGAACCTCAGCATAGCACGCTCGATCATCGACTGGTGGATTGAAGGGATGAGAGATACTCTCTAAAAACATCAGATATCGCGTTGGGGAGTCAGGTCGCAACCGGTGCAGGGGAGGCACATGGTCTGTGCAACCCGGACATTGAGGTCGTGACGTTCGATTGCTGACTTGTTGAGCCGTGCAAGAAGGATGAGACGATAAGAAGACGGGCGCTCAACGGTAATTTCCCCCATCCTTAATGGATGAGGGGATATCGGCCTCAGGTTGGGGATGACCCCCATGCTGCACAGCGTTTCAATTCCCTCCTGTACACATTTATCGGTTTCTCCAAGGCCAATGATGATATTTGAGGAGACCCGGTTCTTCCCGAATACCCGGACTGCGTTCTTCAGGGAGGACAGGATATAGTCGAGGGAGAGCCCGGGACAGACCTTTTCGAAGATTGCACGGTCCATGGTTTCCACATTATATTTTATCTCGACAGCGCCTGCGGCACGGAGATCTTCGGTCGAAGTAGCCGTCGGGTAGATCGAGACCCCTATTGGTAGATCAAATCTGGACGCAAGATGCCGAACTACATCTGTCATGTACCGCGCTTCGTTCTCCGGAGACTGGGCAACCCCGCTCGTCAGAGAGATCGCCCGGAGGTTTCCGAGAGCCTGAGCATGTTCAACAAGTGCAATGATTTCTTCTATCGTCTTTACGTGACCGTTCAGTTTCGGAACCGGACAGAATTTACAGTCAAATATGCAGCGCTCGCTGACCGCAATGTAGGCCTGTTCCGGACAGTGGCAGAGAGGCAGCTCCAGTGTACCGTAAGCAATGATCCGCCCTTCTTTTTGCACAGCGACTCCTTCTTTCCAGGGGATTACCCTGAGTGATGAATCCGGTTTTATCGAAAGCCGGACACGGTGCTCACCTGAGCGGATGAAAAATGAACTCCCGCCGGCACCCGGCCCCGCAGTCGCGGTTGTCTTGAAATCAGCTGGCAGGAGGCTGGGATCAATGTCCGCACTGCCAATGTTGATCAGAAGAGCTTTTGTTTCAGCAGTCAGGCCATGATTCATGTAACCACCATTCTCTCTCTCTCACAGGAAGGAGTACCGACATCTTGGAGAGCCAAGGCCCGGATTTGAACCGGGATGTAGTTGATCTGCAGTCAACCGCGTAGCCACTCCGCCACCTTGGCAGGGATGTTCACAATTGTGACATCGTAAATAATCGTCGTTATAATGAATATTTATAGGTTAATTTACCGGCAAAATTTTCCGCTTTCCACTGTCAGATTGCTAACAAAGAGTCACATTCAGAAATTGTTAAAAAAATGGTGATCCGGTGACCGAGGCATTGATCAGCGGATCACGGTTATTGGTGATGTAAGGAGCTTGACGCGATTGCATGCGAATGCCCCTGTTGTATCGGTTATATCAATTTCTCCTGATGAGATCGAGTTGGTGCGCTCGAGGACGTGAGTAACTGCGTGGATCAGTGACGCATACCACATGCCATGGCCCGCATGTTAACTGACATACGTGCTCTCTGGTGTGGTCGCATCGATCGAGGCGGTTTTTCCGGACAACAATATTGTCCGGAGCTTCTGACACCGCTTAGCAACCGGGTTCCGTTCTCCTGTAGAATCCGAAGTGAGGAACATATGGTCGGATTCGGAGAAGCGTTGTACCCAGAAATTTCTGCGGTGATCGTGGAAGGTTTATCCATACATCTCTCCTCGTTCACAATTGTGAACTGATATCAATATTAGATCCGTTGTTATAAGTAGCCTTATAACGCGACAATAATTGCCGCTTCCGGATGGTTTTGGGTACGGGGGAGTAATGGTTTGAGAAATCGATCAGATCTGCTTCGGAGTCCCGCTTCTCAACAAAATACCGATCGTCCAGGATTCCGATCTGTGCCGTTTCTTCATCGGAAACCCTTTTTCCTTGCGCGAGATAATTTATAGATGAATGACAGGAAGACCTGTACACCAGATTGATATCTCGATCATGTCGAACTTTTTGAGTACTGTTTCAGAAACGGGTCTGGATGTACTACACGAATCAGTTAACCTGTCACCTTACAAGAATTTCCTGATTTATTCCACATGGGCGTGTGTTTAATGTTAGAAGAGGAATACCAGCTTGAATATTTTAAAACCCAGGGGCTTACACGCAAGATCTGTAAGAGTTGCGGTTCAGCGTTCTGGACACGGGACAGTTCCCGCGATGTGTGCGGGGATGCGCCCTGCGAGCCTTACAATTTCATCGGGAACCCCATGTTCACCTGCCATTCCCTTGAGAGTATGCGCGAGGCATATCTCTCTTTTTTTGAGAAGAACGGTCATACCCGGGTTGAACGGTATCCCGTTGTGGCACGATGGAGAGACGATATCTACCTGACGATCGCGTCCATCGCTGATTTCCAGCCATACGTCACCGGGGGAATCGTCCCCCCTCCGGCAAACCCGCTCACAATATCCCAGCCGTGCATCCGGCTCAACGATCTCGACTCGGTCGGCAGATCCGGCCGGCACCTGACAACGTTTGAGATGATGGCGCACCATGCCTTCAACACTCCTTCAGAAGAGATATACTGGAAGGACCGGACAGTCGAACTCTGCGACCAATTTATCAAATCGATTGGCGGCGATCTCAACCGGGTGACCTACAAGGAGCACCCATGGTTCGGTGGCGGCAACGCCGGCCCGAGTGTCGAGGTGTTGATCGGTGGTCTCGAAGTGGCGACACTGGTCTTCATGAGTCTCGGGAAGCAGAAGACCTCCGGGCAGGGATATGAGCTGAACGGGGAGATGTACTATCCGATGAAACTCCGTATTGTCGATACGGGGTACGGACTTGAGCGTTTCGTCTGGGCATCGAAAGGATCACCCACTATATACGATGCCGTATTCCCTGAGATGGTCAGCAGGGTTATGGGTTCAGCCGGGCTTTCCCACATGCTGGACAATAAGGATTATACAAAGATCCTGGCTCTGAACGCCAAATTTGCCGGTCTGATGGACATTTCGGGCACCAACCTTTTCCAGTTGCGAAAGAAAGTTGCAGCCGCTATAGATGTCTCTCCTGAGAAACTGGACCGGATGATCACCCCTATCGAGAAAGTGTACGCGATCGTGGATCATACCCGATGCCTCGCCTACATGCTCGGTGACTGCATTGTCCCTTCAAACGTCCGTGAAGGGTACCTTGCCCGTCTTGTGATCCGCAGGACGCTCAGGATGATGAACGAGCTGAAAATCGAGGATCCGCTTGCAGACCTTATCGAACAGCAGACAAAAATCATCGGTACCGCGAAGTTCGAGCAGGACCTTGCCGTTGTACGGGAGATCGTTGAGCGGGAGACCGAGAAATATTCCTCAACCCTGGAACGCGGTACACGGATCGTCCAGAAAATTGCACGGAGTTACAAAGCAAAGAGCCAGAGAGTGCCGCTCAGCGAGATCATGACCCTCTACGACTCACATGGGATCCAGCCGGAGATGGTCAGGGATATTGCGGTCAAAGAAGGGGCGGTTGTTGATCTTCCTGACAACTTTTACTCGATGGTCGCGGACATGCATTCAGAATCAAAGAAGGCCGCCGGTGAAGATACAACGGCGAAATATAATGAACGTGTCCAGGGTCTTCCCACAACAAAGAAGTTGTACTATGAGCAGCCCTCCGATGTCGAGTTCGAAGGAGTAGTGCTCGATTTCTTTGACGGGTACGCGGTGCTTGACCAGACCCTCTTTTATCCGGACGGCGGCGGACAGCCTGCAGATACCGGGACGCTTGTGAGTGCCGAGAGTATGGTCCGTATCGATGGGGTTATCAAAGTCGGGGAAGTCGTTCTCCACCACATCAGCGGGGGTATAATCAGCCGCGGTGAACGAGTCAAGGGGATGGTGGACGAAGAACGGCGATGGTCGCTGATGCGCCACCACACGGCAACCCATATCCTCCTCCATGCAGCAAAGGAAGTGCTGGGAGCCCACATCCATCAGGCCGGAGCCCAGAAAGGAAGCGAGAGTTCCCGTATCGATATCCGGCACTTTAAGCATATAACACCGGACGAGCTCCGCAGGATCGAGACCGCTGCCAACCGGATGATCATGGCAAGCCAACCAGTTGAGATCTCGATCGAGGACCGGACCAAAGCCGAACAGAAATATGGCTTTTCCCTCTACCAGGGAGGTGTACCTCCAGGAAAAGAGATCCGTGTGGTAAAGGTTGCCGGGGATATCGAAGCCTGCGCCGGAACGCATTGCCGAAGCACGGGAGAGGTCGGCGTTATCAAAGTAATCCGTGTTGAGCATATCCAGGACGGCATTGAACGAATCGAGTTTGCCGCCGGGGTCGCAGCTCTCTTTTATATGCAGCACCTTGAACAGATTGCGTCTTCATCCGCAGATGTTCTCTCAGTACAGCTCGAAAACCTGGCACCGACCGTAACACGATTCTTCTCTGAATGGAAAGACCAGAGGAAAGAGATCGAGCGTATGAGTGCCAAGATAGTCGAACTGGAGATGCAGTCGCTTACCTCTGAATCGATTGGGGGTGTATCTGTTGTGATCAAACGCATCGATCTCCCGCAAAAAGAGCTATCAGCTCTTGCGACAACAATCTCGGAAAAAGGCGGGGTTGCTCTTCTTGCAGGTTTGGGGGAGACGGTCCGGGTAGTCATTGCATCCGGTGACCCGCGTGTGAACGCCGGCGAGATCATCGGCCAGATCTGCAGCATTCTCGGGGGCAAAGGTGGGGGTAAGCCGACATTGGCCCAGGGTGGCGGGCCCGATGTACACCAGATCGATCTTGCACTGAATGTCGGACGGGAACGGATAATTGCGGTGCTGCATGGATGAGAACGTCGTTGTTCTGGAACCCGGCGATGAGCGGGCGCAGAAGATCGCAAAGGCTATGAGCAGTCAGACCGCCAGCGATATCCTTCGGCTCCTTGCTGAGAACAACAAGAGCATGAGCGAGATCACAGATCAGCTCGCGATCCCGCTGACAACCACAAAATACCATGTGGAGAACATGCTCGATGCCGGTCTGATAACCATAGCGAATACAAAATATAGTGTAAAAGGCCGCGAAGTGAAGATCTATTCCCTTTCGGATCAGCTCGTTATCGTTGCACCCCGCCAGCTGAACATACGCTCGATGCTCCTGAAATATTCCTCCCTGCTGGGGATGGTCATCTTCGGCACGTTATTCGTTGCACTGGTCTCCCCGGTCCTCTTCGGGGGAGAAACCGTCTTCTGGGGAGAAACCGTGATGCCTGCGGCAACTCCTGTACCGTCTCCTAGTGGGTTCAGAACCATGATGGTCAGTAATAACGCTATTGCAGCTACCAATGCAGGACAACTTGATCCGGCTCTTGCATTCTTCCTGGGCGGAGCTATGGTCATCGGTGTACTGCTCTGCTACGAAATTTATCTCTGGAAAAAAGAAAAAAGACGGTAAAAAAATCCTGTCGTTCGTTTCCTATCTGAACAGTCAGGAGCGGGAAAAATAAAACTCCTGACTTACTGATTTTTCCAAAAAAAAATAGATACGATCAGTTTTTCTTCAAAGATTTTATCGAGAACAGTCCCACGACAACTATCGCACTGATCACTGGCAACGGCGAAAGCGGCGATTTAGTGGTGGTAGGCCATGGTGTTGGGATTGTTGGCGGGACTGTGGTTGTAACAACCGGGAATGTCACTTCAGGCATTGTCGTTGGTGTCTGGGTAACGGGAGAATTAACATTGAACACGACTTTGCCGATGAAGCCCTGCGAGTCCGTGAAAAATACCTGGTATTCTCCGGGGCTGTTGACCGGGACCAGTTGCGAGAATTCGCCATTCTGATTCGTCGGGTCAGCAGTTGTGCCGACCCACGTGGGTCCGAATATTGTACTGTTATCTTCATCCTGCACTTCAATCTGGACGCCGGCGCTGCCTTCTTTACTGATCGATCCTGTGATCTGGAGCGCGTTGGCAAGATCCTGAGTTATTGGTGATGTGATGGATATCTCACCGGATCGATCAACGAGCGTCACAAGCTGGGTGGTTATCGAACCGGTTTGCAGCGTCGATGGCATGGTTCCCTGGAACTGGGCTTCAATTTTGTATTGGCCGGCGGGAAGTCCTGTCGTGTCAAACAGAAAAATCTGGGGTTCGTGACTTGGCTGGATAGCAACCATCTGGCTTGTTATTTCCGTTGAGGTATACTGTGCTTCATACAACACAAGGTTAAAACTCGTACCGGGAGGGAGATCAGTACTTTCAACAGAACAGTTAATCGGGATCCCGGCCTGAACTGGTGAGGGGCAGCTGAGTGAGAAATCATATGCTGCAACTGGCCCCACCAAAAGTATGATACAGAGGGCTAAGATAATCTTCTTCATGTCTTAAAAATCGAACGGCTGGGATTAAAAGGTTCCTCAGAGTATCCGATCACGATAACGAAAAAATGATGTCCGTGGCAGGAATTATACAAGTCCGATAAAATTTTTCAGAATACGGAGCCCGACCGTCCCGCTCTTCTCCGGATGAAACTGCGTCCCGTACACATTGTTGTTTGCCACCGATGAGGCGAACGGGCAGATATAGTCAGTCGTTGTCAGGGTGTAATCGGGTGTTGTATCCGCGTAATATGAATGGACGAAATAGACATACTCCTCGGCGCCAAAACCGGCATACAGAGGGTTTTCCGGGGACGTAATGGAAAGTGAGTTCCATCCCATATGCGGAACTTTCAGACCGGGAACTTTGGGGAAACGCCTGACATTTCCCGGGATGAGCCCAAGACCATTGTGGATTCCATGCTCTTCGCTTGTCTCAAAGAGCATCTGCATTCCAAGGCAGATCCCGAGCATCGGAACATCCCGGGTAGCATCGATAACGACATCCTGTAAATTTCCCAGCTGCTCCATGCCTTCATGGAAGGCTCCTACTCCGGGAAGGACAAGCCCGTCAGCAGACGCGATCTCGTCCGGGTCGCAGGTGATGACAGCATTAGCTCCCGCTTTCTCAAGTCCGCGTATTACACTTCGGAGGTTACCCAGTCCGTAATCAATAATGGCTATCGTCTTCATCTGTACATGCCGCCCTGATTCTCCATTTCCCATTGGTGACCCAGTCAGCTGGAAGATTATGATCTCCCCGGTACTGTTCGAGCCGGTTCTGCCAACCCTGCCAGAGACCGGGATATCGCTCCTCTATCATGTGGATCAATGCCATATCGCTGGAAGGACACATGAAACATCCGATACGATCGAGATGCTGTTCATACAGAATATTATATGGCGCCTTTTCTCTCATAAGGTAAAGCCAAACGTGCAGGGCGGTCCAGTTATGGATCGGGGCTGCCGATAGCTGCGACCGTACGTTCCGGTTCCGCCATACACGTTCACTCTGGGCCCGCGTGGCTGATTCATACCTTCTCTGGCCAATAAAAGAAAGGCATTCCCCCCACTGTCCCACTATCAGATCAGTTACCGGGGTAAGTTTACAGACCCTGCAGCACCATCGGGCATTGACCGCAGGCGGACCATCAGTTTCGAAAGTCTCCCAGAACCCGGTCAGTCCATTCGTGCGAAGTACTTCGAGATTATATTTTTTGGATACGTCCAGAACATTATCATAGGTCTCTGGAAACTCAAAACCGGTATCTGCAAAGAGCATCGGGATCCTTCCGAGAGCTTTCAGGACAACGAGCAGGGTCGCAAGGCTGTCTTTTCCCCCAGAGTATGATACATTTGCCGGAAGATCCGGATTTCTTTTGGCAACATCCTGGACAAACTGAATCGATTCTGATTCTGTTCGTTCGAGCACGCCGGTATTTGCCTGAACAGCACTTGTCCACGTTGCAGTTCCCTGCACGATCCGGGATGAAATATTCCTGCGGGTCCTGACAATCGGGCCACGCTTCATTTCCTTTGCCGTAACAGCGTCAACTTTCGCCCTTCCGACCCCCACACAGGTTCCGTCACCCGTGAGGACGAACACTTCATCGCCTGCCATCACTGAATCATCGATGGAAATAACCCCGGGAGCAAGGACGCTCATACCCTGATCCCGGATAAACGGGGCTGCATCGTCACTTACGACAATATAGCGTCTGGAAGGAGTGAACAGGGTGCAGGCTTCCGGACGGGGGATTGGTTCCCATCGTCTTTGTTCGGGGAAATAACGGATTGATCCGGCCACACCTCCGCCAACAATAACTTCTTCCATACGGTCACTATCCGGAACTTTATTCAGGAGAACAAGATGCCCCTCCGGGACCAGCGGGGAACCAAAGTGATCAGTGTAGATCCGGTTGATGAGAGCGATGTCTGCGGGAAACGCCGGGCGGACATCGCCAGGAGGTGTAACCGGAACTTCACGAGTCTCAGAACCACAGTTGCATCGCCGGGCAAGTACGGGTGTGTGGCAGTGATCACACCAGCGTAACAGGATCCTGCCAAGATAGGACGGAGGCATCTAGTGATATAAATTCGCACTGCGGGAATAAAAATGGGATTGTGACGAAGGAGATCTGGGGGGAAAGTTACTTCTGTATACCGGCACAAACTACGGGCGCGAGAATTGATAAGGACATATCTTCTACTGTGTATGGATATGATTGATACATGGCTTTTTTCCGCAATCTGCCTGGCTTTCATCTCTCTGGTGGCAGTCCTGCGCATTATTCCCGGACCGACGCGCTATGACCGGCTCTCCGCAATGAATGCGGCAATCACCCTCATGACCGGAGCAGCGTTTGTACTCAGTGTTGCATGGGGAGACATCTTCATTCTTGAAGTTTCGATCATCATAGCAGTCTTCTGCTATGCTGTAACAATAGCGATCGCCCGATCTCCAGGATGTGAGATGATATGAGTTCCCTGATTATTGACTGGATTATTTACCTGCTTCTTACTATCGGAGTATGTTTTGGTGGTATCGGTGTGATTGGACTCCTTCTCTTCCCTGATATCAGGAGCCGGATGTATACGGCGGTCAGAGCAACGATTATCTGTGTCGGTGCGATTGCTCTTGCCGTGATTATCTTCTCGGTCTCGGCATTTTTGTCCCGGGGGGGAAACCAGTATCTCCTTCTTATCACACTCATCCTGATCCAGTTGATTATCGTTATAACCAGCAATACCGTAATATCAAAAACGATCCTGCGTAAAACTGCATCCGGCACCACCTTTTCATGTAATTGTTCAGAGAATGGCCGGAATTAACTTCAGGAATCCCTCGTTTTTCGGAGTGCTGAAAATAGTTTATCTTATGTTTCTTTACTATCCGTTATACCTGCACTTCCTTGGTTTACTCCAGGAGCCGCCCGAATCTCTCCACCTTTTCTGAAGCACAGGACTGCTGCCCCCGTCAGGATGACTATTGTGGGAACATAGATAAACAGAAGGTTGAGATTGCTTACTACCGGTACTGAGATCGTGATCCAGACTGCAGAGAGGAGGAACATCCAGACCGCAAACCGAGGTTCATCCTTGCTTATTGCCGCACCCATCAGTGCAAGACTGGAAAACAGGGCAGCCTGAACTCCGGAAAGTATAAGAACATGGTTTGTTGACGAGGCGATAAGAAAAAGAGCGGTAATAAGCCCCAGAAATCCACCAACAACTCCTAAAATGAATGGTTTTTTCATATTGATACGGAAGATCTGATCGCAATTAAATGTTACCGCTGGCAGCGCTAATCGGGAAGTTGCCGGAAAATTCCTGTTTTATGGGGATAAAATCTTGTTTTAGCTGTTCAAAAAACCTTCAAAATAGGGGCAGTTTTCCAAAATGGCTGATAATCTTATAATTGCGCAATTCAATGATTATACCTGTGAAAATCTGTCCTAACTCAGATACTCCAAAAATTCAAGGGATAAAGTATAGATTTGTATCGATTCGGGGCCTGAAAACCTGTATTAGACCAAAATATTTATTAATTCATAAATTAATGCTTGTATAACCCTTTCCGGTAGGAGGTGTATCCCGATGGCAGCAGCAAAGAAAGCGGCGACAAAGAAGCCGGAAGCAAAGAAACCCGTAGCAAAGAAGGCTCCGGCAAAGAAGAAATAATCTTCAGAAAACGAAACAATTTTTGGATAAAGTATCTGTTTTATCTCTCTCTTGTTTTTCTACGGTGCTGTGCTACTCGTTGTCTCTGCCGTGTTTAATCGCGCTGCACGGATCACCAGAAAAGGAATCTGGTCAAATGGTTGTAAAAAAGGGGATTTTAATTGTTGGGTTTTTTAGGTTGTGTAGTAGTGTCAGGGGTATAATTATTAACTGAATCTGAGACACCCTTGAGTGCGAGCCCTGCCAGAAATGCCGAGATGAATAAAGACTGCGAACCTGCTACTGCAGCAGTTTGCCCTTGCATCAGTATCACTCCAGCTATTCCGCCCTCAACCAAACCTACCAATCCGCCGAGACATAAGTTTCCAGTAGCGTCTTCTGCCGGAAGCATGTATTTGCCGCCGCTCTGCACTAATTCATGCGCTAATCCACCTATAGCGCCCACACAAACTACGGTAATCAGCAGAGTATTCCAAATACCATTACTCAACAAAGCGATGGCGACAACGATTACAATCGCTATGATCGTTGCGATATAACCTCGATTCTTTGGATCAGTCAGGAAATTTGCCAATTCACTCACTCCAACCCTCATTGGATTAATATTGCGTTAATAGTTTAAAATTAAATATTTTTCTATTTTGTTCTGCAAAATAAATTTTAAATACTTTTATACCAAAATCAATCTTTAAAAGATCCATAGGTTGGCTTCCTCACTCAAAACCGATGTTCTAATCCAATTACTTTAGCATGAGTTACGAAGGCGGTTTCTGGTGTCAGACTAAACCGACAGCATAACTCCTGGACAGATTTGCTATCAGATGATTTCAGGATATTACCTATCCGAATTCCGGCAACAACCCATAAAAAAATTAATAGAGGACGTTTACCGCATAAATAGCGGCTGGGGTGGTTCGTGTTATACTGAAGGCTGCGCCAACAGACGGCCTGATTTCAATGGTAAACTGATCGTTTGCGATAATTCCCTTAGTCGGTGCGCAACTGAGTGTGAACTGCTCGTCAGCCTGAAGCAGCGGTGATGCGGTACTACTGCTACCGGTCGGGGAATTCTCTACGTCGGTAATACCCCAGTCCCCGGCACCAGCAGTGGGTTGGTTTATCGTTGTTGCCCACGAAGGTGGTGGGTTCAATGTCTCCAATATGGTAGCATTACTAAATACTACGACTACTTTTGAAAAGTCGATAGGAGTTCCACCCGGAGCTAACCCCAGGCTGAAATTAACAAACGTAACCGTATCGCCGACAGCTCCGGTTCCAGAACCTGAACCATAAACATTCCCAACGACCTTTAATGTCGAACTTGCCTGCTCAACACTGGTGTGCACGGTCTGCTGGGCCTTTTGGGTCGTGAAAAACCCTTCACCGAGTACCACGTAAGAGAACACTGCCGCAACGACAATGAATGCGATAAGCACAATTGCTGCCTCAAGACCAGTGAAAGCGTCGTCTTCACCCGTTATTTTATTCATCGATCAACTCGCAAGATCGTATAAGAATATTGAGTTTTTTTTTTCAATATATAAATTATCGCCAGAGTAGGTCCTGATAAGTTAACGGTTGATTTGGGATTTTTGCTGAGGTGAAAAATCATTGATCAACTGCGAACTTATCAACCGACTGTACCTTATCCGGACCGGCTGGGCTGGTCCCTGGCCACAGCCCTGTGCTGCTCTATGTTCTCGCGCATCTTTCTCTCCATGGCGACCAGTTCATCGTAATTCTGCCGGAGCTCCTCTTCTGTGGCGGTCAGCTCCTCATAGGCGGCATACAGTTCCTCGTTCTTGCGGCGCAGTTCTTCTTCGATCTTTTTTCGTTCGGTGATATCCTGGTTTACCCCGAAGTGCCGGACAATCCTCCCCTCGGCATCTGCGACTCCGGTCAACCGCACCACGATGTCGCGCACCTCCCCATCCGGGCGCACGATGCGGTGCTCCAGCTGTATGGTATGGTAGGAATTGATTCGTCCCTGGAGTTCCCGTACCGCGCTGCTGACTGAGGGCAGGTCTTCCGGGTGGACAAATGTGCGGAAATAGGTCTCTGCCGGCATGAGATACCCTCCTTTTTCATCCGCAGACAGGCCGTACAGCCGGTAGAATCGGTCATTGAAGATGAACATCCGGGAATCTACATCAAACTCCCAGTTCACCAGGTTTGCGAGGTCCATTGCATTGGTCAGCTGAATCTCCCGCTCCCGGAGCGCCTCCTCAGCCTTTTTTCGTTCGGTAACATCCTGGCAGACCACAAAGACCGTCGGTCCCCCCTCATGACCACTTAAAACCCGTGCGAATTCTTCCACCCAGATAGTGCTCCCGTCCTTGCGGATGATCCGGAATTCCCCGCGGTGGGTTTTATCCGGTGACTGTACGCAGGTTTTCAAGTGCCCGGTCAGGGCAGGGCGATCCTTGTCATGAAACAGATTAACAAAAGGCTGCCCCACGAGCTCGTTTGCCGTAAACCCCAACTGGCCTGCCCCGAACGCATTGACCGAAATCACCGTTCCCGGCGAATCCAACGTGAAGAACATGGAAGGATTTTCGTGGTACAGCACCCGGTACCGTTCTTCGCTCGCACGCAGTTCCTGCTCTTTCCCGCTCAGTTCGTTATAGTTCTGGCGCAGCTCTTCTTCCGTTGCCGTAAGCTGTTCGTACGCGGCATAGAGATCCTCATTTTTCCGCAGCAGTTCATCCTCCGCCCGCTTGAGGTCGGTGATATCCCTGCCCACCGACTGGTACTCAGTAATCTGGCCCGCCGCATCGAAGATCGCCCGGTCGCTCCACTGCTGCCACCGGACTTGACCATCAGGCATGACGATGCGGTGTTCGATGGTGGCAATAGGGGTATCCCGGCTCAGTGATACAAAGTGCTCCCTGACCCTTAACCGGTCTTCCACGGGAATATCGGGAATAAATTTTGTCCCAAGGATTTCCTCCTTCTTTTTATGAAAATACCGGCAGTATGCCTCGTTTACGAAGAGGTGCGTGCCATCGGGAAGGAAGCGTGAGATAAGCTCGGTCTGGTCCTCGACCACGGCACGGTACCTCTGTTCGCTTTTCTGGAGTTCGCTTTTGACCCATTTTCGTTCAACAGCCCGACTGACATAATGTTCGAGTTCGGCAAACTGGGATGTGGGATCACCGCCCTTCTGGAGGTAGAAGTCAGCACCGGCGTTCAGGGCTTCGATAACAACATCCTCTCTCCCTTTCCCGGTGAAAAGGATGAAAGGAAGGTCGCCCCATGCCTCCCGCACATAGTGAAGGAATTTGATACCATTCATCAAGGGCATCATGTAGTCTGAAATGATCCCGTCATAGTTCCAGGATTTCAGTAGCTCGATTGCAGCAGGCGCAGAGAGGGCGGTGTCAATGGTAAGATGACCTGATTGTTCAAGGAATATTTTCCCGATCTCGAGAAGATCGGGCTCATCGTCTATGTACAGAACGCGATTCATGCCGTTTTCCATCAGGATAATCAGTATTCACTCATGTGCGATAATGAAGATTGTGGTTCTGTCAAGTCTTCGGCAGCTTGGCTTCCCATACAGAAGTGTTAAAACTCAATAACTGCCGACAACTAGACAGAGTTGCTGCCAACCACAGATGCAACTGCATCACAAATGCATATAAATATACATTGATGGGTTCTGTTGCGTTGTCGGGACCTTTAAATAGTCAACACTGATGTGTTACGCCGAGATAATTTTTATTAAGTCCCGTTAACGCAACAGCACCGTTTAGACATATATACTTTCAGGATGATTTCAAGTAGGAATGATTCAAGCTGAAAAATTTGAAAGTGGTATTTCTGCAGCTGTGCATATATTTGGCAGTAAATGGAAAATGATGCTGATTTTAACGTTGAAACGTGGGACTCTACGTTTTAGCGAAATCGAAGAGAATCTTCCTGGAATTACTGAGCGGATCTTGACAAAACAGCTCAGGGAACTTGAGAGGGATGGTCTTGTCGCCAGAAAAGTATACGCGCAAGTTCCAAGCAGAGTTGAGTATTCGCTGACGGATTCCGGGTTTAAACTCAGAATAGTATTAGAATATATAAAGACATGGTTTAGAATATTTAAGCCTGATATCTTCTCACCTAATACTTATTTTGATGATAAGAAATTCGTGTTTACGTTTGGCGGTAAATGGAAGCCATCGATACTGTGGAACCTGAAGGAAGGCGAGCTGAGGTTCAGCGAGATTAAAGATAGACTGAAGGGGATATCGCAGAGAATGTTGACAAAACAGCTTCGTGAAATGGAAAAGGATGGGCTCATCATAAGAAACGCATATGATGCAATTCCACCCAAAGTCGAGTATTCACTCACGGAAGCGGGAGACAACATATTACCGCTTTTAGAGATTCTTTGCAAATGGGCAGAGAATCATCAAAAAAACTATTCCGGGATGAATTAATTAAAAATTTAAGGTCAAGATGCTAATTTAACCCTGGTAAGATTTTCGCTGAGTAGACGGAGCTCCTTTCTGGAGGAAAGGTCATATGCTTGCTGTATCGCACGACTTTCTTGTTTTTGATCAAAATATTTGCCTGTAACGCCATTCAATTCGGAAGATGTGGCAAGGTAAATGACTGCATTCACTCCGTTTTGTATGCTTTGAATACCTTTACCTATATCTTCCCTCACCATCTTTGTATTCATATATGTCGCAGGGTGTAAACAATTCACGGTAATATTGTCCTTTTTTAGTCGTTCGGCAAGATCAAAGGTAAACATTATAATGGCGGTTTTACTTTGTCGATAGGCCAAGGTACCGTTATAACCTTTATCAAGCATAACATTGCTAAAATCGATCGTGTCTTGGCCAACTGAAGCGATATTAACTATTCTCGATGGTGCGCTTTGGCGAAGGCTCGGAACTAATAGATTAGTCAGCAGGAAGTGTGCCAGGTAATTTACTGAAAATCGTAGCTCAAAACCGTCCTTGCTTAATTCACGCTGGTAAATTGTCTTCGGACTACCGGTACCTATACCAACATTATTTATGAGCACATCCAGGTTGTCATTGGTTTCCTGTATTTCTGCCGCAAGGCGGCGTACTTCTGCAAGCGACGAGTAATCACCAAGGTACGTCTTAATACGGTCGTTCCTACTCGCCTTTTTAATTTCCTTCGATGTTATTTCTAGTTTAGCCTTATCACGGCCATGTAAAAGAATAGTAGCTCCCATCGACGCTAACGCGGTTGCGGTTCCTTTTCCGAGGCCATCTGTCGATCCCGTAATTAGTATTACTTGATTTTTTATGTTTTTCATAGTGCATTCGCTCGTGGGTTTATCCTTTTCATATATTCGAACATTAACCCGATAACAAAGAACCACGTAATCGTATATAAAAAAGGAGAAACACAGATGTTAGGTGCTATCATCCAGTACACGAGAATCGGACTGAGCCTGAAGAGGAATGAATAGTATAAAGATGCTGTTGTGTTATCGGGGCTTAACGAAAATGATATCTCATAATCCATAAGTATTGACTGTGTAAAAGTACCGACGACGCAACAGATCCCTTAAAAGAGAGAATTGAGAAATCACTGAATTTATGCAGATTCTTGAAGTAATAATCCGTGTTTATTTGCGGCAGGATATGTTAGGCCCGGCAATTGCGTTTTATGAATCTCTGTTCAGCGAGACATGCCGGCTTCGCTTCTCCAACCCTGCTGTACATCTGGAACTGGCACAAGTGAGTTATGTCCTCCTGATCGCAGGATCGGCGGACGACTTGGAGCCATTCAGAGAGACTCACTCAACATTTCTTGTCGATGATCTCGATGCGTTTTCGGATGCATCTGGAACGGAGCGGTGCGCAGATACTCTCCCTGCCTAAAAACGGCCGACTGGGAGAAACATGCGCGTGAAAAATCCTGATGGTCTTGTCGTTGAATATGTCGAGCATACACAAACAACGACGCTGAAGGCAACACCGACGTAGCCGGAGTGATTAAACTGCTCTTCACGGGACTTTTACTGATCCTTCTGTACTTATCCAAAGACTTAGTATAACTATGCTCAGTCCAGATTGGGATTATGATGAGGAAATTATCATTCAGAAAAATCCATCAATTCTATCTCACAATGATGTGCGCGTTTTTTTCAGATACTGACATGGTATCTCCTAACAAACGGATAACTGATTCCTATAATATTCTTGCTTCCAATTAATCTTGGTGAGGGGAACTTGACCCTTTAGGAAGTAAGAAATGAAAGTTGTTGCATTTAATGGAAGTCCAAATAAAGAAGGCAATACGTACCACCTGATCCGGCGCACGCTGGAGGCAATTGAAAAAGTTGGAATAAAAACGGAAATCATCCAGATTGGCGGTACAAATGTACATCCCTGTTTGGGGATGGCGTGCCTGAAATGTCTTGAGAACAAGGATCTCAAATGTGTTCAGGACAACGATATGGTGAACGAGTGTATAACAAAAATGCGTGAGGCTGATGCTATTATCATTGGAACCCCCACCTATTTTGCAGGAGTCACACCTGAGATTAAGGCGTTTATGGACCGGGCATTTCTCGTTGGAATGGCAAACGATAACATGTTCCGCCAGAAACTTGGTGCCGGTATCGCAGCCGAGCGGCGGTCCGGGGCAGTCTGCGCTGTTGACACTATCAATCACTACTTTGGAATCAGTGGGATGTTTACAGCAGGGTCCCGGTACTGGAATAATGCAAAGGGTTTCAAATCCGGCGAAGTGGAAAGAGATGAGGAAGGCATCGACACCATGAAACAGTTGGGAGAAAATATTGCGTGGTTTATCAAAAAAGGACTCTAAATAGCTAAAGGGAATAATGATGGAACTTCGCAGTGAAATCGAAATTCATGCGTTAGCGGGACGAGTGTGGTACCTTCTCACCGATTTTGCCGGTTTTCCACTATGGAACCCGGCTCTGTAAAGTCTGCGGGTGGCAACATATTTTCCTTGACGAAGGCTCAATGCAACCACCCGAAGACTTGACAGAGCCCCTAACCCTATTGGAATGCTTTGACTTGTTGAAGGAATCACGTACGAAATTTCCCAATGTCTTACGTAATCGATATCCTGGGACAAATTATGTCTGGGTTCTCGAACCTCATGAGACCGGATTTCCCCATTGTCATCTTGTAGTATTTCGTGAATTTTCTGAACCAGAACAGGTATTCATCAAAGAATTATGGAGTAAGAAGTATCAAGCTGGTTCGTTTGACCGGGGTATCGAAATCACCTCAAAGAACTCTGACAAAGCGATACACTCAATCCGTAATTACCTCATGAAATACATGACCAAGCAATTCGGTACTGGTGACGAAGCATGGATGGATGGCGAACTCCTGTTTAACGCAATGGTTTGGGCGACAACTACCCGTATGTGGGGTGCGTCCAAAGCGCTAACTGCTACAATGCGAAGACCGGAAAAGGACTCTGATGTAACATGGGATATTGTTGAATTACTCATACCAGGAACACAATACACAGTCTGGTCTCGTGAAGATGGAACGCCATTCCCGGATTTTGGTGAGAAAAATGATCTTGAATTAGATCCGGATGATCTATGTAATGAGGGAGCCTTAACTAAATTTCTGTGGGCATCAAAATTCCAAGCGAGGAATATGGTATATCATCAATGAAAAAACAAAATATAAATTATTATAGATCGTCTTCGGAAAATGGACCCCTGAATAATTTCTCATTATTAGGGTCATATTCTTTAAATGCTCTTTGCGGAACTCTCATCAGTTTTGTTTCAATTGTTCCATATATATCAGCAAATTCTAATTCGTAGTGTAAAATCCTTTTCAATTCAGATCTATACGTGTTTAATTCAATTCTCTGGTCCTTTATCGCTGGATCAATACTGCATTCAAATAAAGAAATAGAATCCCCAACATTCAGTGCCCGATCTTGACCGAGACTTCTAATTAGTAATTTTTTAACATGTTCCCTTTTCATTGAAAAGAATTTCGGCCATATTTTGCATGCCAATTTATTTTCGTCATCACGAAAAGAAGTTTTTAATGATTTAATTAATAGGGGACCCAATCCATTATTTTGTATGATAATAACCGTTTTCGACGGCCTATTATCGAATGACATATTGGGGATTGGACGAACGGATAATCGATCATGTATCCGTTGTGCGCGCAAGGTATAAGCTGTAACCAATATGGATATGAGGCCAATAATGGCAGTAATAATGAGGGTAAAAAATAGGATAAGGTCTTGGGGATTTGTCTCAATATCAGTGATGAGGTTTGTTGTGATGGTGTTGATTGGAACCATATTTTATCTAAAGTTATCCAACAAAATAAAATTATACCGAACCAAGATAACTGTTTTTCAATAAAATAATCTTTTGAGAAGAGATTTGGACTTGAATGGAGAAGCGCCCCGGCCGGGACTTGACTCTATCAGGGAAACTTAAGAGAATCGAACCATGAGTGCTGAAGTGCTGCTATGGGGATTTGAACCCCAGTCGCGGGCGTGAAAGGCCCGCATGATTGGCCGGTCTACACTATAGCAGCGCGTTGCTCTATGTAGTTTCCCGGTGACCGATAAATAGGTTATGGAGAGAGAAGTATCTCGGGAAGCGATGCCGGTACTATTTCTTATTGATGGGATATCCTTCGGATTCGGTGACCGCTTTGAACGCAGCCATAAGCTGACGGGTTATCGGCCCGGGTTTTCCGCTGCCAATAGTCCTGCCGTCTACCCACGTGATCGGGGCGACTTCCGCTGCTGTCCCGGTGCAGATCATCTCGTCCGCAGTATAGATGTCGAAATATCCGAGATTCTGCTCCCTGACCGTTATACCCAGCGATTTTGTCGTCTCCAGCAGCACCATCCGGGTGATCCCCCGGAGGTTATTGAGGGTTGGAGGCGTCAGGATCTCGCCATTCTTCACGATGTAGAGGTTATCGCCAGAACCTTCGGAGACATAGCCGTTCGTGTCAAAGAAGATCGCCTCATCACCGCCCTTATAGTTCGCTTCGATCTTGGCAAGGATGTTGTTCAGGTAATTGAGGCTTTTGACATTGGGGGGAAGGGCTTCCGCCGGGTTGCGCCGCACCGATACGGTCACCGCCCTGAGTCCCTTCTCGTACAGATCGCCGTACATCGCCCCCCAGCAGGTCGCGATCACGACCACCGAGGGTTTCGGACACTTGCGGGGGTCAAGACCGAGATCACCGTATCCCCTTGTTATGATGGGCCGGATATATGCATCACTAAGGTTGTTCTTCCTTAGCACTTCGCAGATAACGTCGGCAAATTCCTCTTTTGTAATCGGGGGCTTGAGGTCAATGGTCTTTGCTGAGTCGTAAAGCCGGTCAAGGTGTTCTTTTAATCTGAAGATCTTCCCGTTATATGCCCGGATTCCCTCAAAGACCCCGTCTCCGTATAAGAACCCATGATCAAAGACAGAGATCTTTGCCTGGTCTTCCGGAACGTACTCCCCATCAATGTAAATAATCATAGCCATTCGTAGGATGTTGGGAGTTTTGTAGTTTTTTCTTTGTGTCGCACTGCGGTTCCCGAAAAATACCACTCAGTTGTTCGCCCGGCACAGTTCCGTGAACTGACAGAACATGTCCCTGCCCGCTACCGGGTGCAGGTGGGTGTAGCTTCCGAGTGTTCTCTCAGTGAGGGCACCATCGAGCTGGTCACGGATCCCGGAACCCCGGGAAAGACGATAGGCGAACCTGGTACCACGATCGAGGTTTACATCGGAGTAATGGAACTCGTGTCCCCGGAAATGTGCTGCGCCCATGGGGGAATCTGACGCAGAGTCCCCCTCGACATAGCTGACTACCCGGCGGGATGGCATCCGTGTCTCTCCGTGGAACACCCCGCACATCGTGTAGGTCTGATCGTTTTCTGCATTCTGCCAGCCTTTCCGCAGAGTTATCCGATCGGTAAGGTACATCAGGCCCCCGCATTCGGCATAAACAGGTGTCCCGTTCCTGGAAATTTCCGCCATTGCCTCACGCATGGCGTCGTTTGCTTCCAGTTCCCTTCCAAAGAGTTCCGGGTAACCGCCGCCAATAATGTAACCGTCCGCATCAGGGAGTCTGTCGTGAACCGGGCTGAAGGGAACATGTTCCGCGCCAAGTGAATGCAGGATATCGAAAAGATCAGCGTAATAAAAATTGAACGCTTCATCGAGCGCGACGCCAATCCTGATATCAGCCTCAGCGGGCTGTTCAAAGATAGCAGGCACGGTATCTGTGACAGTACTGATCTTCATCAGGGCCCGCAACCGGTCGACGTCAACATACTGCCCGATCAATTCTGTCACTGCGGTAATCCGTGCATCGAAGTCACCGCGCCCGGATCCCTCGCGGTAGGGGACAAGCCCGAGATGGCGCATGGCAAGCTGCATCTCTTCCATTCTGGGAATCGCGCCAATGACCGGTACACCACAATAATGCTCGATAGCCGTGAGTGCTTTCTCTTTATGGGTACCACCTTTGACGTTGTTGAGGATAACTCCGGCAATAGTTACGGCGGGATCGAATGCCTGGAACCCTTTGACCAGAGCTGCTGCGCTCCGGGTGATACTCTGTGCTGAGACTACCAGGACAACCGGTAGATCAAGTTGTTTTGCAACCGCTGCTGTACTGCCGGTATCGTCGAGCGCTTCTGCCCCCTCGTATAACCCGCGTACTCCTTCAACAAGTGCGATATCAGCCCCGCGGCACCCGTAGGAAAAAATGTCATGTATCCGGTCAGGGTTCAGGGTGAACGTGTCAAGGTTCCTGCATGGGCGACCAGATGCCGCAGTAAGATATGAGGGATCGATATAGTCCATCCCGACCTTGAAAGTCTGAACACTGTCGTCTTTTGCCAGCAATGCCGCAAGCGCGAGCGTTATACTTGTTTTGCCGCTCCCAGATCGATCACCGGCGATGAGTATCTTTTTCATCGGATACTCCGGAGCACAGCACCGAACTCACTCTCAACGATCTCCCGCACGCCCAGTGTCTTTGGGTGGAGGTCAATCTCGACCATTACATGCTGGTGCCCGATGGCCCTGAGGGGTTCAACCTGTCGGGGACCGTTTGTGATTGAGAAACATTCGACGCCCGTGGTATACTCCTGGGGAATTGCGTGGGGAACACCTACAATGAGAGCAAACACCGGTGCAATCCCGGTAATCTGTTCTCCCACAGCTTCGCCGTTTGCCCCGTATTCATCAAGGGCACCGACAAGTTCAGGCCGGACGCCTCGTTGCACCATCTCATCATAAATCCGCCGGGCATCTTCCCGGGTCTTGGGGAGTCCCCTCTGATCGAGATTAGCGATATACGTGATATCAGCATCCGGGCAGACATCGTGGAGTGCGATGAGCTCATCTGCGAACATATACGCGGTCTCCTTCTTTGCGTTAAGGATTGCAACCCCCCGTTTCCCGCTGTCCGCAAGTTTGATCAGGTGTTCAGCTGCAACGTGTTTCAGGTCACCCCGCGATGCTTCGATATATGACTGGGATGCAGCACCGCGCAAACGTTCGACTTCGTTTGCTTTTCCCATGAGAAATCGTTGCCGCCCGAGCTCCTCTTCAGATATCCAGCCTGCTTCCTGTGCAGCTTCGAGTGTTGCCATAACACCGGCAATATTCTCGATAAAGCCGGCATGGATATCGACCGCAATGGTGGGGGTGGTCACTCCTGAGTTTTCAACTGCTGACCTGAGATCTTCACCGATTATCATTGAGACGCAGGTGCCGATCACGGCCATTCGGCGGGGGGTGAACTGGTCCTCTGTATACCGGAGAACCTCTTCAAGGGTTTTCTGTCCTCCAAAGATGAACTCGTTATCGGAAAGTGAAGTCGTCAGCACTCTCATCCCGTCTTCTTCCAGGAGCCGGGCATGCTTGAAAGAACATCCTGAAGGGCCGTGGAGAATCGCAACATCGACTTTGAGATCCCGCGCGGTATAGAGAGCTGCCACGATCGAACTGGGGCGAGGATGCATGTACTTCATTGGTATCTGTTATCTCCATGTTTTAACGGCGAGCACAATAGATCCTTTACTGGTTTTTTCCAGGGCACGGTGCCTGGCTTCCTCAAGCGTTCCGCAAAGGGAATATGGGATGGGGCTCATCGCATCAGACCAATCTGTCCCTTCCTGGGGTACCTTACCCACCCAGATTACGTGATCCGGATGCGTATTCCGGAGGGTATATAGGATCTGCTCAAATGAGAAGCCTTCGCAGACCGCACCATCCCCCTCCATCTGGCCAATCACCAGTGTGAGATCATCGATACCGGAACACTCCCGTGCATAGCGTACTGCCCGAATGGTAGTGGTTGCATCTGTGCCGCTGTTGGCGTTGTCGACGACAATGAGATTATTAACGTGCTGGACCGACATTCTCCCGTTAATAGCGGTAAATTCATTCAGCGGTGTTGGATCGAGACGGAGAATCACCGCTGCAGCCGCAGCAAGCATAATGGGGTTCCGGTATTCGGGTATACCAAGCAGGGGATTGGAAATTCTGAACGGCACTCCTTTACTTACCCCCGTGCATTCATTCCCTTTGCATTGCACGATATCCTCAACATAGCACGCGTCCGGGTGATCCGTGGTGGCACCCTGGGCGACCAGCAGTTTTCCGGAACGTTTCGCAGATCTGAGCTTCTCAGTGAGTGCTTTTTTTTCCCCCTTTGCAAATGCATAGTCTTCTGCTGACGTTATGATGGCAAGATCCCCGACACCGGTTACACCCAGCGATTCTTCCGCAACAAGCCACCCCCCGCACCCAAATGCGGACAGAGCGGCCGGAATGACCGATGCGGGCGTGATGCTCTTTTTCCAGAGCACTTCTTGTCCAGGATAGGAATATGTCCCTGCTGAAGTATGCAGGATTCCGTGACCGGGCATAAGGCTTGCGATTGCATGTGCGGTGGTGGTTTTACCCCGGGCCCCGGTTATCTCGATCATCGGCACAGGAATGCGGTCTGCCAGTATGCGGCCAACCGCTTCATGGTGGGAGATGACCGGTATCTCTCCTTTCCGGAGAAGGGGGTGGTGAGGATCGAGATGAACAGGCGCAACAATCAGGTCGTAATCCCGATGTTGTGCATTCTGTGCTTCAATGGGGGTCGTACCCCGATATATGTCGACCATGTCGACCGTGTTTCCCGCAGAAATCAGCCCTTGGCCGATTTCGTTCCCGCCATGGATGGTGTCCAGTACCAGGATATGCATAAAAAAAATTAGAGAAGTGTAAGTGCTATGGTCGCGTTCTTGATCATTAGATTGGCCAGTAAGGGATCGCTTCCGATTGGTTCTGCGTAAACAAGGGGGATGCTCTTGCCGTTTTGAAGGAAACTCCCTTTCTTGGAGCCTTCGGGAAGTCCGATCTCGCCGGGAATATCTTTTTCGATGTGCACACCTTTTGCCAGGAACAGGGGGACAACAACAAGGGCGTCGATCTGTTCATGCCTGAATTCTTCCAGCGAATCCTTGATTGTCGGTGTATTCATATTCATAAAACCGCATTTTACGATAAAATTCGTGTTCTGCGCCTTGATCATGGCTGCTGTTCTCTCCACAAGTTCTTTATTGTAAGGCATAGTGCTGCCATGCCCGACTAGTAGCAATCCCTTCTTACCCATATATGTAAACTCCAAATTCCGTTGTGTGGGGTTATTAAACGATCGTTTTTATGATTTCCTCTATGCTGAAAAACCAGCATGAGAAAATACTACGTATGAAAATATACCTGTAATCGTAATAACTTTCTTGTTTGGTATCGGTCATGTTGCTCTTTGTGTCGGAGAACGGTTACGAAATTGACAATATCTGAACCTTAACGCGAGGATGAGCGTTTCTCTGAAGTATATCACGTGATGCTTTTACATCAAACACAGATTCCTTTGCTCCGGAGATACGGATGCAAAGTAATTTGTCTGATCAACCTTAATATAAATGAATTCATGAACGATGCTTTTGAGCGTTTCAGGTTGATTATTAACGACCGCGTCGTGAAAACACCAATCGCGATCGCGTCAATGGCGGGAATCGTCGATGCAGCCTATGTGCTTGAGCGTTCAGAATACATCGGAGCAGCATTCATTGGTGGGTACTCCATAGATGGCCCGACGATGGAAGCTGCAAAAAAAATAGCAGCGACGGGCGACCGGAATGAGTTCATCTGCGATGATCCGGCAGAAGAACTCAAGAACCAGCTTGCGCAATTGGCCGGAAGCGCCGTGGTGACTGGTATCAATCTTCGGGGCAGTTCTCCTGCGTCGTTCAGCGATCTTGCAGAAGTAATCGGGGACTCAGTTGTATATGAGATCGATGCCCACTGCCGCCAGCCTGAGATGATCGCAGCCGGATGTGGAGAATATTACCTGAATCACCCTGAAGACCTTGTCGCAGTAGTCAGAGCCCTTAAATGCAAGGGTGTCACGGTATCAGTAAAAATCCGCGCTGGTGTTGCAGCGGACGACCGTAAACTTGCATGCAAACTCTGGGCTGCTGGTGCCGACATCCTGCACATCGATCTCATGGATTTTGGTATTGCCAAACTCAGGCAAATCCGAAACAGCTGCCCGGTACTCATAATTGCGAACAATTCAATCACCACCTTCGACCGAATGAAAGAGATGTTCTCGCATGGAGCAGATATCGTATCACTTGCACGCAAATCTGATGCACCAACACTTGCCAGCCTTGATGCTGCGATAACCCGGTATGCGGATGAAGAGGGGTGGTACAATGCTCCCAAACAGCTCTGTCGCGGCGGTGATGTCCGCTCTCTCACGTTTTGCTGCATGCCGGTCAAGGAATGTCCTCTGCAGTCGACCCTCGCCAGGATTGGCATGGCGAAGGAAACGTATATCAGATTAAAACTGGACTCGGTACAGAGTACACCTCTCGAAGGCGGACCCAGAACTTGCTTTGGGAGCCTGTCCTGGTGTTGCAAATCTTCATCGCCGTGTATGTTCAGAGACATGACGCTCTCTTCCATCGGCCTTTCGATGAAAGAGTATATGCGCCTCAAACGCGACCTATCAGATACGATAATGAGCCGTGTGTTCCATGACATGCCATCTGATGAGAGCTGCTGAACGTGCCCAGCTCGCCATGATGCTCGAAGTTGCTGCGTACCCCAAACCTGGAAATGTCGACCGGTGCCATGATTTTGCTGAAACAACGCTTGAGCATTTTCTCGCTTCAATAATATTTGCCCGCCCAGCTCTTGAGGAAGCTGAGCAGGGGACAGGCCGTATCGGGGAGATCATCAAGCATGCCGTACAGCAGACCAGTTGCCATAAGGGAGGTAATACCCATTTCGGCGCATTTATCCTTCTCGTCCCTCTGGTATATGGCAGGGATATCCCTGGTGCCATGAAAGCGATCGAGAAGACAGATGTCTCTGATGCCGTGGCATTCTACAAAGCGTTTGGTGTGACATCGGTAAAAGTAAATTCTGCCGATGAATTGGACGTAAATGATCCTTCTGCCATTGCGCTTGTGCGGGAACGCGGGTTGACGCTTTTAGATATCATGCACCATTCAGCGGCGAACGATATGGTTGCCCGTGAATGGGTAACCGGGTTCCCGATGACGCGAAAAGGTGCCGATCTCCTTCACCAGTTTGGAACAGGACGGCAGTCAATTGTCCAGACGTTCATCACGCTTCTCGCATCCGAACCTGATACCTTCATCATAAAGAAACACGGGATTGCTATCGCTCAGGAAATCATGCTTTCTGCACGGGATCTGCTTGATGGAAAACGTACTATTGAGGATTTTGATGCCGAGTGCATAGAGCGGGATATCAACCCAGGTTCAACTGCTGATATTATTATTGCAGCCATATTCGTGGCACTTGGTGAAGGCTGGTCATGGGATTCATAAGAGAAGGAACCAATGAGGTGATTGCAACCACGGCATGGAACGCGGCACCGATGGGTATACACTACCGTGACGGGGAATATTCCCTAGTACTCTTTGCCGGTAGTCATACCTCACGCAACGTGGAGAGGGATCCCTGGATTATCGCGAATTTTGTTTTTGATCCCGTGATATATGTACAAACTGCGTTCGGAGATCTCGACCATGATGCATTTACCGAAGAAACGGTCAATGGCAGGTCACTCTGTCGTCTCACAGAGACAGAAGCATGGATCGCATTCAGCGTCCGGATCGAAAAACGGACACCCGAGACAATGAAAGCGAGGCTCACACCAGAAAAAGAAGTCTGCCTCAATCCCGGACTTCACCCGGTTAACCGTGGGTTTAATAGCATCATCGAAGCAACCGTGCACGCGACCCGGTTTATCCTGTCCCACGATCCAAATCTGAAAAAATTGATCAATCACCACGCGGTAATTGTCCGCAAATGCGGTGGGACAAGAGAGATGGAAGCGCTCGAATTATTGATGGGATATATCGGGTGACTGGAAAATTTTATCCGTGAGAAAACATCTGGTTTCAGATTCTTGGGTGATTGTTTTCTGGATTGCGGGAATAACTTTATAAATTAAGGGATCATCCTTTTTTCATGCCCGTTTATATATCGGGAGCATTCCTGATTTACGGGAGTTATGAGGGCTAAATGCGGCCGTTTACTGCCAAAAAACAATTGATCTTTGACGTTTGCAGTATTGTCAGTCTTCTTAGTGCTATTGGTACGACGTATGTCAGTATTTCATGGGGAATTTATGAAGTATTTCCTTACCTTTACATAATTCCTATTGTTCTGATCGCATATTCCCGGCCAAAGATAGGAATTTATGGAACCGTATTTGTCGGTTGGATTTACATTGCCCTTGTATATATAATGGGGATTCCGGATCGACGACTTTTCACGCAGGCCACAGTCTGGTTTTACATTTTTGTCTCTCTCGGTATCCTTATTTCTACTTATTCACAGGTGTACCGGAAGGAGGGTGAACGGAGTTGCGGAGTATATTACAACTCTCAGGCTGGTGCATTTACCTACGACCGCGTCTCATTGAAAATCAAGGATGCCAATCCCAGATTTGCCCAGATGATACGGTACGATTGTGATAATCTGCTGAAACGATCGTTGTCAGACATAATCAGGGATCCGAAAGAGAGAGAGAATTTTTTAAATCAGGTCCGCGATAATCGTCGGGTCGGGGACATCGAAGTGATGCTTTCCGCCGGTGATGGGACAATACGATGGGCCATGGTATCTGCAGCAGACTGCGGCGAACCAACGATAATCTGTACGGCAGTCGATATAACGGATCACCGTCATGCTCAGGATGCTATCAGGCAGGCAAACCGTAAACTTAACCTGCTCAACAATGTCACACGCCACGATATCCTGAATTCGTTGACCGTGCTGATCGGCAACCTCCAGCTATCCAAGCAGGATACGAAGGATCCGGCAATGTTGAAGTACATCGTAAAAGAGGAGCTGGCAGCAGAGAGCATACGCAGCCAGATTCTGTTTACCCGGGATTATCAGAATATCGGTGTTCACTCACCTCAGTGGCAAAATGTCGCAGAAGCGATATCCCTTGCAATGGCAACAATTGACCTTAACAACATCCAGATTACCGTAGATATCGAACCAGTTGAGATATATGCCGATCCTCTCCTCGAGAAGGTATTCTATAACCTTATCGATAATTCGATACGTCACGGGGAACATGTGACTGCGATAACGATACGGGAAGAAAAAAATGGTGATGGTATTAATCTGATAATCGAAGACAACGGGTCGGGGATTCCCGCAGAGAAAAAAGAGAAAATTTTCCGGAGGGAGTATTTCAAAAACACGGGTTTTGGCCTGTTTTTAAGCAGGGAGATCCTCTCCATTACAAACCTTACGATCCGGGAATCCGGGATCTATGGGAGTGGAGCCCGGTTTGAGATCCATGCCCCGCGCGAAACATATCGCCTGGCACTCGATACTTCCCATTGAAACTCGCCGAAGAACATAATTTATTTCCTATTTGATCGAGATGTGGCCGGATGGAACGGTTACATTTTCACATCCGGTCCGGGGAATGGATATAAAAAGGTCAACAGACCCGGGGAACCGGATCTCCCATGGGCGGTTCAATAAACCGTTCCCCACCAATTTTTGTTTCCATGATAACGTGAGCGCCTTTTGTTACCTCACCTACAATTGCTGCCTCTTTCCCGTATTTGTGTGATCGAAGGGCAGAAAGGATTGCATCGGCTTCCGATGCAGGGACACCCATAACAACCTTCCCCTCGTTGGCGACCTCAAGAGGATCGATTCCCAGCATCCCGGCAGCACTTTTCACACTTTTCCTTATCGGGAGTGTATCTTCCCGTACACGTACGCGAACCCCGCTCTTCCTTGCCATTTCATTGATAGCACTCGCAAATCCACCCCGTGTCGGGTCTTTCATCGCATGGATTGTTCCTGCATCAAGGACCCTTTCCATCATCCCCCACAGTGGCGCGACATCGGATTTGATCTGTTCGCCAAGATCGAAGCCTTCACGGTGTGTCATGATCGCTAGTCCATGATCCCCCAGAGTGCCGGAAACAATGATAACATCACCAGGCACAAGTCCATTATCCCTCACGACAGTCTTTGCGACACCAATGCCCGAGGTATTGATCGCAATACCGTCCAGTGAGCCCCTTTCCATGACCTTGGTATCCCCGGTCACGAGATTTGCTCCTGCTTCCCCGAGTGCGTCATCCATCGACGCGACAATTCGTGCAAGATCGTCAACTTCGAATCCTTCCTCAATGATCATGCCACACGACAGAGCAATCGGTCGGCCGCCCATCATGGCGAGATCATTGACTGTTCCGCAGACGGAGATCCTGCCAATATCTCCGCCAGGAAAAAAAATCGGGCGAACAATATGAGAATCGGTGGTGAAAACAAGATTTTGACCGCTGAATGGTATAACTGCACCGTCATCCATTGCTTCGAGGCCGATTCCACCGGCATTATTGTTCCTGAATTTTGTAAGGGTTTGCAGGAGTTCTCCCATCACTTCCCCGCCGGCACCATGCATCATGTTTACTTTCATTTCAATCGTCCACCTCAATCTCTATATGAGTGACTACGATCTCCCTGCCTTTTACCAGCTGAGGTAGTGCTCCGCATACGGGACAAACATATATTTCATCACCGGAATACCCGCAGGGGCAGGAGGTCTGCGGAAGCGTTTCGTTACATTCCAGAACCGTTTTTTCGAAAAGGGGATCATCTTCTTTTATGGTGTCAAACAGGAAAATCACCTGTTCAGGGTTTACCATCGCCATCTTTCCTACATCGACGCTGACCCGTTTTACTCTGTCTGCTTTGTTATCAAGTGCAGCTTTCTTTGCGGTCGCATACAGGTCATATGCGATGCTGTATTCGTGCATCACTCCTCCAGGGCCGCGTATACCTGCTTGAAAATCTCCCTGGTTTCCAGGCCTTCCTCGCGGGAAAGTTTCTGGATTGCGAAACCGACATGGACCAGTACGAACTCCCCGATCTTCACGTCCACAAGATCGAGCCTGACTTCCTGTTTCAGGTCGCCGAAGTCAACGAGTCCGATGTTCCCATCCCTGATCTCCATAACCTCCGCGGGAACTGCAACACACATAAGAAAATCCTCTGTATCTGACAAATATCGTGGGCGCTCTTACCACATAAAAACAATGATAGCGCAGGTATTCCGATATAATTATGAAAAAGTGACACTTACGCCGGGGAAGAGATTTGAACTCTTGAGGTGTCAAACACCAGTAGCTTTCAAGGCTACCGCCTTCCCGGACTAGACTACCCCGGCAGTGTTCCATATATTGGGCGGTGGATGTAAAAAATGCTTCTTTACAGGGTTCAATTATTCCAGGTTTCAATCTGGATAAAAAAGAAATTGCTGTCAGCAACAAGACGATCTTTTTCATCATCATACGATAAACTATAAGGTGTAAATGAGTTCTGAATTAACTGAGAAACCTCTTGCAAGCTGGAGCGGGAAGGAACGATATGGTAACGAACAGCTCGAGTGCCTAACTGTCATCTTCAAAAGTGCCGGTTGCTGCTGGTCGAAGTGCAGGATGTGCAGTTACCGGCATGAGCGGTACGGTCACCAGTCCCAGGAGGACCTTACCGGACATCTCCGGGCTCAGCTTGCGTGGGTGAAACGAGAGTATAATTCCGATGGGTACCGGATGGTAAAAATTTTCACATCCGGGAGTTTTTTTGATCCTGCGGAAGTTCCACCTGCGTTTCTCATGGATGTTGCAACCGCATTCCGTGGAAAACTTGTGATAGCAGAGACGCGCCCTGAATTTATTGACAAAGAGACTATCGGAACGTTTATTGAACGGGTGGATGACGGCAGCTGGAAAATACCCCTCTATTGTGCTCTCGGGCTTGAAACGAGCAGCGACCCGATCCGGGAGAAATGTATCAACAAAGGTTTCACGTTCAAGGATTTTGTAGCTGCTGCAAAGTCCGCACATTCGGCCGGTGCAGGAGTGAAAGCATACCTGCTGTTCAAACCGCTCTTTCTGACAGAATCTGAAGCTGTTAACGATATGAAGAGATCATTTGGGGATATCGCAGGTCATGCAGACCTCGTGTCTATGAATCCCTGCACGGTGCAGCGCAATACCGAACTGGAGTTTTACTGGAAACGAGGTGGATACCGTCCCCCATATCTCTGGAGTATCCTTAAGCTTCTGAAAGATGCCCCTTTCCCTGTCACCTGCGATCCACTTGGGGGCGGACAAAAGCGGGGTCCTCATAATTGTGGGACCTGTGATTATGAGATCGTCAAAGGCATCCGTGATTATTCACTCACCAATGACCGGGATCTGATTGGATCCCTTCTTGATACCGCATGCGCCTGCAAGGAAGAGTGGCAGTTCGTTCTCGACGAAGAGAAACCCTACGCAATGCCGCTTACCCGCTAATTTAAGGAGGTTAGCAACTTTTTTTCTCGTTTTTGCTCTGAATCTCGAGTTGTTTTGCAAGCAGCGGTAAGAATGTTCCGGCATCCGATACAACACCAATAGCCTGCATAGTGCCTCTGTCCATGAGTTTTGTCAATGATGCAGGATTGATATCGACACAGACCGTTTTTACGTTTGAAGGCAGGCAGTTCCCGACCGCGATCGAATGCAACAATGTAGCAATCATCAGCACCATGCTACATCCCGGTATGTATTTTCGCATGGCATCCTGTGCCTGCATTACGTCGGTGATAACATCCGGCAGGGGGCCGTCGTCCCGGATTGAACCGGCAAGGACAAAGGGTACATTGTGGGTAACACATTCATACATTATACCTCCGGTAATTACACCGCTGTCAACGGCTTTTTTAATAGAACCGGCCCGCATGATCTCACCAATTGCATACAGATGGTGGCGGTGTCCGCCCATTACCGGTTTCCCGGTCGAAATATCCATGCCGAGCGATGTTCCGAAGAGGTTGTACTCGATATCATGAGTGGCAAGGGCGTTGCCTGCGAAGAGTACATCAATGTATCCCTTATGGATCATTTCTGCAAGTGCCTTGTCCGCCCCGGTATGAATGATTGCAGGGCCTCCGACAAGGGCGATCTTTCCGCCGTTTTTCCGTACCTCGAGAATTTCTTTTGCAATCTTTGCAATGAGCGTTTCGCTCGGCCGTTCGGGAGATACCGTGCCGTGCATAAACTCAAAAGTACTCTGCTCCCGCGGCCGCTCAGGGTAATTCACACTGACGCCCTGTTCACCGACAACTACCTGATCGCCTTTCCGGATTTTTCCCAATGCCATGGAGACTGCCCGTTTCTTTTCCGGTTCAACAACAATGAGAAAATCCATTTCGTTCGCTTCGACCGGGATCCATTCTCCCTGGAATTTTACCTGTGTCTGGTGATTTGTTGTGGTGTAAAATCCCTTTGGGACAACGCGGTCAGCTTCAGCTGGGACGAGATTGACATCTTTGACTTCAAGGGGGCGTGCACCAAGCCGGTGAAGTTCTGACAGGATTGCGTGCAGCTTCTCCCGGTTCGAAGCGGCAATGCGGAGACGAGCGTAACTGGGGTCTGTTTTTCTCTTGCCGATATCAAAGTCAAGGATCTCGAAATTGCCCCCCATGTCCATGACCCGATCGAAGAGCTGAGTCATAATTCCCGAGTCAATGATATGACCCTTCAGTTCGATCTCCTGTGACTCCACCATACCAGACAGATCTGAGCGATTATTCTTAATATGCATTCCGGAAAAATATGACAGAATCGGACGTATTTTGAAAGGTCTGGCACAGTTTGGGAAGAATGACAGCGTTAACAAAATACTCGGTTATCAGGTGTTTTTCAGGATAAATTCCCTGACTTCAGCAAGATCCGGCCGGGTATTGACATTCAGTGCAAGTCTCCGGTCGGCAATAAGGAGTTGCAGTTCTTCCTGGGGATGATCGATGCCAGATCCCCGCAGAATATTCAGGCCTGCCGGGCAGCAATCTGTCCCCTCAATCTTCTCCCGGTATGGCATACTCTCCCGGCAGGATCGAATCAGGTCAGCTGGTATCCACGTTGAACATGCATCTTTTCCAGATTTTTCGTATTGGTCGGCAATATATCCGATTATATCTGTAGTGATGCAGGGAATATCACAGACAGAGGTAAAAACAGGTCGTGTTATTTCGAGAGTAACTGCGGCCTGGACAAGATCCTCGATATATCCGACGCCATCAGCCTTGCAGAATTCAACTTCGTTTACCCTGCACCAGTTCATTGTCATGGGTGTTCTTGGGGATGTCACGATAACCGGATAGCACCCTGCCGAGCGGAACGCGTTGATAACATAGGAAACCATCGGCTTTCCACAGATATCGATAAGTGGTTTTTCTCCCAGATGGAGCCGGCTTCCTGCCCCGCCGGCCATAATCAGCGCATGCATCGTACCAGCGCCTCGATAAGAATCCTGTTTTCTTCCCGTGTTCTTACTGCGATACGGATGCAGGAAGGAAGGCCGAAAGAGGTACAGTCTCTCACCAGAATACTCTCATTCATGAGACGGTCGCATATGAGGGTTACATTTTTTCCGCATTCGATAAGAAGAAAGTTTGCCTGCGACGGTTTTGGATTCAAGCCCATTGATTTCAACTGGCTGTCAAGCCAGTCTCGTTCTTTTACAATTAATTTTCTCGATAATGCCAGGTCTTTGAAGTGAGTGAAAGCTTCCATTGCAAACGCTTCGGCAAATGCGTTCACGCTCCATGGCGCACGGGAGGTCTCGATCTTTTCTATAAGGCCGGGATCTCCAAAGCCATAGCCGAACCTGATTCCTGGTACAGAGAAACTCTTCGTAAGGGAATGCAGGACAAACAGGTTTGGATCTTTTACGTCGGATAAGGTTACGGATGGATCGGATAATTCGATAAAAGCTTCGTCGGCAAACAATATCCCATTATTTGACGCCATAATGTTAAGGAAATTTTTCATTTCGGTCTGCGATCTGATTGTTCCGGTGGGATTATTCGGGTTGCAGACAAAACATACGTCAGCCTCATTCAGCTGGTTTGCACAGGTCGCACCAGCAAGGCGGGCAGAGAGATCATATTCGCCAAATGTCGGTTGTTCAAAAAAATATTTTCGGTCGCCTTTCAGCGTCACAGAACAGAACGCCCTGATGAGTTCGATAGAACCATTTCCGACGCAGATCTCATCCGTGTGCCGATTGAATGCGCGTGCAATGGCTCCTTTTAGCTGTGTATAGCTGTCATCGGGGTAAAGGACAAGTTTTTCCGGATCGCAGTGCCAGGTGAACCGCGGGGGCAGCGGATTCACGCTCGCGCTGAAATCAAGAACTTTTTTATGGGTTTTCTCCTGCTGCAGCTTCCCACTACCGCCATGAACGGCCCGGACCGGAAAATCAGCTGCCATGATTTCTCACATTTTCCCAGATACTTGCACTGGAACTCATAAATGCATTTGCAGCAGGGCCATAGAGTCGAAGAAGAAAGTTTATATATCTTAATGTTTTATTTAGATTCATCTGGTTTAGTCAGACACATAGATTCTTTATGTCTGACATATGAACGACAAAAGCCAGACATATGTCAGATATGGAGATACGATGATGCAACGAATCACACTACGGTTGCCTGAACAGCAAATCCATCTGCTCCAGCAGATGGTCGATTCGGGAGAATATCCCAATGTATCTGAAGCTGTCAGGGCTGCTGTCCGTGAACTTGTTGAAAAACGAGCCAGCCGTGTCTTAAAGGATAGCGACCAGGTTTCATTCAAGGTATGAGAGGGTAGAAATGCAGAGCATAATTAACGACGCGTTAAAAAACGCCGAGCTTGAGAAAGAAATTAACAAGCCCGGTTCAACAAACGCACTGGAAGATGACTTTGTCGGTCAGCCGAGAATTGTTATCATCGGATGTGGTGGAGCAGGAAACAACACGGTTAACCGTATCCATCACATGGGAGTTTCCGGTGCAGAAACGATTGCGATCAACACGGACAAACAGCACCTGGACATGATTCAGGCCGACAAGCGTATCCTTATCGGTAAATCCCTGACAAAGGGTCTCGGTGCCGGGGGTTATCCCGATGTCGGAAAACGTGCAGCTGAGATGGCACGCCCAACACTGGAAGCAATTCTTGAATCTGCAGATCTCGTTTTCATCACAGCAGGTATGGGAGGAGGTACAGGTACCGGTTCCGCCCCTGTTGTCGCTCAGGTTGCAAAAGAACAGGGTGCAATTGTAGTCGGGATGGTCAGCTACCCGTTCCAGGTTGAGAAGGCCCGGCTGATACGTGCGGAAGAGGGTCTTGAGGCACTTGCGTCCGCTGCAGATTCTGTGATTGTCCTTGATAACAACCGTCTGAAAAATTTCGTGCCAAACCTTCCGCTGGGCCAAGCATTCTCAGTTATGGACCAGCTTATCGGTGAGACGGTCAAGGGTATTTCAGAAACCATTACCGAACCATCGCTCATCAATATCGATTATGCCGATGTCCGCGCGATTATGTCAAAGGGCGGTGTAGCAGTTATGCTCGTCGGTGAAAGCAAACAGCAGAATAAAGCCGAAAGCGTCGTCCGCGAGTGCCTTTCCAACCCCATGTTGGATATCGACTACCGTGGTGCAACCGGAAGTCTGATCCACATCACCGGTGGTACCGATCTTACATTGCAGGATGCAGAAGAAGTAGCGACCTCGCTCACGTACGAACTCGATCCACACGCCGATGTAATCTGGGGTGCCAGAGTACGCAGCGATATGGAAGGTAAGATTCGGGTTCTCGCCATAATGACCGGAGTCAAGAGCGCGCAGATCCTCGGGACACGGCAGTCCTATAAGACAATGATTGAAGACATCGAGAACAAGCGATCGAACCCCAAAGCCGTTGAGATGCCACAGGCAAAGAGATCCGGTAGGGATCAGCCGAGTGGCGGCGGTACCCTGGAATGGGTCGGGTAATCAGAACACGCACAAACATATACACCTTTAAAAACGTTCCAAAATCAAGTCTCCGAATTCAGGAATTGTTGGTAATCTAACCACCAACCTCCTTTTTGTTAAACATTGCCGGGCGATTGTTCCTATAATGAAATATATTCTTTGTAAAGTGCCTGTTCTACGGCGAAACCCTTAATAGTCTGCTCCTCCTTTAAAATATAGTACATTCGATCGATCCTTCGTTGGGAGTAGAAGGTGTGTTACCACGCTGAAAAGGTCACACCTTGGTATCGGGAGTTGAACATCATGAACCGAGTGCTGAACAAAGACTCTGGCATTGAGTCTTGCCTGGATTCTACGCTATCATCCTCTTCTGATGTTTTTCACCCTGCATCCTGTATGCAGAGGTTTCCTGTATTAAAATCAAAAGGGTTAGAGATCTCGCTCTTTTGTATGCAAAACAGCGACAATCGCATACCTGCCCTTCCCGCAAAGGAGAATCTGATGAGGAGTGGGACCGCATGTTGAATGACCTGATGGAAAAACGGAAAAAAACTCTTGCCGAGTCTGAAGAACATAAAAATCGCCGGAACGAACTCAATACTGCAGCAAGTAAATTCGCACGGGAGCGGAACACGCTCAACAACCAGACCCGCGAATTCGTAGAAGAGGCCCAGAAGAATAAAGATCTCCGGGACAAGTACAATCAGGATGTCCTCGATCTTAAAGCTCAGCGCAACGAGTTCAACGACAAGGCAAATGTTCTTTTTGAGGAAATCGAAGCGTTCAAAAAAGAGCACGGCACTTTAAAGAACCGTGGTATCAAGGAACTCCAAAAACAGATTGAATATATGGAGTACCGGCAGCAGACTGAAGTGTTTACTACCGACAAAGAACGTGAATTGATCGAAAAGATCAAACAGATGAAAGGTCAGGTCAGGGAACAGGAAGCAGAGCTCGAACAAAATAAGGAGATGCGTACAAAAATCACTGAAGCCAGGGATTTTCGTAAGCTGGCTTCTGATCTTCACGCGAAAGTGACTGAGGTTGCTGAGCTCGCCCAGAAACATCACGATCTCATGGTGGAATCGTACCGTAAAGCGGACAAATCACGCGAAGCTGCAGATGTTGCTCACAAGAGTTTTGTCGAATCTCAGGAAGCGGCCGATGCAGAGCATAAATCCTTCATCACATGCCAGAAAGAACTCCGCGATTATGACAAGGTAATCTCCGGTCTGCGTAAGAAGACGAAGAAGGTCAAAGTCACCAAAGAGCAGAAAGCAGTCCGGAAAGAAGCTGAAAGTCTCTTTAAGAATTTCAGGGCAGGAGAGAAACTTACAACCGACGATATATTGCTCCTTCAGCGCTCAAAACTCATCTGATTTTTCTGTTAATCATTTTTTTTGTCAGGATCCTTGATAACTTTTCGGGATTTTGGATAATTCCTGCAGATCATTACATCGTAAAATTCATTTTTTCCCTGAGTTTCTCAAAAAAAAATCCTTTCAACTTATTAGAACTGGGAAGTTCATCCTATTGCCAGGATACGTCTGGACCGTGGCTGATGCAAAAGGATTGACAATTAATTCAGATGACTGCGAAAATCATCGCAGTTAAAGCAATTATTATTGCTCTGTCTTTACGAATCCATGCATATGCAGATGCAACAGAAAAAGATGATGATGGTTTTTCTCTCATTAGTTGTGGTAATCCTCTCCCTGCTTACCAGCGCTTGCGTGAGCACCCCGCTTTCACAGGGTATAAAAAATGAATTGTCGCCGATCCCCTCAATTACTCCTCAGGTCAAGACCCAGGAAACCCCGGAGGCCAATAATGTCAGCCCCGTCCAGGTTATCCCCCCGCATCAGATTATCTGCAACTGCCCGATGGAGCCAGTGGAATCCCTGACGTTTGCTCCGACTCCAACTCCTGACGATGGTCTCTGTCACTGCCCGGGAACTTTATCAGGTCAGAAATGAGGAGCAGATTCATTGTTGAAGATGGGACAAGTATCATCTTGATTTGCCGGCCGTGCACGATAAATGAGAAATACCCTTTTTGAGTGACCGTGGAAAATTTAAAAACGCTCCTGGTTGATTACTCATCAGGGTAACGCATACATGAAATATGCCGATGTTGACAGGATTTACCAGACAATCCCTTTAGGTAATATCCCTTGGAACAATGAGACCCCCCCGAATGTACTGGTCGATCTTGTAGAAAGCAGGAAAGTCCGGCCATGCAAAACCATCGACCTCGGTTGTGGTGTCGGTAATTATGCAATATACCTGGCATGTCGCGAATTTGAGGTAACTGGTGTCGATAGTTCGCCCACCGCGATAAAAATCGCGGAAGATAATGCGAAAAAACAGGGAGTCCGGTGCAGGTTTATTGTTGCTGATCTCCTCGGGGACCTCAAGGAAGTGACCGGAACTTTTGATTTTGCCTATGACTGGGAATTCCTGCACCATATATTCCCGGAAGATCGGGGAACCTATATCAAAAATGTCCACAAAGTCCTCAACCCCGGAGCAACGTATTTTTCCGTTTGTTTCAGTGAGAAAGACCCACAGTTTGGCGGTGCGGGAAAGTATCGGACAACTAATATCGGAACAACGCTCTATTTTTCATCAGAATCCGAAGTGAGGGAACTCGTTTCTTCTTATTTCACAATACGGGAATTGAGAACTATAGAAGTCAGCGGTAAGTTTGGTCCTCATCTTGCAGTCTTTGTACTTGCTGACCGACGCTAAATTATTTTTATGTGATTTAGATTCAGGGCCTATTCTTGATGCAGAGTCAAATCTTATGAAAAGACACTACTCTAAAATATCGAAACAGGAAATGAAGACATGCCATAAAGTTTGTCCATTAGTCTTATGCTTCGGAGGGAATTATAGAATAGTGGATGGATGATAAAAAATACGAATCCCTGAAGATTGAGAATATCGTCGCATCCGGCGTCATTGCTGACTCCATCGATCTTATTGAGTTGTCAAAAAAAGTCAAGAACTGTGAACTCAATAAGAAACGGTTCCCCGGTGCGGTATATCGTATCGCGGATCCCAAGATGGCGTCCCTGATCTTTTCATCGGGCAAGATAGTTCTTACCGGAGGTCATAGCAATAAGGCGCTTACGGACGGACTTGCTATCATCCTCAAATCGTTAAATGAAGCGGGTATTGAGACCCATAAAGAGCCCAAAGTTGTGATCACCAATATGGTCTGTTCATACAATCTCGGCAAACATATCAATCTTACCAAATTAACGGTCACGCTCAACGTCGAGAATATCGAGTACGAACCCGAACAGTTTCCAGGACTGGTATACCGGATCCGGGATCCCAAGATCGTCGTTTTGATCTTCTCTTCAGGAAAGATCATTCTCACGGGTGGCAAGAACATTGACGACGTCAAGAAGGGGCTTGAGGTCCTCGAACAAAAGCTTGAAACCATCCTGTAAGAAAGAAGGCATTTTTTGGCGATGTTATAACAATAATATCCAGTATCTATTGGGCCGTTCCTCCTCTTTTCCTGGGTACTGCGGTGAGAAAATACCGGACTCCATTATTTTCATCTGTGACTAGTCCAGCTGTTCGCATGCCTGTTTGGCTGTGGATCAATCTTCAATGCTTTGTCAAACGCATAAAATCCCTCAGGATAGGATATGCATTTTAGTCCAATATCGCCATTCGATTTAAGTATTAAAAATATTATATAATAATAAAGAATTAATAGAGAACGTTTACCGAAGTTATAGAGGCTGGGGCGGTTCTCGTCACAGTGAACGCTGCGCCAACGGAAGGCCTGATTTCGATGTTAAACTGATCATTTGCGATAATTCCATTAGTCGGTGCGCAACTGAGTGTGAACTGCTCGTCAGCCTGAAGCAGTGCTGATGCTCCACTTGCGCTACCGGTCGGGGAATTCTCGATATCGGTAATAGCCCAGTCTCCGCCACCAGCAGTGGGTTGGTTTAGCGTAGTTGACCACGAACTCGGTGCTTTCAATGTCTCCAATGTGGTAGCATTACTAAATACTATAACCGCTTTTGAAAAGTCGATAGGTGTTCCACCGGGAGCTAGTCCTAGGCTGAAATTAACAAACGTAATCGTACTACCGACAGCTCCGGTTCCAGTGCCTGAACCATAGACATTCCCAACGACCTCTAACGTCGAACTCGATTGCTCAACACCGGTGTGCACGGTCTGCTGTGCCTTCTGGGTCGTGAAGAACCCGGCACCCAATACTACATATGAGAACACCGCCGCAACGACAACGAATGCGATGAGCACAATCGCTGCCTCGAGGCCGGTGAACGCATTATCATCGCGTTTACATG
>Ga0326728_10002372_pt1 | contig 63029 bp, 37 predicted proteins | sample MB3enrmetagenome_FD_207602 | JGI IMG/M metagenome (GOLD analysis project Ga0326728, IMG submission 207602) | Lab enriched peat soil microbial communities from McLean, Ithaca, NY, United States - MB31MN | ecosystem: Environmental > Terrestrial > Soil > Wetlands > Peat | place: USA: New York...
CGGCGAAACCCCGCGCCAGAGCCGGCTTCTCCCCGGAGAAAGATGCTCCCAACGGATAGGCGACCACGCCGTTGCCACCGCCGCCCCCCTGCATCATGAAATCGCCGTTCCAGGCCTCCTTCTCGGGCAGAGCTACCGCAAAACCGATCCCGAACTCCTCACCACCGGCCCCCTTGCGGCGATGAATCACGCCGTCGACGCGGCAATGCGCTGGCAACGGACCTGTGCTCGGAGCGCCGGGATAGGGGGGCGGGACTGTGGTTCCTGCGGGAACAAGCACGACGCTTGTAATCTCAACGCCGTCAATTTGAAGATTCGCCACATCGGCGCAGGAGTTCGTCGACAACGCTCGCGCAACCGGAGCAATGCACGTCGTGATTATCGCGAGCAGCAGGAGATTTGATTGCTTCATCGTCGCTTTTCCTTTCAACTGACGCTTCGCGACCGTCGCACGAACCCGGCGTTCTGCGGTTATTGCGCCACCGGAAAGCGGTAAATGCTGACGCTGATTGGCGCTACGGTCAGCACGCCTGGAGGGTCGTCAATCGCAATCTCTTTAATCTCGAGTTGTTGCGGATGTCCCACCTGGTTTGCGGCATCGAGACTCGCTCCCGTCAATAGCCATTGCTTTGACGGCCCGGCCAAATGCACGCCCGCAACATTCAGGTCGAGCATCTGTTGCGACTCCGTCGCATTGACGACAGCAACATTCAGGTACTTATGATCCGGCGTCAAAGATGCATACACGTCAAGCGGATATGTTGGGCTGCCCGAGTTCACCTTGGGCTGGTCGCCGCCCGGGGGATACTTGGGCGCGGGTTGCGGCGAGTTACCCGCAACCGTAACCGGAATCGTCCCAGGGAGGTTATTGCTATACATCTTGAAGAGAAGTCCCAGCGCGTTCATCGTCGAGCTGGTACGGTTGAAGTCGATGGTCGAGGTGCCCATGGTGTGCGCCGCCATGGTCAGGAAGTCCGTGTGGCGCAGCATCTCGTTAAAGATAAGGGCGTAAGCTAAGGTTTGTTTCAGTGTCATGGGACGGCCAAAGCCGCCGCCAAAATAGGCGTATTCGTCGATCGAAAGAAAGATCTTCTTGTCGGTTATCGCCGGGAAACGCTGCTGATATCCCTGCCACTCTTCAGCCTCGGTGCGAACGATATTGGCTGGATAGCGCGCGAACTCGAGCAGGGTCTGGTCCACCTTTACATTGGCGTGGTCGGAAGGTTCGTCGGGAGCCAGACTTCTGGCTTTATCCAGATCGAAATGGACGCCGGGCGACGCATACCAGTGATGAGCCATGCCATCGAAGTTGCCCCAGCAGTTCTTCAAAAAGCCGCCGGTCCAATCGGCATCCGATCCAAAGAGCGGTCCAAGGTTGCCAACGTACTTGGCGCGATCTGGTCCCGGTACGTTTCCATCGTCAAGCATCTGGCTCGATGCAATCAGCACGATCGAGGGGTCAACCTTGCGCATGGCTTTCGCAAAATCGTTGTGCTTCAGGAAAAAGTACTTGGGATCGGTGCGGCCCAGTTGCCACGATCCCCAAGGCTCGTTGCCGATGTTCCAGAACTTGACGTGATACGGCTCGGGATGGCCGTTCTTTGCGCGCCATGCTCCCATGGGAGTGGTCACAGCGCCGTTCATGTACTCAACTTCCTGCGCCGCCGAGTGCGCGTCGCCAAAACCGGCGTTCACGCTGATGTAGGGCACGACACCGATCAGCTTGCAGAATTCGGCGAACTCATCGGGTCCCAGATCATTGGTTTGCATCGCATTCCATGCAAAGTCCCAGTCCGAAGGCCGCTTGTCCCTGTCGCCCACGGCGTCGTACCAAGTGTAGTTCGACGAGTAGTTTCCGCCGAAACGCCAGAAGCCCGAATGGATCTGCCTAATAAGCGCGATCGTGTCGGGACGAAAGCCATCGATGTTGTCGGCCGGCATGAGCGAAACTGCGCCGACGTGAAAACTGCCGGCGCCCGTGCCTGCGACCTCGAAGGTTGCGTCGTCGGAATCGGCCTTCGCCGTAAAGCGTATCGGGAACTTCTTATACTCGGGGGTAATCGGGCCAAGCAAGATCGTCTGCCGGTCGCTCGCGCTCGTACCCCATACGATCGAAACCTGCACCCTGGCGCCGGTACTGCCGCGAAGATAAATCCGGCCCGTGTACTGCTTGCCCTTCACGAGTGCGAGACCCGATTGCTTGATGCCATGCGGGGTTGTTCGATCCAGCGCGATCCTGGGGCTTTGGTCGCCGGCGAACGGTTGGTCCTTATCCATGGTCACAACTTCATCGGGACCGACCGGGTGCCATCTGCGCGTCTGCATGCCGGGAAAACCGCCTCCCGGGCGACGGCCCGTCGTCTCCGGCTCTTTCGATGTGATGGGGAAGTAGAACCTCCGGTCATCCAGCATCTCGGCCCAAAGACTGCTGTACATGGTCTTGGCAATATGTTCGATGAACATGCCGAACACATAGTTCGAAACCGGCGTGGCCGTTTGCGCCGCGTCGATGTTTGCCACGATCGGATCGGGAACCGCAGGCGTCGCGCTCTGCGCCGTCGTCGCCGCACACCCAAGACAGAATGTTGCGCAGGCAAGGATTACAATCCGCACCTTCGTCGAAATCATTTTCTTTCCCCCATTCGTTGGCGCAACATCGCGCCAGCCAAACCACAATTGCCCCTACGTCTTCTTGTTCCGCATCTGCCAGTAGAGCGCATAACGCTGGTCATGAATCTGGTACATCGGCATCAGGCCGCACTTCGCCCCGTGGCATGAAGCCTTGAAGCGCAGATCCTGTCTGGACTCGACCTCGATCCACTCATCGGGACTCGCGCCCGCGCTTGCTGCCGGTTCGGGCAACGGATCGGGCCCCGGCAGGTTCTTGGGCGAAGTATCGCCGCTGTGAATCACCGTGCTCGGCACATCCGTTGGACCGGCGCCGAGATTTGCGGCGAGCGCCAGCGGCCCATACAAAACTGCGTTCACGCTCAAGTCTCCGGCGAGCGCTTCCTGCCGCAGCGTCATCGGCAGATTCACGCTGATGGTGTCGCCGTCGCTCCACACCTTGCGGACCGCAAGGTACGATCCCGGGTTCGACATGGCATCGAGAGGCATGCCGTTGATCTTTACCTCGGCATCTTCCGTGGTCCAGCCCGGAATCCTGACGTGAATGGTGCGCGCGGCCGTTCCCGAGGCCTTGATCTTCAGCGTTGTTCCCTGCTCGCTCGGGAACTGCGTCACCTGCTCGATGGTCAGGCCCTCGCCCTTCCAATCCAGCGTGGACGCAAGGAACTGGTTCACGTACACGTCGCTGCCGTGACGGAAGTAAATGGTGTCGGCGAACTTCGCAAACTCTTCCGCACCCGTGCCCGTGCAGCACCAGAACGACTCTTCCGGCGAATTGTAGGCGCGCCAGTATCCGGCCGCGAGCGGGAAGAAATACTGCTTCAGGCCGTCGGCGTTCTGCGTGCCCAGCCTGCAGTTGAAGAGCGCGCGCTCGTAAGCATCCATCCAGCGCGCATCGCCAGTCCAGCCAAAGACGTGGCGCTCCAGTTTCATCAGGTTGTAAGCCACGCAGCACTCAGCATTCTTCCAGGCCAGCGTCCCCTGCAACTGGCCGGGCGGTGTGCGCCAGAACTCCTCCACGCTCGTGTTGCCGATAACATAGTTGCGCGCGGCCGTTACCTCTTCGAGGAAATACTCGGCGATTTCGCGGTAACGGCGATCGCCTGTTACCTCATACATGCGCGCCGCGCCAATGATTTTGGGCACATGCGTATTCGCGTGCAGGCCCTCGAGTTCGTCACGCCGCGCAGCCAGCGGATCGAGGAAACTCGGCTGTTCGAAGAGATGCGCGATGCCAATGTATTTATCGTTCTTCGTGAGCGCGGCGAGATTTACCAGCGCCTCGTTCATCCCGCCGTACTCGGTGCGCAGCATGCGCATGCGCTGCTCGGCGCCGATCGGCCAAAAGAAGTCTCCAACCCAGTCGGCCATTCCTTCTGCAACCTTGAGCGCGTCTGTGTTGCCGGTGAGCACGACCATGTCGAGCAGGCCGGCCATAATCTTGTGATACGTGTAAAACGGCGCCCACACGGGCTTGCCCTCGACCAGCCGCTCGAACTCTTCCTTGGGAAACGCACTCAAATAGCCCGTTCCGATCTTCTTCTGGCACGCCGCCATGCCCGCGACGAGGTCATTGCCGCGGTTCTTCAACTCATCGTTGCCCTGCGTTGCCGAAGCAAGTGCGGCCGCCGACAGAAAATGCCCTCCGGCGAAATGGCCACGCAGTTCGCAGCTTGGATCTTCCCATCCCTTGTACGGCGTCGCGGAGGTAGTGATTCCCGCAGTGAGCCGGAAACTATGCAGTAGCCGGTCGACCGTCAGAGAGTCGAGATAGCGCGCGTTGATCTCTTCCTGCTCTTTGAAGATGCCCACAGAAAGGCGCACCGTTCCCGGCGGCATGGGCTCGATTCGTCCTGTAACTAGCTCGAATGAGTCGGCGCGAAGGACGCTCACGAGCGCCTGCCGGCCCATAAGGCACAGACCTGCGGCGCCGACGCCATTTTTCAAGAATCTCCGGCGAGAACGATCCGTCATCATGGCCCTCCAGTAACTCGTACGCTAGCGGGAATTCACGAGAAAGCGTTTTTCAGTACGAACTATTGCTCAACCGACAAGGTCCAGGTCGTCTCGCTCGAGTAGGTCTGTCCCGGCTTTAGCTCGGTGCTCGGAAACGAGGGGTGGTTCGGAGAATCCGGGAAGTGTTGCGTCTCGAGACAAAAACCCGAGCGAAAATCGTATTTGCCGTTCGGTCCGGAGAATGTTCCGTCAAGAAAGTTGCCCGTGTAAAACTGCACCCCAGGCTCGGTCGTGTCTTCCTCCAACACGCGCCCGCTCGCCGGATCATAGACACGGGCCGCCCGATGCAGAGTGCCCATTTTGCCGTTCAGCACCCAGTTGTGATCGTAACCGTGGGCCAGCTTGAGTTGCTCGTCATCGGCATTGATTCGGGCGCCAATTATCTCGGGATGTGTGAAGTCAAATGGTGTACCGGCGACCGCCATCAACTCGCCTGTCGGAATCAGTTTCGCATCGATCGGCGTGATATTGTCGGCGAAGATAGTCAGCTTTTCATTGAGAATAGTTCCGGTGCCCGCGCCAGAAAGATTGAAATATGCGTGATTGGTCAGATTAACTACAGTGGGTTTGTCGGTCGTGGCGCTGTATTGAATCGTTATCTTGTTGCCATGAAGTGTGTAGCGCACGTGCGCGGTGAGCGATCCCGGAAAGCCCTGGTCTCCGTCCGGGCTAACTAGCGTGAATTCCACGCCGCCCGGCACTTCTCTGCCCGTCCAATTGCGCCGATCGAAGCCTTCCTTGCCTCCATGCAGCGTGTTACTGCCCTCATTGGCGCTAAGGTGAATTTCTTTGCCTTCGAGGCTGAATGCGCCATTTGCAATGCGGTTGGCATAACGCCCCGGCACCACGCCGAAGTAAGTCTTGTTGTCATGAATGTAATTATCGAGGTTGTCGTATCCCAGGACAACATTCGCCATCTTCCCGTTGCGGTCGGGAGTCAGAATCGACACCACGCGCGCGCCGAAAGTCATCACCCGCATCTCGACCTGAGGGCTCTTGAGGGTGTAGACGGTCACTGTCGATCCGTCCGGCAGTTTCCCAAAGTCGGCATGCGACACAGCACCGTAAGCCACGGCTGCGCTTGTCATCACGATCGGAATAACGCTCCACAATTTCATGAGTCTCGGTCTCCAATCCGAAGGTGTTATCTGAAGATTCACTGCCCCGTACCCGCATTCAGCTCAAGACGATCTTGCGTGCTTCGCTTTCAGGGTCATCCACCATGCGGCATTCGTTATCCCAGATCATGGTCTTATTGCTCTCCGGGTCGGTGGGCGTCCAGGTCAATCCGGGCAGGCTGGGATTCCCGGTCCTGGCGAAGTTCGCCCACGCAGTGGCCATCTTCTTTGCCAGCGCCTGGGCTTCGGGCGTGTTGCCGGTGCCCTGCTCGCAGCGCTTGGTGTTGTCGAAGCAGAATTGGAGTTCGGCGGTGTGCCATGCGCCGGCGTCTTCCAGCATGGGCGATTGCCACGTGAAGTAATACGCGAAGGCCGGCGCGGCTTTCTGCTCGCACTTTAACCTGGCCATTTTTACAATGTTGTTGCGCATGGAGAGGCTGTTCAACATGAAGGTGCCGCTGCACATATACGACAACGTGCGAATGCTCTTTTCCGGATGCGCCTTCTTCAATGCGGCCACAAGGGCAACCGCCTTGTCCTCGCCGTAAACCTTGGCGAGGTTGGCGCGCCACTCCTCTTCGCTGGGGCGGTTGTGCATCTGGTTGCCTTCTTCGCTCACCGAGCCGAGCAACATTGGTATGTTCTTCGACACCTCCGGCGCCACGTCATAGAAGGACCGAACGTTGATCACCTTGCCATCGAGGGTTGGCGACCAGCCCACACGCGGCGGTCCGGGAGAAAACGGGCCACTTGCGCCGCGCATCGGAGGATTGATCTTGGAGATGGCCGCATTTCCGGCAGCCACCAGCTTTGCCCACTCCATCTTTTGAAGCGAGGCAAGGTCGTTGGGCTGCAGCCCAAGCTCTTTCATCAATTGCCGGCTAACTTCTCTTTGTTGCTCCTTGTCCGGTATATTGCCGCCGCCGCCCGATTGCACCGAGGCGCGATGGAAAAGCCCAACCGCCGACGGCATGCCCATCAGTGTGGTCACCTTCGAACCGCCGCCTGACTGACCGTAGATCATCACACGATCGGGATCGCCACCGAAGTTTGCAATGTTCCCTTGAACCCATTGGAGCGAGGCCACCAGGTCGGTCATCCCGGCATTGACGGAGTCCTCGTAGGCAGAACCGCCGATCTCGGAGAGATAGAGGAAGCCGAGAACGTTGAGGCGATGATTGACGGTGACCGAGACGACGTCGTGAAAGCGCGCCATCTGCGCGCCTTCCTGCGCGGGGAGTTCGTAGGAGGAACCAAAGCTGTATCCTCCGCCGTGGAAGTACACCAGGACAGCGCGCTTGCCGGTGAGGCTGGGCGTCCACACGTTGAGTTTGAGCATGTCCTCGCTCTGGTAGCCGTCGTCCCAGTCTTGCAGGAATGTCTGTTCGATCGCCGTCCAGGGGTGCAGGTTTTGGGGGCAATTGGCCCCATAGATCAGCGCGGGATACTCGTCTTTCCACGGCACGGGAGGCTTGGCAGGCAGCCAGCGGTTCTCGCCGCCGGTGTCCTGGCCGTAGGGAATGCCCTTAAAGGTGAATACACCGCCAGAGAGAAAGCCGCGCACCTTGCCGTACTGCGTGTTGGCAATCGCGGAGCGGGGCGTGGAGCAGTATCCCGGATCCAGGTGAGCGCCGGTCTTGGTGCTGTCGGAGGCGTGGGAGTTCTTTGCAAAAGCGAGGCCCGCGCCTGCGGCTGCCGAAAGAGCGAGCGCCTGACGGCGATTCAGACGCATGCCGGTTCTACCGTCCGGATTCATGGATTCTCTCCTGTCTCCTGTTGCCTTGGTTTTCGTGCGTTGGGCGAGCCACACCTGTGACCGAGCTCACCGATGGGCGCCCGTTGGTTCTATGCAAAACGCGCGGGCGAGAAAACGTATTCTGATAAAGTACAGTAGATAGCATTGCTTTCCTGTGTCAAGACACTTGAAGTTGCGCCGCGCCCATGCCGCACCATGACCGCAGCGCCGGTTTCGCGAGATTCGAGTGCGCGTTTTCGAGGGATGCGAATCGTTTCAAGGCAACTGGATGCCTCGAGCCCGCTGCACGTAAAATCGGTCAGGAACGTAATCTGCTCAAGCGAAATCTACTTGCATAGACAAGAACTTCAGATCCCGAGGATAAAAATGAAACATTGCGGAAGATTTTCTCTGGCCGCGCTCGCCGCCTTTATCGTCTCGATGACCTGCGCCGCCGTTGCGCAAGACGCTGCGAAACTGCCTTACATGAATCCCAGGCTTTCGCCCGAAGAGCGCGCCGCAGACCTGGTCCACCGCATGACACTCAAGGAAAAGGCCTCGCAACTGGTGAACGATGCCCAGGCCATTCCGCGGCTCAACGTTCCGGCCTACAACTGGTGGAGTGAAGCGCTGCATGGCGTAGTCGACCAGGGCGTAACGGAGTTTCCCGAGCCTATCGGCCTCGCCGCCAGCTTCGACCTCTCGGGGGTTCACGCCATGGCGATCGATATCGGCGTTGAGGGACGCATCAAGCACCTTCAGGATGTGCGCGCCGGACACGACGGCATCATGGGAGGCCTCGATTTCTGGGCTCCGAATCTCAACATCTTTCGCGACCCGCGCTGGGGACGCGGGCAGGAAACCTATGGCGAGGACCCGTTTCTCGCCGCTCGCATGGGCGTTGCTTTTGTCACCGGAATGCAAGGCGACGACCCGCACTATTTCCGCGCCATCGCAACTCCCAAGCACTACGACGTGCACAGCGGACCCGAGCCGACCCGGCACTTTGCCGATGTGGACGTGAGCAAGCACGACCAGCTTGACACCTACGAACCCGTCTTCCGCGCCGCCGTGGTTGAAGGCAAGGCCGGGTCGGTGATGTGCTCCTACAACGCCGTCAACGGCCAGCCCGCGTGCGCCAATCAATTCCTGCTTGAGGATCAACTGCGCCGGAAGTGGAACTTTGGAGGGTATGTCGTCTCCGACTGTGGCGCGATTGAGGATGTTTTCAGCGGGCATCACTACCGTCCAACGCAAGCGCAGGCCTCGGCCATTTCGCTTTTGCGCGGCATGGACAACGAATGTTTCGGCGCCGGTCCCACGTCAAAAGACGATTCCGAGTACAAGCCTTACATCGAAGCGGTCGAGCAGGGCTATCTCCCTGAGAGTGCGATCGACACTGCGCTGATACGCCTCTTCACCGCGCGGATGAAGCTGGGGATGTTCGACCCTCCGGAGTTGGATCCCTACGCGAAAATCGATGAGAAGGATCTCGACAGCGCGGAGCACCGCGCCCTGGCTCGCAAGCTGGCCAATGAGTCCATGGTGCTTCTCAAGAACGACGGAACCCTTCCCCTCAAACCGGAAATCAAAAACATCGCAGTGGTCGGGCCGCTCGCCGATCAGACCAGGGTGCTGCTCGGCAACTACAACGGAACCCCGACGCATTCTGTTTCCGTGCTGGATGGCCTGCGTGCAGAGTTCCCGGATGCCAGGATCACTTACGTTCCGGGAACCCAGTTCCTGCGCAGCGATGGGAGCCCGGTGCCGGACAACCTGCTTACCACTCCCGATGGAAAGCCCGGGCTCAAGGCGGAGTACAACGAAATCCATGGATTTGGTCCAGACCAGGCGGATCAGCCGGCGCTGGCTACGCGGGTCGAGCCGAACATCCATCTCGATGGCGGCAATCTGCCCCCGGAAGTTGCCGGGGAAAAGTCAGTCGGAGTGCGTTGGACGGGATTCGTCACGCCTCCGGACTCCGGAGACTATCTCATCGGCTTGCGCGGCCCAGGATTCGTACGAGTGATGGTGAACGGCAAGCTGGTGGCAATGATGTTCGGATGGGAAGGAATCGAAGCAAAACTCGGCCGCGTTCACCTGGAGAAGGGACAAAAGGCCGTACTGAACGTGGTCTACGCCAGTTTCAGCGGGCCACCCCATGCGCAACTGATCTGGGTTAAAGCCAATGACGCGCCGTCACCGGAGGCCATTGCCGCCGCAAGGAATGCCGATCTCGTGATTGCGGTGGTAGGCATCTCCAGCGAACTCGAAGGCGAAGAAATGCCTGTTAACGAGCCGGGATTTCTCGGCGGAGATCGCACCAGCATCGATCTGCCAGCTCAGGAAGAAAGCCTGGTCGAAGCCGTTCAAGCGACGGGCAAACCAACCGTAGTTGTGCTGATGAATGGCAGCGCTCTGGCTGTCAATTGGATCAAGGATCATGCCAACGCACTTCTTGATGCATGGTACTCGGGAGAAGAAGGCGGCACGGCGATCGCCGAAACGCTGAGCGGGAAGAACAATCCCGCGGGCCGGCTGCCGGTCACCTTCTATAAAGGCACCGACCAGCTGCCAAACTTCGAGAACTACTCCATGGAAGGCCGGACTTATCGATATTTCAAAGGCGAGCCGCTTTACCCGTTTGGATACGGTCTGAGCTACACGACATTCAGCTTCAGCAATCTCAGCCTGCCCGACGCGCCGATTCGCGCCGGCGAGCCGCTTCATGCGTCCGTCACGGTGACCAATACCGGGAAAGTTGCCGGAGACGAAGTGGTGCAACTCTATCTGAAATTTCCCGATGTTTCGGGCGCACCCCTTCGCGCCCTCAGAGGTTTCGAGCGCGTTCACCTGGACCCTGGAGCCAGCACGAAGGTGGAGTTTCAGCTGAATGCTCGCGACCTCAGCATGGTCAGCGATGGCGGCGACATCATGGAGGCGGAAGGCAAGTACACGGTCTCCATCGGCGGCGGCCAGCCCGGAACCGATGCCCCATTCACCAGTGGGAGCTTCGAGATCGATGGCCAGCTGATCCTTCCGGAGTGACGCGATAGGCCGCCCCAGGCCTTTGCCGCGCCGTCGCTGCGAACCGTTCCGCTGTTCTCGGCCTGGCAAAGGGATACGGCAACGGGCGCGCCAGGATTTTTGCTGCCGCAAAGTAATTCACTCCGAGGCCTGCGCAGTTTGATTCCCCGTCGCTCAACCGCTCTCCAGCCTCTTCGGGATGCTTTTCGACGCTTAAATCGGAGAGCATCTTCCCTGTTGCTGCGGCATTCTTCATTGCGATCGACGCTCGATGCCTACACCCAGGCGATGACACCGTCGAAGCATGCGGCCCAGGCGGCTGTACTATCCCTTGTCTTGTCGGCAAGTGGAAACTCCGCCCTGACGCCAAATGGAACGCCGAGCTGACAACCAGCAGTGGTCGATGTCGGGGCGGAGCTCAATGCAAAAAGGGCACAAAAGGGACACAAATCGGTGTCCTTTTGCGCCCTCTATGGTTGCCGCCTATTCCAAGTAAGTCTTTTGGAATGTATGGCGGGGACGACGGGGCTCGAACCCGCGACCTCTGCCGTGACAGCTCCGCTGCTAGGTTTTTCAACGACTTACAAACCCGTGGGGAACGCCTAAGACCACCCAAGTCGTGGAAGACCGCGCATTTTGTGGATCGGATTGTGGATCGGAATCTGGAGACCCACGAGCTACGGTTGTACCCATTCTCATCTTGATGCTGTCGTTGCTCTTTCCAACTCCTCGTTTTGACTCAGATGGGGACGAAGCCGTCCCGCCCGGAACTCTCGCCGCTTCATCAGCAAGAAGAAGACCGGAACGAGGATGAGTACGTGGATCGTTGATGTAATCATTCCACCAACGATGGGTGCGGCGATTGGCTTCATTACATCTGAACCGATGCCTGACTCCCACAGGATCGGCGCGAGGCTCAGAATCACGGCGGTGACAGTCATGAGCTTGGGGCGCAGGCGCTGGACGGCGCCGGTGATGGTTGCCTGCACAAGATCGGTTTCAGTCATCGGCGCGCCTTGCTTCATGCGCTCTTCCAGCGCTTCGTGCAGGTAGACGATCATGACAACCCAGGTCTCAACGGCGATGCCGAAGAGTGCAATGTAACCAACCCACACGGCCACGCTGAAGTTGTAGCCCAGAATCCACTGCAGCAACAGCCCTCCCGACATGGCGTAGAACGTTGGGAGGATGAGCACCGCAGCCTCGGCGACGGATTTGAACACCAGGTAGAGAAGCAGGAAGATGACGAAGAAGACGATAGGCAGAATGATCGTGAGCCGCTGCTTGGCGCGCACCTCGAACTCGTATTCGCCAGCCCAGCGCCACGTGTAACCGGCGGGCAGCGCAATCTTCTGGTTCAGCACTGCATCGGCGCGATTGACGAAGCCGCCGTAGTCGCTCGTCTTCAGATTCAGATAGACGTAGCCGGTAAGGGAGCCGTCTTCGTCGCGAATCATTGCGGGGCCGCGCGAGTAATAGACTCGCGCAACCTCGCTCACGGGAATCTGCGCGCCGGAAGGCGTCGGAATTAGCGCCTCCGACAGGGTGTTCGATGTATCGCGGAAATCGCGCAGGTAGCGAACGGCAATCGGGAAGCGCTCGCGGCCTTCGATGTTTTCCGCAATATCCATGCCGCCGATCTCTGAAGAAACCACGTGTTGGACATCGGCAACGGTGAGGCCGTAGCGCGCAGCTGCCGGACGGTTCACATCCACGTTGAGGTAGAAGCCTTGTGAAACACGTTCGGCATAAACCGTCGTCGCCTCGGGCATGGTCGAAAGCACCTGCTGCATCTCGGCGCCGAGGTCCTGGATGCGATTCAAATCGGGGCCTTGGATCTTGATGCCGATTGCGGTCTTGATGCCGGTGAGTTCCATGTCGAGGCGGTTTTCAACGGGCATGGTCCACGTGTTCGTGAGACCAGGAAATTGCAGCTTCTCGTCCATCTCGCGAATGAGTTTGTCGTAGGTTATGCCAGCGCGCCACTGCTCGCGCGGCTTAAGCATGATAGTGGTGTCGTACATGTCGAGCGGAGCATTGTCGGTGGCGCTATCAGACCGGCCGACGGTTCCGAATACCGTTGAGACCTCGGGGAACGAATGGATGATTCGGTCCTGCTGTTGCATCAGGGAGGCGGCCTGCGTGATGGAAATTCCCGGTAGCGAGCTTGGCATGTAGAGCGAAGAGCCCTCGTATAGAGCCGGCATGAACTGGCTGCCGAGCTTGAAGCAGAGAGGAACCGTCGCCGCGAGAAATGCAAGATTGAGCACGACGACGATTTTCCAATGGCGCAGGCACCAGCGCAGCACCGGCAGATAGATCGCCTGGCTGACGCGCGCCGCGGGATTCTTCGATTCGGGTAGCAGTTTGCCGCGCAGGCAGAAAGGCATCAGCGCCGGCACCAGCGTGATTGACAGCAGCGAAGAGAAGATGAGCGCCAGGGTCTTGGTCCACGCGAGCGGACGAAACATGCGGCCCTCCTGCGCTTCAAGCAGAAAGACGGGCAGGAAAGAGACAACGATGATGATGAGCGAGTAGAAGAGCGCAGGACCGACCTGCTGCGCCGCGCCGACAAGGATGCGGCGGCGTTCTCGGTCGTTGAGCTGCGTTGTCCCGTTGCGTTCGGCGATATGGCGGTAGCCGTTTTCAACGATTACGATGGCCGCATCGATGAGTACGCCGATAGCCAGCGCCAGTCCGCCCAGCGACATGATGTTCGAGCTCACCTGCAGGTAGTACATGGGGATGAAGGCCGCGAAAACCGCGATGGGCAGTGTGATGATAGGCACCAGAGCCGACCGGAAGTGAAAGAGAAAGAAGATGCAGACGAAGCTGACTATGATGGCTTCGATGATCAGGTCGCGCTTGAGCGTGTGAATGGACTGGTTGATAAGCCAGGAGCGGTCGTAAGCCGTAACGATCTCGACACCCGTCGGCAGGGATGGGCCAATCTCTTTGAGCTTCGCCTTGACGCCGTCGATGACATTGAGCGCATTCGTGCCGTAGCGCGTCACCACGATGCCTCCGACGGTCTCGCCTTCACCCTGCCAATCGGCGGCGCCGCGGCGCACGTCTGGTCCAAGCGTCACTGTGCCCAGATCGCGCACCAACACAGGCGTGCCGTTTTTGGTTGCGACGGGAACATTCTCAAGATCGGCGACATTGCGCAGATAGCCCAATCCGCGAATCATATACTCGGCGCCACCCATCTCCAGTACGTCGCCCCCGACTTCGTTTGTGCTTTGTCGCACGCGGTCGATGACCGTCGAAGCCGGAATGCCATAGGAGAAAAGCTTCTGCGGATCAAGATTTACCTGGTATTGGCGCACGAATCCGCCGATGGTTGCGACTTCGGCCACACCCGGAACGGTCTCCAGTTGATAACGCAGAAACCAGTCCTGGAGCGAGCGCAGATCGGCGAGGTTGTGCTTGTGAGTGCGATCGACGACAGCGTACTCGTAAACCCACCCGGCGCCGGTAGCGTCCGGGCCGATCGACGGATGAACGTCCGCCGGCAAACGCCCGGCGAGCTGCTGCATGTATTCCAGGACGCGCGACCGCGCCCAGTAGAGATCGGTGCGGTCGTCGAAGATAACGAAAACACAGGAATCGCCGAACATGGTCTGTGCTCGCACGCTTTTCACATGCGGTGCGGCCAGGAGCGCAGTGACGATGGGATACGTAACCTGGTCCTCGACGACGTCAGGCGGCTCGCCGGGCCAATTTGTGTGGACGACCACCTGCACGTCACTAATATCTGGCAGGGCGTCGAGAGGTACACGCCTCAGCGACCACCCGCCTGCGACGAGAAGCAGAAAAGCGCCCATGAAAACGAGGAAAGGGTTGCGCGCACACCATGCAATGGTTCGCGAGATCATCACATGCCTCCGGCAACATCGACGGTGAGCTTTTGGGTGGCGATGGTGGCCCCGGCGCGCTGCACCGTGACGGTGACCTGCCACGTGCCCCCGGAGTCGAGCTCTAGCGATCCTTCGTAAATGCCCTGGCCTTTGGCGCTGAGCGCGGCTGCAGCGTGCTCAGCGGCCATACCCATCGCCGGCATCGCAGGCATCAAGAACATGGCTGATACCTGGACCTCATCGACAGGCTTCCCGTCGGCGCCCGTGAGCTTGATGCGTACCGTGTTCCTGCCCTTCTGCGGAGTCGAGGGCTCGGTCGTCATTTCGATCTTGATTTGTTCGTGCTGCGAGCCGGATGCCTGCGACTGGGCCGCGGAGGGGTTTGCATTTTGCTGCGGAGGAGTGAACGATCCCATCGCCGCTTGCAACTGAGCCTCGGAATCCACCAGGAAGTTCGCCGAGCTTACGACGTGATCTCCGGGCTGAAGTCCCTTGAGGACTATGACGAAGTCGCCGATCTGCGGGCCGGTTTGAACTTCGCGCGGTTCGAGATTGCCGTCACCGTGATCGATGAATGCAATGGCTCGTGAACCGGACTGCAAAACAGCGGACGCAGGAATTACGAGTTGCTTTCCAAGCGGGAGGTTGATGTCGACGTTTACATACATCCCTGGCTTGAGCACCACACCGGGATTGCGGAAGATGAGACGTACGCGCACGGTGCGCGTTGCCGGATCGACCTGGGGAAGAATCTGGTCGACGCGACCGTCAAAATCGCGGCCCGGATACGCGTCGACCGTGACCTGCGCCGGATCGCCTGGTCTCAAACGGCCGACCGCGTCCTGAAAGACATTGGCGTAGACCCACACCGTCGAGAGATCGGCAATAGTGTAGAGTTTGGTATCGGGTTGAACGTATGCGTTGGGCAGCGCATTGCGCTCGATGATGAATCCCGACGCGGGCGAGTCGATCGCGATCTCATGCTCGACCTTGCCGGTCTGCTCAAGCGAAGTGACGACTGTGGCCGGGACGCCGAACTGGCGCAGGCGTTCCTCGGCCGCATCCAGCAGCCAGCCGCTTTCCTGCACGGCCATTCCATGCGAGTCGGGGGCAAGAGTCTTCCGGTTTTGCCGGGCGAGAAGATACTCCTGCTCGGTACTAACCAGGTCGGGGCTGTAGATAGTAAACAACCGTTGGCCTTTTTTCACGTATTGGTAAGTGGCGTTGGCGGAGACGCTTTGAATCCACCCTGGAAAGCGCGTTTGCACGTAGGAAAGGCTTTGCTCATCGATGTCCACGTTGCCGGGAACGCTGAGCTTGTCGTTGACAGTTTTCATCTGTGCGACGGCCGTAGTCACGCCGATCTGCTGCAGGCGCTGCGGCGAAATCTGGATGGGGCCGAGTTGCGGTTCCGGGTTGGCCGGAGCTGCGCCTTGCGGGGCTGGCGCGCTTGAAGCCGCTGGACCACGCGCCACCACCGGGTCGCCAGTCTGTGCGGCGGGCATGGGATGGCTGCGATGCATGAGCAGGTAGCCGACTCCCCCCGCGAGTGCAACGCAGGCGGCCAGTGCCATAAAGAATGCTTGTCGATACACGCGGTCGCTCATTGATTTTCCTCCGGCGTTGCTGCTGTTGGTTGTTGTGTCTTTGCTTCGATTGGTGCGCCAACGGCGAGTTCAAGGTCAGACATACTCGCTGCAAACTCGCCCATCGACTGGAACCACGCAAGATCCACGTCGATCACGGCCATTTGGCTGTCGAGCAGGTCCAGAAGATCGGTCTGGTTGTTTTCGTAGGCGATGACCGCAGCGTGAAGCGTTGCCTCGGCCTGCGGCGCAAGCGAATCGTGGTAGATACGCGCCAGCCGCTGCGCTGCGCGCGCCTCGGCCAGCGCTTCGTCGATCTGCCCAAGTGCTGCGTTGCGCATCGCCGCGACTTCGGCATCTTGCTCCGTGACCTTGACCGTCGACTTGCTAATTTCGGCATCGTGCTTGCGCCGATTCAGCCACGGCAGTGTGACTGAGCCCTCGATCATGTAATTGTTGCGGGGATTGTTTCCCGTCGGCATCAGCATGTACCCGCCGGCGATGTTGAAGTCGGGCACAAAGGCCTTATTGGCGAGCGATTGCTCCTGGCGGCTCTTCTCTGCTGCTGCCTGCGCTTCCAGCAGGTCAGGGCGCGACTGGAGCGACAGTTGTTCCAATCGCTTGCCGGCCGGCAATTCCGCGCCGACTCCAAAGTCGCCCTCAACGCGAATCGGCGTCGCCGGATCGCGGCCGAGCAGCGTGTTCATCTGCGCGCGGGCAACTTCCGCGTCGCGGTCGAAACGGATCATGTGCTCTTCAAGGCGCGTCATCGCAAGCTGTGCCTTCAACACATCCTGCTGCGGGACCTTGCCCACCGTGTACTTGATGCGCGCTGCTTCAATGGCTTGGCGAGCAATGTCCACATGCTGGTCGTGAATGCGCAACTCTTCCTGCGCCAGCAGAAGATCGAAGAAGGCCTTGCGAACCTGAACACGAATCCGCAGCCGCACCAACTCTGATTCATCCTTCGCCTCGGTCACATCGGAATTGGCAATGGTGGTTTGGAGAGCGCGCTTTCCCGGCCCCGGCAATGACTGGCTCAACATCAGCATGTTCTGCGCGGCGTTATAGTCCCACGGCTTGTTGAGCGGTACCTGCCAGTTGCGAAGCATTAACTGCGGATCGTCGAGCTTGCCCGTCGTCGGCACGTGCGCCTCGGCCATCGAAACCTTCCGTGCGGCGACGTGAATCTCAGGGTTTTCGGCGAGCGCGATTCGCTCAATCTCGTCCAGAGTCAGCGCCGGAACTAAGGCACCAGAGGATACTTGCGCGTCGATGATCGCGCTGTAGCCCGCAAATGGACCGCTTGCGCCCGACTCTTGCGCAACGCTGCTGTTTGCAGGCACAAGGACGGCAAAACTGAAAAGTGCAATAAAAAGAGCTTTCATTCCCCCCTCGAATCGATGGGCAGTTCACGGCATGGACTCGAGCGCGCGCAGTGCACGAGGTGCACAGCGACACACGAATCCTCGGTAAGGAATCAAAGGAAAGATCAGATTCGAAGGATGGTGCCGGCGCCCAATGGGGATCGAGGGGGCGGAGCTTTGGAGGAGCGTGGGCTCTGACCTGCAAGGCGGTCGAGATCGGGTGGAAGTGCGGAAGCGAATAACTGCACGGCCCGAGTCTGAGGCGCGGGTGCTACCACGCGGCCCCGGGGTAGGGCCGTCCCGGACGAGTGTAACTGGCAGCAAGGGTGAGCCGCGCTCATCGTCGCCGCATCGCAATCCATCATCATTGCGCGGCAGCAGGAGTGGCATGGAGCAGGCGCGATGCAGGCGAGCGCCGTGCCAGCGGCCCAGAGGGCCACAATCGCCAGCATCAAGATCGCGCCTTTTCTCCTCATTGGCATAGTCTAAGCCGAATCCTTACATTTAGCATCCTCTCACGCAGCGTTGCGTTCCGTGATTTGGATCACAAATATTCGTTTAGGAGCCGCAGGCTCAATCGTTTGCTATTAGTTGGGTGTGACCCTATTTTTTTCGGAAAACCCTCACTTCAGAAGGACAAATCCAAGGATACAGCTTATATCCCGAAACCTGACCGCGCCTTGACCCTCCGAGATCCCTGCCGCCGCAAAGCAGCAACCTTATCAATCACTGGTGCTCAATTCCCTTCCCCGTGCCTGAGCGATGATTATTCCTGCCTGCAACCGCAGGCCGAGGTCAACATGCAAAATGGTAGCGTCATAAGGAGAAGTCGCAAGAACCACGCTTATATTTGGCAATTTCGCTGGTGGGAGAAGACATCAGACGGGAATAGGGTCTATACACGTCCCAATTGATCTTCCGATGGCCACCCTCTTGCTTCCCGATGGTGTAGTCCGCGACCCGGGATGCTATGAGCACATCGCCGTGCCTAGCGGAATTCTCCTGAATCGTTAAGATGATACGCACTGCTGGCCCAGATTTTCCCGGAATCGATAATGCCAAGTAACACGAGCAATGCACGATCGACGAGGCGCGGACGCAGTTGATGTAGTGCGCCTAGCCGGCTCGCGAGGTCGGTCAAGATCGCACGGCTACGGGCGGAGAGAGGGAACTCACCGCCGGTGTCTCCGCAACCAGATGGATCGCTCATACCAACGATCATCAGATGAATTGTGACGATCTGTAGTGCATGAGCGAGCAAAGTGGCGAGTCACTGGGGTCGCAAATCCTCGGTAGCGTCATTCAAATCAGCGGCAATCGTGCGCCTGTGGCGAGTCGCCAGCGAGTTGTGAGGGGTTTCGCTCCGCAATCCAGGTTTTGGGGTGTTGTGACTTCCGCGTGCCCTGCCTACCGCATTCCAATCCCAACTTAATCTCTCTGCCGAAGCGGACGACGGCGGGCGCGGGGGATTCCGGCCACGTGGAAGAGCTACGCGCAGAAAGAGAGATCGTTAGCGGAGCCAGCGTGGAATGGAACTCTGGCACTCAGCACGACTCGGTTCCGCGGCCCCACTTTTGACAGCAGTCGTTTTCGGGTGGATCCCTGCGATTTCAACCAGAACTGTTGCTTGATGTCCGAGCGATGCAACGGCCTACGTTCAGTTGACTCAAAGAGTCTAGCGCCGACTGTAAACAGAAGAGAGCACGACGATAGCAACAGCTAAGGAATGAGGAGCGTCAACCCCCAAACTCTAGGCTTGCGCTAGCGCCTTTGCGTTCTGCGGAAGCGGAGGATCTTTCGCGAAGCGGCAAGCTCTGCCTGGACTTTCGACCATTCTGCCTGCGTGGCATCGCTTGCCGCTGGCAACCATTCCACCGCCTCATTGCGGGCACGCTCGGCAAGTTCGGCATCCTCATTGGCAAGCGCCAATCGCACCTGCTCGATGCAGCGCCGTACGGCGTCACCGGCTGCCCGGACAATTCGACCTTCGAGCTTTTTATCGATCCCGGCCAAATCGCCTGGGTTAGCTGTGGTCTTGAAAACCTTCTTCAGATCTTTGAACACATCAGGATTTCCTATCCGGGCGTAGATCGCACCAATCCCGTTCAAATGCGCTTTCTCTTCATCAATCCGGCGAAGGCACGAGTCGAAAACCTGCTGAATGCGTTTTGCCTGACGGACCCCCGGCGACTCCGCGCGAATTTGCGCGCAAACGACGTCGTAAAAACCCATATCGAAGAGGCGCTGGACATCCACCAGGAGGGTGTCGATGTGGATTTCGAGTTCGGCCTGTTTGCGGGTAGCTTCATCGAGCAGTTTGCGCAGGGAAGAATCCTCAACCCGCTCCAGAGCCGGGCGCAGGATGCGCAAAACGCCTTCGTAGTCCTGATCTTCGAGGAGACTCTTCGCCTCCAGGAAGTTGCGCTCGATGAAGTCCTGAGAGACGCGCTTGGCTGCCTCGGAACGCGCCGTTTCCAGCAGTTCCGTCAGCTCCTCTGAAGAAAACCCTTCTTTCTCGCAGTTTTGAAGGGTTTTGGTGGCTTCAATATAAAGATGATCATCGAGAAGCGAGCGCGCCTTGGCGAGGTACTCCGCCCGTCTCTGTTCTTTCTGTTCGCGATCCAGGCGGGTGGCGATGGTCGATTCGAGCTTCAACAATTCGGGATTCCCGGGCAGGCGGACCAGCCCTTCCCGGATTTTCGCTATGGCGTCGGCAGGAGACAGCTTCTTGCAAGCGGTGCTGATTTCAGCGATGAATTGCCGGTCCTCATGCTCGCGTAATCTAGGATTCAATTGCATTTTGAGGCGAATCAGCTTGGCCTCAGTTGGATGGGCGCTGAGCGCCGCTTCAAGTTCCTCAGAAACGGCTCTAAGCTGCTCCAGCGACAAGGCCATGGCAACCTTGTCTTCCAGCTCGCTGGTGAGTTTTCGCCTTTCCGCCTGCTGAACGGCTTCATTCAGCTCATCCTTAAGCCGCAGGATATCGGGCTCCGACGAATCGAGGCTTTCGGCTTCGGCAAGCTTTTCGGCAGCTTCGCTCAGATTCCCGGCCGCGATCAAGCCCTGGACAGCAACCACCAGACTGCGCAGCTGGATGCTCCGGCGTTCCTTCGCCGCCTCCTGTTCCAGAATCTTGCAAACCGCCATGATCTTCGAGTCCGACGGCTCCAGTTCAGCCGCCTGTCCGGCCAGCTTGCTTGCCAGATCGTAATTGCGCAGATCGCGGGCCTTGCGCGCATCGTTCAGCAGTTGGTCAATTTGCTCCTTTTTCCGCTTGCCTTCTTCCGCCTGCGCGCGCAGTTTTTCCAGCTCGGAGTTGGCAGGATCGAGCTCGAGACCTTCGTTCACCAGCGAGCTGGCCAGGTCCCAGTTACGCCGGGCGATCGCGTCCAGAGCCGAAACGCGCACCTGCTCGGCTTTCAGCCGCATCTTCTCCTGGTTCAACCGCTGCTCAACAAAGGCAACCAGCTTCTTGGCTTCGGTATTCTGCGCATCGAAGCGCAGGACCTGATCGAGAACGTTTCTGGCCTCGAGGAAGTCCTCGGATTCGACTGCCTTGCGCGAATCAACCAGCAGTTCCGCGACCCTGTCCATCTTGAGTTGCGACGCGACTGCCTGAAGATCGGCCGCCATCTCACCGGCATCGGGGTAACGATCGCCGGGACTCTTTGCCAGGGCGCGCTCGACGATGCGATCGAGCTGGGCGGGGTAAGCGGGAAGGAAGCTGCTGAGCGGCGCGGGAGTCTTCTGAAGAATCTGCTGAATGATCTCAGGATACTTTTCGTCGAACGGCAGCACCCAGGTCAGCAATTGATACAGCAGCACTCCGGCCGAGAAGATGTCGGACCTGCCGTCGAAGGGCTCCTGATTCCATCGTTCCGGCGCGATATAGGAAGGCGTGCCGACCATCATGCCCACACTGGTGAGATTTTTGTCGAACCGCTCTTCGCGCGTCTTGGCGATTCCGAAATCGAGCAGCTTCACGGGGCCGTCATGCTGAACAATGACGTTGGCCGGCTTGACGTCGCGATGCACCATCTTCTGCTTGTGCGCGTAGTCGAGCGCCGTGCAAACCTGGGCGATGATCTCCAGTTTGGTACTTAAGTGCAGCGGCTCCCTTTGGCGAATCAGCCGGTCGAGAGGGTCGCCATCGAGGTACTCCATCACAATGTAGGGCTGGCCGTCCTCGTCGCCGAAGTCGTAGACGACGACAATGTTGGCGTGCTTCAGCTTGGCCGTCTGGCCCGCCTCTTCATAAAAGCGCTGGAGAAGATTGAGATCGGCGGAGTAGTTCTGAGTGAGGGTTTTGATGGCCACGTCCATGCCGATGCGGGCGTTGCGGGCATGGTAGACCACACCCATGCCGCCTCGTCCCAGCACGGAGAGGACGTCGTACTTCCCTATCCTCTCCGGAATCGGCTTTTCGCCTTGATCGATCACGAGGCTCCCAGGCAACTAACGATTGGTACCGTTTCCGCTCTCTATTGATTGGTGGTCGTTGCCGCCGGCATTTTGAAGTTGAAATGATCGAACAGATAGCTTTGCGCCTTCACTCTCTCCGTGGTTTGTCCGGGCGGCGTCGAGTACAGATAGAGAATGTACAACTCCGCGGCGCCATCGACATCGCCATCGTCGGCCTTGCGGTTGGCATTGCTGAACACCACCGCGGGAAGCTCCTTGATCTTTTCCGAAGCCATTTGGATCAGCTCGTCGCGGGCTTCGATTTCTTCGGCTTCCAGAAAATCATTATCGTTGGGGATCACACTCTGTATGTGCACGCCCTGCGTGTCGTCCGCCTTCACATTCTGCAGTTCGTCATACTGCTTGAGGCTTTTCTTATCGACCTGAACTCTGGGAACAACTTCCATCCCGTTACTGTCGAGAATCCGGAATTGCAGTTCCACGTCGGGGTAGAGCTTGTGGGTCACCTTGGTGTAGGTGTAATCGCGCAAGTCGTCCTGGGAGATCTCACGGGGCAGCGAATCGAGCTTGGTCTGAAGTTCCTCAACCTTCTTCTGATCGGCATCGACCTCTTTATCGGCCTGCTTGATTTCGCCCTTTTTGCCACGTGCCGCCGCTCCCTGAAGGAGGCTCTGCGCGGATTTAAGTTCGTTGTTGGTGTTGGAGAGTTCTCCGTTCACCTTGACCCATTCGGGGTTGGGCACCATCAGAACGTCGGCCCGGTACTTGGACTGGACTGCGGCCTCTTCGGGCTTTCTTTCCATGTCGTTGCGCACCACGTCGCCGATCAGCCGGAAATTGGTTGGGACCTTGGTCGTATCCTGGGCCCTGTAAACGAGCACGTTCTGTCCCATCTGCTCCAACCCGGTGGCAATGGCATCGATCATCTGTTTGGCGAAATCGACGGCTTCGCGCCGGGAGGTCTGGTCGCGAAAATCGACGGTTACGGAAAGGTGCGACTCGATGAAGTGCGCCTCGATGGCATTGGACTTGGCGTCGTTGATGTCGGACAGGTGCTGCTGCGATTTGTAGGGCAGGGCCTCCATGAGGTACTGCCAGCCAACGTTGACGCCGCTTCCGTCGGGCTTCTCAGCGTACTTTTTGCCTTGCTGCAGATAGAAGGCGCTCAGATCGTCTCCGAGCACCGCCATCTGGTCCTGATAGGTTGCCTGGTCGGTAATCTCGTAGCAACGCTGCAGGTAGTTGTAAGCCCTTTCAATGCCTTGCTCGTCGGCCAGGCCGTTGATGGGCTCGTGGGCTTTTTGCAGTTCCTTGGCTGCAGTTTGCGCAGCCTGGACGTAGCGATCCTCAAGGGCATCGAGGCGGTCGGTGACTAGTTCGCGCTGGCCGCGCGGAAGATTGTCAAGAATCTCATAGGCCCCGAGAATGTCGCTCTGGGCCTCGAGATTCGTGCTCTTCTGTTCGACTGCCGCTGCGGCCGCTTTATTGTCGGCGTCGATCATCTGCTGCTGCGTACTCTTGAGCAGGTCGGCGATTTCCGGGCTGGGAGCCAGGTTGTTAACTTTCTCAAGACTGTCTACCGCGCCATGCCAATTCCCAGATGCGCCCTGAGTCTTGGACTGCGCGATGTAGAGGGACACAATCAGCTTGATGTCGGTATCGATTCGCTTGTACTCGCCGGCAAAGGCGCGCACGGGAGCGATTGCCAACGCCGCCTCATCGGCTTTTCCGGCTGCCATCTTGGCTTCACAGTCGCGAAGCAGGTTCTCGAGAACGCTACGCGCCTGTTTGACCTGGGACAGGGCGCTGACCACTTCCGGCATCGAGGGATTGATCAGATTGTCGCCGACGGCGAGATTCTCGGCATCTACGAGGTTCGCATAGCCTGCGGTGCCGTGACTCAGGGCCTGCCGGTAATTGTTCAGTTTGGAAATGGACTGGCTGGCAATGTTGCGAATGGCATCCAGGACTTTTTGTTCGTTGGCTCTGGCGTCGCTGTCGTCGGGCACGAGAAGCCGGGCCTTTTCAGCCAGATCAAATGCCTCTTTCAGCTTTGCATAATTCGGCTCATTGCCGGAAAGGGAGCTGGTGTAGAAGTTCAGCGCGGCATCCATCATCTGGCCATCGATCACGGCCAGCGACTTCCGCGCATCGGCGCTGTGCAAGGCGGCCGGGTAGCTGGCGAGATAGGCCTGCCAATCGGCAACATCGTTGGCGCGCTGGGCACGCACGAATTCTGCCAGTTCCGTGTTGGGCGCAGCGAGCAGCAGTACCTTGATTCCGACCTTAAGAGAGAAGATTTGCGTGTCGGCCGGATCGGAATGCCCAACGACTCTTCCGTCGACGACGGTCTTGTCTGTGATCTGCGACGGGGTGTAGTCGGCGCCGCCTTCAAACTTGAGATTTGCCGGAACGATGCAGATGGGATCGGTCGCTGGACGGCTCAACGTGAGGGAGCCGTCGGCAGCCCGCTCCATGGTCATGCCAACATCGAGAACCAGTTTCGGAAGCTTGTGGTAGGAGGATTTGTCCAGCGCGGCCGCACCGGCACACTGATACACTTCGAGCTTGCCGTTGAGCGTGAAGCCCTGGATCTGCTGGTACGATTGCCCTTGAGCCGACGGGTAGACGGCGATGGCCACCAGGCTGACATTTTTTGCTTGAGATTGCGATGAGAACCCAAGGAAAAAGGCCAAACAAAACAGTGAACAGAGAAAACCCCGCAGACAATTCTTGACTTGATTTCTGAAGCGCATGGAATCTTCCTCGCACCCGCGAACGACCCTAAACTGTTGCGTAATTCCCGCACACGCCAGGGGGAGAGCCTAGCAGCAACCATGGTACAATGCTCTTCACTGTAGCAAGATCAACTCGGTGGCTGCAATAGGAATCCGTTGTCGAAGACAAAGAGCGCAAGTCGGTCAAAAGCCAGACCTTCCGAATCTGCCGTGGCCACGCTGCAAACCGCAGATGGAGGGCAAGATGTGCTCAAGACGGCCACCATGGCCTTTCGCGTCTGGTTCCCTTTCACCAAGGGGGCTCAGTCGCGTTCGGAAGCCGATGCCGCGGAGCAGGAAAGCGGCGTGGTGGCGCTCATCGAAGATGTTATAGCCTCCAAAAACGGGGTGTTCGTTCGATCGGAGAGCCAGATGTACGCCTCCGGCCTTCGCCGCCCCTCGGACGCAGTGGTGGCATCGCGGCAGATCCAGTTGGGAATTGAGGGGTTCAAGGCAAGGCTGGGGAACAGCGCGGTTTCGGTATCGATTGCCATTGACTCGGGCACGGCCAAGAAACTCCACAAAGGCGACCAGGCATCGCCGGAGGACGCTGAAAAAGGGGGCAATGGGCCCGCTCCGGCGACGTTCGAGCTGCCGGAGCCTTCCCACGATCTGCACACGCTTCTGGCGCTATCAAGTCCAGCACAAATCCTGATTACTCACGAATTCAGTCAGCAGATTGCGGATTTCAAGGGTCTGCCTCTCAAGTCGTTTCCCGACCGGGTCGGTGTCAATGAGTATCTTTGGACGAATGAAAAAAACCTGGAAGCGCTGCAGTCAAGAAGCGAACTGACCGTTACGCCCGTGACTTCGAGTCACCTGGGCGAGCGCGGCGAAGCAGAAAACCTGGCTTACGACGGATTGTTGGAGGAACCGCAGGTGATGGTGGAAAGGACGCCGCCACCGGTTCCCAACGAGCGGGCAACGGCTTTCCGGGAGAAGATCCGGCCCTATCTCGAGTCCCCAAAACAACGATGGATTGCAGCCGTTGCCGGAGGATCGATCCTGGTGTTGCTGGTGGTGGGCTTGATCATGGCGTTTTCCTCCTCGCCCAAGCCGACGAACGCTTCCCGGGAAGCGGCGCCTTTGAGCACTCCTGCCACGAACTCTCCCGCAGCCACGCCCGGGCAAACGCCTTCGGTTCCTGCGGCCGGTCCCGCGGCCGTCGAGACTGTCAATCCTCCATCGGCTCCGGCGCAGACGGAGCCCACGGAAAATCGCTCTCAGGCAAAGAACGCCGGCGAGCAACACCAGGCGAAACCGCTGAAGCCGGTTGCGGCTCCATCGGCTCCCACCCGGGCATGCGGTGTATCGGGCGAATACTCGAAATATATTTCGCTGGCCGAGGAGGCGCGTCGCGAGGGAAGATGGGATGACGCAATCCGCCTCTCCAGCCAGGTTCTGGACTGCGACCCGGGAAACTCCGAGGCGCAACAGGTGCGCGAGAGGGCGATCGAGGGCAAGAGGCTGAGCCAGTAGGTGGCTCGATCGAGTTCAACGCGGTTTGCCGTATCGCAAGGTCCATCGGATCATCGGCGGTGAAGCATCGCTCTTCCGCCGGCAGATCGGCATCGGGCCCAATTCACAGGCAACCTAAGGTAGCAAGTTTGGGCATTTTCTGCCCCGATTCGCTGCCCCTTCATCAAGGGAGGAACCACGATGGCGACGCAAAATGTAAGGTGGGACCAAGATCAGCCCGCTCCACGGCACGCAATAGCATTCATTCATGCCAACTTGCCCCAGGCCAAGAACCTGGGCATCTACGTTTGCAGGAATGTTCACGGAACCAGCGTCAAGTCTGCACATGCGGAGGGCCGTGCTCTGGACGTTGGGCTTCGCGCCAATGATCCTAATGAACGACTCATCGGTGATCTCCTGTTTCACGAATTGATCAGGTCCGCGCGTGCGTCCGGGATAGACAACGTGATCTGGAACCGTCAAATCTGGAGTGTTACTCATGGTGGACCGCGCCCATTCATCGGGAGGTATCCGCATGGCGGTTTCAAGAACCCGCATACGGACCACCTGCACATTGAATGGACACGTGAGGGAAGTCAACATGAGCAACTGCGTTCTTTGGAACTAGGAGTCAGCATTATCCGCCAAGGTCTTGAGGAGCTAGCTGCTGCAAACCGAGGCATTGGATAAGGGCAACGAGCGTTTGGAAGATGCTGGTACGCAGTCCGCGCGATTTCGCAACAATCTCGAGTGAAAGTACGGGCCCGGAGACCGGCGCCGCGTTTTGTTATCACGCGGTCGCAGTACGAGATCATTGGCGCTGCACGCGCGGGGGCTCGTGACCTGGGCACGGCAACTGCGAAATTACGACGCTAAGACCACCAGCAACATGCAGGTGATGTTGTCGGCGCCGCCGCGGCGTTTGGCTTCGGCGATCAGGTTGGAACAGGCGGTCTCCCAGCGCGAAGAACCGACCATGGCGAGGATTTCGTCCTGCAGCAGGTAGCGGGTCAAGCCATCGGTGGCGAGCAGGATCACGGTACCGTGCTCGAGTTCGACGGAGTAAAAATCGGGCTCGACCTCTTGCGCCACGCCGACCGCGCGCACGATGACGGATTCCATTCCCTTGATGCTTGAGCCGTGCGCGTCTTCAGGAGAGAGAGCCCCGCTGCGGATCATCTCGTTGACATAGGAGTGATCGACCGTGATCTGGACGCACTTGTCCTCGCGGAGAAGGTAGGCGCGGCTATCGCCCACGTTGCCGATGATGAGCTTGGCCCCGTCGCGCGCAGCCGCCACGGCAGTTGTGCCCATGCCGTTGAGTTCGGGCGATTGCGCCTGTTGCCATACTTCGGCGTTGGCCGTCTGCATGGCATGGAGGAGACGCGCGCCCACACTCTGGCCGGAGGCCTGGGAGCCGGAAAAGGTGCGCAGGATCGCGTCCACCGCCATGGCGCTCGATAACTCGCCGCTGGGACCGCCTCCCATGCCGTCGCAGACCACAAAAATGCCCTGGGCTTCGTCGTATCCGAAGGCATCTTCATTATTCTTGCGCACGCAGCCCACGTCAGTGAGAGCCGAGACGGCGATGCCCAGGCTCTTCCGGGGAGTTTCCGCCGCTTGCATCAGGTTGGAACCGGCCGGGGAGGTTCCGGGCTGCGCAACGGGATCAGGCGCGGATTCGCGCTGGGCGCCCTCGGGCCCATCGGGGGCGGGCCGGGCTATCGGGGTCTCGTCGCTGCGCTCTTGATCGGTCATCGTCGCCGGAATGCGGTGCAAGCTGAAATCTGAACGGTGCGGCTGCGCGCCTCAGCGCGCGACGTTGGCGTTGCAATGGAAATCATGGATGAATTCGGGGTTCAACAGCGAGGCGCCGGAGCCGGATACGTCGAAGACAACCACCTCCGGGGCCTGGTAGTTCATGGTGAAAGAGAATTTGAGCCGGGATGGACCTGCGGACTCGGCGGCGGAACTGAACCGGAGAATCGACCACGCGCCGGAAAATGTGCGGTTGGCCGTGGGGGTGGTAATGGTGATCTTGCCTGAGGGCGACGACACCCAGTGAAACGTCGCGCTCTGCCCCACGCCGCGAAGCTCGGTCCCATCGATGTTCAGATCGGCTCCCGTAACACCCGCTGCCCGTGGTTCATTGAGCGAAAAGTCAAGTGCGGGCTGACTGCCCCCGTAAGGGAACAATCCCTTGGACAGGCGAAGCGCATTGTTGAGAAAGGCGAGAAAAGCAGGATTGATCCGGACCTTGCTTCCGGGAGCAGGCACAAACTGGTTGCCCTGCTGAACAATGAGAGCCTGCAGGGAACTGTCATAGAACTGCCAGAAGGAACCCTGGCCAGGGGCAAAAACCCGCGCGACTTCCTCCGGCGCGGCTTCAACGGAGGCTTGCGGGTTGAAGGGGAACCTGGCGAAGAGCGGGGCATTCTGATCGCAGAATGCCTTGGCTGCGCCGCCGGCGGCGCGCGCGGGAGCCTGGGCGGCCAGGGCGTTTGCGGCGTCGATGGGAGCCTCAAGAAGCGCGAACGTGACCTTGTCGACTCCGCCCGCCGGATCGGGAACAAAACCGTTGCGCAAGGCTTCCGCCGACTGATCGGCACTGGTGGCCGCCTGAATGACGGGCAATGCCGCCGTCGGGTCGTTGGCGGCGAGCGGATTCGCATTCATGCCCTTGATGGCGCCTTCGAGTCCCAGAAGCGCCTGGATGTACTGCTGATTGGAAGGCCCGATGAGCCGGCCATCGCCGCCGCTGGCCGGCGGCACGACAGCTTGCGGGGCTTGAAAGGCGGCGGAGATCTCCGGGGCGGAGACAGCGGTGTTGGTGGATACGAGAGAAAACAACTCGAGAAGCGCCGAGCTGTTGGAATCAAGCGCCTGCAGCTTGTGCTCGGCGTCGACGAATCCCTGGTACCCCACGACTTGCGCGTGTTTCAGGTATTCGCGCCAGGTGAGGATGTAATTGGAGTAGAAGGCTTCCTTCAGTTTGCCGGGCAGCGTCACCGGATCGATGGGAGCTGAGGCCGACGGGCCGAGCACCCATTGCTCGGCAGCAAAGTACTTTTCAGGATGCAGAATGGCATCCTGCATGAAAGCGAATCCGGCCTTTGAGAAAGCGCCCTGGATCTGATAGCCGTCGACAACATACTGCGAAGACCCGGGATAGGTTCCGTTGAAGGTGAACGGCGGAGTCTTCTCGTTGGCGGCCGCCAGCATGCTCTGGTAGACGTGTTGAAAGCCCTCGAATCCGCCCAGGTAAATTCGCACATGCGCGACCGTGGCCGAGTCTTCGACGCCGCCGGTCCGGGCCATGCACGAGCCCGGCGCGGCCAAGTGACGCGCATAAAAGGCAAATTGCTGCTCGGCGAGCTGGAGCGTGGCCGGATCGGAGACCGCGTTGTTGCTCCAGGCTTCTGCCAGAACGTGGGGAAGGAATCCAACCGTGTCTTGAGGAGTATCGGGATTGGGATTGACCGCGGTGATCAGATACGCCTTCAAGGGATAGTAAGCGGCGATGTAACTGTCGCTCGGCCCCGGACTGGCAGGCAGGTTATGAAGCCCGGCAAGAATATTGGACTGCGCACGGGCGAGGAGCAGATTGCGAAATGCATTGGAATAGGCCCGGCAGGCCGAGGCTTGCAACTCGTCGCCACGGAAGAGTCCCCAGCGGTAGGTCCATGGAGCGCCTTGCGCCTGGTATTGCTCCAATTGATCGAGAACCAGGCGCAGCCGATCGAGATTCTGAAGATCGGGAAGCGATGCGAGCCCCGCCGGCGCCGGCGTGGCCGTCAAGGACTGCTGAGCTTCATTCACCTGGCCGATCAAGCTGCGATTGTTGAAGAAGGAGACGGTGGCAAAGACGAGAAGCAAAAGCAAGGCAGCGGTAGCGCAACCGAGAAGAGTGCGGCGGAGGGTTTGCGTTCGCGTACTGGAACGGCTGGCTTCGAGTGCGGACCGGTCGGAGAGCAGGATTCCCGACATCAACCGGGGCAGGAAGACCCACTGGGGAACGCGAGTGGTGCTGGCTGCCGGGCGGACGGCGGGCTTGGGGGCAGCGGCCGGGGCTTTGAAGAAGACTTGCGTGGCTTCAGAGACGGCAAAATCTTCCACCTGCGGAGCGCTGGATCCGAGGTCGAGCGTCGCTTGCACCACGTGGGGCCGGACGCCGGAGAAGAAGAAACCGCGCAGAAACGGATTGACGCCGATCTGCGTAGGCCTGGCAACCTCGACGAGGAAAGCGGCCATGCGATCGCGGAGCTTGCGCAGATCGCGGGGAAACTCGTACGCTGTGGCGAGTTCCTTCGGCTGGCCACCGCGCATCAGGACTTCGAGCCTGAATTTGGAGAGGGCCGCGATCAGAGAATCGAGATGGCCGTTGACCCTGGCCGTTGCCGTGTCGGAATAGATGCCGGCGTCGAAGCCGCTGGTTTCCAGAAGCGCACCCAGCGGAAAGCGCACCTCGTCTTCGGTCAGACTCCTGGCGTAATCGGCGAAAGAGGCGATGGTGTCGAGCTTGGTGAACAGTACATACAGCGGCAGCGCGACGCCAAGGGTTTGCGAAAGCTTGCGCAGCCGCTGGTTCACGAGTTGCGCGAGTTCTCTCACCTGCTGATCGGTGTTTGGCGCCAGGAGCCTTTCGATACTGACGCAGACCAGGGCGACGCGCGCCGGGAGGCGATTCCGTTTGGAGAAGACCGAACCGAGCCGGGCAGGGACGGTCGCCTTGATGTACTGGTCCCAAAGCGCGGGCTGCTTCAACATCGCCCCGCCGGCCTCGGTAAGAATCCAGTTTCCAGCCAGCCAGAGATTGACCAGGGGCGTGGGAATCACGGCGCTGTCGCGAAGAACCGCGCCCGAAAGCAGTTCCGGATCGAGACCCGATTGAAGGACGGTCTGGGTCTTTACCGAGTTTTCATCGCCCAGCACATAAAGAAGCGGCATGGAGGTGAGCGACTTTATCCCCGGCCGGTTGGCGTGCCGAATGCGGCCTTCGGCGTCGCGGATCAAGGACCGGAGGTTGACGCTGTCGGGCAGATTGGCCTGAGCGGATTCGGGCTGCCCTGCCTCCAGGCGGCCCAGATACCAGAGCGTGTACGCCGCGGCCAGGAGGCCGAGAAGCGCGAGCACGAGCTTGAGGGTGAGATCACTGGCCGGGCTGAGATGCATGGCCGGGACCGCGATCCAGACGAGCACCAGATAGAGCAGGAGGATGCAGAGGGTCATCAGTACTCGCCGCGTTTTCATGCCAGCCACTCCCTGAGAACAGACTCGAGCACACCTGCCGGGTGCGGCAGGAAGATGCCGGCCACCTGGGCAGCCATTTTGATGGAGTGATCCAGCAGGAGGGTGTAACCCAAATAGAGCGCCACGGACAAGATGCCGGCAACCGCCAGGGCGATCGAGAGTCTCCGCACCCACTGATCTTTGCGCGAAACGAGTATGGCGGCAGGCGCTTCAATGGGCGAGAAGAGACTGTCTGCGCCGCGGATGGAGGCGACCTTGTCGCGAATGCGCCGGAGGATCATGTAAACCTCGCTGGCGTCGCCGATGGCGAATTTTCCGCGATATCCCAGCAGCAGGCAATGTGCATGGAGCTCGAGCACGTCGGCAACCTCGGCCGAAGCGGGCCGATTCAGGAGGTCGGTAACGTTGCGAAAGAAGACCTCGCCGGCGATGTGGCCGCCAAACATCTCTTCCTGCAGGGGACGCTTGGCCCAGTCGGCAAAGACAGCATCCCGGCTGCTGAGGATGCTTTCGTCGAGAAACCCGACTATGGCGTAGAGCGCCATTTTCAGAATTTCATCGCTATAGCCCATCTCGCGGCATCTTTTGACCGACTGCGAGATCAGTTCCCGGATGCTGGCGCGGAACCCCTCGGTATCTCTCGCCTGCTGGCTTCCGTAGCGGGTGCGGAGGATGACGACAATCGCCTCCTGAAACACCAGGGGCAGATTGTTGGCCGCCGCCTGCCGGTTGGTCACTGGTCCTGAAGCGGTCACGCCTGCGCCTCCAGAATGATGGTGAACTCAAAGACCGCATCGCGAATCTCGTCCGGTATGTAGACGCCGACCTGCCTGGTTTGCAGGATGTGTTGCCAGCAGGGGCCGTGTTGGGAGACGGAAAAATAGTGCATGTCGGCCTGGCCGTGCAGCGCGGAGGGAGGAACAGAAAGATGGTTCAGCTCCAGACCGGGCAGAGCCCGTTGCACGAGTTTTGCGACGCCCTCGGTGGAGCAGATTTTGACCAGTCTCGGTGTCTGGCGAAGCACCGCGGAATCGGGCTGCGCGGAACGAATTCCGAAGATCCAGCGCGCGCGGCGGAAGCAGCGCTCGTCCTCGACGCTGGCTGCGTAGAAACACGGGTCGGTCTTGCGGAATTGCAGCGTGACGCTGTTGGAAGGGGCAATCACCTCGAGATTGCGGCGGATCGCCGCGTCGAGATCGCGGAAGGTGCGGCTCAGATCGGAGTGCCGGTAAGGGGGGATGTCGTCGAGGGAGGATTCGAGAGAGAAAGTGCTCAGCGCGCCGGCGAGCTGGGCAAGATCACGGTAGACGGCTTCCGGATGGGTGCGCCGGTTCTGCAGATGATTGGCCAGCGCGGGAAAGGCCGAACAAAGCGCGTGGAGGAACCAGTAGTTGGCGACGTCGAGAGCCGATGTGCCAAGCTCAAAGCGGCCTGAACTGAGGCGCATGTTTCGCGTCTCATCGATCTTTGCGTTCAAGGATTCCGCCAGCCGCTGGAGCAAAGTGATTAGAGCATCGCTGGCGCCGATGCGCAGGAGGGGCGGAATAAAGGTTGGGTCGTAGGCAAAGCCTCCGGCACCGTCTCTCACCACCCGGGCCAGGGGGATGGAGACAAGACCCTCCGTCGACTGAGCCTGGCTCGACACAGTCAGATTCTTCCGGCCCAGGACCACGGCGAGCTCGTCGCTGCTCATCGTATCGTCGCGAACCACCCGTTCGAATGGAAGATAGCGCGGGCGGGCGCTGCCGCCGACGCCGTCAAGCGCTCCCTGCTCCTGGCGGGAAGGGACGGCGAGATGAAGGAGGACTTCGTTCTCCATCGGGGAGATGCTTTCGCTCACTTTCAACGGTTGAGGAGCCGCATCGGATTCGGGAAAGTCGAAGATCAGACCGTCGGGCATAACTCCCGACGCGGCGGTAAGAATCGCCTCGCCGTTGCGAATGGCTTCAGGATCGAGCGAGAGATGCAGGAAACCCCAGGGAGCAACGTGAATGCTCGAATGCAGAAACCAGAGGGTGTCCTCGAAGTAGCGGCTCTGGGATTGAAAGTGGTGGGGGGCAAGGTGCATCCCCTCGGACCAGACCACCCGTGAAAGGAACTTCATGATTGCGAAACCCCTTTTGTGTACGCGCCCGGGAAAGGCGCTCTCTCAAACACTGAGGCCGATTCAGCTCTCCGCCGCTCGCCGCCCGGCCGGCCCATCGCGGTCGCAGAACCTGGGCTCAAAAACCGCCAAATACCGTGCAGGCCGGTGGGCTGGATCAGGCTGATTATACTCGCGAAAAACTCGCCGGGAACAGTGAATTCCTTGTCTCAGGATGGTATATGATACCCCCATACTGCGGAGGCGCCGCTACGTCATGGATAAGTCCGACCCAGTTTCCCCCTTCGAAGACTCACGCGATGCCGCCAGGACGCAGTCCGGCGATACGGAGCAGATGAGCGCCTCGGGGATCTTCGCGGCTCCCGGCCAGAAGCCGGGTGGGCAGGCGAATTCCTGGAGCGATTCTGCTTCCGGGGGGACGACGGAATATCCGGATGCGGCGCATTCCATGGGGAGTGAGCGCTTCGCGGAGCCGGTGGTTCGGAACGTCGACCTGGGCAGTGCCGGCGCCGGGCCTGCAGTCGGCAGCATGCGATCGTCACCGGGCCCTTCGCCAGGAGAAGATCGCCGGTTCGCCGCGATGCAGGCGGAGCCACAACCAGGCCAGCCGGACGAGGAAGCCGGCTTCACCGAATTGCTGAGGAGCATTCACGGTCCGGCGGCGAATGCACCGTCTCCGGTTGCCGATGCCACCGCCCAAAGCATCGAAAGCCCGCAGCAGGGCTCTTCCTTTACAGCTCTTTTCGACTCGGCGAGGGCCGGCCGCAACCAGACCGGCACAGGGACTGGGCCGATCCGCAGCGCGCCTGCGCCCGCGCTTCCGCGGCAAGAGGAGGCGCGGGAAGAGAGCCCTTTTTCTCAACTCCTGCGCTCCGAACCGCCGCAAGGCCGGGAATCTGGCGGAGAGCGTCTCACATCCTCCACGCGTCCGGCGGCGCCGCATGTTCCCGCAGCCTCTGCCCGTGAGCCGGGCGCCTTTACTATGCTTTTCTCATCGCTCGACGCGAGCCGGGGGGTTACGAAGCCGATCTCGACGCCGGCGACGAGTCCCTCGCGGGCGGAGTTCGAGCCGGCCGTTCCGACTCCCCGGACGGAATCGAGCTATCGAACGCCAGCCGGCAATTTCGACAGTGCCTTGTGGCCCGGGGATATTGAGAACAACCAGAATCAAAAGCCCGCACTCGGCAACGCGGGGCTCGACACACTGATCTTCCGGCTCGACAAGAGCGGGGAGAAAACTACACCGCCGGTACGGCCCGCGACCGCGCAGGGCGCGCCGGCTGCGGCATTTCAGGAGCCGGTGGTGCGGCCGTTCAATCCTGATGCGAGCGGCCCTGCGGCGAGCGGCCCATTTGCGAGCGCCGCCGGGCCGAGTGAGTACACGCGCGTTCTTTCGGCTTCGCAATCGAGGGAGCAGGATCTGCGTGCTGCCGCGCCCAAGGCCGCAGCGGCTCCGCCCAGTTACCCGGCTGCAGCGCCGCCGGCGCCCGCCGCGCCGGCCATGCCGCCCATGATGCCGGGCTTCCCTTACTATGGGCCGTCGCCGCAGATGCCGCAGGTATCGTACGGGCAGGGGCAAATGCCGCAGGCGTATCCCGTCCAGCCCATGATGCCGCAGGCGCCGGTGCTTCCGCCATTCCCGGCGCCGAGCCCGGCCTCGCCGGCGGCGGTGGTGAATGCGCCGCTGGGCAGGATGCAGCAGTTCGTGCCGCTTTTGCTGGTGCTGGTGGTGCTGCTGCTTGTGGGTTTGATCGTGACGATGCTGTTTGTGCTGAAGAAGTAGGGCAGCGGGAGTTCGCATTTCGTTTGAGCGAACTCACTCCATACGGGTTCGCGCACGGAGGTTGATGTGTCCCAGGTTTCCGTGGGTGTGCGACTTTCAGGATCGGTTGGCCGCAACGGGACAAATCGGCACGACGATGTGCTGCTCGTCCAGAACTTGATCAACAGTCGCGTCTTTATCCCCTTGCGCCTGCTGAAGACGGACGGCATTTGCGGCCCGGCAACGATCCAGGCCATCGAATCGATCCAGCGAAACTGGATGGGAGTCCGGAATCCAAGCGGGCGGGTGGACCCGGATGGGGCCACGTTTCAATTCCTGACCGGAACTGCCCAACCGGCGCCTCTCACCCGTGTGGGCGTCTTTCCCCAGGGGATCGTCAAGGCTGCGCAGGCGTCGCAAAAGAACTGGGGCATTCCCGCATCGGTTTCTCTGGCCCAATGGTGCCTGGAAAGCAACTGGGGGAAGGCGATGCCACCCGGCAGCAACAACCCCTTCGGGATCAAAGCGACGCCGGGAGACGCGTATGTAGAGGCGGTTACGCATGAGGTGGTGAAGGGCATCAGGATCAAGGTGGTGGCAAAGTTCAAAAAATTTGCCTCTATTAACGAAGCATTCGATCAACATGGGCGTCTTCTGGCCACGGCAAGAGCCTACGAGAAGGCGCGCGCATCTGAGGGGAACCCCGACGCATTCGCCGATGCGCTGACGGGGGTTTATGCCACCGATCCAAACTACGGCACTTCCTTAAAGAGGATCATGAAGACCTACAACCTCTACGAATACGATCTGGTTTCTGCAGCCACCTCTTCCGGGGCCGTGACTCCGTGATCGGAGAGATCAAGGCGCAGTGTTGACAAAGCAGGCGGCCATTCTCGCCACCACGGGTGTGTAGAGATTCGCGTGGGCGCTTTCATAGGTGAATTCGAAGGCCTTGAATTGCTCCTCCTGAAGAAGCACCCTGGCGTAGAAGATCTTCTCTTCGTTGGTCCCTGAGACAACGAACCATGCGGATCTCCTGGTGGAGTATGTCACCTTGCCGGTGGCGCCTGCCAGTCGCGAGCTGATTTCGCGCATTTTGTGATCCAACGATTCGCCGAGCGCGTTATTCGAGCCATAGACGATCAGCGTAGCACCATCCGCAGCGACGAAGCGCTGTCCATCGGAATTTGCCGATTCTCCTTGCGGGACGAGCAGATCGCCTGGATAACAAATGGAGTACTGGAAGCGGACGTTGGTATAGATCTTCCACAGATGCTGGTCGCGAGGCGTCTCAGGCGCAGTGGCGCCGAGATCATTCGCGCCTGCCAGAGAAATGGCGAAGATTGCAGCCAGGCCCAATACAAGTAAGCGTCCCCCGAACTTTCCGTCCCTGCGCACTGCCGTAAGTGTCATTCCGATCCAGCCTCGCGAGATTTCCCGTATGGACAGGATGATCTGGTGGATTCGATTCGTCCCTGACCGGCGCACCAGCCGCCGGCGCCTGAAGAGCCGCGTGAGACCGCCGCACCGGCACGGGGTCGCCGGACCGGCTCAGCGCGCGATCTGGATGGTGACGAGATTCTGGATGACCCGCTGCTGGGTGGCCGGATCGGTCAGGTAATTCACCGTCTGCTGGACCAGCACATCCGCTTTCTGGACCACGTCGGAACACTGGAATCCGGCCTGGGAGATGCTGCCTCCGCCGCCCGCCTTGCCGACGGCGTTGCAGCCGGCGATCAGCGGCAGGTAGATGAGATGGACGCCGCCGGTAATGATTCCGGCGAGCGTCTTCTGCGCCACGATACTGGTCAACAGGGAGTATTGCTGCGCTTTGGCGACGGTGCTGGCGTTGGAGCGATAGACCTTCTCGAACTGCGGCGCCATGTCCATGAGGTTGGCGGCCAGGGAGGCGACGGTGGCGATGTTTCCGATGACTTCAGCCGAGGAGCTCATGACCTTGTATGCGGACGCCCAGCGGGCGCTGACCACCATGCCGCGAAAATCGCCGACAGAATTCAAAGTCCGCGTATCGGTCATCCACTCATAGCCGCGGAAGGCCTGCCATCCGGTCAAGGCCCTGAATCCATTGGCAACGTAACTGGCATTGCCCGTGACATCGTCACTGGCATGCGCGATGAGAGCCACTACATCCGGCTGATTCGGCATAACAAACACCCCCTTTGCATTCGGGCCCATTCGTCCGGGATCCCGCTCCATCGATTCCGAGCGGCGGAAACCGCCCCGCTCCGCCCTGCTCCGCCGCAGAACCCCAAGGCTCGATCTTCCGGCAGCCCGGGCGCATTTCACTCGCTGGAGAACATGGGGATCAATGGTTGCGGCCGTGTTCTTCTCGAGCGACCTGAGGTTCCGTTCCTCAGGGCGCCCGGTTTGCGATGGATCGTACACGGAAGGAGGGAACAGCCGTGCGCGGGCTAAAGAGCTTTCAGGAACCTCATATTACACCGGTTTCGCGAGCAGAACAATTAACTCCATTTGCGGGTTGAGGAGCTCGTCGGGAGCGTAGACGGCAAAGTTGCGCGCGCGCAAGACGGACTGCCAGACCGTACCGGAGGCCTCAACGGCAAAGTACTGATAGCGGAGTTTGACGGGAATGGCTTTGGGCGGCACGGGAACATGTTGCAGGCGGAGCCCGGGAAGTGCGTTGCGGATGAGGGTTTCGATTTCCGTTGCCGAGCCGCATTTGAGCAGCGCCGGCGCGCGGGCGATCAAATCGGCATCGCGGAGATCGGCGCTGACCCCGAGGTAGAAGCGAGAGCCCTCGAAGTACGCATCTTTTTCGATGGATGCGGCATAGATGGTGTCGCGGACCTGTCTTAGCGGCAGAGCGATGAAGTTGCTCGGCACCACGGTCTCCAGAAGCAGCCGGATGATCTTATCGAGCTGAAAGAAACATGCGCCCAGATCTTGGTGGGTGTAGACGGGAAGGTCCTGCGGACCGATGCGGGTGGAGAAGGCCGTGAGAGCGCCGGCCAGGATGGAGCACTCGCGATACAGTTGTTCCGGGGCGATGCCGGCGGTATCGAGCATGTGCCGCAGAGCCGGCAGATGGCTGTTGATGGTATAGAGCAGCCAGAAATTCGCGATGTCGGAGGCGGTGAAATCGGCTAGCGACTGGTTCTTCTGCCGTCTGGCGCCGGAGAGCTGGCTGCTGCGCGTGACCAGCAGTTCGATCATGCCGCTCAGGATTCTGGTCAGGCTGCGATGTGCATGGATATCGATCAAGGGCGGTATGTAAGCGTGATCCAATTCAAACTTGCCCGCCTCGGTGCGGAGGATTCTTGCGCACCCCATGACAACCGAGCCTTCGCGGTTCTCGCCTTCGGCAAGAATGCGCAGGTTTCTCTGAGCGACCTGGACTGGCTTTTCACCGCTCCCGGTATTCTCGTCGCGCACCATGCGGGAATGGGCCACAAAGCGGGTGCTGACCTGGGCGTGGCCGATGGAGACGTTCATACCTCCCTGCAGATATTCGGGAACAGAGAGGAAGAAGATGCAAGATTGCTGGCCGGGGCGAAAGCAGTCGGCCAGGTTCCGTGCCGGAGGGGGCGCCTCGGAATCGCCGATGTCGACCGGGAGGGCATCGGGAAAGATGCCGACCGCTCTGGTGATCGCCAACCTGCCCTCGGAAAGGGCCTTGCTGTCCATTTGGATCTCGCGCAGTCCCCAACCCCGGGGCTGGAGCGCGTCGAGATAGAAATGCGAGCAGTCTTCAACGAAGCGCTCCTGGGATTGCAGGTGCTGCGGCGATAGAAATGTGCCTTTGGACCAGATGACCGGCTGGAATTGTCGCATGTTCTTGATCTCACCTCGGGTGAAGAGTTTTCCCCGCTTCTAGAGTCCAGGTTTGAAGGCTCCCGGACGAATACGCCGCAACATCTTCGCGACTAGGGCCCTATGATTTCAGCACTACGGGGTCGTCAATATCGGCCAGCAATGTGTATCGCCGACAGCCCAGGAGCCACATCGAACCAACGTTCCCCACAGACTCTTTCGCCACGGGATATCGCCTGACCATGACCTCGTGCCTTTGGTTGCCGCCGAGCACTGCGATTCTGCTCGGCGGAATGACCCCGACGGCGAAGCCGACGTGGCCGGCATATGGATTCTCGCGGTCCTCCCGCCCGAACACGGCAACGTCCCCAAACCTGTAGGGTGGCCTGGCTGCGATTCCCCAGTGCATCCAAGACCTGGCGCTGGCATCGTTGGTGCCGGGAATCCCTGCTTCATTCATGCAACCATTTACGAACGCCGAGCACCACGGGGTCACCTTGCCGTGACTGTACATCGGCACATGATGGACCAGGTTGAAGAAGTGCTGGAGCTTGCTGGCGTCTTCGGGTCTGAGGAACTGCCCCTTGTCGCTCACTACGACCCGCAAATGCAATCCCGCGTATCGCATGGCGGGAACCATCCAGGGACTCTGGATGAGCGCCTTGCCGAGCACTTCATGACTTGGAGAATCCCCCAGTTCGTGCATCTCGTTTTCCTCCTGGGAATAGATCCTCGGATTCACCCCATCGTAAAGCTTGCGAATCCGGCCGCACTCAGGATAAATCAAAAAGCTGCTCGGCCCATCCCGATAAGGCGCGGAGAATCGGGTTCATGAACGCTTTCTGGCAGCCCCGGGGCCGCCGCATGGCTCTGTCTGGAAGCGTGCCGAACAAGCAACCAGGCTTGGCCGGGAGCGTCTGCGATGATCCTCGGCTGGCGGCCTAGCCAAGGTGCAGACCTTCGAGAAATCCATGAAACCATTGATGATTCTTCTTGACAGCCATGCTAGCATTGTCTTAAATTTTGCCCACAACACTTTGGGGGGGGAATTATGGCCAGAGAAAGCACTCAGCACAAGCTCACTCGCGTCAGGGCTCCACGAGTTCAGATTACCTACGACGTGCAAGTTGGCAGTGCCATGGAACTGAAGGAGCTTCCCTTCGTGATGGGCGTCCTGGGAGACCTGACCGGACAACCTGAAACTCCCTTGGCGGCCTTGAAAGACCGCAAATTTGTGGAGATCAATCCCGACAATTTCGACAGTGTGCTGAAGGGGTTCGCTCCCCGTCTGAAGTTTTCCGTGGAGAACAAGCTCAACTCCGATCCCAATGCGGGGCAGATCCCGGTGGATCTGAAGTTCGAGAAGTTCGAGGATTTCTCGCCCGCGGAAGTGGCCAAGCAGGTGGGGCCGATCAAGGAGTTGCTCGACCTGCGCACCAGGCTTTCCGATCTTCGCGGCAGCCTGCAGGGTAATGACCGATTCGATCAGGCGCTGTTCGACGCCGTTTCAAAGACCGAGGAGTTAGCCAAACTGCGCTCTGAACTGGCAGGCACAGAAGGAGAAAAGAAATGAGTAACGGTGCGGAGCGAGCTGCGGCTCAGGCGGCGCAGGCCCAAAGTGTTGAAGTTTCTCTTCTCGACCAGATTATTTCCCAAGGCCGGTTCGGCTCGGACACCAGCGCGCAGGAACGCGGGCGCGACATGGTGAAGGAGTTTATCAGCCAGGTTCTTGAAGGGCAAATGACGCTGACGCGCGATGCGGAAGCGTCGATTGCGTCCCGTATCGCGGAGATCGACAAGCTGATCTCGCTGCAGTTGAACGAGGTGATGCATCATCCTTCCTTCCAGAAGCTTGAAGCCACCTGGCGGGGCATCTGGCACCTGGTGTCGCACAGCGAGACCAGCGAAATGCTGAAGATCAAGCTGCTAAATGTTTCGAAGAAGGACTTGCTGCGCGATTTGCAGCGGGCCCTGGACTTCGATCAGAGCGCTTTTTTCAAGAAGGTTTATGAGGAGGAATTCGGCGTTTTCGGCGGTTCACCGTTCGGGGCGCTGATGGGCGACTTCGAATTCGGGCGCAGCGGCGAAGATATCGAGTTGCTGGAGCGGATCTCGCAGGTCGCATCGGCCGCGCATGCGCCATTTTTGTCGGCGGCATCGCCGGAGATGCTGAACCTTTCCGAATACACGCAGATAGGAGACATCCGGGATGTCTCGAAGGTCTTCGACAGCACCGAGTACGCGCGCTGGAAGGGCTTCAGGAGCTCGGACGATTCGCGGTACGTGACTTTGACCATGCCACACGTGCTGATGCGCGAGCCCTTCGGGAAAGCGACGCGCGCGATCGACGAATTCGATTACGAGGAAGGCGTAGACGGCAGAAACCACTCGAAGTATCTGTGGGGCAACGCCGCCTATGCTTTGGCGGGCAGGCTTACGCAGTCCTTTGCGCGCTACGGGTGGTGCGCCGCGATTCGCGGCATGGAGGGCGGCGGCCTGGTGGATAGCCTGGCGACGCACAGCTTCCGCACCGACGAGGGCGATCTGGCCATGAAGTGCCCCACCGAGGTGGTGATCACCGAGCGGCGCGAGAAGGAACTTGCCGACCAGGGTTTTGCACCTCTGGTCCACTACAAGGACACCGATTACGCAGTGTTTGTGAGTGCGCAGACCTGCAACAAGCCCAAGAAGTACGATCAGCCGGAAGCCAACGCCAACGCCAGGCTTTCAGCCCAGCTTCCGTATATGCTGGCCATGTCCCGCTTTGCGCATTACCTGAAGGCGATGATGCGCGACAAGCTCGGCAGCACCATGAGCCGCGTCCAGGCGGAGAAGTATCTGAGCCAGTGGATTGCCAACTACGTGATTCAGGACGACAACGCGAGCCCTGAAGCCAAGGCGCAGAAGCCGCTGCGGGAAGCCAAGATCGAAGTGTCGGAGGTTCCCGGCAAGCCGGGCGTCTTGCGCGCAGTTGCGTTCTTGCGACCCCATTTCCAGTTGGATGAATTGACCGTATCGTTGCGGCTGGTGGCGGAACTTCCCAAGCCGGCGCAACGGTAAGATGCGCTAGTCTCTCAAATCCCCCAAGGTTTTACATTGAACCGGACCGTTAGGTGCGGCTAACTCGAAAGGAGCAGGACATGGCGGTTGATTACTATCTCAAAGTGGATTCGATTGATGGCGAATCTGCCGACGACAAACACAAGAACGAGATCCAACTGCTCTCCTACAGTTGGGGCGGGACTCAAACCACTTCCGTGGCGGGCACCGGTGGATCCGGCGCCGGAAAAGTCAACCTGAGCGAACTGGCCGTCACCAAGTATCTGGACAAGGCCACTCCCAAGCTTTTCAAGTCCATGGTTGCCGGGACGCACATTGCCAATGCGACGTTGACGGCGATCAAGGCCGGCACGGAAGGTAAGCCCTTTCTGACGGTCACTCTGGGCGAACTTTTTGTGACTTCGATTCATCTTTCGGCGTCAACCGAGGTCCCGGTTGAATCGGTGAGCTTCAGCTACAACACGATCAAAATCGATTACAGCACCCAGGATGAATCCGGAACTCTGACCACCGCCGGGTCGGTTTCCTACAACCTGAAGGCTAACATTGTCTCCTGAGCGAAGATGACGGCACTGTCACTGTACCGCGAGGGAAAGCTAAGGGACGCGATCTCGGCGCTTGGCCAGGAGGTTCGTTCGAACCCGCTGGATGCCGAGCGCCGTACGTTCCTGTTCGAGCTTTTGTTGTTTGGCGGCGAGTACGATCGCGCGGAAAAGCATCTGGATTTGCTGGCGGGAGCCGGCGCCAACGCGGCGGCCGGTAGCCTGCTTTACCGCAGCGCGCTTCACGCGGAACGCACGCGCCAGTCGATGTTCAGGAACGGCGAGCTTCCCCCGGCCGGGGAAAGCCTTAGCCAGGCGGGCGTGTGTGACGGAAAGCCGTTCAATGAACTGACGGACGCCGACCCGCGCATCGGCGCCAACCTTGAAGTGTTCCTTGCCGGAAGTTACACGTGGATTCCGATGCGGTACGTGGCGCGGGTGGAGATGCAGCCGCCGGCGAATCTGCGGGACCTGATCTGGATCAACGCGCGTCTGGAAACCACCAGCGGGTTTCCCATCCAGGACATCGGCGAGGTTTTGCTTCCGGCGATGGCGCCGCTTTCTTCCACGCACCCCGAGGAAGTGATTCAACTGGGACGCGAATGCGCATGGGAACCGGACCAGCGCTACGGCGAGATTCCCTTTGGCGCCAAGACGTTCCTGATCGACGGCGAAGAACGGCCGCTGCTGGGTTTGCGGACGATCGAGTGGAATTCTCCGGCAAAGGAGCCCCAAGATGCCGCTTCGTGAAGATCTCCTCAATCCCATCGCGGGGGAGAATCCTTCAGGGGCCGACCTGTATTACGATCCGGTATTTGCCGAGATCAAGGAAGCGCGCAGGGAAGACGACGGGACGCTGCCGGATGGGGCCTTCACGTCGGACAAGAAGCGGGCCGATTTTGTCGGAGTTTTGAAGCTGGCCGGCGATGCGCTGGCGGCGCGCAGCAAGGACCTGCGAATTGCCGGATTCTATGCCGAGGCCCTGTTGCGCCTGGAAGGCATCGTCCTGCTGGCTCCCGCGATCGGTCTGGTTCGCGATCTCGAAGAACTTTTCTGGCCGACGATCTACCCTGCCGCCGAAGACAACGATCTTGGGATGCGGCTGGTGGCGGCGGAAGCGGCGGGACGCAGAATCGCCGCGGCACTTGGGAAGACGCTGCTGACCAGGAGCGGGCTTGATTTCGAGGCCTACCAGACATCGCGAGAAGTTGGATACGAGAAAGATGCGGCCAGCGACGCCAGGAAGGCCGTGCGCAAGGATGCCGTCGATCACAAAAAGCTGACCGCCGAAGAATTCGACAAGGCCTTTGGAGAGACACCCAAGCAGTTCTACCTGGATGCCTCGGACGCCCTCGCCGCGGCGCTTCCGGCTCTGGACCGGCTGGAGGAGTTGCATCGCGAGAAGTTTGGCGATGAGACGCCTAATCTGGAGGATCTGCGCCAGGCCATTGCGTCGGCCCGGCAGACGGTTGCGTTCCTGCTCAAAGAGAAGCGGAAGGTTGATCCGGATTCGGCGCCCGTGGCGCCGAGCGCGGGGGAAAGCAAAAACGAGCTGGACGCGAGCGCCGCCGCGTCGAGCGAGCCGATCCCCCTGGCGCAGATCGAAGGCGGCCCGATCTCCAGCGCGCGACAGGCTTATTCGCTGGTGGTGGCAAGCGCCTTGTATCTGTTCGAGCAGAACCCGGCTTCTCCGGTGCCCTACCTGATTTGCGCGGGGCTGCGCAGCGGCGAGACGCTGATGCAGGGCGATGTTCCCAATGCCGGATTTGCCGTGGGCGCCAGCGCGGAAGTGCGCTTGAAGTTGCGGAGCCTTGCGGCGACCGGAAACTGGAACGAATTGCTGCGCCAGTCCCTGCTCATTCTGGCCAGCGAAAGCGCCCGGGCCTGGCTGGATTTGCACCGCTACATTTGGAAAGCCGGGCAGGAGACAGGCGCGCCCGCCATATCGAGAGCGGTACAGGGGAACGTGAAGAGCCTTCTGGCCGCGCGGCCTCAACTGCGAAACTGGACGCTGGAGGACGATACCGGCGCGGCCAATCCGGAAACTCTGACTTGGCTCGATAGCTTGTAAGCCATACGGCCGGCTGGTTGGCTCTGAAGCGGCAGGCGCACTGTGCAAGGCTGGGTTCTGCGGGACGCGATGATCGTCAGGCCCCAAGGAGGTTGCGTTGGCGAAGGGACGGTCCGAGATTCCGATCCGGCAATCGCTGATCGATCGATTGAGCGACCTCGAGCCCTGGCCTGAGACGCGCAAGGATTCGATCAGGCTGCTTCGCGACTCACTTAAGCGAGATGTGGAGTGGCTGCTGAACACCCGCAAGCCGGCGTTCTTAGATCCGGCGCGGTTTCCCAGCCTTGCTTCCTCGGTTCTCTGTTTTGGTCTTCCCGATCCCCATACCTTTGACTATTCCCTGGGAAAGGCGCCCAGCGCCCTCGCACGGGCGATTGAGGAGTGCCTGCTCAAGTTCGAACCCAGAATCAGCCGGCCCCGGGTGACCTTTGTGCCGGAGATTGCGAGCGACCGCAGTCTCCGGTTTCATGTGGATGGAGTGCTCCGCTACGAGGACCTCGAAGAGGAGATCAAACTCGATACCGTGCTGGAACTGATCAGCGGGGAATATGAGGTCGTCTGACCATGCGCGACGAAATCCTCGAGTATTACGAGCGGGAACTGAATTACCTGCGGCAGGCAGGAAGCGAGTTCGCGCGCAAATACCCAAAGGTTGCCAACCGGCTGGAGCTGGCTGCCGACCAGTGCGAAGACCCGCATGTAAGCCGATTGTTGCAGGGGTTTGCACTCCTGGCGGCGCGGGTGCATCGCAAGATCGACGACGATTTCCCCGAGCTTTGCGAAGCCTTGCTGCAGCTGGTCTACCCGGGCTATCTCAAGCCGATCCCGTCGATGACGATTGTCGAGTGCCTGCCCGATCCCGCGCAGGGAAAGATGACCGCGGGCGAGCGCATTCCGGCAGGCACACAACTGGCGACCAAGGCGACCGTGGATGGAATGCCCTGCAAGTTCTCAACCGTATACGACGTGGAACTTTGGCCGATCTCCGTCGCCCAGGCCGAATGGAGGGGGCCGGGACAGATGAAGACGCCGCCCCGCGCGTCATCGGGAGATCCTGCTGACGCGGCGGCTCGCCTGCTGCTGCGCTGTTATCAGGACGTCACGTTCCCGATGCTTCCGATATCGAAGCTTCGTTTTTATCTTTCGGGAGACGGCAGCGTTGTCTTTCCGCTTTACGAACTGCTTGCCGACAAGTGCTTTGAGATTCAGCTTCGCAATCCCGGCGACCCGTCGCAAGTGATCGTCCTGGACAAGGACTGTTTGAAGCCCGTGGGATTTGCGCCCGAGGAGGCTCTGCTGCCGGTGCTGCGGCACGCAGTCGACGGCCACAGGCTCCTCCAGGAATATTTCGCGCTGCCTGAGAAGTTCCTGTTTTTCGAGTTGAGCGGGCTCGAGGCGCTTTCGCGATCGGGGTTTGAAGGCGCAGCGGAAGTGATTTTTCTGTTTCGCGCAATCGAGCGCTCCGAGCGCAAGCAGATTCTGGAACTGGGAGTGAAGCAGGACACCTTTCGCATTGGCTGCACGCCGGCGATCAACTTGTTTCCGCTGAGCGCCGAACCGATCCAGCTCAATCAGCGCCAGAGCGAGTACATCATCATTCCCAACCAGCGGCACAAGGCATGGCTTGAGCCGTTTGAGATTCAGGAAGTCGTGGCCACTAATCCGCGTTTGCGCAGGTCGATGGTCATCGAGCCGATGTACAGGCACCGTTATCAAACCAGACCCGGCGGCGAGCGGGTATTCTGGGTGGCAAACCGCCGGCGCAACGAGAGTGTGGACAAGGGCCCGACGCTGATGACGATTTCGCTGGTGGACCTGGCGGGCGCACTCACCGAACCCAACGCAGACGTCCTGGTGGTCCGCATGCTCGCGACCAACTTCGATCTGCCTTCGAACCCGAAATTCCAATGGGGCATGCCGGGCGGGGATTTCGAAGCGGCCGGCTGCGCTGCCGCGAAGACCGTGATGGCGTTGCGCAGACCGACGCCGACCCAGGAAGCTCCTCTCGACCAGCAATACTTGTGGCGGCTGATCTCTTCGCTGTCATTGAACTACCTGTCGATCAGCGAAGGCGGCAAGACGGCATTGCAGGAGATTCTGCGGCTGCATAATATCGCCAATTCCGACGCTTCAGAGCGCCAGATTGCTGCGTTGCAGGATCTTGAAGCCGCTCCCGGGTTTGCGCTGGTGAATTCGCCCTACGGGCTGGTGCCGGCGCGCGGGACGAGAGTGGAGACGAGTTTTGACGAGGAGCAGTTTGCCGGGGCCGGGCTGTACTTGTTCCTGTCGGTAATCGACCGATTTCTCGCCGGGTACGCCAGCGTCAACAGCTTTGTGCAACTGAGCGCGCGCAGCACGCTGAGAAAGGAGCCCCTCGGAAGATGGCCAGAGAGATCCGGGAGTCAGATGCTCCTTTGACGAGCGGGAATCGTGAGAGCGGCGAGCTCGCGCGGTTCGCGGCGATCCGCGAGCTGCTCGAAAACGAACCGTTCAGTTTCCATTTTTTCCAGGCGGTTCGTCTGCTGCACCGCATCCCGTCGCTGCGGTTCCCGGCCGGCAATTTCGCGCAACCGGCGGAAGAGGTTGTCCGCTTCTCCGCGCGGCCTAGTCTTGCCTTCCCGGCCAGCGATATCCACGATCTGGTTTGGGACGAAGCCGGGCAGGCGCATATGGAAATCGAGTTCATGGGCCTGTGCGCGAGCCTGCCGGTTCTTCCCGTGGTTTACACGGAATACCTTCTGGAGAAAGCGCGCGAGAAGGACCGCTCGATGGAGGACTTTTTCAACATCTTCAACCACCGCATCGTGTCGCTCTTCTATCGCGCGTGGGAGAAGTACCGGTGTTATATCGAATTCGAACGATCGGGCAAGGATAAGCTCTCTCCCAAGCTGCTGGACTTCCTGGGATTGGGGACCGCGGGATTGCAGGAACGCACCGGCCTGCCGGACCTGACTTTTTTGCATTACCTGGGGAACCTGGCGCACCAGATCCGCTCTTCGCTTTCGCTCAAGCAGATTCTCGAGGAGTATTTTGAGGTCCCGGTTGAGATTCAGGAGTTCGCCGGCACCTGGCGAAGACTCTCGCCGCAGGACCGGACGGTTCTTTCCGAGACGGGGGGCGACAATGAACGCCTGGGAATCGGGACGGTGGCAGGAGACGAGGTGTGGGACATTCACGGCCGCATCGGAGTGGCGCTGGGGCCGATGCCGATCGCAGAATATATCGAGTTTCTTCCCGGCCATGGCGCATCGAAAGCCCTTGCTTCTTGGCTCAGGTTCTTTTTGAATGGGAACTACGAGGCGGAAATCAAGCTGATATTGGCGCGGGAAGATGTCCCGGCGTGCAATCTTGGTTCGAGCGATGGCGTTGGTCCGCGCCTGGGGCTGATGAGCTGGTTGAAAACGAAGCCGAAGGAATACGATCCGGCGGACGCGACTTACATCGTGTCGTGAGGGAGAACGAAGTCTGATCCTGCGATCAGACCATGGCAAGGAGCACGGGCGGCATGAGCATCAACCTGAAGGCACTGATTACGAAGCTGAACGATGGAACCCGGCGGGCTCTGGAAGCGGCCGCGGGCCTCTGCGTTTCCAGAACCCATTACGACATCGAGATCGAGCACTATCTCTTGAAGCTGCTCGATGCCACGGACAACGATTTTGCCGGGATCATCAGCCACTTTGGACTGGATCGCTCCAGGCTGACTGCGGAGTTGGAGCGCAGCCTGGACCTGCTGAAGGCGGGAAACGCGCGATCGCCCGCCTTCAGCCCAGGGCTGGTGCGGGCGCTCTCCGAATCATGGACCGTGGCCAGCATCGATTTCGGCGCTACCAGCATCCGGTCGGGGTTCACGATTCTCGCCCTGCTGGGCAGCGATGAGCTGGCGCGCCAGGTTCGCGAATTCAGCAAGGAACTGACGCTGATTTCCGTCGACACATTGCGCAGCAACTTCTATGAGGTCGTTCACGCCTCGCGCGAGGAGCAGGCGGAGCAGAGGGGTTCGGCGGCGCCGGGCCCATCCGAGGGGCCTGCGGCGGGTCCGGCTCCTGCGGGAGCCAGAGGGAAGACGCCCAATCTCGATCAGTACACGGCGAATCTGACGGAGAATGCGAAATCGGGCAAGATCGACCCGGTGCTGGGGCGGGACAACGAGATCCGGCAGATGATCGACATCCTGATGCGCCGCCGGCAGAACAACCCCATCCTGACCGGGGAGGCGGGCGTGGGCAAGACGGCCGTGGTGGAAGGACTGGCGAACCGGATTGTGAGCGGCGACGTGCCTGCGTCGCTGCAAAACGTCCGCATTCACAGCCTGGACCTGGCATTGCTGCAGGCGGGAGCCGGCGTCAAAGGGGAGTTCGAGAACCGGCTGAAAGGGCTCATCAACGAAGTGAAGTCTTCGCCGGAGATGATCATCCTCTTTATCGACGAGGCCCACACCATGATTGGGGCCGGCGGACAGGCAGGCCAGAACGATGCGGCCAATCTTCTGAAGCCGGCGCTGGCCCGCGGCGAGCTGCGCACCATCGCGGCAACAACCTGGTCGGAGTACAAGAAGTACTTCGAGAAGGATCCGGCGCTGGCCCGTCGCTTCCAGGTGGTGAAGGTTGAGGAACCGTCCGAGGAGGTCGCGTGCACCATGCTACGGGGCATTGCCGCGACCCTGGAAAAACACCACAATCTGCGCATCCTGGACGAGGCTATTACCGCAACCGTCAAGCTCTCGCACCGGTACATCGCCGGCAGGCAGCTTCCCGACAAAGCCGTCAGCGTGCTCGATACCGCCTGCGCGCGGCTGTCGTTAGGGCAGAATTCAACGCCGCCGCGCCTGGAGTATTTTCTGCGCTCGATTGATTCCCTTGAGGTGCAGAAGCGCATTCTTGAACGGGAGGAGCAGATTGGCGCGGATCACTCCGAGAGGCTGGCGGCCATCGATGCGGAGATCGCGGCGGCTCAGGAAGAGAAGGAGCAGCTGCTGCAGCAATGGGAGAAGGAGCGCACGCTGATTGAGGCCATTCGCGGCCTGCAGGTGGAACTGCAGGCAGCAGGAACGGCCAAGGAGACGGAAAACGGTCGTGCTGAAAAGCGCGCGGAACTGAACCGGCTGGAGGCCGAGTTGCGTTCTCTGCAGGGTGAGCGGGGCCTGATGCGCGTCTCGGTGGATGCGCAACTGGTGGGCGAAGTGATCGCGGGATGGACGGGAATCCCGCTGGGAAAGATGGTGCGGGACGAGATCGCGACCGTTCTCGAACTGGCTCAGCACCTGAAGAAGAGGGTGGTCGGCCAGGACGATGCGCTGAGGGTCATCGCGCAGAGAATCCTGACCTCGCGCGCCAATCTGGACGATCCCGTCAAGCCGGTCGGCGTTTTCCTGCTGGTGGGTCCGAGCGGCGTGGGCAAGACCGAAACCGCGATTGCCCTGGCCGACGTTCTTTACGGCGGCGAGCGCAATATGATCACCATCAACATGTCGGAGTTCCAGGAGGCGCACACGGTCTCTACGCTGAAGGGCTCGCCTCCGGGTTATGTGGGTTACGGCGAGGGCGGGGTTTTGACGGAAGCGGTTCGCCGGCGTCCATATTCGGTGGTCCTGCTCGACGAGGTGGAAAAAGCTCACCCGGATGTGCTGGAGCTGTTTTTCCAGGTCTTCGACAAGGGCCGGATGGAAGATGGCGAGGGGCGCGAGATCGATTTCCGGAACACGATCATTCTGCTGACGAGCAACGCGGGTTCGGACACCCTGATGAAGCTTTGCGCGGATCCGGAAACCATGCCCGACGGCCTGGGACTGGTGCCGGCATTGAAGCCGGAACTCAACAAGATTTTCAAGCCGGCGTTTCTGGGCAGACTGGTCATCGTTCCCTACTTCCCGATTCGCGACGAGGCGCTCAAGCAGATCATTCGCCTCAAGCTGGGGAAAATCCGGAAGCGGCTGCTCGAGGCGCACCGGGTTCAGCTTAATTACGACGATGCGCTGCTGAACGAGGTTGCGGCGCGATGCATCGAGGTAGAGAGCGGAGCGAGAAACGTGGACAATATCCTCTCGAATACGATGCTGCCGGACCTGTCGCGCGAACTGCTGGGCCGCATCGCCGAAGGGACGAGCGCGGATGCGGTTTCGGTTTCAGTGAAGGATGGAGCTTTTGTGTATCAATGGGATGCGGCTCCGGTGAGATGAACGCTCACTCCATCATGAGCTTCGCCTCGGAGAGCCGGAAAAACAGCTAGGCGGAATGGCTATGGCCGAAAGCAAGCAATCCAAACGATTGATGACGTTCTCCAGCCCGCTTGGGGAAGACGTGCTGCTGATCGAGTCGCTGGAGGGAAGCGAAGGTATTTCGCGCCTCTTTGAATTTCACGTCGAGCTGCTTGCCGATGCCGGAACCGAGATCCAGCCGGCATCGCTCATGGGGGCGAAGGTGACGGTCGCGATCGGGCTGACGGACATCGTCGGAAGCCGCTACATCAACGGGATCGTCGCTGCCTTCGAACAGGGCGCGGCAGACAAGGAGTATGCCACCTACCACGCACGCATTGTTCCGGGGATGTGGCAGTTGACGCTCACCGCCAACTGCCGCGTGTTCCAGAACAAGACGGTGCTGGAGATCGTGAAGTCGGTCCTTGGCGAATACGGACTTTCGATCTCCGATCAGACCTCGCAAACCTACAAGCCGCTTGACTATTGCACGCAATACTCGGAAACGGACTTACATTTCGTCAGCCGCCTGCTGGAAGAGAGCGGGATCGGCTACTGGTTTGAGCACACCAGCCAGGAACACAAGATTATCCTGGCCGACAGCCCTTCGGCGTACTCGCCTTGTCCGCTCCTGGCCGAGGTTCCATACGCGCTGAATACGAAGGGGGCAGAAGGGGCTTACGGAGCGAGAGTGATCGAGTTCTCGACCACGGCGACCATGGTGCCGGGGCAACATACCACGGCCGATTTCGATTTCCGGCCGTACGAGCGCGTCGACTCGGGACCGGAAAATAGCACCAGTGAGTACGGCGACAACGGGTTCGATCAGTACCTGTATCCTGCCGGCGTGGATGGCTACCTGAAGAAGACTTCCACCTCCTCCGGCGCCGCCATCGGATCGACCGTTCTCGCCGCGCGCGCACGGGCTTCCGATGCCACGGCCGAGGTTTTCCACGGCACTTCGAACTCGCGTGCTTTTTGCCCGGGCTACACCTACACCCTCAAGGATCACCCGCGGGATGCGTGGAACCATGGATATCTGCTGACCTCGGTGAGCCATTATGCGAACCAGCAGCCCTCCTACCGCACCAAGGACGACGCGGGCGGAGGGTACAGCAACCGATTCTCGTCGGTGAAATCGAGCGTGGACTTCAAGGCGCCGCGCACCGCCGTGAAGCCGGTCGTGTGCGGCCCGCAGACCGCGCTCGTCGTTGCACCGAGCGGCGAAGACATGTACATCGACAAGCTGGGCCGCGTCTGCGTGCAGTTTTTCTGGGACAAGCAGCGCCCGGCGAACACCATCGACAACACCTGGGTGCGCGTGGGCCAGTTCTGGGCCGGCAACGGATGGGGGACCTTCTTCTGGCCGCGCATCAACGACGAAGTGATTGTGGCTTTCCTGAACGGAGATCCGGACAATCCGGTGATCGTCGGCTCGGTGTACAACGGCGTGAATGTGCCGAAGTATGCCTTGCCGGACCACAGCACGCGCTCGGGACTGGTGACGCGGAGCAGCAAAGGGGGCTCGGCGGCGAACGCCAACGAGCTGCGCTTCGAGGACAAGACCGGCAGCGAGCAGATTTTTCTGAACGCCGAAAAGGATATGGACCACCGCGTGGAGAACGACCACCGCATGTACGTCGGCGGCAAGGACTCGCTCATCGTCACCGCCAACCAGTTGGAGCAGATCGGCGGAGACTATAACCGGGAAGTTAAAGGGAACTCCATCGAAAAGATCGGCGGAAACTCCGATCTCGGCATCGGCGGCAACCAGACCGAGCAGGTGGGAGGCAACCACGCTCTGAACGTCGGCTCCAGTCAAAGCATCCAGGTGGGCACGGCCTATTCCATGAATGCCGGTCAGACCGTGTATATCAACGGCGGGATGAATGTGGTCATTCAAGCCGGCATGCAGTTAAGTCTGGTTGGGCCCGGAGGCTTCGTAAGCATCGGGCCTGAGGGCGTTTCGATCTCGGGGACCATGGTGCTGATCAATAGCGGCGGCGCCGCCGGCTCCGGCAGTCCAGGCCAGACCCCGAGTCCCCAAACCCCGACCGCTCCCGACAAGGCCGACGACGGCAGCAAGGGCGGGAAGATGTAGCGGAAGGCCTTCCCAGGTCGATACCGACCAAGACACCATGCTCAGACTCCAGGGGTAGGCAGGCTAGGACTACTCAGTTCGCGAGCAAAGGACGCGGCGATGTTTCAGTTCAAGTCCGAACAAATCGCGCTCATCCGACGGAAGCAGATCGGCGACGCTCTTATCGCGACTTTTGCGGGCAGCCCTGTTTGTGCGCATTGGAATGGCACCAATGACTGCGTTTTCGCCACTGACCCGCTGGGGCATTCAACTGAGTTCGGTTTTGATGCGCAGGGTTTCATCGGTACCGTTACCAGCCCCACTGGCCGCCAGTGGCGAATTGAAACCACCTCCGACGGCAAGCCCAAGCTACTCAAGAACCCTGCGGACCATGCCCTCGGCTTCGCATACAGCCCCGACGGACAACTCGACAGCATCTCCAGCAGCGGCCGCGCCAGCCTGCAGCTACTGTACAACGAGCGGAAGATGCAGGCGGGGGTTGCCTTTCCCGATGGTACTTCCTCCCTGATCGGTTTCACGCCTTGGAACAGTCCCGCGGTAACCACCAACCGACTGGGCAATCGTGAAGCCTACGAGTACGACAAAGACCGCCGTTTGACCGCCTTCACGGACGGTAACGGCTCCCGAACACAATTTCGCTACAGTCGCTGGAGCCGCCCGGACGCAACCATCTTTCCTAATGGGGCTGTCGAGTCCTACGCCTACAACGACCGTGGCTCCGTGAGCCAAATCGCTTCCGATTCGAGCAGCGTCAACCTCGTGTGCAACGACAAGGGCCGTCCGCTTCAGATGAAGTTCAGCGACGGGACCGAAGTCAGTTTCAAATACAACGGAAAAGGCAGCCCTACCGAGGCGACCATCGGAGACTACGCCTGCAAGGCCATCTGGAACGACGAGGGCCGCCTTGTCGAAGAGCACAACGGCGATGCAGTCGTCTTGTATGAGTACGACAAAGCTGGCCGCTTAACCGGGATGACTTATCCCACCGGCGAAAAGATTGAGTATCAGTGGGACGCAGACTCGCGGCTGGTCCAGGTGAGCGACTGGAACGGCGGCAAGCATTCCATCCGGTACGCAGAACATGACCGAGGGTTTACGCAGAGTAGTCCAAACGGGCTGGCTACGCATACTGCTCTGAACGATCTGGGCCTCCCTGAAAGCATCGCAGTCGTGCGACATGCAAATGCGGTTTTCTCATTAGGGTATGGATACGATCGGGAGAACAGGGTCGCTGCCCTCCGTGACAGTGTCTTCGGCGACCGTACCTTTCGCTACGACGCCGAAGGCCAGCTTCTGGCCGCCAGTTCTCAGAGCAGCGCACAGAGCGAAAGTTTTCAGTACGACGCGGCCGGTAACCCGGTTCGGTTTTCAGGCCAGGCTGCCGGGTTTGACGCGGCAAACCAGATGCTCTCGCACGGGCCCAGTCGCTTCGCCTACGATGGCCGCGGCAATCTTGTGGCGATGGAAACCGCCGATGGGACCCGGCGTTTCGCCTACAACGCCCGCAACCAGATGGTCCGCGCCGAGTCGCCCAGCGGAGAGGTAACTACCTACGCCTACGATGCCTACGGCAGGCGCATTCGCAAGACGAAAGGAACGGCCACTGTCGAATTCGTTTGGGCCGGTGAGCAACTCATCAGCGAAGTTGTTAGGACAGGCGACACCGTTATCCGGCGCGACTACCTTTGCTTCCCCGGCACCTTTACACCTCTCGCCATGCGCGTCAATGGCAGAATCTACAGTTATCACACCGACCATCTTGGAACGCCTCGCATGCTCACCGCTCCAGACGGCTCCATCGCCTGGTCCGCCGACTATTCCAGCTATGGCGAGGCTCGTGTCGCCCGCGCCGCCGTTGAGAACCCGCTGCGCGCCCCAGGCCAGTATTTTGATGCCGAGACCGGGCTTCATTACAACCGCTTCCGCTATTACTCCCCAGCCATGGGAAGATATGTAAGCCGCGACCCGCTCAGTTTCCTGGCTGACTCGAACTTCTACCGTTACTCAGGCAACAACCCCATCAATCAAACCGACCCGCTGGGTTTGTTGAGCAACTTCTGGAAGGCGGCGATCGTCATAGGGGCTTCAGTGGCCGTCGCTGCGGCCGTTATTGCCTTTGCGCCGGTTGCATTGCCTGTGGCAATCGTTCTTGCGGGAGCCGCCGCCGGCGCTGTCGGAGGAGGTCTCAACCAGGCGCTAAACGAGAAGAGTTTTTGCCTCCCCTGCATCCTCAAGGCTGCAGGATTGGGCGCAATAGCAGGGACCGTAGCCGCCTTGCCGGCCCTCCTTGCGCCTGCAGCGGCGGGGATGGCAACATTGATGGGCCTGGGCGCTGTGGGCGGGGGGCTGAGCTATGGAGCGAACGTGCTTGACGGATCCAAGCCACATCCAAGTTGGACCGGCTTGGGAGAGTCCATCGCAATCGGGGCAGGGACCGCGGGACTCGCAAAAGGCATTGACGATGCGTTACCCGGCAAAGTAGTCGAAGAGGCTACGGACGCCATTTCCGATTATTCAACCGGAAATCCAAAAGTCTTGACTCCTGATCCTGGGACCCCTGAAGCCCGTCAGGCGCTGGCCCGAGACTTCTTCAAGCAGAACACCGATCCCGCCCAGTGGCCTGACGCGCGGATCGACTCGCACCTCAAGGGCATCGACTTCACCAAGCCAGTCCAAACCGTCGAGCTCCCCAAGGGCTACGAAACTGTGCAGTACCAGCAGCCGGGCAATCCTGTAGGCAATTACTTAACTCCTCCTGGAACCTCGCCCAACACCCTTGGCATCAATCCAGCGGGCAGGGTTCCGACGACAATTTGTACGAACGAATCCACGCCTGTTCTCCAGTCAACTGCAGAGGATACTCTCAACAATCCGGATGTTCCTCCCATTGCTCGCGGAGCAGGCGGAGGAACACAATATTTCACGCCAAACCCCAGAGGATTTACGCCAAAGCCATGAGCTACAACAAGCCAATATTCATCGTCGATAAATTCTATCGAGTCAAACAGACCTTTAAGAGTGGTTCGTCCAATTTTCAGTTGGATGAAGTTCTCGTCTTTGTTAAGGACTACTACAGCATCTACGATAGTTCCTTCGTCTATGAATTCAGGGACACCACTGCAGGAGAGACGAAGTATTGGTGGCTCCGACATGACGACTCTTCGTCGCGATGGGAGGACTTTTTTGAGATGCTCTGAGAGTTACCTAAGTAAAGTGCGGACCGAACTCGAACGACGATAGGACAAACTTTTATGCCGCCAGCAGCGCGATTGACCGACATGCACACCTGCCCCATGGTGACACCGGGCATGCCGCCGATTCCTCATGTGGGTGGGCCTATCGTTTCGCCGGGAGAGCCCAAAGTTCTGATCGAGGGTCTGCCTGCCGCGCGGGTCACCGATATGGCCGTCTGCATTGGCCCGCCGGACATGATTGCGATGGGTTCGCCAACGGTGCTCATCGGCGGCCTGATGGCCGCGCGCATGGGCGACCCCACCGTGCATGGCGGCGTCATCGTGGTCGGAGCTCCCACCGTCATGATCGGGGAATCGGGCTCGGGCGGGGGAGGCGGCGGGGGCGGAGGAGGCGCCGCGATGGCCGCGGCAGTTACGGCTGCTTCGGCCCAGGCGGGAGCGGTAACTTCAATCTATGCCCAGAGTGGGGTCGTGAAGGACGCTGCGTCGCCGCCGGGAGCGGCAATCTCAGTCCATGCCCAGAGCACGGTAATGAAGAATGCTGCCGCGTCGGGCACTCCATTCTGCGAAGTGTGTAACAAATAGCTCCTCCCGATAAGGAGTCCGGCGTGGAATTCGTGCTCGAAGTACGTCCGCCGAAGGGGGAGAGATTCTATGTGCCGCTTCCGGCGTCGGGCACTTTGACGGTGGGCCGGGAAGCGCCCGCGGACCTCGTGATTCAGGATCAGTTCCTTTCCCGCTCCCATTTCCAGGTGGTGTGCGAGAACATGATCCACATCCTCATCGATCCGGGCAGCAGCAACGGAACCTATTTGAACGGAGTCCGGCTGCGCCAGGCGGTATTGAAGCCGCGCGATGCAATTTTCGCCGGGCGAACCGCGATCCGCATCGGCGCCGCGATGGAGGGAAAGATCCTGCTGGACACCCTGCCGGAATCGCCCGGTGAGCTGCTGCCCTGGCAGAGCAAGCTGATCGACACGATTGAATCGACATGCAACCTTGCAGTGCTGGATGGCGCCGTCAGCCCGGCAGTACGCGACCTTCTGAATCAAGCCGGCGTATTCTACCAATCCCTCTATGAGGGGGAGCGCTCAGCGGACATAGCTGCCTTTGGCCCTTACCTCGCCGAGATTCAAAAGGGCAGCAAGTTCGTGCCGTTCCTGGTCAAAGCGGCGTGGGGCAGATCCTGGGGAATCTTCCTGAGCACAAGGTTGAGCTTCCTGGAGGCGCGGAAACATCTGCGGCGCTTCCTCACGGTGAATATCGAGGGAGGCGGGATGGTTTTGTTTCGCTATTACGATCCACGCGTGCTTCGTGTCTTCATTCCCAGCTGCACGCTGGAGCAGCGCAGAGACTTTTTCGGACCAATCGAGCGCATCTTTGCGGAGTCGGATACAAAAACCGTTGCCTTCAGCTTCAGCGCCGACGCCGAGACACGGTTGCAATTCGAGATCGATCCGCCCGCTGGCTCCTGATCAGCTCTGCACCTTAATTGCACCTGTGAAAACACGTTGATTTGCTTGGGCTAAGCCAGAAACCTTCGCCTTATACGGGGAGGAGTTGCACCGTTTTGCACCTATATATTTCAAGCCAAACGTTCCGTAAGTCTTTTGGAATGTATGGCGGGGACGACGGGGCTCGAACCCGCGACCTCTGCCGTGACAGGGCAGCGCTCTAACCAAACTGAGCTACGTCCCCCTGCAATTGCAATCGCTTAGCGCAAATTGCAGAAATTACTGGCCTTTCTAACTGCCCACTCTTTCGCCTGTTCCCGCCATTCCCACCGAATTCCGGCCGGAATGGACAGTACGGACAGTAAGCCAGAGGCTTACCAATTGTCCTCTGCCAAGCGAACGCGAACCACGAAGTTGTCACGACTCCGCTAAGGGAAATTGTACCAAATAAACCTCGGCGCTCTTGGCCTCCGAGACAAACGAACCCTATTCTGTCCGTCGCAACGCGGCGATCTCGTCCCTCGGCTCACATGCGCGATCTATGGATTGCCTTCGGCAGTCAATCTCCGCAACGCCTGCTCAAAGTCCGGCAGGGAGCAGGTGAAATCGGCGCGGCTGCATACGGGAACGAAGACCGGCACGCGAACAGGCGGGTTCTGGCTCGTGAGCACGGTTGCGGATCGCATTTGTTCGAGAGTCTGCGTGGTGTAATAGACGCGCACGAAATCTTCGCCGGCCGCCGGTTGCCAAAGCTCAAAGACCAGCGCTCCGCCGGGCGGCGTATCGTCGCGACGGCCGTCGGCAATCCACTCGAGGCCCAGCAGTCCGGCGATGCTGGCAATGTTGGTGTCGTGCCCGATGAGGAATAGTGCGCTGTCGCTGACACGGCCGATCGCTCCGGCTTGACGTTTGCCCGTGGCAGCCTGCGAGAGCGAGAGCAAAATCTGATGGAGCAGACTTGAGGCTTGGGCCTGCGCAATCGGCCTGGGCCGCTGCGCGAACTCCGATGCGGCCGTATGAAGCTCCAGCAGTGAGCGCAGGTTCGTGCCGCTCACGCAGCCCCAGCCGACATTCGATGCGCCCATGCCTTCGGTGTATTCGAGCAGAAGATTTTCGGTGAGCGTTGACGCAGTGCTCAGCGGTCCGCGCAGCTCCGCGAGGTGATCTTCGCTTCCGGGCGTGAGCTTGGCGGGAAGCTCCAGAAGCGACAGCCGATTTGCCGCCGACGAATGCCGATTTGCCTCAGGCGCGGCAGGGTCTCCGCACTGCGCGAGAATTCTGTCGAGTTCGGTGAGCTGCGCACGATAGGCCTCGGTGGGGTTGTTGGGATTGCCGCCGATGCGCCCGGCAATGGCCGCAACGGCCAGCGCCGGATCGACAGAATTCGTGTGCGCTGCAAGCGGATGGAAGAGCGCATCGGGAGTGCCTTCCGGCAACCCACCAACCTCCGGCGCGCATCCCGGAAACAAACCCGCCGCCAGCGCTCTTCCGGTTTCGCGCGTGCGCTGGTCGGAGTCGGCGTAAATGGTGACGCGCGCCGCATCGTCGCATCCGGCTGCGGAGAGCAGGCCCTCGCCGGACAACTGCAATCGGTCGTAGGCGCCGAAGATTTGCATCAACTGATAGCCGTGCGCGGTGAGATAGCCCGGCTGCACGCTCCACTTAGGCCACGGCGCGGCGGAATATGCGTTGTACTGTGCGGAGTTTCCGGTGGGTGAGCGGACCCCGTGGCGGCTGAGATAGGCGACGAACCGCAGCTGCCCGCCAGCAGTGTTTGTTGGAGTGGCAGGCGCCTGCGCCTCGCACGTTAGCGCGCACAAGGTGAGAACAGCCAGGAAAAAAGCACCGGCGCGCGGCGTGACGCGTGGCATCTTCGGGTCCCTCAGGATTCAATTCTGTCAGCAGGAAGCAGGCCGGCCGAGAGAGGCCCTCGGCACCGGCCTGGCGTGGCCTTTAGTGCTCGCGGCCCGAATCCCATCGTAGGCTGGCGCTATAGGTGGGTTTGTAGTACTCGCGCTGCGTCATGTACTGCGGGCTGCCGTTATAAAAGCCGAAGACCTCGTTGTTGAGGTCCAGGCCATCCACCTGAAGCCGTAGGCCTTTGTACAGCCGTGCCCCCATCTGCGCGTCCACCTGGAAATGCGGGTAAAAGTAGTTGTCGCCGCAGGGTCCGTTGATGGGCCCGCCGTCGGAAACGCCGTTTAAGGTGCACGACGCGAATCCGGAGGCAGTGGGGTAGTACTGGTAGGCCAGAATGTTGGAGCTGTTGTAGGACATGCCCACGTGCACCTCGTAACGGCCGAACTCATAATCAGGTTCGATGTTGAAGGCGTGCTTCGCGGTTCCCATCAGCGAAGGCGAGTCGGTGCGTTGGGGAAGGCCGCTGATGCGCGAATCGTTGTAGGAGTAATTGGCCATCAGGCCCAGGCCGCGGAATGCGCCGGGCAGGTTGGTGAACTTTTGCTGCAGGCCGAATTCCAATCCCCATACTTTGGCGTTACTGCCGTTGGCATCCTCTTGAGCCAGGGAACCGGCCGGCGTACCCGGCACCGCGGCCAAACAGGCGTCGGTGCAGGGAACATTGGCCGTCACGATGGGATTGGTCAATTGTTTATAGAAGAACCCCGTTTGAATCAGGCCGAAGGGCTTCAGCTCCTGTTCCAGGAGCAGATCGTAGTTGTTGGCATGGGTGGGCAGTTCGCTGGGGTCGCCGATGGATGCTACGACCGGGAAATTGCCGGAGGCCAAGACGTATGGAACCAGGTCGTACTGGTTGGGCCGGGAGATGCCGCGCGCATAAACTGCGCGGACTGCCGTCGCGGACGTAAAGGCATAGCGGGCCTGAATGCTGGGCAAGGGATCGATGTAGGACTGGACATTCGTCACCGCTGTTGTTCCAATCCAGTTTCCATTGCTATCCATGCCGTCGCCATAGGGGCCGGCGACAGGATTCACTACATATCCTCTTCCGTACTCGTGTGTCGCTTCAAGGCGCAATCCCGCCTGCAGGCGCAGACGGTCCAGATAGAAGGTGTTCATGATGTAACCGGCAGAGACACGCTCGATGAGATCGAAGTTGGCCGAGTCGGACGAGCCACGGGTGGCAGGCACGTCCAGGGGAAGCAATTCCGGATTGGCGGCAAGGTATCGATCCACCTTGTAGTGGTCCGTCATTTCCCCCATGTGGTAGGTGCCGTCGTAGTATTTCGGATCCTGGAAGCCGCTGGCGAAGATCTCTGAGTTGACCGGGTTGGTATTGTCGGCGGCGTCGGAGCAGATCGGGTCGTTCGGGTAGCCGGGATCAGCCTGCGGGCAGTAATCGTAAGTTGGCGTGTAAGCGTCCTGCCCCTTATGCGCGTTGCGGAATTCGCCGCCGAACTCCAGCGTGGCGGAGTGTGTGCCAATGTGATAATTGAACCCCATCGCGCCCCACTCCTGCAGGTTCAGTTGCATCCCCTGTCCGGTACTGGTGTTGATATTGTCCAGCGTGTAATTGGAGAGGCTGTACAGATTGTTAGCCGGGTTCGCGGTATTCGGCACCATGCAGCTCGCCGTCCACTGCGGACGGTAAGGATCGCCATTCAGGCCTCCGACGTAGTCGCAATGCTTTCCAACGGTCTTCAAAGCTGAGCTGGCGTCGAAGGCCCCTCCCGGATTGCCACCGGCGTCGAGTTCGCGCCCGCGCGAGACAGAGGAACCCCAAGTGAACCACTTGTTGTTGTACGTGTGGTTGCCGCCCAGCGAGAAGCTGCCGAGGGCAAAGTCAGGATGCCGGATTGAGTACTTAAAGCTCGGCTTGCCGTCGGTTTTGATTGTATAGGTCCACTTGTCGCCCCAATCCTTGAAGTCGGTGAGGATGAAGTGCGCTGCCAGGCTGGAGTGTTCGCTCACCTTGTAATCTACGCCCATGGTGCCGCCCCAGCGCAGGCGCTGCTGGCGATACTCGCGCAGCGTGAGTTCGTCATAGTATGGATTCGCGGTTCCGTCGGGGTTCAGGTCCGGAGCCGGCTCAATGTCGTTATATCCGCGGCCGTTGTAATCGTAGCTGGCGCTTGCGATCACGCCCCAGCGCTTGGTGACGCCGAAACGCTTGCCCACCGTAAAGTTCACAAGGCCCATGTAGCGGCCGTTCATGATGGGCGAATAGCCCAGCGTGGAAATGGCATCGAAGGTGGGCGCCTCGCCGGCCATCTTCGTAACCATATTGACCGACCCGCCAATTCCGTCTGCGTCCTGATTGGCGGAGAGCGTCTTATTCAGCTCGATCGATTGCACCATGTCAGCGGGAATGGTGGCCAGCAAGACCTGGCGCACGCTCGACTCCGGTGAGGGAATGGTTACGCCGTCGATCGTGGTGTTTGTCAGGCGCGGATCGAGACCGCGAACCTGGACGTAGACAGCCTCACCCTCGTCGCGCTGCACGGTCACGCCCGGCAGGCGGCCAACCGCATCGGCAATATTGGCGTTGGGCAGAGCGAGGATCTCGGCCTGCGGCATCACGTTGACGATGTCCGGCGAATTGATCTCCTCGTTGACGGCCTGCACCATGTCTTGTCCGCTCCCGCTGGTCACCACGACCTCCTCGCTGCCCGAGGCAACCTGCAGCATCAAATTCAAGGGAGCGGCCTGTCCGGCGGTAACGGTAACGGACTGAACCAGTTGCTTGAAGCCCGCCGATGTAACGGTGACGGTATAGTTTCCGGGTACAAGCCCGGTCACCAAAAAGTCGCCTAGCGAATCCGAGGTTACAACGAGATTCCCGGGAGCAACGACCACGCGGGCGCTTTGAATAACGGCGTTGGTAGCGTCGGTGATGTGCCCGCTGATCGAACCCTTTGCACTCGTGACCGCGCCTTGAGCGGACTGCGCAAAGGCAGGCGAATTCGCCAGCAACAAACCCGAGCACAGCAAGATTACAGCGCCAATGCACCTATTCCATCTCATTTCAAACATATGGCCAGCCTCCTCAACGTGATTTCCACACCCGTCAAGCGCGTTAGTAGGAGGGAGTATGGCAGGCGAGTCTAATTTCAATCTGAGCAAACGCCCAAGCGCATGGCCATTTCACGGAAAATTGATCTTCCGCGGATAGCATTCGACGCATGCACATTCTGGTTGTCGAGGACAAACGCAGTCTGGCCGGCCATCTTGGCCGCGCGCTCGAGGGCGAAGGCTACTCGGTGACGATGGCACATGACGGCGAAGAAGCTCTGCGCCTGGGCAAAACCGGCGCCTATGATGTCATGCTCCTCGACGTGATGCTGCCGCGCGTCGACGGCCTCACCGTCATCAAGAAACTGCGCGAGGATCGGTTGCTCACACAGGCCATCATTGTCTCCGCGCGGGACACGATGAACGATATCGTGCACGGACTGGACGCCGGCGCCGACGACTACCTGACCAAGCCCTTCGCGCTCGATGTGCTGCTGGCAAAGGTGCGCGCCGCAGTGCGTCGCGTGCCCATGAGTCCTCCACAAGTGTTCGAGTTTCAGGATCTGATCCTGCGGCC
>Ga0326728_10002373_pt1 | contig 63020 bp, 58 predicted proteins | sample MB3enrmetagenome_FD_207602 | JGI IMG/M metagenome (GOLD analysis project Ga0326728, IMG submission 207602) | Lab enriched peat soil microbial communities from McLean, Ithaca, NY, United States - MB31MN | ecosystem: Environmental > Terrestrial > Soil > Wetlands > Peat | place: USA: New York...
CTTGTAAGCGGCGATGCCGCCCGAGATCCCCAGTGCAACGCGCATAGGCCCTACTTCTTCGGTTTCTTGCTCTTCTCGTTATCGCTGGCAGTTGGAGCTAACAACTCAAAAGGCACCAAGCCGGCCGTCACTTCTTGCTGCGCTATCCTCGTCAGCCTCTTCTCGGTGCTCTGAATGAGGGGGCGAGCGCCGGCCTGAAGTTGCCGAGCGCGCTTGGCTGCAACGAGAATGTAGCGAAACTTGCTGTCAATCTTCTGAGGCAAATCCATCCGATTCATCCTCCAAATGTCCTGCAAATCTCTTGCGCACGCTGCGCCTGGCTCTGCTGCCGAAGCCGACCCGCCCGGACTATCGCTCGCAGAGCCTGTGTGGCCAGCGAAAGGCTGTCATTAACGACCAGGTAATCATATTCGGGCCAATGGGAGATTTCCTGGCGGGCCGCCGCCAGCCGTCGTTCAACAACCTGGGGCGAATCCAAATGCCGGTGTGCCAGGCGTCGCTTCAGTTCCCCGAAAGACGGCGGCAAAACGAAGACGCTGAGAGCTTCCGGCAAACGCTTCCTGACTTGCTCATGCCCCTGAACGTCGATATCCAGCAAAACATCTCGTCCGGCCGCTAAGGCCTTGTCGAGCTGCGCCTTCGACGTACCGTAGAGGTGGCCAAAAACCTCTGCCCACTCGACGAAATCACCGGCGGCCATCATTCTTTCAAAACGCCGCCGAGTCACAAAGAAATAGTCCCGTCCCTCTTTCTCGCCCTCGCGCGGCGGTCGCGTGGTGTGAGAAACCGAAAAAGCCAGATCCGGCAGAGAGGCAATCAGCCGTCGCACCAGGGTTGATTTCCCGGCCCCCGACGGCGCTGAGATGACCAAAATGCTGGCACGCCCGCAGGACGGTCTAGGAACTTTTTTCTCCATTACTCGATGTTCTGGGCCTGCTCGCGCAGCTTTTCGATTTCACTCTTCATTTCGATCGCCAGGTGCGCGACCTCCAGGCCGACTTCGGGCAAGTCCGTAGTCTTTGACAAAAGCGTGTTCGCTTCCCGGTTCATTTCTTGTAGCAGGAAATCGAGCTTTTTCCCCACCTCTAGACTATCGGCCAGGAGTTGCTTCACTTGGGCAACGTGGCTTCGAAATCGTGTCAGCTCCTCCGTGGTGTCAGAACGGGAAGCCAAGTAAGCAACCTCTGCGGCCAGCCGCGCCCCGTCCAGTTCAGTACCGCCCATCAACTCCCGGAGGCGGGCCTCGAGGCGATGCTGGTAGAGCTTAGGTAGCCGTTCGGCCAGGGTTGCCACCTGGTCAGTTAGCGATTCGAGCCGGGCCAAGCGTGCTTTGAGATCACGTCCCAGATCTTCGCCCTCGCGGCCCCGCATCGCGTTCAGGCTTTCGAGGGCTTCCGCAGCCACCCGTTCCAGGAGGCGGCGGACGCGCTCCAGGTCCTGCGGTGAAAGATCTCCGTTGCCGGGCGTGGCCAAGCCCGGAACGCGCAGTAAGGCGACTAAATCGGGCTCAGCGGCCGAACCAAATTCCTCGCGTAGAGTCCGAAAAGCCGCCGCGTAAGCAGCCAGAAGCTTGCGGTCAAGCAGCAGTCCGGCATTTCCAGGCTGCTCGAAACTGACGGTCACCTCGACGTGGCCGCGCTTGAGGTGATCCTTGATAAGACGCCTAAGCAGAGGATCCATGGATTCCAGCGCCGCCGGAAAGCGAAGCTGCACATCCAGAAAACGATGGTTTGTACCACGGATACTGACGGAGAGAGAGTAGCCCCCTTCCTCAGCTTGAGCCTTGCTGTATCCTGTCATGCTTCGAATCATGATATCCGTTCCATGGTGTAGCGGCGAGCTTACCTCGCCCCATGGCGGCGTAATGCCGCCTCGACATCTTCCAGCGGAGGGCTACGGTTCCGCGTCCACAAATTGGAGTTCGTGCAGCTTCTGGTAGATGCCTCCCCGACTGATCAGGTCCTCATGGCTGCCGACCTCCGTAATGGTGCCGCGGTCGAGGACAATAATTCGTTCCGCGCGGCGCACGGTGGAGAGCCGATGGGCAATCACCAACACGGTGCGGCCCTGCATCAGGTTGGCCAGGGCCCTCTGAACCAGAAGTTCCGATTCCGTATCGAGTTCCGAGGTGGCCTCGTCCAGGATGAGTATGGGCGGATTCTTGAGAAGCGCGCGCGCAATGGCAATGCGCTGGCGCTGCCCTCCCGAAAGCCGCTGCCCGCGCTCTCCGATCACCGTCTGGTACCCCTCGGGCATCTCCAGTATGAAGTCTTCCGCCAAAGCGGCTCGGGCGGCCTCCCGGGCGGCCTCCTCACTTGCCAATTGGCTCCCGTAACAGATGTTATTTAAGACGGTATCATTGAATAGAATGGTTTCCTGCGTGACGATACCGATCTGAGCGCGAAGCGAATCGACCTTTAAGTATCGAACATCGTGGCCGTCAATGAGGAGCCGACCTCGCGTCACATCAAAAAAACGGGGAATGAGACTGGCCAGTGTGGTCTTCCCTGCGCCACTCGAGCCCACAATAGCCACCACCTCCCCCTTGCGGATTCGCAAGTCGATGTTGCGCAGCAACGGCAACGCCTCTTCGTAATCGAAATCCACGCCCTGAAATTCAATCTGGCGCTCGAACGGCGGCAGGGTTATGGCCCCCGGCTCGTCGTGAATATCCGGGTGGAGGTCGAGATAGTGGAAGACCTGCTCCGAAGCGCCCACGGCTTGCGCGGCAGCATTGTGGACTCCGGTGAGCCGCTTAACTGGTTCATAGGTCTTAATCAGGGCATAGAGAAAGACCACAAACCCTCCGGTGGTCTGCGCGTGATGCAAGATCTCATTGCGGGCGTAAAGGAGAAGACCGGCGACGGTGATGGCGCCCAGGACTTCCATGATGGGTGAAGTCGCCGCCTGGGCTCGCACCCATCGCAGACTGACTCGCAGCAGGCGCCGGGTGGCCGCCTTGAATTTCTCCACTTCTGACAGTTCCATGCCAAAGGCTTTGACAATGCGGATGCCGGAGAACGTCTCCTGAAGGACGTTGTTCAGCTCCGCCATCTTGTCCTGGCTGGAGCGGCTCGAGATGCGAATGTACCGCCCGATGTTGTGGGAAGGAAACACCACCAAGGGGACTAGGATCAGCGAGCCCAAGGCCAGCCGCCAGTCGATGTAAAACAGAACCCCCAGCAACCCGATCAGCGTGAAACTTTGCTTCAGGAAGTCTGCGGCAGTCTGCGAGACCGCAAATTGAATTCTCTCGATGTCACTGGTGACTGTTGACATCAACCGCCCCGTGGAAGTCCTCGTAAAAAAGGCCATCGACTGCTGGATAATCCTTGAATAGAGAAGATTCCGCAGGTCCCTCACTACGGAATGGCCGATGAAGTTGATGAAATACGTTGCCAGGAACTCAGCGACCCCTTTGAGCAGCGTTACCGAGACGATCGCAATGGCCACAAGGGTCCATGTATTGTGGATCCAAGGCGGGAAAAAAGACTGGAGGTAAATCGCCCGCCCTCCGAAGGGCCATTGGAACAAGACAATCTTGCCGGCATCCGTGCCTGGAGCAAGCACGGCGTCAAAGACAGGTTTAATGAGTAACGCCGTCAGCGCCTCACAAGCCCCCACCAAGGCCATCAAGATGAAAGCGACCAGGAAGCGGAAGGAATACGGCTTTAGAAAGGCGAGCAAGCGTTGGACTTGGGTCTTCACGTCAAAAGCCCTCGGCCGACCAAGCCCGTAGTATGCCCATCACGCAAGAGTTTAACCCTCAACCACCATCGAGTCAAGAAAAAGCCTTGGACTGCGGCAGCAGAGCTGCCACCTTAAAGGCTGAAAAGAAAGGGTAAAAGCTAAAAGGTAAGGCTGGCGTTCGTTCAAATTCCGAGGAAATCCTTCCTCGACAAAGCGGGCGAGACGCCCGCGCTACCTGCTTTGCGCTTGAATCGCCCAAACGGTTGGCGTATGCTGTGGGTGCGAGCGGGGTTGAGGGCAGGAATCCCCCTCTCGTCCCCTTCATTCCGGCTTCTACGCGGAGGTAATCTTCATGCGACGCGCCATTCGTGGATTTTCGAGCGCCAGTCTGGTGCTGTATCTCGTTTGCACGGCAGGTTTGCGAGCCCAGCAGTTTCGGGGAAGCTTTACGGGCACCGTTACCGACACCTCCGGGGGAGTGATCCCCGGCGCCACGGTGACGGCTACTGAGGTCGATACGGGTATTAGCCAAAGCTCCGTGACGCAGGAGGACGGTTCATACACAATTCCTCTCTTGCCGCCAGGCCGCTACCAACTGAGCGCTCAGAAAGCAGGCTTCGAGAAGACCACGCAAGGCATCATCGTTCTCGCGGTTGACGCCCACCCGAAGATCGACTTCCAATTGCAGGTAGGCTCGCAGGCCACCACCATCGAGGTGCAATCAACCGCTCCGGTCTTGGACACACAAACCTACTCCGTGGGCACGACGGTCGAGCAGGCCAAGGTCAGCGAGCTTCCGTTCAACGGCCGCCAGTTCCTCCAGGCAACGCTCTTCACTCCCGGCGTCGTGCCGGGGTCGCAGGGTTCGGAGTTGAACGACAACCGAGGCGGCTCCATCAATGTGAACGGCATGCGGGAGAGCATGAATGACTTCCTGCTTGACGGCATGAGCGACACGTCGATTGCCGTCGGCACCTACTCGGCGTCGCCGCCGCTCGATTCGATCGCGGAATTCCGCATGGAGACGGGTGTCTACGACGCCAAGTTCGGCACCACCGGGGGCGCCCAAGTCAACATGGTGACGAAGTCCGGGACGAACCAGCTCCACGGCTCACTTTACGAATACCTGCGCAACAACGATCTGGACGCGCGGAACTTCTTCGAGCCCGTGGCGCCCCCTTTCCATCGCAACCAATTTGGCGTCAGCCTGGGCGGACCCATTGTGGTCCCGCACATTTATAATGGCCACGACAAAAGCTTCTTTTTCATTAACTACGAAGGTCTGCAGGACCGCCTCACATCCTACAGTCGCGCCCACGTGCCCACGGTGGCGGAGCGCGGCGGCGACTTCTCTGACCTCCAGGCGTCCGATTGCAGTACCCAGACCGTATTGCTGGATCCTTTGATCCTCTTCAACTCTTCCGCGCCACTCACGGTGCCGGGCAATAACGTCAACAACTTGGTGATGCCGGGGTTCCCTTCCCTCGACCCGGTGGGTAAGGCAATGGTCAATCTCTACCCCCAGCCCAATTTGGCGGCGAGTTGCGGCGGAGAGAACTTTACGGCGCCTGTCCTGACAATTATTAATACCAACAGCTATGTCGGCAGGTTCGACCACCGCTTTGGGTCGAAGGACAGCATCTTCTACCGCTACAACCTCACCACGGATTCCGAGCTGTCGCCCTCCGGCCTGCCCACGGGCGTCCCAGGCCACGGCCTCCGGCGTCTGGATTGGTTCACGGCGACGGGACTGGATTGGGTGCACACGTTCTCGCCTGCGTTCATCAACGAAGCGAAGGTTGACTACAACCGCTGGCAGTACGGCTGGACGGCCGAGGATCAAGGTGACCTGGTCAACCAGCAACTCGGAATTCAAGGCGCGCCCACGGCCCTGCGCGATACGGGTTCCCCCAACCTGAGTTTTTCCCCGTATGACGGTTTGGGAGCCTTTACCAGCGCTCCGCAAGCGGGCGCCGTCAACACCTTCGAGTACGCGGATACTCTGACTCAAATTCACGGCAACCACTCCCTGGCTTACGGCGTTCAAATCCGCTCCATCAAGCGCGGCAACTTCTATGAAGACATTGACGCCCGCGATGCATACGGTTTCAACGGCGTGGTGACGGGAGCTCTCGTGGAAGCAGGACTTGAGGAGACTTTGCCCTCGTCGGTCGTGCAGCAACTTCTGGCACAGGCATGTCCGGCCGGGAACTGTACCTTCGGCAACGGTGCGGCCGACGCCATGTTTGGCCTTCCTACTTCGTGGATTCGCGGCTTTTCCGGGTACATTTCCGGGGCCGGAAGCGAGAACGACTTCTTCGCCCAGGACACCTGGAAAGCGCGCCGCAACCTGACGCTCACCTTCGGCTTGCGCTACGAGTACAACACCCCGATCACCGACAAGGCAAACCACTTTGCCGGTTTCGATTTCAACAAAGGCCAACTGCTGGTGGCCGGCAACACTCTGGCCACCCTTGAAAACTTTGAAGGAACCGCACCGGCGAGTACCGCCTCCGGGTATCCGGTGGGGACCTTCGTCGTCTCGGGCCACGAAAGCCTCGGCAGCAATGGCGCCAACCGGTCCCTCCAGCATTCCGATCCCCGCGATTTTGGACCCCGCATCGGTTTTGCCTGGCAACCATTTGGCAGCACGAAAACCGTCCTGCGTGGAGGCTACGGCATATACTACGACCAGATGACCGGCGAGTTGTATTTCCAAAAGAGCTTCAACCCGCCGTTCTTCCAGGCCAGCTCGGGTAACCTCGAGGACAACGAGCAGCCGGTGTTGGCAGCGCTATCGACTCCGCAGTCACAGGGTGGCACGCCGCTCGGCACCGGCCTCTTCCTTCAGGACCTGTTCACCTCGCCCGCCTTGGCGCCTACCCTGTTCCCCACTTTGAATCCCGTGATTGTCAACTTGCACGATTCCACGATTCAACAGTGGTCCATGGACGTGCAACGTGAGTTGCCGGGTTCGTGGCTGCTGGATGTGGGTTACGTGGGAACTCATGGCGTGCACCTGCCCTTCATGTGGGACCCGAATCAACCGGACAATTCAAATTCCGCCACCTGCATAAGCAACGGCGGCACTTGCCCACGTGGTTATCCCGACTACCTCACCATGTCCTATACCGATTCTGCGGGGAAGTCGAGCTACAACTCCCTGCAAGTCAAAGCAGAGAAGCATTACTCAAAGGGCATGGCGGTTATTGGGGCTTACACTTACGGCAAGTCCCTCGACACGAATTCCACCTACTACGGGACCACCGGAACGGCGAACTTTCCAGAGAACTCTTTCGATCGCGCGGCAGAGAAGGGACGCTCCGACTTCGATTATCGCCAGCGCTTCTCTCTGGCTTATGTCTATGACCTGCCCATCGGAAGCACGGTGTGGAAGTCGTCGAACCGGGCGGTGAACTACGCCATCCGGGGTTGGGAGGTCGCGGGCATTGCCATGCTCCAATCCGGCGCGCCCTTTACGCCCTCGGTGGATGGGAACCCAAGCCACAACGTGGACGGGAATGACCGCCCCAACGTCGTTCCCGGAGTGTCGTTCTATCCGGCGCATCAGACCGTGCAGCAGTGGGTCAATTCCGCGGCCTTTTCCACACCAGCGCAGTACACTTACGGCAATGCCGGTCGGGATATCTTGAACGGGCCCGGCGAAGCTGCCTGGGATTTCTCGCTCATCCGCAATTTCCCGCTGGGCGAGTCGAAGAAACTCGAATTTCGCGCCGAGATGTTTAACATCTTGAATACCGCCAACTTTACCCTGCCCAACGGCGACGTTAGTTCCGCCTCTTTCGGCGTGATCGGCAATACCGTCCAGCCCATCGCCGGACAGGCTTCCGGCGGGCCAGGCGATCCGCGAGAAATCCAGTTCGCACTGAGACTTACGTGGTGAAGGGCAGGAGTCAGGAGTCAGGATTCAGGATTCAGGAAGCGCGACAGCTTTGGAGTGCGGCAGCGGAGCTTGCCGAGCTGCCGCGCTGTCATTCCGAGCGGAGCGAGGAATCTCGCTCTGCTACGCATCCAAGGCAGGGCTAGATTCCTCGCTGCGCTCGGAATGACACAGCGTTCCTCGAATCCTTGTACCTTATGGGACCGAATCCTGTATTCTGTTCTAAAAGGAGGCCCCCCGTGAAAAGCTATTTTTTTGACGCTAAGGTGCAGCAGGAAGGGGACGGGCGCTGGAGTGCCTGGGTTGAGGCGTTACCTGGATGCACCGCCTGGGGGTATTCCCGAGAGGAAGCCCTGGAAGCCCTGAAGGATGCGACCGAGCTTTATATCCAAGATATGATCGAAGAGGGAGAAGAACTCCCCAAGGTCGGTGTCCAGGTGGTGGAATCCCCCGTAGTGGCTGTGAACCTGTGATCCCTCCTCACCTCTTCGAGCGGGTTCGCAACCTACCTGTCCGATAGTAGAACACTGCTTTTAGGGTTAGACGCACTACAATAGTACAACCCATCCCATCCGTTGCGGGCCGTTTGTCCTGCCGGGCTCGAAACCGTTATAATGCCTAATTCGCGTCTATTGGGGAGGAGACATCTCCATGCACCTAACTGAATTCAGGAATGAACCGCTGCGTGATTTCAAGGGCAACCCGGAGCACGAGAGGCGGATGAAGGGGGCCGTGGCTGAAGTCGGCGAGCAGTTGGGCCGGGAGTACGATCTGGTAATCAAGGGCGCAAGGATCAAGACACAGGACAAGTTTTCCTCTACCAACCCTGGGCAGAAAGATCAGACCGTTGGGGTGATTTCCAAAGCCGACGCGGGCTTGGCGGAGCGCGCCATTCGCGCGGCGGATGAAGCCTTCAAAACCTGGAGCCACACACCGGCGGAGCGGCGGGCGGAACTCGCGCTCGAGACTGCCCGGATCATCCGCGAGCGCAAGTATCATTACATGGCGTGGATGTGTTACGAAGTGGGCAAGTCGTGGGCGGAGGCGGATGCGGACGTGGCGGAGGCCATCGACTTTGCGGAGTTTTACGCCCGCGAAATCCTTCGGCTTGACCCGCCCCAACCCCTCACTTCAGTGCACGGCGAACGGAATTTTCTGCGCTACCTCCCGCTAGGTGTAGGGGTCGTAATTCCCCCTTGGAACTTCCCCCTCGCCATCACCACCGGGATGACCCTGGCCTCCGTCGTTGCCGGCAACACAGTGGTCCTGAAACCCTCAAGCGATTCTCCCGTCATCGCCTTCAAGCTTTTTGAGGCGTTGGAGGAAGCGGGAATGCCGCCAGGAGTGGTGAATTATCTTCCGGGCCCTGGTGGGGCCGTCGGAGACTTGCTGGTGGGACATCCGCGAACGCGCTTTGTGGCCTTCACGGGCTCGAAGGAGGTGGGGCTTCAGGTCAACGGGGTGGCGGCGAAGACGGCGCCGGGACAGATTTGGGTGAAGCGCGTGATCGCGGAAATGGGCGGCAAGAACTCCATCGTGGTGGACAGTGAGGCGGATTTGGAAGCGGCGGTGGAAGGGGTTGCCGTCTCCGCTTTCGGCTACCAGGGCCAGAAATGCTCGGCGTGCTCGAGGGCCATCGTGGTCGAGTCGGTTTATGAAGCCTTCCTCGAGAAACTTCAGCGCCGTGTAACACAGATTAGAGTGGGTCCGGCCACCCGCCTCGACACCTACATGGGCCCGGTGATTAACGCGCGCGCAAAGCAGTCCATCATGGAATACATCGCGGTCGGCAAGAAGGAGGGCCGCCTGATTGCCGGCGGCGGGGAAGCTCCCGGACCAGGACACTTCATCCAACCGACAGTAATTGCCGATGTCGCTCCCAAAGCCCGCATCGCACAGGAAGAAATCTTTGGACCCGTATTGGCGGTCCTCAAGGCCAAGAACTTCGAAGACGCGATCGAGATCGCCAACAACACTGAGTACGGCCTGTCGGGGGCCGTCTATACGAAGAACCGCCAGAAACTGGATAAAGCGGCGGAAGAGTTCTTCGTGGGGAACCTCTACTTCAACCGGAAATGTACCGGAGCCCTGGTGGGCGGCCACCCCTTTGGCGGCTTCAACATGTCCGGGACAGATTCCAAAGCCGGCGGTCGAGATTACCTGCTACTTTTCACCCAGGCCAAAGTGGTTTCGGAGAAGGTGGTCGGATAGTTGTCGAGTTACCGGGCACAGGTTCTTTTAGGAATCAAGAAAGCTTGTTCCTGCTTCTGTTCTGGGATTTGGAATGCTGAGTGGGGAATCATCTGTCCCAGAGGCACAGTTGAACCGCTCCGTGGCCTGCAAGTATTCCAGCGTTGCACGCAGAAACTCACGAACAGCCTTCAGCCGTCCGAGGGCTTCCTGGTCGTCGACCTCCGCCAGCCCGCACAGCCGCTCGATCCCGCGCGTCGCCTGCTCGCGCCACTCTTCCCTGACCGACTGCGACCGCCGTAGTCGCCGGCATTCGATGGTCGTCCTTGGCACCTTAAGCATGACCGTTTGCCTCATGTTGGATTGTGATCGTCTCGAAGCGTGCGCTCAGATTCGGCAGCGCCGGCCTGGTCGCTTCCAGGAATCCTCTGGGCGGAGGCCGCAAGCTGCGAAACATCCGTGAGACGTGCCCTTTATCGAGGCCCCTCACCGGCGCGCTTGCCGCGTCCGCGCCATGCGTACGACGCACTGGAATCAGCGTCGCAGGCCCCAGTTTGAGATTGTTTTTTCGCGTCTTTTTCATTACGCTTGTCCCGCCGGCAACTTATGTTGCCAGATTCACTGACTGTCGTCATTGTATATAGTCACTGAACTATGTCAAGAGAAATTTTTGGAATTTCGACAGTTTTCTTGGGGCCTGACATTAAGTCGTTTCGGGGAAGACTGGGGCTGAGCCGGGGTAGGTTTGCCCGTCTGTTAGGATGCAGCGACGCGGCCGTTTCGCAATGGGAACGGGACGTTCGCCGACCTAACGAGATCGCTATAGAACGTATGCGACAACTGGCCAGGGATCAGGGAATTCCGGAACCCTTCGGTGAGAAATCTCAGATCTCAGATTTCCAGCCCCCCGCCGCCGTCAGGCCGGCCAGAGAATCCCGGCTGCCCACCGGTCTGAAATCTGAAATCTCGAATCCGAAATCCACTCCTGGCAACCAGCCCCATATGACGCCCGAGCAGAACGAGCGCCTGCGCCATTTCAGCGACGCGATGACTGGTCTTCAACTCGTCTACGAGGCTGCCGAGGCCGGCCATGCCGCCGCCGATGAGCTGCTCCGGGATCTGGCGGATAAGCTGGCAGTCCGGGGCGGAGACTGGCAGCGGATGAAATATATGCGTAACTTGAGGAAGGATGGCCAGAATTGAAAGGTATGTTTGGGTCTGCCTCGAAGATTTCCATAGCTGCCGGGCCTGTAAGAATGAGGATGGCCACGAGTTCCAGATCTACTCTCGCCTCGTCCGTCGGCTGACGGAAGCAGAGCCAGAGATGACGGGGCCGTAGCATTGTAGAGGGTCAAGTGTAACAGGTCACTAGGCATCACTTCCCCACGGTCGCAGGGTCAAAATCGTTTTGCAAGGCAGCGATTTTAGAGAGCCAGGATTTGTACTGCGCGAGTGAGAAGGGCGGCATACCCTGCAAGTAGTGATTGACGAAGCGTTGGCCGTTGGCAGTCCACACCATCAGGAAGAGTCGCTTGCCGGAATGAAAGACCGGGATGCTGCCCACCTCGAGATTCCCATTCGCTTTCGCCGTGTAGTCTCCTTCCAGTAAAGTCTCGCCCGAGTCCGCGTCCCAAACGCGGTAATGGCCGTTGGCATCTTCTCGAGAATCGTTTCCCACAACCACCCGGACGCGCCAGTCTTGAGGCTCATCCACCATGAGGCAAACGGGCTGCTGCACGCGGCGAATATAGTAATAGGCAAGCTTCTTGTTGAAGTAATAATCCACGATGGCATCGGAAAACTGCGGCCAGCCGTCCATGACGTTCCACCAGATCAGCCCGGTGCTCTGCCACTTTTTCAAGCGCGTCATCTCGACGAAGAACTTCTTCGCTTCCGCCTGGGAGACCTGGGAAGCCAAAATGAAGTCTTCGATGTCGTCCGGAAGCGCGCCGAACAGTTCCTTCACTTGGTTGGCCATCAGGTTGATGCGATAAGGATTTCCCGTCGTGTCAGTGGAATGAAAAATCCATTGGGGATTGTCTTGCCAGGGCCACGCGTGGCGCTCGTCAACGAAGCGTTTGATCGAGGAAAGACCCGGACAGCCGTGGTAGCCGATCTCGCTCACAAAATGCGCCGTGTGTTGTGTGTAATAAGTGCTCTTGAAGTAATCTCTCGGGCCCCACAAGTGATCCTCGGGCATGAGCTCCGTTCGGCCAGTGGCGATGACTTCCGGCGACATGTAGGGAGAGCTGGGAAGATAAGGCCGATAAGGATCGCACTGGAAAACCACCTGCGGCAAGACGTCGCGCGTGATCTTGTTGTGGGCGGGATCAAAACCTGAGTAAAAGTAGGCCTGGTCCACCTCGTTGTCACCGGACCAGAGCGCGAGCGAGGGATGGTTGCGCAGCTTTCTTACCACTGAGATCGCTTCCTGCCTCATCACCTCAAGAAACTCGGGCGTCTGCGGGTAGATTGCGCAAGCCATCGAGAAGTCCTGCCACACCATGATTCCGTGGCGGTCGCAAATATCAAAGAACTCGTCATCTTCGTAGACATTCCCTCCCCAGCTTCGCAGCATATTGCATCCGAGGTCGATAAAGAGCGCGAGGATCTTCTCATAGCGGCCGGCGTCGCGGCTATGAAACGCATCCGCAGGCACCCAATTGGAACCCTTCACCAGGATGGGCACGCCGTTGACCTTGAAAAGGAACTGTCCGGGCTTCTCAAGGCTTGTGGTTTCCGTCCGGGTCAGCTCGAGTTTGCGGATTCCCACCGAGTCCTCGCGTGACGCAAGCACTTTATCGCCCTGCAAAAGTTGCGTCGTGACCTGGTAGAGATTGGGATTGCCGTAGCCTCTGGGCCACCAAAGCTGCGGATCGCGCACTTCGATTTCAAACCGTCCGGCGGTAAACTCCACTTTGTGAATGTGGGTAAAGGTGGATTCTCCACAACGGGCTTGGACTCGCAGCCGGAGCTGGGGGAGCAGCGGCAAGTCCGTGCTCAGTTCGTAAGAGACCGCCAGCGTGGCCTGGCGGGAATCGAGAGAGGCAGTGCTGAAATACATATCGGTGATTTCGTGCCTGGCGTGGATGATGAGTTCCACCGGACGCCAAAGGCCGGCGGAGACAGCCCGTGGCATGATGTCCCATCCGTAGGAGTGTGCAGGCTTCCTGATCCAAATCGCCTCTTGATTGGTGCGCCCGGCGCTGATGGTGTATACCGGGTCGTAGCGCTTCGAGGCCGCCTCAATGATGGGTGACCTTAGCCTGACCGTCAAAATGTTTGGCCCAGCCGAGCTCAACTTCCCCGTTACATCAAAGCTCTGCTCGGTGAGGGCATTTGAGGTTTCACCCAGTCCCTTCCCGTTAAGCCAGTAGGTAGCGAGGCAATCCACGCCCCGGAAGAGCAATTCCACCCGCCGTCCGGCTATCCCTGCCGGGGTTGGAAACTCGCGCTGATACCACCATTCGTAGAGTTCGTAGGGCTTCAACTTGGCGAGGTTGTCAGCAAAGAACAGGTCGGCCGGTAGCTCGCCCTGCTTTGAGAGGTCGAGTTCCACATCGCCGGGCACGAGAGCTTCGATCGAGGCCAGCCCCTGAGTCCGCAGTTGGTCAGGATGGGTGATTTGATATTTGCCTTGGGGAAAATGGTAAAGCGTCCATTTGCCGTCAAGACTTATGCGCATCGTTTCTGAGGCCCGCTGGTCGCCGGCAGTCTTCGCCAGCGCCCGCGCCTGAAGCCACGCGGTGGATACAATGAAACAGATGAATAAAGAAAATGGCCGAGCTTGTTTCATGCGAGTGATCCTCCTATCGCCAGAGGATTTATACTACGTTTCGCAACGCGAGGGCAGATAATCATGACCTATAGTGTGTCCCTATCCTATGACCCGCTGCCGGCTGGAGGAGATTCGCGTCGCCTTTGCGGACCGCATCACCATTTGGGGCGGGTTTCCCCCGACTTTGCTCTGCCCTGCCAGCACTCCCGGGGACGAGTTTCGGCTCACCACCAAGACACTAAGACACCAAGCGATCACAGGAACCGTATTTCAGCATAACATGTCGGATCTGCCAGACGAGCAGGGTCTAGGGGCTGGGGACTGGGGACTAGGCAAAGACCAGGCGGCCTTTGGGTTGGGGAATGGGTCGGCCGAGCTCGGTGGCGGTTTCGATCCACTCCTTGATGACGACTTCGACGTTGGCGAGGGTTTCGCGGTGGGTTTTTCCGTCCGCCGCGCAGCCGGGGAGTTCCGGGACCTCGGCGATGAAAGCCTGGTCTTCCTCGCTCCAATATATGATGATCTCATACTTGGGCTTCGGCATCGGGCTCGCCTCCCAGAGAGTATTTCAGTATAACATGGCGGACCTGCCAGACGAGCAGGGGCTAGGTGTTTGGGGCTAGGGGCTAGGGGCTAGCGGGTGTGGGGGCCGGATTACGGATTGGAGATTTGAGATTCAAGAAGGTTGCAGCCTTAAGATCCCAAAGGACGAAGGGATTTGTGAATGGGGAGTCCGGGGGAATCGCAGACCCCAACGAACAGGGGTCTGCGCCGGCGAGTTTACCTCGCCAAATGGCGGCGTCCTAATCAGATCGGGACAGGTTGCGCCGCTTCCATACCAAACTGACACAATGGCCTATTTCTTTCTAGCTTCCTGGCGCTGGAAGTGATAGATTAGGTGCGTCTCGGGGCATGTTGAAAGAGCACTGTCCGGCGAGAAGTTCCTCCGTGGAGGGTGCATTTCTTGGGTGAGGGTGATCGTATGCTCCCTTGCCTCATGCAACAAGGTTGCACAAGGAATGCGGAAACAGAGAATCAAGAAACAAGAATAAAGAAGCACGATTTGAGGAGAACGAGGAAGCACGAGTCAAGAAGACAGGAGGGCGGAAACAGGGCGCGCGTGGCTTCCCGCTTCTTGCTTCATGATTCTTGATTCCAACATTTTTGATCCCAAGAAGGAGAGCAGCATGAAGGTCCTTATGGTTTATCCCGAATTTCCCGACACGTTCTGGAGCTTCAAGCATGCTCTCCCTTTCCAGGGAAAGCGCTCCGCGTACCCACCCCTGGGGCTATTGACCATCTCATCACTGCTCCCTCGCCAGTGGCAGAAGCGTCTGGTGGATATAAACGTGAGGCGCCTGAAAGATTCCGACCTGGACTGGGCGGACGTGGTGTTTTTGAGCGGTATGTTAGTGCAAGGCCCCTCGCTGAAAGCACAGATTGCGCGTTGCAAAGCCCGAGGTCTGCGGACTATCGTGGGCGGGCCGATTGCCAGTGCGAAGGATAGCGCCATCGCGCAGGCAGATCACGTGGTGGAGGGAGAATCAGAAGAAATCATCCCGGAACTGGCAGCCGAACTGGAGAACGGCGCGGCGCGGCCTCATTACGTCAAACCGCAACTTCCCGACGTGACGCGTGTGCCGCTTCCTGATTTGCAGTTGGCCCAGTTGAGCCGCTATAGCTCGATGGCTGTGCAGTACTCGCGCGGTTGCCCCTTCACCTGCGAGTTTTGCGACATCATTGAAATCTATGGACGCCGCCCGCGCACCAAAACGCCTGAGCAGCTCTGCGCCGAACTCGAGCAGCTCTACGGCAGGGGGTGGCGGGGACCGGTATTCATGGTGGACGACAACTTCATCGGCAACAAGAAGAACGTGAAGGTGCTGCTGCCTCAACTGGTGAAGTGGATGCGTGACCACAAATTCCCGTTTTCACTTTACACCGAGGCTTCTGTGAACCTGGCCGAGGAAGAGGAGTTGCTGCGGCAGATGCGCGACGCCCACTTCACGCGCGTGTTCCTGGGTATCGAAACACCGGTCGCCGAGAGTCTTAAGGAGACCACAAAATTCCAGAACCTGCGCAAGGATCTGCGAGAAAGCGTAAGACTCATCCAATCTTACGGGATTGAAGTCATGGCAGGTTTCATCGTAGGCTTCGACAACGACCCACCCAATGTCTTCGAGCGGCAGATCCAATTTATTCGCGAATCGGCCATACCGCTGTCAATGGTCGGCTTGCTCACTGCCTTGCCGAACACCCAATTGTGGCGGCGGTTGAAAACCGAAGGCCGGCTTCTAAAAGAGAGCCTGGGCAACAACACCCTCGTGGATCTGAACTTCATCCCCAAGATGGATAAACAGCAACTGCTCGATGGCTACCAGCGAATCCTGCAAACGATTTACAGCCCCAAGGAATATTTCGAACGTGCTTCCGCTTTCCTCTCCCAACTCGGGGAGGCGGCCCGTTCGCCGGTGGTGTTCTCCGACGTCATGGCGCTGGGCAGATCGCTCTGGCGACAGGGGATTGTCCACAACTACCGCAAGGAGTATTGGAAGTTCCTTGCGCAGACCGTTCGCCGGCATCGTCACCATTTTAGCAAGGCCATCACCCTCGCCATTATGGGCCACCACTTCTTCAAGCTGACTGCGGCTGGGGAGAAAATAGACTGCGAGACCAGTGCGGCCCTGGGGTGAATGAGATTGACGATTTTCGATCCACTGCCGATTGGCAGCGGAGCAATCGCGACACCTAAGAAACCAAGCGAGCCTAACGAGACCCGCCCCCGCGGCAAAAGGCAAAAGGGGTCTTGGGCCGACCTCTTTTCACACCAGTTTATTGAGGTCGATGCCGGCATCCCAGGCTTCGTCGGAACGGAGCAGCTCCTCCCAAGTAACTTCCCTGCTTGTGTAAGCGGCTGTGCGTCCCAAAATGGCGCTCAATGCGGACTCCGCACCCGACCTAGCCTCATCGTGAAACTTGCCGCTCGTGATGCTTTCCACAAACGCCTTGTGTTTCTCCAGGTCGGCGTCTTTCAGGGCGCCGGCAAATGCCCCCGTCAAGGCGAATTTCTGACCTTCCGAGCCCACGCGCAAGCCTGAATCCCAGGGCTCCTCCCCAAGGATGCGGACATCACCGGCATAATGTGCTTCCGAGACGCCTCTGGTCCCGAAGAATCGAATGCCGACGTCCCACCAACCCTTCAGAAACTGTACAGCGTTGAGGCTGAGGCGCATGTCGTTTGGATAGAAATACGTCAACTCGAAGTCGTCCCAGCAGTCGCCCTGATCGGTACGAACCTTGCGCCCACCCGCGCCATAAGCCTTTAGCGGATGCCCATGAAGAGTCCAGTTGCAAACATCCACCACGTGAATTGCCATCTCGAGCATGATGTCACCCGAAAGCACCCGGTCATGCAGCCAGTTGCGCAGACGTCGCTCCGGCGGAGATGCCTTGGGCCACGGCGGCCTCGGGACCGTAATGGCGTCGTAATAGGCTTGCCCGCAAGCAATCCGGCCAATCGCGCCTCCGTGAATGCGACTCACAAGTTCTACAAAAGGAGGCGCGTGACGAATCTGAAACCCCACGTCCAAACTCAAGCGACCCCGCGCTTTCTCACCAGCCTGAATGACTCGCTGGGCGCCGTGCACATCCACAGACACCGGTTTTTCCAGGTAAACGTGTTTGCCCGCGGCCACCGCTGCTTCCAAATGTTCGGGATGGTAGTAGGGCGGGGTGGCAATCACGACCGCATCCACTTCTTTGGAGCCAACCAGTTCTTCAAAGGCCTTGGGTCCCAGGAACAGTTGCTCTGCATTGATTCCCCCATAGCTTTTCTGCCTGGCAAGTTCGTCGAAACGTTGCTTGGCCCCCGCCAATTGATCGGCAAAAAGGTCCCCTAGCGCCACCACACGTGCTGGGGTGTTGTTGACCAGCGAAACACCGTCGGTATTCCCCCGCGCGCCGCACCCAAGAATTCCGACCTGCACTGCGGAGTTCGCTGCCGTGCCCCGCACTAGTCGTGGATTCAGGATCATCAGGCTCGCTGTCGTTCCGGCTCCGATAAACTCCCGTCGGCTCAACTTCCGGCTTGCAGCTTCGTCCATGGCACGATGTCCTTTCTCTCAACCCGGGATTTCTGATTTCAACTGTACCTTGTCGCGGAATCTTACGGCTGCTGCTCCACCACGTCAAGCTCAGGGCTTCTTGTGGCTTCCTGGAACGTGAAGATCTTGTTTCAATCGGCAATCGGCAATCATCAATCGGCAATCATTGCCTTAGCCTTTTTTCAGCTCACTTAAGACCATGTACCCGCACGTTTTGAGGGTTTCAAACACACCCACCCCATGGGTTGCGATCGCCTCAAAAACAGGCTCATTCTTCCTCATGAGCTCTTTTTTCAGTGTTTCGACGGGAAGCGCATTGGGCAGGTCGCGCTTGTTGAGTTGGAGCACGTAAGGGACGGTCATGAAGTCCGGCTTCTGCTCCTTGAGGTTTTCCATTAAGTTATCGACCGCTTCCAGGTTTGCGTCCAGTCGCTCTGCCTGGGAGTCGGCAACAAGGATCACGCCATCCACACCCCTCAGGATCAATCTGCGGCTGGCATCGAAAAAGACGCGGCCGGGGACAGTGTAAAGATGGAACCTGGTTTTGAAGCCCTGTATCAAGCCCAGGTCGAGAGGAAAGTAATCAAAGAGAACTGTGCGGTCGGTCTCGGTGGGGAGCGTAACCAATTTACCTCCCGCTTTGCCGACCGTTTGGTCAAAAATCCAGCGAACGTTGGTCGTCTTACCGCCCAAGCCGGCGCCGCAATAAACGATCTTGCAGTGTATTTCCCGTGCCGCAAAACTGATGAAGCTCACGCGGTTCCCTTCTTCAAGTCCCCGCCCGTTCTCCTGAAAATCATTCCGCGCCCGTCATTCCCACGCAGGCGGAAATCCACAGGTATTAGTTTCCAGCTCACGGGTACCTCGGCGAAAAATGTATAGCATAAGGTTCACACTGTGACAATAGGTCGAAATGTGGGAGGTCGAATGTGGGAGAGCAGTGAAGTGGCGCGGGCTTCCCACTACCGATTGGCTTGCGAGCCGGCGGGCAGTGGTACCAATCTGCAGGCAAGTCGCCTATGATGGTCTTCTCGGAGGTTTACGTGAAATCATCGCTCGCCTGCGTCCTGCTTCTTGCAAGTACTTGCTTTGCCACTCCCTCCTTCCCCGACCGCTCCGATGCGGCGGCGATCAATGAGTCGGTGAGCTGGATTCGGGCGACGCCCCGCCTTCGGGCAGAGTACGACTACATCTTAACCTGCCGACTGAGGCTGTTGATTTTTTGGGTGGGCCGGGATGACTTGGGGGGCGGCTACATCAAGACTGGCCAGGCGGTGGACGATCCGAATCTCCGCATTATCCAGCTACTTTTTGGTTCTGACCCGGCCAAGACCCCGCGCGCCATCAACCGTTGGGGCGCGGGCACTGAAGTGGTCAAATTGGATGGCAGTCAAGCGCCGGAAGCAAGCGCTTTTGTGGGCTTCATGAAGTCTTCACAGGGTAAATCGGTATCGGCTATGCAGCAGGAACTCGCCCACGAGAAAACCGCAGGCAAGCATCGGTTTGAAGCCATCATCAGCCGTGTGGACCCCGAGCGAGCCATCGCGACGACGGTTCCCTTTTACAGCGAAAAGGATTACGACATGAACCAGCTCGCCGAGGCCCAAACTCTGGCCCTGGACCAATTGGGCGATAACCAGGCGCGAAAGTTTCGCCGCTTGGCCGACCCGGAGCGCGGCGAGTGCAACCGGCCAGGGGGATTTCTATCCACAACAGAAGAACTGCTACAACGCTCCCTGACCGGGGGAAAGACCCCTTTCTCTTTATGCTATGTGTACAACGCCCGCCTTTACACCCTCACCTTGCAGCATGTCACTCCTGTGGCCACCGAGGACGTCCACATTAACTTGAAGGACAAGGAACAGAAAATCGACGCATCGTACCACCAGCTAGTGGAATCACAGTTTCAGATTCGCAACCACGAGTCCGGCGCCAAAACCAATTTCAGCGTCTTGCTGGGAACCACCGGTGAGCTGCGAGGGGTACCGGTCCAGATCAACTATCAGCCGAATTGGTGGTTCCAGATCGTCCTCAATCTCAAACCCAATCCCGTGTCGGGCAGGTGACCTGGGCCGCGCCTTGGAGTGCGACAGTGGAGCTGCCGCCTTTGCAGTGGCAGGGTGTACCCGAAGGAAAGGCGGCAGCTCCGCTGTCGCACTCCAAGGCGGGCTCCGCCCGCAGTTGTGTCAGACCGTGTTTAAGTTTCGAAAGAAGTCAATGGTCCGGGCCAGCCCCTCTTCGAGGCTCACGCGCGGCTCCCAGCCCAGAAGACATCGAGCGCGGGAAATATCCGGCCGGCGGCATTTCGGATCGTCCACGGGCAAGGGATGGCGGACCACTCCGCTCGAACTCTTGGTGAACCGGATGATCAGCGCAGCGACTTCAGCGATGCTCAGTTCCGTGGGATTCCCCAGGTTGACGGGCTGGTGAACGGCCTCGGCGATGGCCAGCGAGCTTGGTTCCTTTTCGGTGTCACGAAAGAGCAATCGCAGGATTCCCTGTACGAGGTCCGAGACGTAGCAAAAACTGCGGGTCTGAGTACCATCCCCATAGATGGTGAGGTCCTTGCCTTGCAAAGCCTGGACGATGAAATTGGAGATGACGCGGCCGTCGTAAGGACGCATTCGAGGGCCGTAGGTATTGAAGATGCGGGCGATACGCGTATCCAGGTGGTGATAGCGATGATACGCCAGGGTTATGGCTTCGGCGAACCGTTTTGCTTCGTCGTAAACTCCACGCGGTCCCACTGGGTTCACATGTCCCCAGTAGTCCTCCGCTTGCGGGCTCATCTCCGGGTCCCCATAGACTTCTGAAGTGCTGGCCAGGAGGAAGCGGGCGCCTCGGGCTTTAGCAAGTCCCAGAGCGTTATGGGTTCCAAGCGATCCCACCTTGAGTGTCTGGATGGGCAGGCGGAGGTAATCTACGGGGCTGGCGGGAGAAGCGAAGTGCATCACCGCATCGACCGCCCCTCCCACTTCGATCGGCTTAGTGACATCGTGGCGGAGGAACGTGAATCCGGGGTGCTTTTCAAAGGCGGCAATATTCTCCCAGCGCCCCGTAATAAGGCTGTCCAGGCAGCAAACCTGATGCTCGGCGGCCAGCAGTTGCTCGCAAAGATGGCTCCCCAGGAAACCCGCCCCGCCTGTGATGACAACCCGCACGAAACTGCCCCCACTGCAGCGGCGAGTTTACCTCGCCATCCGGCGGCGTAAAGCCGCCTCTACGTCCCTACCTCGCACCGGGAAAGTGCTTGCGGACGGACGAACCGCTACCGACGTCCATGTACTCGAATCCATGTCGGGCCATGGCGTCGCGGGAAAACATGTTGCGGCCATCGAGAATCAGGGGCCGCGCCATGATTTGGCGAACCTTCATCAAATCAAGGCTCAGGAATTCCTCCCACTCGGTCAGAGCCAATACGGCTTCCGCGTCTCGAGCCGCCGCGTAGGCGTCGGCACAATACTCAATTTCAGGGATTTCCGTCTTAGCCTTTTCCATGGCTTGGGGATCGTAGGCTTGCACCAAGGCCCCCTCCGCAAGCAATCTCCGGACAACCGCCAGGGCCGGCGAAGATCGAACATCGTCGGTGCGGGGTTTGAAGGCGAGTCCCCAAACTCCGATCCGTTTTCCGCGTACCACCCAGAGCTCATTCTTCAGTTTGTTGACGAACAAATCGATGCGGCGCTGGTTGATCCGTTCCACTTCGCGCAGCAGGGCGAAGTCGCACCCGGCGCCCTGACCGACCCGGACGAAGGCTTGAATGTCCTTGGGGAAACATGAACCGCCAAATCCCACGCCCGGCCTGAGGAAGCTGCCGCCGATTCTCTTATCCATGCCTATTGCCTCAGCCACCTTGGCGGCGTCGGCGCCTACCGCTTCGCACAGGTCGGCAACCATGTTAATGAAGGAAATCTTCATGGCCAGGAAGGAATTCGAAGCATGCTTGATGAGCTCGGCGCTGTTGATGTCCGTAACCACGAGGGGCACACGCGGGCGTTTCCCGCAGCTTTCGTGAACAGGACAGGCGAAGCTTTGCTCGAGCACCGGCCTGTAAATCTCCTCCAGGAGCGCAGCCGCTTTTTCCGAGTCAACTCCAACCACAATACGGTCGGGATGAAAAAAATCCTCGACTCCCGATCCTTCCCGCAAGAACTCGGGGTTGGAGGCTACGTCGAACTGGAATTGGGGGTTGTTTCCGTATATGCTGAAGTGCTTTTGGAGCCGGCGGCCGGTCTGTACGGGAACCGTGCTCTTTTCAATCACCAAATGGTAGCCTCGGGCGCATTCCGAGATTCTCCGCGCCACCAGCTCCACCGAGGAGAGGTCCGCTTCGCCATTCTGCAGCGGTGGAGTTCCCACGCAAATGAAGATCACCTGGCACTGCGCCACGGCATCTTCGATTCGAGAAATAAACTCGAGCCGGCCCGCCTGCCGGTTTCGCGTGACCAAGTCTTGCAGGCCCGGCTCATAGAAAGGCATACCACCCGCGTTCAAAACCCCTATCTTCCCAAGGTCGTCGTCTACACAGATGACCCGGTGGCCAGTTTCAGCCAGGCCGGCGGCAGTGATTAGCCCTACATAGCCGGCACCGATAACAGAAATATTCATACGGATATAGTCCTCTACCCGACGCCAGTTGCGCCACGCAACTGCGAAGCGTACCACAAATGTTCTTGCAGTTGCACTCGTATTTGTTTGAGAATCATATCGAGAGATAAGAGTTCAGGGAAAAGCCAGACGTACAAGCAAGAAAGCGCAGTCCAGGAACCGAAGATAAATTGGGGGAGGAAGCGTCATGATCGTCGGAATTCCTAAGGAGAGCTTTCCCGGGGAGCGGCGTGTGGCGCTGGTACCGGCGGTAATTCCGAGTTTGGTTAAGGCGGGTTTCGAAGTGGTTGTGGAGTCGGGGGCGGGCGCGGCGGCCGGCTACCCGGATGCCGAGTTCGCCGGCAAGGGAGGCAAGGTCGTAGAAACGCGAGCCGAGGTATTCAAGGCTGCGGACGTGGTGCTGCAAGTGCTCTGCCACGGATCGAACGACGTAAACGGCAAGGCGGACTTGCCTCTGCTTCGAGCGGGCCAAGTGCTGATCGGCTTTTTGCGCCCGCTGGGGTCAGCGGAAACTGTGCAAGAAATTGCATCCACGGGAGCCACAGCGTTCTCCATCGAGCTCATGCCGCGCACCACGCGGGCTCAGAGCATGGACGCACTTTCTTCCATGGCGACGATCTGTGGTTATAAAGCGGTGCTGCTGGCTGCGGACAGGCTTCCGCGCCTCTTCCCGATGCTCACCACAGCAGCAGGAACCATCACGCCGGCGCGTGTCTTCATCATCGGCGCCGGTGTGGTAGGACTTCAGGCCATTGCCACGGCGCGAAGGTTGGGGGCCGTCGCCTCCGCTTATGATATGCGGCCTGCGGCCAAGGAGCAGGTGCAAAGCCTGGGGGGGCGCTTTGTCGAGCTTCCCGTCGAGGCTCAAGATGCACAGGATGCTCGCGGCTACGCGCGGGCGCAGGACGAGTCGTTTTACCGGCGCCAGCGGGAGTTGCTGGGCCGTGTGGTAGCGGAGAGCGATGTGGTCATCAGCGCGGCGGTCATTCCGGGCAAGCAGGCGCCGTTACTGGTGACGCGCGACATGGTGGAGAAAATGGCGCCCGGCTCGGTGATCGTGGATGTGGCAGCCGAGCGGGGGGGGAACTGCGAGCTCACCCAGCCCAGCCGAGTTGTCGTCGAGCACGATGTTACCATCATCGGCTACATCAATCTGGCGAGCACCGTGCCCTACCATGCCAGCCAGATGTACGCGCGAAACATCGCGGCATTTCTCGTCCACCTCACCAAGGACCGGAAGATCGAGATCAACACTGAGGACGAGATCACCCGCGAAACGCTGGTGACCCAGGGGGGCAAGGTGGTCAACGCGCGGGTAAGGGAATTCTTTTCGCTCCCGAAGTAGATTGCCTTGGAGTGCGGCAGCGGAGCTTGCGGAGCTGACGCCTTACAGGTTAAGGGGTGAAGGTCAAGGTAAAAGGGGTAAGGCGTGAAGCGTGCCTCCACGCTTTGTCCGTTGTCCTTAAGTGGAGTTAAAGGCGCAAAGACAGAAGAGTGAAGCGTGCCTTTGGGTTTTATCCTTTAGCCTTTACCCTTCACTCTTTAAGGCGGCAGCTCCGCAAGCTCCGCTGCCGCACTCCAAGGCAGGAGAAGAACATGACCTTTGACTTAATTAGCAACCTTTGGGTATTCGTGCTGGCGGCTTTCATCGGATTTGAAGTGATCCGGCGGGTTTCGCCATTGCTTCACACGCCGCTGATGTCGCTCACCAACGCGCTCGACGCGATTGTGGTGGTCGCGGCCATCATCATAGCCGGCCGGCACAAGAGCACCCTTTCCACGGTTCTCGGAGCGGTGGCCGTTGCCGCCGCCTTCAGCAATATGGTTGGCGGCTTCCTGATTACTGACCGCATGCTGCGCATGTTCAAATCAACCAGGACCAAAAAGCCATGAACCCTCTCATTGCGCAACAACTCATCGACATTGCCTACATTGTCGCCGTGGCCTTATTCATCTTGGCGCTCAAGTGGCTGAGTTCGCCGGCGAGCGCGCGGCGCGGCGTCCTGGCGGGGGAAATTGGGGCGGTCCTGGCGGTGGTTGCCACACTCTGCAACTACGAGATCATCGACTACAAATGGATCGTAGTAGCTCTGGCAGTGGGGGCGGTCGTGGGCGTGCCGCTCGGCATGGTCCACATGACCGCCGTCCCCCAGCGGACTGCCCTGAGCCACGCTTTTGGGGCGCTGGCTGCGTCGATGATTGGCGCCGCCGAGTACTACGTGCGCCTGCCCCGTGTGGGGAAGTTCGAGATGCTGGAAATCTCGCTGGAAGTGATCATCGGATCGCTCACTTTCACGGGAAGCTTGATCGCGGCGGGGAAGCTCCAGGAAATCCTGCCGCAGCGTCCCATTACCTACAAGGGGCAGAACTTCGTCAGCCTTTCGGTGTTGGGAGCAGCCGTGCTGATGGCGGCGTGGTTAATTCTTCATCCCGAATACTCGCGCCTCTTCCCGGTGATGGTTGGAGTCTCGCTGGTATTCGGTGTGATGCTGGTGACCCCGATCGGCGGAGCCGACATGCCCACGGTCATCTCGCTCCTGAACTCTTACGCCGGCCTTTCGGCAGCGCTCTTGGGATTTGTGCTGAACAACAAGGCGCTGGTCGTCGCCGGCGCCCTTGATGGCTCCTCCGGCTTCATCCTTTCCGTGATCATGTGCAAGGCCATGAACCGGTCTTTTACCAACGTGATGTTCGGCGCCTTCGGCCAGGTTCAGATTTCAGCCGGCGCGGAGAAGGAAGAACGGACCGTGCGCAGCGCCAGCGCGGAAGAAGCCGCTACGATTCTCGGTAATGCCAACTCGGTGGTGATTGTCCCGGGCTATGGAATGGCCGTGGCTCAGGCGCAGCACAAGGTCCGGGAACTTTACGATACCCTCACCAAACGCGGTGTAGATGTGAAGTTCGGCATCCACCCCGTGGCAGGACGCATGCCGGGTCACATGAATGTTCTGCTGGCCGAGGCCGACATTCCTTATGACAAGTTGGTGGATATGGACACCATCAATCCGGAGTTCCCCCAGACCGACGTGGCCTTGATAATCGGCGCTAACGATGTGACCAATCCCGCCGCGAAGACCGATCAGGGCAGCCCCATCTACGGTATGCCTATCCTCGAGGTAGACAAGGCCCGAACCGTCATGGTGATTAAAAGGAGCATGAGCCCCGGCTTCGCAGGCATCGACAACCCTCTCTATTACCTCGACCGAACCTTGATGCTCTTTGGAGATGCCAAGGCCTTCGTGGGCGACATCGTCCGTGAATTGGCGGGCGGCGGGCACTGAGGAGGATTCAGGATTCAGGAGTCAGGAGTCGGGAGTCAGAATGAGGATAGCTGTCATTCCGAGCGAAGCGAGGAATCTCGCCCTGTAATGGCGGATTGCTTGCGAAAGAAACAGAGCAAGATTCCTCGCCACGGAAATGCATGTGCCGAAGGCGCCTTGGAGTGCGGTAGCAGCAGCTACCGCCTTCGATTCATGTGGCACGTCTGCAAGGCGGTAGCTGCTGCTACCGCACTCCAAGGCGCTTCGCGCATTCTTATACAACGTGGTGAGCCGAAGGATCGTGAGCCCCTGCGCTCGAAATGACAGCCGCTGGTTCTTCCCTGAATCCTGAATCCTGGATCCTGAATCCTATTTCTTCTTCAGCGAGCGGACGTAGGCGATCACAGCCGAGATCTCTTCGTCCTTAAGCTGGTCGCCAAAGGCCGCCATCGCTGTCCCTTTCTTGCCGTTCTTGATGACTTCCCTCATTTCCTTGTCTTTAGTGGATGATTGCCACTTGGGGTCGGTGAAGTCCGGAGTTTTGAGGGCAGGGAACCCCTTTCCGTCAGCACCGTGGCACATCATGCAATTCCTCTTGAAAATCGCCGCCCCATCAGCCGCCGGAACAGCCGCACGAAAGGCAAGAGAAGAAACAAGCAAACCCGCCGCAACCAATAAACATGTAGAGCCAAAGCCGGTGTTAATTCTCATAAGTCTCCTGAGTCCCGGGATGCGTGCCCGGCCGAAGCCGGCTTCAGCAGGCTTTGCTCCTGGCCGGCTTGGCCGTCCTGAAGTCTCTACTACATATTCATATTAGCAGGACGCTGGAAAAACTGCATGGCCTGACCCCGGAGGGGATCCACACAGTTGCGGGGGACAACGGCCCCGGAAAACGCGCCTCACACAAGGTTCGACCCTGAAAGGGTTGAATGACGCTAGGTTGGTTTGCGGAGTGGGTTCCCGCCTTCGTGGGAATGACTGAGACTTCCAGCGCCCAAGTTTCGCGAATGACACGACTACCCGAAATGGCTTGTTTCCGTCCAGACGGGTCTCGTGATAAGATTCGGTCATGGAGATGTACACATACCCCATCACGGTTGAGCGTGAAGGCCGGAAATATTGGGCCTATAGCGAAGATTTTCCGGGAGTGTATGGACTCGGAAATTCGATCGAGGAAGCCAAGGCCAGCATCCTCGAATCAATGCGCATCTATATCGAAGAGTGCCGTTCCTCCCACCGGCCTATACCGCGCGCCCGCAGCGTCTACATGGAAACCGTCCCTCTCGCGGTATAGCGCTGCGCTTCACGCTTTTCCTCTCTTCCTGCCTCGCCAGCAGGTTCATCCCTCGTGCCTAGTTTTCGTTTCCTCCGGCTGTCTTCGTCAATAAAGCGTTGTATAGGGGACTGTTCAGGCCCCTCTTGCGACTCTAGTTGATTTATCTGTTCTCCGGCATGGAGTGCGTTTACGGCCGGCGCCATCATCCCAGCGGCTCAATATTGCCGTTTTTCCACTTTGGGCCGTTCCGCCCTGCTCATCTGTTTCGTCTCGATGGCCGGGTGGTTAAGCCCCCGAAGTTCCTCGATGTTCTCACAAACCTTGAGCACGCCGTCAGCGATGTCGTCCACATCCTTGCGGCTGCCGAGGAAGAAATGATGCGGTAGCCAGACGGATTCCTCATAGGCGGCCCGTTCGGAGACGGGACAGTTGTACTGGCTGCGCAGGTCGAGCGGATTCTCTCTTCCCCACGACAGCGCCGGATAATCCGCTGCCTTGACTGGGAACAAGGCGCTCTTGTATACCGGCTCGTAAAATAGGCCGTCGCACGGAACTCCCTCCGTCTCGAGCGCGCCAAGGAACGCGGCGCGCGGAATCCCCTCGAACTGCTCCGGAAGATACTTAAAGACGTATTGATAAGCTGCCACGCGTGTGATGCGACGGTCTCGCTTCAGGAAGGCAAGGCCGCGCGTGCCCGTGATGCGGCTTTCGAGGTATTCCATGTTGGCCTGACGCGAGGTGGCCTGACGCGCCAAGCGCTCGAGTTGCACTTCCAGGATGGCCGCCTGAAATTCCGTTATGCGATAGTTGAAGCCGATTATACGGTGGCCAAATTTATCCGTTTCGCTGGCGCGCCCGCAGTTGACGTAGGATTGCGCCCGCTCCCAAAACTCCAGCTTGTTGGTGATCACCGCGCCACCCTCGCCCGCGGTCATCAACTTACTCGACTGGAAGCTGAAGCAACCCATGTCCCCTGTCGCCCCAGCTCCCTTCTTTTTCCACCGTCCTCCGTGCGCATGGGCGCAGTCTTCGATCACCAGCAGATGATGCTGCCGGGCGAGACGCCCGATGGCATCGAGGTCCGCAAAGCTCATCGCCAAATGGACTGGCAGGATGACTCGAGTCTTATTGGTAATCGCTTTCTCGATTAGGCGGGCGTCGAGGCAATAAGTTGAAGGGTCGATATCAACGAAAACGGGAACAGCATTGAGCTGGAGCACCGGGCCCACGGTACCTTCCCAGGTGTATGCGGGAACGATGACTTCATCACCCGGCTGGAGCCCCACCGCCTTTAAGGCGACCTCGATAGCGACGGTCCCATTGGCTACCGCTATGCCGTACTTGGCGCGGTGGAATTCCGCAAAGCGCTCGGCGAAGGCGCTCGCGTGCTCATTGGGGAAGGGATACCCCCCCCAGTTGCGGCTCTTGAGAACTTGTTGAATGGCCCGCGCTTCCTTGCGGTCATAAACCGGCCAGGGAGCAAAGGGCTTCGTGCGTACGGGTTTCCCACCCGTGATGGCAAGCTTTCCCATAAGAAAGACCTCCAAATAGGATTCAGTATACCAAGCCGGCCGGTGGCCGCAATAAAACGAATGTCTCCCTGTCCTCTGTGCGCTTAAAGCCTCAACACAGAGCGCAGGGAGGGTCTCAGTGATCTCTGTGTTTCGTCTTTCCTTGGGCACAGAGACGACCGAGAAAGCACCTCGCGGGTCGCCAAGTGCGTAGCGCAGACCCCCGGTTTTGGGGTCCGCACCTCGTCCAAGGGCATGAGGAAAAGCCGCGGACCCCAAAACCGGGGGTCCGCGCTACCGCCGATCTATTTCACGCGGACCACATTCGAATAAGCCGATTCGCCGGCGTCGTTCAGGGCCCGGACTCGATAAAAAATAAGCCCGGCACAATCGGACTGACTGTGCGACGCGAGAGCGCCTTTGCCGCACAGGGAGTCGACGAATTCCGTCGCAGTAGCAGGGAGAGTCTTTATTTTTTGCCAACCTTCTTCACCGATGCGACGCTCGAGGGCTATCTGTGCTGGATTCCCGCCGTGAGCCGCCCAGCTCAGTTTCAGTCCATCCGGCTCATGCTCGGCGCGCAAGGAACTCGGAGCCTCCGGCAGCACGTTCCAATCGAAATAGCTCGCGTCCACAATGGCCAGAACGCTGTCGCGAACCGGGACCGAGGCGAGCACGCTGGTCGTGCCTTTCTTCCACTCGAGGGGCCTGATCTCACCCGAGGCCACATCAATCAAAGCGGGGTGCTCGATCCCAGAATTCTCCAAAGTGAGACTCTCGTAAAAGGGCGGAAAAGCATTTCCCGGCTGGCTGTGGGCGCCCAACCAGTAGGCAACGATCGCCTTGCCGTTCCGGGCGCGGAAGCCGTAAGCAAAAAAGGGAAAGCCGGACATGCGGCGGAGGGCGGGGATGCCGGGACCTTCGATCTTGATCGAGGGATCGAAGGCGGTGTCGGAAAAAAGCGCGTTGGTGTTTTGCAGGGAAAAGAACCCCGGGCGGGGAGTGAAATCTTCCGGAACATTGCGCAGCCCGTGAATCAGCCCGAAATCGTCATATTCGTTTCCGTCGGTGGCGGAGGCAATGATCCAGACGAATGTCTTCACCCCAGCCGCCCAGTTGTACACCAACATGCGCGGAATGTACTTGGCCTGCACGGACTCGTCCGAACCCTGCCAGGAAGGAATGGAATTAAATTCGTCATCCCAAAACTGAATGCCGGAGCGTATGCCCGGATAGTGCCGCACCAAGTCGCGCAGCTTCGCCGGAGACTCCGTCCCGTAAGCGCCATAATCCTCCGATTCGGGGTTGAGGTTCTGGCCGTAACCCGGGTAGGTGTGATAGGCAAAAATATCAATGCCGGAGGCGCAATCGCAGGCATCGAGCGCGCGTTGGGCGAAGTCACGGACGGGGTCGGCCTGACCCCCGTAAATCACCTTCGCCTCGGCATCGGTCTCGTGCACCGCCTTGACAAACGCCTTCAGTAGGCGCCCGTATTCTTCCGGATTCCCCCAGGGATTCCAATAGCCGATGTCCTCCTCGTTCCAAAGCGCCCAGTAGTGGATTCGTCCCTTAAAATGATTCACCATGAAGCGCACGTAGCGCGTGAAGGCCTCGATCTGTTCCGGCGTGCGGGGCGGCCAAAAGGCGGAATAAAGGCTCCGATCATCATTGTGAAAAGAACCGGGCATGGGCACGATGGAGTCAGGGAGTTTGCCTGAGGGCGAAGTGTACATCGGATTGCCGTACATGAGCTGGACCTGGATGTGGATACCGTTGTCGCGGAGGGAATTGACGTAGTCGTCCAGCACGGGGTCGACCGCCAGCACGCCGCGCTTCTGCTCCACGTAATCCCAGCTCGTCAGATCCGAGCTGTTCTCGTACTGGCCGATGCGAATCCACTTCACGCCCGCGTCGAACATCCGCCCCCACCACCAGCGTTCCCACGGCAAATAAGGGTCGCGCGGCAGGTCCGCGTTGATGCCGAAGCCGTCAGTGATCTGGGATGAGCGCTTGGGGGGAATATGGTCCGGGAGTTGGTGGCGAGCTTCTTGCGCCATCAAGTGCGGCGCACTGGGACACACAAGAAGAACGAAGCCTAGAACCAGTAAGGACCTAACATGGCCTATCCTCTGCATGACAGGACCTCTCCGTGGAATGTCAGGCGATATTGCATGTGAAGGCTCGCTGGGCTCTCCGGGATAGCGAGCCTCGTCAGGCGCCATGCAGCAGCCTCCCTTCGCGCAACACCGTGCCTGGGAAGGAAGCCTTAAGGAACCGGCGAGGCTCGAAGTAAGACCGCGTACAGACGAGCACGTCGGCGGCCAGGCCTGTCCCCCGCAGGACCTCGTAGGCCAGCCGGCTTCGCTTCCGCTCCGGGGGGGCATCGTCGGGAACAACCACCAACAAATCGTAATCACTATCAGGCCCTGAGTCGCCCCGGGCCTTGGATCCGAATAGGTACACTTCAAGCGGCTGGTAGGATGCTACCAGTCGTCGGAGAATTTCATCGAGCGCAGGGTCTTCGAGAGTAAGGCATGGCTTCATGTTTCCACTGCCGCCAGAAAACTTTCCGGGGGTGTCCATAACAGGTGCCTCTTCACGAGATCACGCCTCTCGAAAGTCGATGCGAGCGGGGCGTTCTTTGAATCCGCGCGTCTTGACCGCATCGTAGACGGTCCCCACAACGAACCAGCAACCACCGAGCACCTTGGCCGGTACCGGCAAGCTCACCCAGATGGCGAAGCTGAAGATAAGGCCCAGGACGGGCGCCACCGCATCCGCAAACAGGCGTCTCGAGGCACGGGACGAAGGCGCCAGGTAGAATTCGCGCAATGCGGCCGCATTAACGCCCATAAAGGCGAGGAAGGCGCCAAAATTGATCAGCTCAGCCGCTCGCTCATAATTCAGGACGACAGCTCCCAAGAAAGCGATCAGGCCTATCATGACGATATTGAAGCTCGGAGTGTTTCGCTTGGGGTCCAGGTAGGCAAAGAAGCGCCGAGGTATAACGTTGTCGCGGCCCATGCCGAACAGCAGACGCGAGAGTCCCGCCTGCCCACTTAACCCGGAACCCAGATTGGCGATAATCAAGACGAAGGCCAGGGCCTGAAAGAGCAACTTCCCACCCACCACTTGAGTGACATCCATGAAGGCCGTCTCGAGATTTGGAAACGTGTGCCAGTCAGGCCATACGCGCTGCGCGAGGTAAATCTGGAGACCACCGAATACTCCGGTGAACAAACAGACGGTCACAGTGGCCACCAGAACGTTTCGGCGCGGGTTTAGGGCGTCTTCCGCCAGTGTCGTAATGCCGTCAAATCCGATATAGGTCAGCGCGGCCAACGAAGTCCCCACGGCAATGGAAGAGGCGTGGAAGGTTGCCGGGTTGTAAAAAGGCTGAGTCGAGAAGACGCCGTGCCAGCCCTGTTGGTGAAAGAGAAGACGCAAGGCAAGGGCGATAAAGACCAGGATGACTGCACTCATGATGGTCGCTAGCACAAAATTGGTGCGCGCCGTGGTGCGAATCCCGCGCAAGTTAATCAGGGTCATCGTACCTGCGAAGGCGGCGGCGAGGACCACGTAGGGTACCTCAGGAACCAGACGCTGCACGGTCAACGCGCCATACACGGTGCAAATGAGGGGGACGATCAGATAATCGAGAAACATCGCCCAGCCCGCCAAGAAGCCCAGGTGGGGGTTCAGGCCGTAACCCACGAAGGTGTACGCGGAACCGGCGGAGGGGTAGACGGCGGCCATCCGGCCATAACTAAAGGCGGTGAGGAGCATGGCCACCATCGCCAGCAGAATGGTGGTGACCGCATGGCCATCGGAAAGTTTCTGGGCCACCCCGAAAAGGGGCACGGGCGCGATGGGCATGATCAGAACGATGCCGTACAGGATCAGATCCCACAGCGTCAGCACGCGTTTGAGGTGGGGCGTGGTTTCGGTGGAAGGCGTTGATGTGGTCACAGGCTTCTACCGTTGGGGCGGAACGTATCCAGGAGGAGGAGCCGGCCCCTCGCCAAAAAAGAAGCGCTCCATTTGCTGCGCGATGAATTCCTGAGCCTCCTTGCTGGCAGGAGCCAGGCGATACTCGTTGATGAGCATCCGCAAAAAGTTCAGCCACTGATCCCAGGCTTCTTGCGAGACATGGTCGTAGATCCGCTGCCCCAGTTCGCCGCTCCAAGGGGGCTCCTCGAGGCCCGGAAGCTCTTTGCCGAGCTTCACGCATTTCACCAATCGTTGTGACATTCGACCTCCTGGTTTATTCCTTCCGGTAGATTACCAAATCTACCACTTCACCCTCGAAAAGAGAAATCGGCTCGTGGGGTTCGAGGAGCCCTTTGCAGAAAGTGGCGGCGACGCGTAGCGGCCGCGAACCTTTCGACGCATTCCCCACCCCAGCTTCCCCTCCCAAGGTGGGGAAGGCAGCAAGACGCTCCCCGACCCCTGATTCCGCTTCCGGGGTGGGGTGGGGAACGTGGAAATCTTCCACCCCTGTTTCCCCTCTCTGGACGGGTGGAGCAAGCGGCTTGCCCACCTGTGATTCCGCTCCCTCTTCGGGGAGGGAAGCAAGAGATGGGGGATCAACAGTTCGCCGCCTTCTCCCTGACTGCGCCTCGTCCAGGGCCCGATTGGCAAGCCCATCAGCTTCGCGATTCCGTTCGCGCGGTACGTGCTCGATTGAGAAAGATTCCAGGCGTGAGATCAATTCCAGCGCCCGCTCGTGCAGAGGTTTCAACCCCGGACTTTTAACCTTGTAGACGCCCTTGATTTGGAGCTCCAACAACTCTGAGTCCGTCCGCACGTGAACCCGCAGGTAATGTTTGCGGAGGACGTGATCGAGGGCCGCAATCAGTCCCTGATATTCAGCGACGTTATTGGTGGCTTTCCCGAGATACCCTGAAAATGCGGCCAGCCTCGAGCCATCGGCAGAATCGATCACCACGCCATAAGCTGCCGGGCCGGGGTTACCGCGCGAGCCTCCGTCGATGTGAACTATAACCTTAGGGGATTGGGCCATGCTGAAAGATTAAAAATCGAAATTCGAAATTGGAAACTAGAAAATGGAAACTAGAAAATAGGCCAATTCTCGAATTTCAGTTTCTCCGACAGGCTCGAAAAAATGGGGCTGATTACAGTCACCCTCTTCGCAAGTTTCGATCTTCGAATTTCGAGTTCGATTTTCGAATTTCGAATTTCGAATCAAGCCCTCGCCTCGGCTTCGGGACCGTCGGAAGCGCCCGTCTGCGCCGGGGCAGGCTCAACGTAATAAATGATGCGACCGCAGTTTTCGCAGGTCAGAAGCACCTCGTTGGTTCGCACTTCGTTATAGATTTGGGGGCGCAGGAGAACGTTGCAGGCGGTGCAGAGCCCTTCGCGAACCTCCGCCACGGCCATGCCGCGTCTCGCTGGGCGGATACGTTCGTAGAGGCTCCGCGTGGACTCGCTCAAGCTGTCCTGGATTTCAGTGCGGCGGGCTTGCAATGCGCGGCGCTCGTCGTCGTCGGCCTTTTGCTCTGATTCGAGTTGCGCCACTTCAGCCGAGACCCGCGCCTTCTCAGTCTCCAAGCGCGCTGCGGCCTCCTGCACGTGCTTCTGAATCTCCTCCGCTTCCAGCATCTTCTCCAGAATTTCGTCCTCGATGGCGCGCACTTTGGCTTCTTCGCCTTCGATCTCTTTCGTCATGGCGCGGAATTGGTCGTTGGTTTTCACCTGGTAGAGCTGGTCCTTGTGCCTGGCGATTTTCTCCTGAATGACTTTGATATCGCCGTCCAGCTCCTTGCGGTCATGCTGATTGGCGGCCAGACGCTTCTTGCGCTCCTCCTGGGCGTGAAGGAATTCATCCAGGCGGGAGTGGAGGGATTGAATCTGCGCAGGCAAGGAGTCGATCTGCCTGGTCAGTTCAGCAATCTTCAGATCGACCTGCTGAAGCTCGATGACATTCTTGAGGTCCGGATGCACTTCCTCTCCTCGTCTGGAGCGTCGCTCAGCACACCGCGCACCGAGCAACTGCTGAGATTCTTCGGCCCGTGTTCATTCTGGCACATTCCGGGTCAGCGCGGCAAGAAATCAAATCCGCAGATCCGCAGATTACTCTGATTACACAGATGAGAAACGGCAAGGACAAGACACAGAGCTAAGGCAAGAACCCCGATGTCCTGGTACGTCGCAAATCGCCAATGACGTCACAGGTCTTCAGCTTGGGTATCTGTGAAATCTGCGCAATCTGCGGATTGCCTACTTGCGCAAGATCCTTTGAATGGAGAGGGCGCGGCCAGTCAGGGGGTCGGCTTCAATCAGCACGGCATGAAGTCGAACATCGCCTTTAGCGACTTCAAAGCGAATGGGCAGTTGGTTGAGGAACTTCTGAATCACCGGTTGCTTGTCAATTCCGATAACCGAATCGTAAGGGCCTGTCATCCCGAGGTCAGTAATATAAGCGGCGCCGCGGGGAAGGATCGTCTCATCCGCCGTGGGGATATGAGTGTGCGTGCCCAGCACGGCCGTCACGCGACCGTCAAGGTACCAGCCCATGGATATCTTTTCGGAAGTCGCCTCGGCATGCATATCCACGATGCGCAGCTTGACCTCCGCTGGAATCTTGGCCAATTGCTCATCCGCCGTCCGAAACGGGCAATCGATGGGATTCATAAAGATCCGTCCTTGAAGATTCAAGACGGCGTAGTCAAATCCGGATCGAGTCTTGCCCAGGTACAGGCCGTGGCCGGGAACGCCCTGGGGGTAATTGGCAGGCCGCAGCAGGCGGCCGTCGAAATGCTCATTCAGATAAGCGTAGATTTCCTTCTTGTCCCAGATGTGATTCCCCGAAGTCAACACGGCAATACCCGTATCGAGCAGTTCTTCCACCAGAGGAGGCGTGATGCCAAATCCGGCAGCGGCATTTTCGCCGTTGGCGAGCACCAGATCGGGGCCGTATTCCCCCACTAGCGTGGGCAGCAACTCTTTCACAATGCGCCGGCCGGGGTGGCCGAAAATATCTCCGATGAAGAGTATTCTCATAGCTTGGTTCAAACCGTTTCTTTCAGGTAGCGGTCGAGCAGCCGGGAGCACTCTTCCACCTTCTCGTCCACGCGTTTGGTTTTTTCCTCGTATCTGGCCTTGATCTGGTGGAACTCGTCGGCGATGTTGAGCGCCGCCAGCACCGCTATGCGCAACGAATCCACCGTTCGTGTGCGCCCTGCTATGGCGCGCATTCTGCCATCCAGGAATTCCCCCAGCTTCTGGATGTAGGCCTCGTCCAGGTCGCCCCGAACGTAGTATTCCTGATCGAAGATAACCACCCTGATCCCTTCGGTGTCTTTGGTCACGTTGCGGCCGGCCTCCTTCTCTGGCGTGCTTTCCCAGTTAATTACCTACGGGAACCACCCCCTGCCCTTCCGTATCAAGGAGGGGAGTTACATCTCCACCGAGGAGGGAAGCCACATCACGAAGTCCTTGGGAGGGGCGCTTCGCGAACCGCGCCACGAGTTCCGCTCCTTTTAGGGGAGGAGGCACGGGGGTGGTGAGCGCTTATCCGCCGGACTCCGTGGAGGTCAACGCATCGATCCGTTGGAGGAGTTTCTCGATGCGAATCCGCACCTCTTCCCGCTCGCGCCGCAGCGTGACGAGTTCCCGTTCGTGGGCGTCGATCACCTTGGCCCGTTCCCGCGACTCCATCCTGAGCTTTTCAAGGTCCTGTTGCAACGCAAGCTTCTCCGCCTGGGTTTGCTTGATAAGCTCAAAGGTCTTCACGACTCTCTCTTCGAGTTTTCGCAGTGGATCGTCTGTGTCGCTCAAGTATTCCTCGCTGCCTTGAAAATGGCTCCCCTCTTCGCCACGGGAGGGGGTTAGGAGGTGGTGAACACGGAATAGAGCGCGCGGGTCAACCACCCCCTGTCCCCCTCCTTATCAAGGAGGGGAATTCCCGGTCCGGCTATTAGCCTCGCAAACTCACGCCCAGCGGCTCCAGAGCCGCCACGACCTGTCGACTGGCTGCTGAGATCTCCTCGCTCGTCAGCGTATGCGCTGGGCTCTGGAAGGTCACCCGCAAAAGAAGGCTGTAATGGCCAGAGCGTATGGAACCACCCCTAAATAGGTCGATTGGGCGAAGACTTTGGATTTCCTCTAGAGCCACGCCGCGAAGAGCATCTTGGAGACGCGCAAACGTCACGTCTTCCGGAATCACCAATGAGAAATCGCGCTCCACCGCAGGGAACTTCGAAAATGGACGGAAGACGCGAAAGCGCAGTGAAAAACTCAGAAGGCGATCGAAGTCCACCTCGGCGAGCCAAGCCGGCTGGCGCAATTTGTAATCGCGTTCGACTTCCTGGCGGAGCTGCCCGAAGGTCATGATTGAGTCGCCCCGCGATTTGAACTGGCCGCTCTGGCTGGGTTCGTAATGGCGGCATGGCGCTGCCGAGAACTCGATTTCGGGGATCTCAAAAAGCCCCAACAGGGCTTCCAGATCACCTTTTAGGTCAAAGAAATCGAGCGCCCTTTCACGGTCGTGGACGGAAGCTGGGCGCCGGCGCCCCGTGAGGCCCAGACTGAGAACACGGCGTTCCTGGGGCGCTCCGCTCGAGGCCAGCGCATAAGTCTTCCCCAACTCGAACAGACGGACCTCGTTTTGGTCCCGGTCGAGATTCCAGCGCAAGGCGTGAACCATGCTCGGAACCGCTGACGTCCGTAAGGCGGAGGCTTCCTGGCTCAGGGGATTTGCCAGAACCACCGGAGGCTGGTCGGAGAAGCGGGAATTCTCCTCGGGGTCCATCAGAGAAGACTGGATCGTCTCGAAGTATCCGAGGCCGCAAAGCAGACTCGAAACAGCCAGTTCTTTCTCCCGTGTCGCGTCGTGCTCCGGCCGGGGAGGGACAGAACGCACTCGGGCCGGGAGGCGGTCGTAGCCGAACTGGCGCGCCACTTCCTCGATCAAGTCGACCTCCCGGTTGACGTCCAGGCGAAAGGAGGGCGGCGTCACTCGCCAACCTTCCGTTCCTCGCCGCTCGGTCATGAATCCCAGCGAGCGCAGAATTCGCTCGACTTCTTCCCAGGGGATCTCCGCTCCCAAGATGCGCCGGATTTCGTTGCGCCGCAGCACAAGGACTTCGCGGTGCCTCGGCGCCGGGTAAACGTCCACCAGACCACGCAGAATTTCGCCGCCCGCAAGTTCAGCCATTAGCCCCGCGGCGCGGTCGATGGCCACAGGAGCCATTTCAATGTCCGCGCCCCGTTCGAAGCGGTGCGAAGCCTCGGTGTGCATTCCGTGGGCCTTGGCGGTGCGCCGGATCGAGACAGGATCGAACCAAGCGCCCTCGAGCAGCACGGAACGCGTGGTGGAAAAGATCTGTGAGTCTTCGCCGCCCATGACGCCGGCCAGGGCCACAGCACGCTGGGCATCGGCGATGACCAGATTCTCAGAGGTCAGCACGCGGTCCGTACCCTCCAGCGTCCGCAGCAGTTCGCCGGGAAGCGCCCGGCGCACGGTGATCTTCCGCTCCTTGAGCCGCGCCAAATCAAAAGCGTGCAGAGGATGTCCGAGTTCCATGAGCACGTAATTGGTGATGTCCGCTACGTTGTTGATGGGCCGCTGGCCCACAGCCTCCAATCGCCTGACCAGCCAATCCGGGGAGGGCTTCACTTGCACGTTCTGAATCACGCGTCCGCAGTATCGCGGGCACAGGTCGGGATCGGCGATCTGGATGGATATTTCCTCGGAACTTCGAACCCCTGACTCCTTGACGAAAATCTCCAGTCGCTTCAGCGCCTTTCGGTAATAGGTCGCCACTTCCCGCGCCATTCCGTAGTGGCTGAGACAGTCCGGCCGGTTGGTGGTGACTTCCACGTCCAACACCCAATCGCCGCCCGCCTCCACCAAGGATTCCACGTTTAACCCGACCATCGTAAGGTCAGCCTTGAGCTGCCCGGGCTCAGCGGGAATCTCCACGAATTCTTTAAGCCAGTTGAAAGAGAGCTTCATTGAACGCAATTCACAGTCAACAGTGCACGGTCAACAGCTTCCCTACTGTCATCCCGAGCGGAGCGGGGAATCTCGCCCTGATTCGCTTTCCCACTCCAACCGGGGCAGAGCGAGATTCCTCGCTCCGCTCGGAATGACAGACAGCATCTCAGGGATCGATGGGCACGGCGCACTGAATCCCGAATCCTGATTCCTTCTCTTAGAACTGCTCCAGGAGCCGCACGTCTCCCTGGAAAAAAAGCTGAATATCATTGATGTCGTGTTTCACCATGGCGAAGCGATCCACGCCGAGTCCAAAGGCCCATCCGGAATACTTGTCGGGATCGATGCCGCCATTGCGCAGGACCTGCGGGTGCACCATGCCGCAGCCCATCAGCTCGATCCATCCACTCTCTTTGCACACCCGGCAGCCTTGCCCGTCGCAAACAAAGCAACTCACCGCCACTTCCCCACTCGGCTCGGTGAACGGGAAGAAACTCGGCTGGAAGCGGGTGCGGACTTTCTCACCGAAGAGCATCTTGGCGAAGAAATCGAGGGTACCCTTCAGGTCCGCGAAGGTGATGTCCTCATCAACGGCCAGCCCTTCGATCTGGTGGAACATGGGCGAGTGGGTGGAATCCGGATTATCGTGGCGGTAGCACTTGCCGGGGATGATGATGTAGAGTGGCGCACCATACTTCTCCATGGCGCGGATTTGCACCGGCGAAGTGTGAGTCCTCAAGACGGTCTTCGCGTCGATGTAAAACGTGTCCCAGTCGTCCCGCGAAGGATGGCTCTCCGGGATGTTCAGAGCGTCGAAGTTATAATAGGTGCTCTCTATCTCCGGGCCGCTCTCGATTCGGAAACCCAAGCGCAGAAAGATATCCTCGATTTCTCGCTGCATGCGCGTCACGGGATGGATGGACCCGAGGGGGCGATGGAAGCCGGGAAGCGTGAGGTCCCTCGGCGCCGCAGGGGCGGCATCGAAGGCGAGTGGCAATCCCATCTGCACCACCTGCGCTTGTTGCAAGGGTATTGCTTCGAGCAGCTTTTCCAATTCCAAGCCGGCAGTAGAACGACGCAGCTCGTTGAATTGCCTTCCCACCACCGGCTTCAATTCCTTCCCCGCCGGCTTTAACCAGTTCTGATCCACCTGCGAGAGAAACCCGCCCTTGCGCGCCAGCCACCTGTCGCGGAGCGCCTTCGAGAGCTTCTCCCGCTGAGCTTGGTCGGCCGCTCCGCGGAAGACCAATTCCGCGCGTTCCCGTTCGGCCGCCGCGCGTAACTCCGCGAACAGCGACTCCAGACCCTGCGCGTCAGAAACGCCCAGTTGTTGAAGAGTCTTTTCCGTTTTGTCGAAAATCGTCATGGAGAAGATTACGGACCGACTGCTGAGGGTTGAGCAACTGGAACGGCCTGCTTTACTCGACTCGCCAGCTCCGCAAAACCCGCCTGATCGTTCACAGCCAATTCGGCCAGCATCTTGCGATCCAGCTCAATACTCAGTTTCTTCAATCCATGTATGAACTGGCTGTAGGTAAGATCATGGGCGCGCGCGGCGGCCCCGATGCGGATGATCCAAAGTCGCCGGAAATCGCGCTTCCGCTGCCGCCGCCCGCGATAGGCGTAGCGGCCGGCCTTATCCGCAGCTTCCTTCATGAACCTGTAGAGCTTGCTTTTGTTGAGAAAATAGCCCTTGGTGAGCTTGGTGAGTTTCTTCCGATTCGCGCGGCGCACTGTGCCGCGTTTGACGCGAGGCATGGGGTTTGCTCCTTTCGATTTGATTCAGGGCGGATAATCCCACTTCTCGGGATGAAGGCACCCAGCCGTTGGCCTTCCCGCACCTGCGAAAAGCAGGTGTCAGGCGCCGGGTGTTAGGTGTCAAGGGAAATTCAAGTGCCAGGCGCCAAGCGTCGGGTGTCGGTAAGAACACCTCACACCTGAAACTTGATCCCTAACACTCGCCCCCGCACCCGGTCGACACCATTCACCTGACACCTACCAACCTAAAACCTGCCACCTACTACCGAGCACATAAAACCTGGCACCTGAAACCCGATACCTGGTCTTTCCCCTGACACCTGAAACCTGACACCCGGCACCTGACACCTGCTCTTACAGACCGTACGGCAACATGGCCCGGATGGCCGGAGCATTCGCAGGGGAAACGACTACGGATTTAACCAGCCTCCGCTTGCGCTTTCTCGCCTTCGAAGTAAGGATATGGCGCGCAAAGGCGTGCTGGCGCTCCACCTTTCCCGTGCCCGTCAGTTTGAACCGCTTCTGTGCGCCCTTGTGGGTCTTCAACTTCAGCTTGATCTTCTTCGGCTTTGGCAACTCTCTCCTCCAGTCTGATTCGGTGCGCGTCTCGAGTGGGCGCGAAATGGCGAGGTGAACTCGCCGCTCCTATGGCGAAGATCAAAGACAGGAGCTACCGCCCCGACTGTTCCTCCGTCGGTCCGGGGACAGTGGAGGCCTGCGCAGCAGCTACAGGTACCGGAGCCGGCTTAGGCTGAGGCGGCCTGGCGGTGGCCACGGATGTCGCCGCCGCAGGCCGCGATGCCTGGGCGGGCGCGCCCTTTCCCGGCGCTTTGCGCGCGGCAATAATGGTTGAGAGATTCGGCCCCTCGATCTTCGGCCGCGTCTCCACCATACCGACCTCGCTCACCTCTTCAGCTAACCTTTCCATCATTTTGAATCCCAGGTCGCGATGCGCCATTTCGCGGCCTCGGAACATGATCGTGACCTTCACCTTGGCCCCTTCGCGCAGGAAGTCGATAACTTTGTTGCGTTTGGTTTCAAAATCATGCGCGGAAGTCCTGGGCCGCATCTTCACTTCTTTGAGCTCGATCGACTTCTGATGCTTGCGCGCCTCATGCTGCCGCTTGCTGAGCTGGTAGAGGTATTTGCCATAATTGATGATGCGGCAGACGGGCGGGTTCGCCGTGGGAGCAACTTCCACGAGGTCGAGACCCTGGCCTCGCGCGATCTTCAGAGCTTCGTAAGGCGGCATGATTCCGAGCTGTCCGCCCTCTTCGTTGATCACCCGAATTTCCCGGGCGCGAATCCTCTCATTTATTCGAACAAATCGGTCGGCGATAGGCATTCCCTCCTGGCCCCTTGGGGCCTCACGCTTTCCCTAAATCTCTTCACTTGGCAGGAGCGCATGGCCATGCACCCCTGCACCTTCCGAATTGGCGATGTAGGGGCGCATGGCCATGCGCCCCTACATATCCGAAGGCGAGAACACAGCTTACCATTTCGTGGCTCGGGTGTCGATAAGCTGTCGAATCCAAGCCGTAAAATCGGGCAGCGCTCGAAAGCCGGTATCCCCAGCGTCGCGGCGCCGGACGGCGACGCCGCGGCTCTGGGCTTCGCGGTCGCCGACCACCAGCATGAAAGGCACCTTCTGAAGCTGCGCGTCCCGGATGCGCGCATTCAATTTCTCATTGCGATCGTCCAGGCTGGCGCGCACGTTGGCCCGGCGCAATTCCTCGTAAACCTCGCGAGCGTAAGCCAAATGCTTGTCACTCACGGGGAGCACCACAGCCTGCACCGGGGCCAGCCAGACCGGGAAAGCTCCCGCATAGTGCTCAATCAGCACGCCAAAGAAACGCTCGAGCGCCCCCAGCAGGGCACGGTGCACCATGATCGGCTGGTGAGCGTGTCCGTCGGCGCCCGCGTATTCCAGGCCGAAACGCTGCGGCAAGAAGAAATCGAACTGCACGGTGGTGAGCTGCCAGGGCCGGTTCATGGCATCGAGGAGTTTGATGTCGATCTTCGGCCCATAAAAAGCCGCTTCGCCCGGCACGCGCCGGAAGGGCATCTCGCGCCTGCGCAACGCCGACTCGAGCGACTTCTCGGCCATTTCCCACTGCGCGGGCTCGCCGGAGTACTTCTGGCGGTCCGCGGGATCCCAGGTTGAAAGGTCCACCTCGTATTGGCTGAAGCCGAAAGTCTTCATCAGCATCAGCGCGAAGTCTACGCAGGCGCCCGCTTCGGCTTCCACCGTCTCCGGCGTGGCGAAGATGTGCGCATCGTCCTGTGTAAAGCCCCGAACCCGGAGCAGACCGTGCATCACCCCCGAGCGCTCGTAGCGATAGACCGTTCCAAACTCCGCCAGGCGCATCGGCAACTCGCGATAGCTCCGCCTCTGGTCCTTGTAAATGAGGATGTGAAACGGGCAGTTCATCGGCTTCAACTGGTATTCCGCGTCCTCGAGCGGCATGGGCGTGAACATGTTCTCACGGTAGAAACCCCAGTGTCCGCTGGTCTTCCACAAATCCACCCGCGCCACATGCGGCGTGAACACCAGGTCGTACCCCTGCCGGAGCAGTTCCGCCCGCATGAAGTCTTCGATCTCCTTGCGAATAATGCCGCCCTTGGGGTGCCAGAAAACGAGCCCGGGACCCGCTTCGTCCTGGATGCTGAAAAGATCAAGCTCTTTCCCCAGTCGCCGATGGTCACGTTTCTTTGCTTCTTCGAGTTGCGCCAGGAAATCGTCCAGTTGCTTCTGGGTGAAGAAGGCAGTCCCATAAATGCGCTGCATGGGATGCGAGCTCTCATCACCCTTCCAGTGCGCTCCCGCCACGCTTAACAGCTTAATGGCTTTGATCCGCCCCGTGGAGGGAACGTGCGGCCCGCGGCAAAAGTCCAGGAACTTGCCGGTGCGATAGGCGCTGAATACGGGCTCGGCCTTCTCTTCGATGAGCTCGCACTTCAAGAATTCGCCCATCTCCGCGAAGAGCTTTTTCCCCTCTTCCTTCGAAAAATGAACCCGCTCGTTCGGGTAGTCCGCCTTGATGATCTCGCGCATGCGTTCTTCAATCTTCTTGAGATCATCTTCCGTAAAGGGCTTTTCGCGATAGAAATCGTAATAGAATCCGCTTTCTGTGGCAGGGCCGACTCCCGGGTGCGCGTCCGGGAAAAGTTCGGTGACCGCGGCGGCAAGAACGTGGGACGCCGAGTGGCGATAAATCTCCAGACCCTCGGGCGAAGCTGGAGTAATGAACTGGATCGGGGCGTTCTGCTCAATCGGAGTCGAAAGATCCACCAGGCGCCCGTCCAGCTTGGCGGCCAGAGCGTCCGCCGCCAGCCTCGGCCCAATTGACTTCGCCACCTCCAGCGCCGTTGTCCCTTGCGGGAATTCCTTCGCTGTCTTGTCAGGGAATTCGATTAGAACGTTTGCCATTCCATGCCAATATAGCAATTCCACCGGAGGATGGTCAACCCACATCATCCGCAGATTACGCAGATTTCACTGATTAAGCAAGCTGAAGACACAATGAAAAGCCCAGCAATGCTGCCAGAACCAAAGCCGCCTGGCACCCCTGGTGACGGTGGAGGGTGGGCACCCCACAACCACATTGGCGCTCCTGCTCTATTGCGCAAGCTCCCCGCTCTTAATCTGTGTAATCTGTGAAATCTGCGGACTCCATATGAAGCGCTTGTATTCGAGCGATGGGCCGCCGAAGTTCAGCAGCAAGCCAATCTCATGCCCGAAGGCCTTCAGATAGTTGAGGATCTGCGCTTCCTCGGCGCCGCTCAGTCTGGCCAGAGCTTTGAGTTCGACGACGATCGAGTCGTAGCAGAGGAAGTCCGCACGATAAGCTGTTTTGAGTTGATGGCCTTTATAGTAGACGGGCAAATCCACTTCTCGGCGATGCGGCACGGCGCGCGCCACCAACTCCAGCGTCAACCCCTCCTGATAGACAGCTTCGAGGAACCCGCAGCCTAACTGCCTGTGTACCTCCATCGCCGCCCCAATGATCGCAAAAGTCCTCGGATCTTTCTCCATGATCCGCAGATTACGCAGATCTCACAGATTAAGCAAGCCAGAAAACTCAATGTGCCGAACAGACTGAAATCACCGCACTCGCGTGGAGAGCTTACTCCGGGGCAAATGGGCACTGCCCCCGGGAGCAGGCGCCCGGCCGTCAGGGAGGGAGAGTTCCGTTTTTTGTTGTTTTTTGAATCTGTGCAATCTGCGCAATCTGCGGATTGTGTGGTAGCATGGCTCGATGCAGCCTGCGGATTTCATTGCCACATTTCGAAAAGGCCGAGCGGGTGGGGCTTATTTCCTGCGCGGTCCCGACCGCTTTCTCCAGGAAGAATGCCGCAAAGCGGTGGTGAACTCGATTCCTGAAGAGGCGCGGCAATGGTGTCTGTCGGAAATTGAGTTTCAGCCGGAGCGGCTTAGGCATGATCTCGAGGCAGCCCAGCAGATGCCCATGCTGGGCGGACACAACTTCCTGCTCTTTTCCGACCCCGAAGATTTCAAACGCGCGGTCGAGGAAGACGCCGAGGCGCTGGGTGAATACCTGGAACGACCCGCGCCGTTTTCCACCGTGGTGTTTACGGCGGGGGAGCCGGACCGGAGGCGTAAGTTCATCCAGTTGCTGGAAAAGAAGGCCGAACTGGTGGAGATGCGGGCGCTCAATCGCCGCCAGGCCGCGCAGTGGGCCAGCGACTTCCTGCATCAAGCGGGAGTGGAGATCGAGGCCGAATTGGCGGAGGGAATCGCCGGCAAATTTGAGGTCAGCAACGACTCTCGAGCCGAGGCGAAGGCTTCCGGCGTCAACCTGCTCTGGATGCGAACGGAACTCGAGAAACTGCTTACCGCAAAGCCCGGCAAGAAACGTCTGGAGGCGGCCGACCTGGAATTGATCGTGGCGTTCCGGGAAGAGCACGAAATCGGAAAACTCCTGCGCGCCATCGCCGAACGGAAATGCGGCGCAGCGCTGGGATTCCTGCGGGAACTTCTGGCCAGCAAGGTGGCTGAGACATTGATTGTGTGGTGCATCGGCGACTTGTTTCGCCAGGCGCTGAGGGGCGGGGGCGCGCCTTATGGCGGGGGCCGGGGCGGCTGGTCACGCCCCGCCAATCCCTACTCGACTTGGGGAATCGTGCCGCTGCTCGAGCGGAATTATCCGCGCGAGGAATTGCAGCAGGGGTTGCGCGCCGTCCGCCGCACCGATCTGGGGATCAAATCCTCGTGGAAGGATTCGAAGATCCTTTTGGAATTTCTGGTCTGGCAGGTGGTGGTGGGAAAGGAATGCGCAAGCGTGCCTACGATTGGCGAAGAACTCCCATCGCCGACGGCGGAAGGGTGACCCCCTCAGGTAGCGACTTCAAGAACTTGCCGGGGCTCTTCAGAAACTCGACGCGTTACTCGTTTTTAGTGATCCTAACAGAAGAGACCCCTCACCCGTCCCGCTCCGGCTGGTGAAAGCGCCGGCAGCGGGACACCCTCTCCCCTAGGGAGAGGGCTAAGCCCATTAGCCTCTCCCCCGGGCGAGAGGGATACGCCCATTTGTGATGAGATCCTCTCCCCAGGGGAGAGGGCTAAGGCCATTTGTCATGAGCTCCTCTCCCCAGGGGAGAGGGCTAAGCCCATTACCCTCTCCACGCTCAGAATGACAGGGACTAACGATTACGCAAGAGCGTTGAAGGCCACTGTCAACCGCGACTTGTAGGCGGCAGCGGTGTTGCCGTGCAGAACGCCCTTATGAGTGGAATGATCGATGAGGGCCAGGGTGGGCTTCAGGAGCGCTGCCGCAGCCGCTTTGTCCTTGGCTTTGAGCGCCGCGCGGAGTTTGCGAATCTGATGCCGCAGCCTGGTTAGGTGCGCCCGGTTCAGTTCGGTACGCTTTTGAGTTTGCTTGATGCGTTTCAATGCGGATTTATGACTTGCCACAGAATCTCCTTTTGCAATACATGCTAATCTCACAATTTAACAGACGCTCCCGGCGAGCGTCAATGGCGGGTGTGTTGTGGCGGCGAGTTTACCCCGCCATGCACGGGCAACCCTTGCGGTTGCCGCTGGGCGGCCACAAGGGCCGCCCCTACAAACGGTGGATACTATGACTAATGGTCCCTCTGCATCGAACCTGGAAGTCCTTTTGAACTCGAGCCAGATTGGGGCGCGAATCCGCGAACTGGGCGAGCAGATTTCCAGCGACTATCGCGGCACCACGCCGCACCTGGTGGGCGTGCTCATGGGCGCCTGGATCTTCATGGCCGACCTCATCCGCAACCTCTCGCTCGAGGCGACCGTGGATTTCCTGGGAATCCAGAGCTGTCTCTCCGGCACGACGTCATCGGGGGAAGTAAGAATCACCAAGGACCTTGATGTGAGCATCGCGGGACGCGACGTTCTGGTGGTGGAAGATATTCTCGACACAGGGCGAACCTATCATTACCTCGAAGGCGTGCTCTCCGCCCATCAGCCCAACAGCCTGAAGCTCGTTACCCTGCTCGACAAGACCTCGAGGCGCGCCGTTCCCGTTACGGCCGATTACGTGGGCTTCCAGATTCCCGACGTTTTCGTGGTTGGCTACGGATTAGATTACAACCAACAATTTCGCCGCCTGCCCGAGGTGCGCTGCCTCCGCAAAGTCACCTGCGTCTAAAGGCAGGATTCAGGAGGCAGAAGGCAGAATTCCGAAGTCACAAGAAAATAGCCAGACAACGGACCACTGGGTGGTGGCGTCATTTGCGAGACATCGGCGCTCCACGCTGTCGTCATTCCCGCGAAGCTTGTCCTCCGCGAAGGTGGGGGAGCGGGAATCCACTCCGCAGACCTTCGGGAAGGTCCGTTCCTACGGGCTGGATTCCCGCCTTCGCGGGAATGACCGGTGGTTCGTAAGGGAGGTAATTCCAAACGACGCAACTACCGACCACTGACAACGGACGACGGACAACTGACAACCGCCGGCTACAACTTGGTTCGCTTGAAATGGATGGTATGGATCATGTCCTTGCCATTCTCGCGCCACGTCCATTTTTCCGTGAAGTGATCCTGATCGGCAATCTGGATCAGCAAGCGGCGCATGTGTCCGGCGTTAGGATTCGCCAAATTGGTGATGCCCGTAAGGGAGAACTCGAATTCCTTTTGGTCGCCGGTGACGGCTGGTGATTCCATGCGCGGCTGATTGCCCGCCGCGCAGTAATGCGTCATTGCCAGCCGGTTTCCATTCGGTGTGTAAAGGGTCACCATCTGGTCGTCCTCGGTGCTTTGGAACGTCTCCTCGAGCGCGGTCCCATTCGAGACCAGCCGAATGGTGTTCGTCAGGGTATGGCCTTGTGGGCCGGGAGCTTCCCATGTCCCTACCAGGGCTTTCAGGCGATCGAATCCGGACACGGGCGGCGCCTGTGACCGGGCGCGCCCGGCAAACCATCCGAGCGTAATCATCCCCATTGCAAGCAGGCAAATGGCTTTTCGCATTTTCTCCTCCCTCGATGAATCTAAACCTACCGATACCGCTACATCAAGAGGGAATCACGACCTTGGGTAATCTTCAGGAGATCCAGGCCGTTCGCCCCGCGACGTATTCCCACCCGTGGTAAGCTAATTTAGCATGTCTAATGTGCTCCCCAGTCTTCGTCACGCGCTGGACCTCATTCCTTCGCCGGAAGCCGACCGGCCGGGCCTGCTCATCCGCGATCCCTTTCATTACACGGACTCAGTTCTGTTTGTGCCACCGGCATGGGTCCTGGCGCTGCGGTACTTGGACGGAGAGCACACCGAACTGGACCTGCAAGAGATGCTGACGCGTGCCACGGGCGCGCTGGTCTTCAGCGATGACATTCGGGAGTTCGTCGGCGTCCTGCGGCGGCAGGGTTTTCTCGAGACCGAAGAGTTTTACCGGCTGCGCGAACAGCGCCACAGAGAATTCCGAGAGCAGCGCGAACGGCCGGCTTCTCATTCGGGCACGGCGTATCCAGCCACTGTCCCAGAACTCCGCACCGCGTTCGAGGGGTACTTTCGCGCGGTAGATGTCGACGAGCGCCCGTTCGACAACCTGCTGGGGGTGGCCGCGCCTCATGTCACTCCGGAAGGCGGACGGAACTGCTATGCCGAAACTTACCGCCGCCTGGCCGCCTTCCCCGCGCTTGCCCAACGCACCTTTGTCGTGCTGGGCACCTCACACTGGGGAGCAGCGGGAAAGTTCGGCCTGACCCACAAGCCCTTTGTCACTCCGCTCGGCACGCTCCACGTGGACGACGAGATGGTGAGCTGGCTGGAGCAACGAGGGGGCGGCGCTGTCACTCCGGAGGACTATTGCTATGCCATCGAGCACTCCATCGAGTTTCAATGCGTATTCCTCCAATACGCGCTGGGGCCGGAACTGAAGATTGTTCCGATTCTGTGTGGCCCGCTGGGTGAAAGCCCGGAATCTGATAGCGCGAACCTGAAGGTCAGCGCTGCCTCGGGACGGGCTGCGGAGGAGAATCAAAACACAGAGTGTTTCTTGGGTGCGCTGGCCGAGCTTGCTGAGAAGCACGGCGATCGATTGTTCTGGGTGTTGGGCATCGACTTAACGCACCTGGGCCGCCGCTATGGCAACCCGTTCACAGCTCTGGCTAACCGAGGACAAATGCTGGAAGTGGCGGAGCAGGATCGACGCCGCTTGGAATTGGTGTGTGCCGGCGACAGCCGAGGATTCCTGGAACTGGTGAAACCCGGAAGCGATGAGTTGAACTGGTGCGGTTACTCGGCTCTTTACACCTTCATGAGAGCCGTAGGCAAGGTGCGGGGCCGTTTGCTGCGCTACGAGCAGTGGAACATCGACCCGCAGTCGGTGGTGAGCTTCGCGAGCCTGGAATTTCGTAAGCCTTAGGCGTGCAACTGGAACAGTCAATTCCGAAGGCTGCTGAGGAGCCGTTTTGGCCTCGAGGATGGCTTGAGACGTAAGGGGAATTAGCCGGTCTTGGCGGGATTCCGCAGCTCTTTTCAGCTCGACGAGAAATTTCGTATCCAGATAGTATCTCGTCAAACACCTAGGAAATCTTCGAACCCTGTGCTAACATAACGCGGAATTTTAGGTATGAATGAGAACCGCCAAGGCAAGCGTTATCCACTCAGGCTACCGGCGGAAGTCCGGTGGAAAGCAGCGGGCAAAGGTGCGCTTCGAGCGCGAGGCGAAATTGGAGATATAAGTTCCAGCGGGTTACTCGTAATTATCCCCAACCCCTTGCCTCTCGGCACCACCATCAACGTCACGATCAATTTACCCATCGAGTTAACGAAGGTTCCCGTGGAACTTTCTTGTATGGGGCGCGTGGTTCGCAAGAGTCCCGTTGGCAAGGGTCAGGGGATCTCGGCGATCATTGAAGACTTTCAGCTCCGGCCCTCGCGAAAGAAGGCTGCGAAAGCCTAATCTCCCAAAAGCGTGCCTGCGGGCACGCTGATAAATCGCTCCTATCAGCCAATGAAACAACAGCACAAGACAAAGAGAATCCGGATTCTGTTAGCGGACCGGGAAGAGGTTTTTCGCCTTGGAATAAGGCAACTCTTCTCGCTCGAGGACGACTTGCGTGTCGTAGCTCAAGCGGCGACCAGCGAGCAGGCGGTGGCTTTGGCGGAACGGTTCAGGCCGCACTTGTTGCTGGCTCAGGAAGAGATCGCCGCCGAGCCTCCCGGTAACTTTATGGAACAGATCCGGCGCGTCTCGCCTACCTGCAAGGTGGTTATTACCTCCTCGGCGCAGATGGGGAATATAGACTCACGCTTCCTCGAGGCAGGCGCTGCTGACGTGATCCCAAGATCCGCGGCGCTTTCGAGGTTCGTCCGGTGCATCAGGGAAGCGATGAAGCACAAGGCGGGTACAGCCAGGGTGCCGGAGGCCATGATCGTGAAGGCCGTCGAGTATCCCCAGAAGCCCCTGGTGCGGCCTGTTGAAACCTTAACGCGACGCGAGAAGAATGTGATCGCCTGCCTTATGCAAGGTTTCCCAAACCGGGAAATTTCCCGGCGTTTGGCGATAGCCGAGCAGACGGTGAAAAACCACCTGCGTTCCATCTTTGATAAGGTCGGGGTTTCGGACCGATTGGAACTTGTGCTCTATGCCCTCCACCATAAGCTCGATCTACCGCTCATAGAAGCCGGACAGGAACAACCGGCAACCGACCAGCCCTAATTCTTTCCCAGGATGGAAGAACGGGTGAAAAAATCGCGTTTTGGCAGGGCCTTGCAGGGGCAACCCTTGTGGTTGCCCTAGGGCGGCCACAAGGGCCGCCCCTACAACGCCTTTCCGCAGGGCGGCAGAGCCGCACATGGCCGCCGAGAAAAATGTGGAAGCTCGGATTGAGGTTACGCCGGGTGACGGACGGTTCGGATTTGATAGTCGTCAATGACCGCGCCGATGCCGAAGGGATACGATTCCGCCTCCCTCTGGCTGACCACGCGCGCCTGGCAGCGCAGCTTAAGAGGAACTTTTGTAATTTCCGTAGGTAGACTGACCGTTAGGACGATTCGAGTGTTGGGGCGAAGCTGCGATGGCAGCCGCATGAACACTCCATTGCCGCTCATCGTCGTGATCTTACCGTGTATCTCGCGCACCTTGCCCGGCCGGGTTTTCCATTGCACCTTGACTGGAAACTCAACCGGAAACCTGATCCCTAATCGAAGGCAATTCAAAGTAACCTCCCACTTCCATAAAGCGCCTTCCAATGCCTGCTGTGGGCCAAGGCGCTCCCGCCGGCCGGTGTGCAACCGCCCGGCAGGTCAGCCTCAACCCAACCGCCCACCTTGATTTCCTCGCGTACTAGTGGGCGACGCTCTATTCGTACCGCTTTTCTTCATCCGACTCAAGACTACTAAAGTACCAAGCGCAGGTACTGGTTTTCCCGAAGTGGAGGCAGGGTTACGCCGCCACGTGGCGATCACGCAGACGCGGGATCGCCGCGACAATTCAAAACCGATACGCTATCGATAGCGGAGGTTGGCAAGCGAAGTTATAATGGTCACGAAGTTGAACGCGCCCATGGACGAATTCTCCACACCTTTGATGCGCCAGTACAGCGCCATTAAGGAGCGCCATCCCAGCGCGCTGTTGCTGTTTCGCCTGGGAGACTTCTACGAACTTTTCTTCGAAGATGCGGTGGTCGCCTCGAAGGAGCTGCAAATCACGCTGACCTCCCGCAACAAAGAGAAGGGCGTGGCGATCCCGATGTGTGGTGTTCCCTACCATGCCGCCGAGGGCTACATCGCCAAGCTGGTCCGCCGCGGCTATCGGGTGGCAATCTGCGACCAGATGGAAGACCCGCGTTTGGCCAAGAAGCTGGTGAAGCGCGAAGTCACCCGCGTGGTGACGCCGGGGACGGCCATCGACTCGCAGATGCTGGAGCCGCGCGAGAACAATTATCTGGCGGCAGTGGCGGAGCGGGACGGCAATGTCGGCGTCGCTTTCGTCGACCTCTCGACCGGCGACTTCCGCGCCGCCGAGTTTTCAGGCCCGGAGTCCTCGGCGCGCCTGCAAGAGGAACTCGAGCGGATGCGGCCCAGGGAACTACTGGTGGCCTCGCGTCCGACCAGCCCGGCGGACGCTCGCTTCGCCCCCCTTGCTTCCCCTACTCAGACCCCTCTGGAGGATTGGGTATTCGCCGAGGAATATGGCGCCCGCCTGTTGCGCGACCATTTCCGCGTAGCAACGCTGGCAGGCTACGGTCTGGAGGGCCGCCGGCTGGCCGTGGCGGCAGCCGGGGCCGCGCTTCATTACGTACGCGAGACGCAGCGAGGGTCGCTTTCACATCTGGACGGAATCCGCTTTTACCAACAACAGGATTCTTTGGTCTTGGATCCCGCCACCCTGCGCAATCTGGAACTGATCGAGCCCGCTTTCGGGGAATCGCGCGCCGCCACGCTCCTGGGAGTACTGGACGAGTGCGTGACCTCGCTGGGCGCACGCAAGCTGAAGGCGTGGATGCTCCGACCTTCTCTCGATCGCGCCGAGCTCGAGGCGCGGCTGGATGTGGTGGAGGAGTTCCTGAAGTCCACTATCGAGCGGGAAGAACTTCGCCGCGCCCTGGGCGGCGTGCAAGACCTGGAGCGCCTGCTGAGCAAAGTGACGCTCGAGACCGCTCACGCCCGCGACCTATTGGCTTTGAAGCAGTCTTTTCAAGCACTCCCGCTCCTCCGAACTTATCTCAACCATTTTCAGGCGGCTCGTCTCAAGCAACTTTGGCAAAATCTGGACGAGCTTGCGGACGTACGGGAGTTGCTGGAGAAAGCGATTCATCCCGATCCCCCGGTGGTTCTGAGCGAGGGCGGATTGATCCGGCAGGGCTACAATGCCGAGCTGGACGAACTCCGCGACCTCAGCCAGAACAGCAAACGGCTGCTGGCCCTCATCGAAACCCGCGAGCGCGAGCGCACCGGCATCACTTCACTCAAGGTCCGTTTCAACAGCATTTTCGGCTATTACATTGAAGTCTCGAAACCCAATCTCCATCTCGCCCCCGCGGATTACGAACGCAAGCAGACGTTGGTGAATGCCGAAAGGTTCACCACTCCGGAGTTGAAAGAATTAGAAGCAAAAATCCTGGATGCCGAAGAGAGAAGCCGCGGTCTCGAGCGCGAGCTGTTTCTCGCCACGCGGCGACAAGTGGGGAACGAAGCGCGCCGCATCCGCCAGACGGCGGCGGTGCTGGCGGAACTCGATGTCTTGGGTTGCTTCGCCCACCTCGCCGCGGAGCGCAACTACCGCCGCCCGGAGTTTTCCGAGAACGGCGAACTGGTCATCCAGCGCGGACGACACCCGGTGATTGAGCGCCTCGGCGAAGAAGGGCAGGCCGGCAAGTTCGTTCCTAACGATCTTTACATGAACGGCAGCACCGACTTGATCCTGATCATCACGGGACCGAACATGGGCGGCAAGTCAACTTACCTGCGCCAGGCGGCGCTGATCGCCCTCATGGCGCAGATGGGGAGCTTCGTCCCCGCTGTGCGCGCTCAGCTTCCTATTTTCGACCGCATCTTCACTCGCATCGGGGCCTCGGATAACCTGGCGCGGGGGCGCTCGACGTTCATGGTCGAGATGACGGAAGCGGCGAGCATTCTGAACACCGCCACCCCGCGCAGCCTTGTCTTGCTGGACGAGGTGGGGCGGGGCACGGCGACTTTTGATGGTTTGGCCATTGCCTGGGCCGTCGTCGAGCACCTCCAGACCCGCACGCGGCCCAAGACCCTGTTTGCCACGCATTACCACGAGCTCACCGAGCTTGCCGAACTTCTTCCTGGGGTGCGTAATTATCATGTCTCGGTGCGTGAATCCGGAACCAACATCGTCTTCCTGCGGAAAGTGGAACAAGGAAGCGCCGACAAGAGCTACGGCATCGAAGTCGCTCGCCTGGCCGGCCTGCCCAGCAAGGTAATCGCTCGCGCGAGAGAAATCCTCGCCCGCCACGAGCAGACGGAGCACAACCTGAGCGAACGGTTGGCGGCCAAGCCGGACAGGGCGGAAGCCGGGCCCGTGCAGCTTACGATTTTCACGCCCTTGAATGCTGAAGTGGTGAGTGCGATCGAAAAGGCCGACCTTGATAATCTCAAGCCGATTGAAGCTTTGAACTTGTTGGCAGAATTGAAGAAGCAGATCCAGTCATGAGGAAAAGCTCTGGGGCGTAAGCGTGTCATTCCGAGCGCAGCGAGGAATCTCGCCCTGCCTCGGGTCAAATGGCGGCCTGCCCTCTCCCCTGGGGAGAGGGTGGCCCGCGACGGCGCTTTCACCAGCCGTCGCGGGCCGGGTGAGGGGTCTTTTGCACCAAGATGATCTCGGTCAACTGTTGATCCTCAAGGTGGATGAACTGCGCTGGGATTCTGCACTCGAGCGCTCCCTTCGCTCGTTGCGTCCGGGCGGCGTACTGATCGACGCGACACTTACCGGCGGGGCCGAAACCGTCTGCGAGTTCCTGTCCAAGGTGGCCCGCACGCTCCCAACCGTTCCCTTCCTTGCCGTCAGCGAGGAAGGCGGGGCTATGGATCCACTTGGGACCTTCCTGCCTCCCCTGCCCTCGCCTCGAGCGGTCGCAGAAACGGGGCTTGCGGCGGTGAGACGGCTGGGTGAGCTGATGGGCGGCGCCTTGCAGTTATTAGGTTTCAACAGCGATCTGGCGCCGCTACTGGACCTCGCGCCACCTGGCTCGGGCCATGCTGAGCGTGCCTTCAGCCCCGATCCTCAGCGAGTGGCGAAGTGTGGGGCGGCGTTCCTTGAAGGGCTCGAACGTCACCATGTAGTCGCTTGCGGAAAGCACTTCCCCGGCCTCGCCGGCGCGCAACCCTCGAGCGCCACCGAACTGCCTCTGGTTTCCAAGTCCATGGCCGAGTTGTGGCGCGAGGACTTGGTCCCGTACCGGACGCTCTTGCCCCGGCTTCCCCTCGTTTTGATAAGCACCGCCGCCTACAAAGCCTACGATTTTGATTTACTGCAATCCGCCGGGCTATCGTCCAAGGTTGTGGAGGGATTACTCCGCGTTAAACTGGGCTATGACGGCGTGGCCTTCGCCGATGGACTCGAAACGGAAGCCGTGCGCGGAACTCTGACTTTCGAGGAGGCGGCAGTGCAGGCGGTGCGCGCGCAGTGCGACATGCTGCTCGTCAAAGAGGCGGGAGCCGCTGGGCGGGCGCTGGCTGCCTTGTGCGCCGCTTGGGAGTCCGGGAGACTTCCGAGCCCTCGCATCGAGCAAGCGCTCGAGCGCGTTCAGTTAGCGAAGAAAGGTCTGAAGCCGCCCGCCGGAAAGTTGTCGCGAAGGTCGCTGGGCCGACTCGCCGGAGAGTTCACGAAATTCACGAGCGACTTCACAGGGGGCGGAAAAACCCCGTGATGCTGTCATCCTGTACGAGGATAGCGGAAGACTGATTATCCGTGAAGTCAGAAGCGGGGTGCAGCATCGTAAGCGGGCAGGTTTTTCATGCCCTGCGAGGGCACAAGATACTAGCCGGGGGCAACGCCCCCGGAATTCGTGATGTTCGTTCCCCGACCTTGAAGGGGTCGTATTACCCTGCGCCGGGGACGCAAGACCGGCCTGCCGCCATCCGCATTCGACCCCTTCAGGGTCGGTCCTTGTCGGGAGCATTTCCCCGGGGGCGTTGCCCCCGGCTACTATATTGACCCCCTGCGGGGATGAAGGACGATATTGTGATGCCTCACCGCAAACGCCACGCACGCCTGGCCGTGGGATTGATGTCCGGCACCTCGGTGGATGGAATCGACGCCGCCCTGGTGCGCTTGGCCGGCCCCGCGGATCACCCTCGAGTGCGATTGCTGGCGTTCGTCACACTTCCCTACCCTGCCGAAGTCAAGCTATGGATCATGCGCGTGGCAGCAGGTGAGCCGATCACAGCGGGGGGAGTGAGCCAACTCAACTTTCTGCTGGGTGAACTATTCGCCAAAGCTGCCCTGCGTGTGTGCCGCGCCGCACATGTTTCGCCGCAGCGTGTTTCCGTCATCGGCTCACATGGCCAAACCATTTATCACCAGGGAAGCTCGGAGTTGATTCCGGGTGTCGGTCAGGCTGTGGGCCCGAACACCCTCCAAATCGCCGAGCCTGCCGTGATCGCGGAACGAACGGGTGCGCCGGTGGTGGCGGATTTCCGCACGGCCGACATGGCGGCTGGCGGCCAAGGGGCGCCGCTCGTGCCCATGGTCGACTACCTCTTGCTTCGGGATGCGCGCAAAGGAACCGTGGCCTTAAATATCGGCGGCATCGCCAATGTTACGGTGATCCCGGCTGGGGCGAAACCTCTCGACGTCACTGGCTTCGATACCGGCCCGGGAAACATGGTGAGCGATGCCTTGGTACGACACTTCACAGGGGATCGGAAGTGCTACGACGCCGGCGGGCGTGTGGCGGCGCTTGGAAGAGTGAATGAACCCCTCCTCGCCGATACGCTGTGCCACCCTTTCTTCTCGCAACCTCCGCCCAAAAGCGCGGGGCGAGAACAGTTTGGCCGGGAGTTCGTGGGGGGCCATTTCCTATCACGCAAACGCGCCCGCTTTGAAGACCTGCTTCGCACCTCCCTCGAGCTCACGGCACGGACAATCACCGGCGCGCTGGCTCGCTTTGTTATTCCTGGAACAAAGTTCGGCCGCTTGATTGTCTCGGGCGGCGGCGCGCACAATCTTACGCTCCTGAAGCGCCTGGCCGAGTTGCTGCCTGAACTGACGGTTGAACTTTCTGACCGGTACGGCCTGCCGGTGGACGCCAAAGAGGCCATCGCCTTCGCTATCCTTGCCGACCGCACCCTGCACGGCTTGCCGGGAAACCTTCCCCGTGTCACCGGCGCTCGCCGTGCCGTCGTGCTGGGCAAAATCGTTCAACCCTTCTGAAAGCAAGATGCATTCCTCCGACGAGCACAGGCAAGAGTGCCTGTGCCACCGCACAGGCAAGAGTGCCTGTGGCGGACCTACCAGGCCACACGTCATTCCCGCGAAGGCGGGAATCCACTGCGTAAACCTTCGGAACTGAGAGCGTTACGTACTGGATTCCCGCTTTCGCGGGAATGACGTGTGGCCTGGCGCGGCTGAATCGTGCGAATGACACCACTACCTGCGCGGAGGGGCGCTGGAAAAAACTCTGACATTTTGTTACCATTTCTCGAGGGTGATTCGTGATGCTCCAGCCTCGAATGTCGGGGGTGTGTCTGGCATTGGGGCTGAGCACTGTCTTGATGGCCTTCCAGCAGGACGGCTTTTCGCCCTGGCAATTTGAAGAAGTCCCCGCTGAAACCAACCAAAAAGCCGAGTTCACTTTTGGGCGGCTGCGGTTCGCTACGAGCGGGAGCAGCTTCGGCGGTTGGCGCCGGCTCGGGTGGTCCGAGGATTTTCCCAAGGCCGATCGGCAGTTCTCCGATGGCGTCCGGCGCCTTACCCGGCTTGACGCTCGCAGCACCGAAAAGGTGCTCGACTTGGATAGCGACGAGATCTTTAATTGGCCGTGGATTTATGCCGTCAACGTGGGCCGATGGGACTTCACAACGGCGCAGGCCAATCGCCTGCGCGAGTACCTGCTTCGAGGCGGATTCCTGTTGGCCGACAATTTCCACGGCGCCGCAGAATGGGAAACTTTTTTGGAAGGCATGCGCAAGGTATTCCCGGAACGCCAGGTCGAAGACCTGAAGAATACGGACGAAGTTTTTCACGTGCTCTACGATCTGGACGAGCGGTTCCAGATACCCGGATATCAATATATCTGGACGGGCAGAACTTATGAGCGGGACGGCATTGAGCCGCATTGGCGGGCCATCCGTGACGACAAGGGCCGGATCCTGGTGGCCATTTGCCACAATATGCATCTGGGAGATGCTTGGGAGCACGCTGACGATCCACGCTACCCTGAGCGATTTTCCTCGCTCGCCTATCGCCTGGGAATCAACTACGTCATCTATGGTATGACGCACTAATCAGAAGAACTCGAAATTCGAAAATCGAAAACCGAAATTCGCCGATCCGCATCCTCTTCAACGCGTTCCGGGCAAGGTTCTCTTAGGACCGAAGCCGCCTGTTCCGAGTTTCGGATTTCGGGTTCCGAATTTCGATTTTCGAGTTTCGATTTTCGAATTTCGATTTTCGGGTAATGGCATGGACCGACGAGACTTTCTCAGATACGGATTTGCCGGCGCCGCAGGTTTAGGGAGCGGGGGAAGCCGCGGGTTCTCGCGAAACCGGGAGGCCGCGCCGGCCGTGCAAATGCCCATGCAGCAGGAATCGGCGCCCGAGGCGGCGGGAGCCGACGTCACGCTCAAGATCGCCCCCGTGATTGTGCAGCTTGACCCCAATCGCGCCATCAGTACGATCGGCTACAACGGCAGTTCGCCGGGCCCCGTCTTACGCATGCGCGAGGGGAAGCCGATTACGGTCGATGTGTTGAACGACACCGACGTGCCGGAACTCGTGCACTGGCACGGGTTTTTTATTCCGCCCGAGGTCGATGGCTCAGAGGAGGAAGGCACGCCTATGGTTCCCGCGCATGGCCGTCGCCGCTACCAGTTTGTGCCGCGGCCCGCCGGAACGAGGTGGTACCACACCCATACCATGGCCGGGCTCGATTTGCACCGTGGCACCTACACCGGGCAATTCGGCTTCGTCTATGTCGAGCCGGCTGAGAACCCGGGCCGTTACGACCAGGAAGTTTTCCTCGCCCTGCGCGACTGGGAGCCGTATCTGAGCTCAGAAGATATGGACGAAATGGAAATGGGTGCGCCGGGGCCGCAGCCCGAAAAACCGGCCGTCCCCGACAAGCGCCAAAACGGTTTGGAAGTCGGTTATCGGATTTTCTCGATCAACGACAAATCGCTCGGGGCGGGCGAGCCGATTCGCGTCCGGCAGGGCCAGCGCGTGCTGATGCACGTGCTCAATGCGAGCGCCACGGGAAACCGCAGCATTGCCTTTGCGGGTCATTTGTTCAACGTCGTGGCTTTGGACGGCAACCCCGTGGCCTCGCCTCATCGTGTGGAAGTTCTTGCACTTGGTCCGGGCGAACGAGTGGATGCGGTTGTGGAGATGAACCGGCCGGGAATATGGGTTCTGGGCGCCACAAAAGATGACGATCGCAACGACGGAATGGGAATCCTGGTCGAGTATGCGAACCAGCACGGAGATCCACAGTGGTCCTCCCCCACCAGCATTCAATGGGACTACTCCATCTTCGGCCCTCCCGCCACGCGCCCGGCGCCCGACCAAACTGTTGACATGGTCTTTGAAGTGATTCCCGGAGGTCCCGGTAATTTCAACCACTGGCTGGTGAACGGCAAAGAGTACCCGCACGAGGGCGAGTTCGTCCTAAAGGAGGGGGCGCGCTACCGCTTGGTCTTTCACAACCGCAGCGACGACGCCCACCCCGTGCATATGCATCGGCACACGTTCGAACTGGTGAACGTTAACGGCAAGAAGACCTCAGGCGTGATCAAAGACACAGTGGTAGTGCCGAATTATGGCGTCGTCTCCGTGGACTTGCTGGCCAACCAGCCGGGCCTCACCCTCTTTCACTGCCACAACCAGCAGCACATGGACTTTGGCTTCAAGGCGTTGTTCCGATATGCATGAGCCGTTCCGGGCAGCGCGCCGGCTGTCATCCTGAATGGTCATGGGCCTGTGGCCCACTTAGAGCAGAGATCATTCGCTTCCCTCAGCATGACAGCCAAGTGACCGATCTTTTTGCATCCAAACACTAGTTCAGGGCATCGTACTCAAGGTAACCAGGGCTTCGAGATCAAGTAAGTAGAGGCGGCTTTACGCCGCCATGGGGCGCAACGACGTAGGGGCTGCCCATGGCGGCCGCCCGGCGGGCAACCACAACGGTTGCCCAGACAGCGGTCTGATACATGTTTCAATTTTTCTTCAAGTACCCACGCCTGGTGTTTTCGCGAGGTGAGCTGGTCCTGCTGAGCAGTTGGCCGAAGTGGCTCCTGGCCTTGCTTCTCCTGCTGGCAGCGGGCGGCTTGGCGGCGCTGATCCGCGCTCGTCTGCCGCGGGCTGCACCCAGCGTGGGGAACTGGCGGGCAGCGGTCATCTGGCTTCTCCAAACCTGCCTGGCGGCGCTATTGCTTATCCTGCTCTGGCAGCCCGCTCTTGTGGTTGCACAGCTCGAGCCACAGAAGAACATCATCGCAATCTTGATTGACGACTCGCGGAGCATGGCCACGACTGAGGACGGGGCAACCCGACTCGAGCGGGCCGTCAAGGTTTTGCAAGGCGGCGCCCTGGCTGATCTCCAGAAGCAATTCCAGACTCGCCTCTATCGCCTGGATAGCGAGGTCACGCGTGTTTCGAACCTCGAAAGCCTGCGCCCCTCGATCCCGGTGACGCACATCGGAGCTGGCCTCAAGCAATTCGTCGAGCAGACCAGCGATTTGCCGATCGGCGCCGTGGTCCTGCTCAGCGACGGGTCGGACAATTCCGGCGGCGTCGGCCTCGACACCATTACTGCTCTTCGTTCCCGCCGCATTCCCGTCCACACCGTCGGCTTCGGGCGCCTCGAGATGGCGCAAGACGTGGAAATGGACGACGCGAGTGTTGCGCCTCGTGCCTTGGCGGATTCGCGCCTGACGGCGACCGTCCGTTTCCACCAGCACGGTTACGCGGGGCGGAAGGCAAACCTGCGCGTTCTGGACGGCGCGACGACGCTGGTGGCGCGGGCAATCACTTTCGCGGCGGACGGCGCCGCGCAAACCGAGAACCTGATGTTCAACGCCGGCAGGGCCGGCGCCAAAGCTCTGCGCTTCTCCGTTGACCCGCTCCCCGGCGAAGAGAATCCCGCGAATAACGCTGTGACGCGCCTGGTGAACGTCGAGTCCGGCCGGCGCCGCATCCTTTACGTGGAAGGCGAGCCCCGTTGGGAATACAAATTCATTCGGCGCGCTGAGTCGGATGACTCCATCGTCCAACTAGCGTCCATGCTCCGCACGACCGAAAATAAAATCTACCGCCAGGGAATTGACAGCCCAACAGAACTGGCGCAAGGGTTCCCCGCCTCCGCTCGAGAACTCTTCGAGTACCAGGGGCTGATAATTGGTTCGGTTGAAGCCGGCTACTTCACGCCCGCGCAACGGGATTTAATCGAGCAGTTCGTGGATCGCCGCGGCGGCGGCCTGCTGCTGCTCGGCGGCCGTTTTGCCTTGGCAGACGGAGGTTGGGGTGCTTCGAGCCTTGCCGATCTTCTCCCCGCCCTTCTGCCCGGCAGGAAGGGCACCTTTCACCGGGACCCGGCCACGGTCGATCTGACGCCCGCTGGAGCTGACAGCGTGATTTGCCGGCTGACTGAGGACCCGGCACGTAACCAGGCGCGCTGGAAGAAACTCCCCTATCTCGAGGACTATCAGGATCCTGGCACGCCCAAGCCCGGTGCGGCCGTCTTGGTGGAAATGAGCGGCGGGGGAAGAAAGTCGCCACTGCTCATCACCCAGAATTACGGGCGCGGGCGGACGGTCATACTGGCCTCGGGCGGAACGTGGCGCTGGCAGATGGCTCTGCCTTCCGGAGACGGTACGCACGACGCCTTCTGGCAACAACTACTGCGCTGGCTTGTCGCGGACACTCCCGGGCGCGTCGTGGCGTCTGTTTCCAACCCCATGTTGTTTGACGAGGGACGGGTGCAAATCTCTGCCGAAGTCCGCGCTCAGGATTTCACCCCCGCCCCGGACGCCCTCGTCCAGGCACACATCTCCGCGCCGGGCGGCCCGAGTACAACGCTCGATTTGGCGCCCGACCCGAACACACCGGGCAAGTTTCAGGCGGAGTGGACCGCAGAGCGGCCGGCTCTGCACTCGGTCCTGGTGACGGCCAAACGGGCGGACGCCGATCTCGGCAGCGACAGCTTGGATTTCGAAAGAGTGGACGGCGTGGCGGAGAATTTTCACCTCGAGCAAAACCGCGACCTGCTGGAAAGGCTCGCCAAACAGACGGGAGGGCGCTACATGCAGCCTTCGGAGGCCTCCCACCTTGCCCGCGACATTCCCTATTCCGAGGCAGGTATTAGCTTCCGCCAAATTAAAGAGTTGTGGAATATGCCGATAGTCTTCCTTTTGATTTTACTCTTGCGCTGCTCCGAATGGCTGTTGCGCCGGAGGTGGGGGATCGTGTGAGAACCGCATCCTGGGGTTTGCTGCTGGCAGTTTTGCTTTCCTCGGCGCTTCCCTCGAGAGGCGCCACGTACTACTTGACCGTCGCGGGCTTGGGCGGTGAGCCGGAGTATGACCAACAGTTCCCAGCCCTGGCCAATGATTTGGACAAGGTTCTGAAGACTTCGAGTGGCGATGCGCAGGTCATCACGCTGACGGGCAAAGATGCATCGCGCGCCGGCCTGACCGAAGCGCTCGGCCGTATCTCCAGCCTGGCCAAGCCGCAGGACGATTTCGTGCTCATCCTCATCGGCCACGGCTCCTTTGACGGCCTCGAGTACAAGTTCAACTTGGTGGGCCCGGATATTTCCGCCCAGGACCTGGCCCGGCTTTGTGATCGAGTACCCTCCAAACGCCAGTTGATCGTTGATACCTCGAGCGCGAGCGGCGGCGCCGTTCCAGTCCTCGAACGGCCGGGGCGCGCAGTGATCGCCGCCACCAAGTCGGGAACAGAGAAGAACGCCACGATCTTCTGCCGCTACTGGGTGGAAGCGCTGCATGACCCTGAGGCTGATGTCGACAAGAACGAGACCATTAGCGCGCTCGAAGCGTTTCAATACGCCGACCGTAAGACTGCGGCCTACTACGAATCGGAGAAGCGCCTGGCCACCGAGCATGCCGTCTTCGAGGATACCGGCAAAGGCGAAGCGGTGCGCGCGCCATCGAGCGAGAGTGGTGAGGGATTGATGCTCTCCAGCTTCACCCTGGTTCGATTCGGCGCCGCTGAACGGGCCGCTAATGATCCCGCGAAGCGCGCCCTGCTGGCTAAGAAAGAGCAGCTCGAGCGCCAGATCGATACCCTGAAGTATCAGAAAGCCGCTATGTCTGAGGAAGATTACAAAAAGCAACTGACCGCCGCGCTCGTCGAGCTGGCGCGCGTCCAGCAGGAGTTGGATAAGTGAAACCAGGATGTAGGGGCGGCCCTTGTGGCCGCCCTGAGACGAACCCGGCTCCGCGTGAACGGGGTTGCAGCGGCTCTGCCGCCACGCTTTGGAGTGCGGCTGCTTGCTGCCGCTTTCCTTCAGGCCAGCTTGCTGGCCGGGCGCCGGGCGAAGCGCCAGCAAGCTGGCGGCGGAAAAGCGGCGGCAAGCCGCCGCACTCCAGATCAGCCCTTCGCGTGGCCGCCGCCTTGCTGATGTGGATGTTTGGCGTGAGCCTCGCGAGCGCCGCGACCCCGGACGAGTGCCATGCCCTCTCGAAGCACGGCCGCCGCGCCGAAGCTAATGCGTGTTACCAATCGCTCGCGGGCGCGCCCGATCATTTCTTCCGCGCCGAAGGTTATTGGGGTCTCGGGATGTTCCAGGATGCCAACAACCAATTTCGCGAGGCGGTCGCCCAAGACGATCGCAA
>Ga0326728_10002378_pt1 | contig 62926 bp, 61 predicted proteins | sample MB3enrmetagenome_FD_207602 | JGI IMG/M metagenome (GOLD analysis project Ga0326728, IMG submission 207602) | Lab enriched peat soil microbial communities from McLean, Ithaca, NY, United States - MB31MN | ecosystem: Environmental > Terrestrial > Soil > Wetlands > Peat | place: USA: New York...
CTTGGCGAAGAACCGAGATAATCTGCTCGGCACTGTGTTTCTTTCTAGGCATAAAGCCCCCTTTTTCAGTCCGCCTTTCAGGGTATTATACCCATTCGGGTGGACTAGTTTTTGGGGGGCAGGTCACTTAAGAAAATCTCCGAAATTCCTGCATCGCTTGATTACGATGCTTTTGGACGTATCTATGAATACTTCTTGGGGGAATTTGCCAGTAATGAAGGTTCAATGGGTGGGGAATTTTACACACCATCCAGCATCGTCCGGCTTTTGGTGGAGGTTTTGGAACCATACCATGGCCAAATTCTCGATCCTGCTTGCGGTTCTGGCGGTATGTTCGTGCAAAGCGCCCGTTTTGTGCAGGAACACCGAAAGAATCCATCCTCGGAACTTTCCATTTTCGGTCAAGAAAAAGTAGGCGCTACCGTTTCTCTCAGTCGAATGAACCTTGCCATGCATGGTCTAGAAGGCGATATCAGGGAAGCCATTAGCTATTACGATGATCCGCATAAAGCGGTTGGTAAATTTGACTTTGTCCTGGCCAATCCTCCTTTTAACGTGGATGCGGTGGATAAAGAACGATTGGCGGATAGCGTTGGCAAAGGCCGCCGATACCCCTTTGGTTTGCCCAATACTGACAATGCCAATTATCTATGGATTCAGCTTTTTTATTCATCGCTTAATAACAAAGGCCGGGCCGGATTCGTCATGGCCAATTCGGCTTCTGATGCCAGGTCATCTGAAATGGAATTGCGACGTCAACTTATTGAAGATAAGGCGATTGATGTCATTGTGGCTGTTGGTCCGAATATGTTCTATACGGTCACTCTGCCTGTGACTTTGTGGTTTTTGGATAAAGGTAAGGGTAAGACATCAAGGGCCGATAAGGTTCTCTTTATTGATGCAAGGCACATTTACCGGCAAATTGATAAGGCTCATCGTGATTGGTGCGAAGCACAAATTAGCTTTCTTTCGAATTTAGTACGCTTATATCGTGAAGAAGAACCAGATTTCACTCTGGGTGGGGATGAAACCAAAGCCAAGTTTGTTGAAGTTTTCGGTAAAAAGCCTAAATACAAGGATTCACTTGGTCTTTGCAAAGTGGCGACGTTAAAAGAAATTGAAAAACAGGGTTGGAGTTTGAACCCAGGCCGATATGTAGGCGTGGTCCCAGGCGAAGATTTAAGTGATGTGGATTTTAAAGATAAATTTAAAGCGCTCAACGCTGAATTAGAAACTCTTAACGAACAAGCCCACAAATTAGAAAAAATAATTACACGAAATTCAGTCAATATACTGGAGCCGTAAATATGCCGGTGACTAACAAATGGGAAACAAAGCCTCTTGGAAAATTAGTAGAATTCCGAAATGGGGTAAATTACAACAAAAACAGTTTTGGCAATGGCATAAAAGTTGTTGGTGTTAAAGATTTTCAAGATTATATAAAGCCAAAATATTCGGAATTAAACCAAATTGATCCAAGGGGTATTGTTACCGAAAAAAATATTCTACATCACGGCGATATTGTTTTTGTTCGATCCAATGGTAATCGCGATTTAATTGGCAGAAGTCTTTTTATTGATAACCCACCAGAGCCAGTTACTCATTCGGCATTTACAATTCGTTTGCGTTTTACAACTAAGGAAATCGATCCCCGTTTCTATGCTTATCTTCTTCGCTCACCATTAATACGCAAATCCATGACTGCGTTCGGAGGCGGTACAAATATTTCCAATCTGAATCAAGACATACTCTATCAGCTGGCAGTGCCCTACCCTCCGTATTTAATTCAACAACAGATTTCGAAAATTCTCTCTGCTTATGATGATTTAATTGAAAACAATGAGCGCCGGATAAAGATTTTGGAAGAAATGGCCCGTTCTCTTTACCGCGAATGGTTTGTCTATTTCCGTTACCCAGGCCACGTAACCGTCCCTCTAGTTAATTCCTCCCTCGGCCCCATACCCAAAGGGTGGGAAGTGTTCCCGCTGGAAATGGTTTGTGACCGTATAACCGATGGATCGCATTTCAGCCCGAAATCAGTTGAAACTGGATACCCGATGGCTTCGGTTAAAGATATGACCGATTGGGGTTTTGAAATAGGTGGTTGTAGAAGAATTAACGAAAAAGATTTTAATGAGCTTGTCAGAAATGATTGTAAACCAAAAAGAAATGATGTCTTAATTGCCAAGGATGGAAGTTATCTCAAACATACGTTTGTTGTAACAGAAGAAATGGATTTAGTAATTCTCTCTTCGATAGCGATTCTTCGGCCTAATAAAAGAATACGTTCTAATTTTTTAAACTTTTTATTACGGGATCCAAATATAAAAGCCCGGATGGAAGGTTTTGTTTCTGGTGTTGCGTTGCCGCGTATAATTCTTAAAGAATTTCGCCAATTTTTGATTGTTCTACCACCTAAAAATTTACAAGAAAAATGGGCTAATATTGCCGATCCAATCATTGAACTTTGTATGTGTTTGATTCGCCAAAATACCCAATTGCGTAAAACCCGCGATCTACTACTCCCTCGCCTTCTCTCTGGTCAAATCTCCCTGGATGTTAAGGTGACCAACGCATGAACCCTTCCGAATACACCGTAGTTCAGCTAGTTGGTCAACCTTTGAAAACCTTGAAAAATCAGATTTTTGTCCCGAAGTTAGGGCTTTGAAAAGACTGGGTTTCAATAAGGTTTTTGTCTTATACTCTTTAAATCCTATTTTGGTTAGGAAGAAACAATGACATTTAAAACCTTTAAATTTCCTGATTCCGTACCTGTTGAAAAGGCTGCGGTTGCTTGGGGTGTTGAGGCGGAACCACTATATAAATTCTCAGCCACGGACACATTGACTTCGCATGAATTGCGTAAGTTTTTAATGAAAACAACCGCAATTCTTCATGAAGGTAAACCGAAACCGGCATTTAAAGAATATTTCGTTCGTTTCATGGTGCTCTCTCTAAAATATCCATTGATCGAGGATACGGAAAAAGCAATATTGCAATTGTTGGACCGTGATTATTTAACAAAGACAGATGAAGACCTGTTTCGAAAAAAATGCCATGAAACATATGAGAACTTCGATAAAAGAAAAATCCAGCGATTTATATTGGAACAGTATGAAAAATTTAATACCGAATATATTGCTCAATTCCCAAAACGAATATTAATCGAAATGGCCCGGGATATCCCTTTTGGGACTCAATTCCAAGTTGGTTCTAAAATCAGTCCACAGATGGGGGTTAATTTGGCTATTTGCGGCATAAAAATGGGCATAACTTTAGCCCTCATCCCTATTGCGGATCAAGTTAGTCTGGAAATTATAGAGTCCAATCCTCTGGCTAAATCATTCGCGCCTCTAATAGGATCCCTAAGAATGCGCGCCCCAATTGCCGATCGCCATACTGGTATGGCCATTGGCTGATGAAACACCGTTTCATCGACACATGGTTTTGGGAAACGCTGATCGTTGGCACAGAACAATACCACCAAAAAGCTTTTGAGTTTTTCCGCCGCACTTCCTATCAAGGGGACCGGTTTTATACGTCCGGTTCCGTGATTGCCGAGACCATCAACGGAATCTTATTTTCCAAAAGCTTGATAAAAGCCCCCGAGAAGAAACTTCGTCCCGATTATGCCTTCAGATTTTTTGAGGCGTTTAAGACTTCATTGGAACAAGCCAAATGTCTTGAAGTGTTGACGGCGACACCCGAACAGATTCAGGAATCTCTGGAATTTTTAAAAACTCATTTTCGCTCCATCCCCAAATTGAGCTACTTCGATTGTGAATCAGTGGTGCTTTGTCGGGCGAACAACATACCAGGCATATTGACGGGGGATTCGGATTTTGACTCTTTGGGCTTGCCGATGGATGAGGATTGGAAAGCCTTCATGGAAAAGAAAGAATAGGTATTCCGCAAAATCACCTGATTCTGAAAGCCGAACCCTTATGAGCCCTTCCGAATATAGCGAAGACCAGCTGGTAGAAAAACCCGCGATTCAACTTTTTGGCGGGTTGGGCTGGCAGACTGTATCGGCAGAAGAGGAAGTTTTCGGTGCGACTGGCACCCTGAGTCGCGAGACCCCGTCCGAAGTTGTACTTTCTTTTCATCTAAAAACCTCTCTTGAAAAACTGAATCCCAAACTACCCCCCGAGGCCATTAAAACCGCTATTGAAGAATTATCTAAAGATAGATCGGCCATGCTTCCGGCTTCCGCCAACCGCGAGGTTTGGAAATTATTGCGAGATGGTGTGAAAGTTTCTGTGCCCGATAGGGTACGGGGTGGGCAAAAGACTGAAACAGTTAGAATAATTGATTGGGAGAAACCGCTTCAAAACGACTTCTTATTGGTTAGCCAATTTACCGTCACCGGCCCCCTTTATACTCGTCGGCCCGATTTGGTAGGGTTTGTAAATGGATTGCCTTTGGTGGTGATTGAACTTAAAAAGCCTGGGGTGGCAGTTAAAACCGCTTTTGACGAAAACCTCACCTGCTACAAAACTGATATTCCACATCTCTTTTGGTCGAACGCCTTATTTATTGTTTCCAATGGGACCGATAGCCGAGTCGGATCGATTACGGCGGATTGGGAAAGATTCTTTGAATGGAAACGTATTGAAAAAGAGAATGAACCACGTCGGGTATCCCTTGAAGTCATGATTCGGGGTGTTTGCGAACCCAACCGTTTATTGGATTTGGTGGAGAACTTCACGCTTTTTTCAGAACACAAGAGCGGTTTGGTAAAAGTGCTAGGACAGAATCATCAATACCTAGGGGTAAACAACGCTATACAAGCCGCGATGAAAGCCCGTGAATTAGGGCATGGTAGGGGCGGCGTTTTCTGGCAGACCCAGGGTTCGGGCAAAAGCTTTTCGATGGTTTTCTTCGCGCAAAAAATCCTTAGAAAAATTCCAGGCAATTGGACTTTTGTGGTGGTGACCGACCGAGTAGAACTGGACGATCAGATCGCCAAGACGTTCGCGGCTTGTGGGGCGGTAGTGGATGCCAACGAATGTCACGCCCAAAGCGGGGTCCATTTAAGAGAACTTTTGGCGGGTAATCATCGATATGTTTTTACCCTTATTCATAAATTCCAAAGCCCGGATGTTCTTTGTAACCGTAAAGATGTAGTGGTTTTAACGGACGAAGCCCACCGAAGCCAATACGACACCATGGCTATGAACATGCGAAGCGCTTTGCCTAACGCTCTTTTCTTGGCCTTTACCGGAACACCTTTAATGATGACCGGGGAAGAACGCACTCGGGAGGTGTTCGGGGATTACGTTTCCGTCTATGACTTCCAACAGTCGGTCGAAGATGGGGCGACAGTACCCCTTTATTACGAAAACCGCACGCCAGAACTTCACTTAGATAATCCCGATTTGAACGAGGACATTTATAAATTAATTGAAGAAACCGATTTAGACCCGGCGCAAGAAGAACGGTTGGAAAGGGAACTGAGCCGCCAATACCACATCATTACCCGTGAAGACCGGTTGGAAACGATCGCCAAGGATATTGTTCAGCATTTCTTGGGCCGGGGTTTCGCGGGCAAAGCCATGGTGGTTTCAATTGATAAGGCTACGGCCTTAAAGATGTATGACAAGGTAAAAAAGTATTGGTTGGCTGAAAAGGCTAAAGTTACAAAAGAATTGGGTAAATACGATCTGGCAAGCGAAGCGCAAGCCGCTTTAAGGGAAAGATTAAGACGTTTGACCGAAACTGATATGGCGTTGATCGTATCCGCCGAACAAAACGAAATAGAGAAGATGCGAAGACTTGGTTTGGATATCGTGCCGCACCGAAAGCGTATGAACAATGAGGAACTGGATGAAAAGTTTAAGGACCCTACCGATCCTTTAGGGTTGGTTTTTGTATGCGCCATGTGGCTGACAGGTTTTGACGCCCCCAGTTGTTCTACGGTTTATCTTGATAAGCCCATGAGAAACCATACCTTAATGCAGACTATCGCCAGGGCGAACCGGGTTTTTCCAGGCAAACACAGCGGTGTGATCGTGGATTACGCCAATGTTTTCGCGAATTTAGAAATGGCATTGGCTATCTATGGAAAGGGAACTAGCGGGGAAAGGCCGGTCAAAGATAAATCAGCTTTGGTGGGTGAATTGAAAAAAGCTGTTGAATCGGCTGAGGCTTTTTGCAAAACCCATAACGTGGATATTTTGGAAATTGCCAATCTTCAAGTGGGTTCCGTGGCGAAACTAACGGCGGTTGGCGAAGCGGTGAATGAATTGATTTCACCTGATTCAATTCGCAAAGATTTTTTGGCATTAGAAAGGCTGGCCAGGGTTCTTTACGACGCGATCAAACCGGACCCTGGCGTAATTCTTTATTCGTCACAGGTCGGATGCTTAGGGGTCATTGCTAATGAGATAAGGTTACGCACGGGAGAAGGTCCGGCGGATATAACAGGCATAATGGCTGGAATCAGCGATTTATTGGATAAATCCATTTCCGCGCAAGGTTTTGTGATTAATGCTGTACCTGAAGGTGGTGATAACCTGGGTTCCAGGCCAGGTGTTATTGATCTAAGTAAGATTGATTTTGCGGCATTGGCTAAAAAGTTCAAACACTCCTCAAAGAAAAACCTGGATTTGGAAGTATTAAAAGCCGCTATTCGCGCCCAATTAGATAAGTTGATACGATTGAACAAAAGCCGGGTTGATTATTTGCAGAAATTTGAGGAATTGATCGAAAGTTACAATGCCGGTAGCCGTAACATCGAGGAATTATTCCAGCAATTATTGAATTTGAGTCAATCCCTGAATGATGAACAACAGCGCCATGTACGGGAAAACCTAAGCGAAGAAGAATTAACTGTATTTGATCTTTTAACCCGACCTGGGCCTGATTTGACCATAGAAGAAAGAGCGGAAGTTAAGAAAGTGGCCCATCTTCTATTAGCAAAAGTAAAAGAACTTTTGGTTGGAAATTGGCGAATGAAAGTTCAAGCAAGAGCAAAAGTAAGACTGGCCATTGAAGATACGCTGGATAATCTACCCAGGGCTTATACCAAGGAGTTGTTCAAGGGAAAGTGCAATGTCCTTTTTGAACATGTCTATGAGAATTATTATGGGGAAAATCAGAGCACTTACGCATCGGTAGGTTAATTTCAAAATAAGTTCAAAATGATTTTAAGATTATGTATTGAGGGGGATTTGTGAAAAAATTTATATTATTTTTTGTGGTCGCTATTTCGTTTTCTTTTAAGGTTTTTGCGATTACTTCATTGCCGGACATGCTTCTAAAGTGTCCTGTATTTATAACACTTGATAATGGTTCAACTGGGAGTGGATTTTTAATAAATGATGATCGGAAAATCTATTTAGTCTCCGCGAAACATGTTTTTTATAAAGACGCCACAAATTTAAGCGCGAAAAGTACAACATTTAAGATTTATTCAACGGCCATTGGCTTTCAAGATCAAATGGATGTAACTATTGATTTATTGCAAATGCTAAAAGATGGTCACATTTTGCAAAAGAATGATAAAGACGTCGTTGCGATAGAACTGGGTGTACTTCAAAAAGCCGATTCTGTTGGTAATAGAGGAATTGTATTCAATGACGGTTTAATACGATCGAAAAGCTTAACAAAACCTTTGTTCTCAATCTTGCTTAGCCAAGTAAAGAAATATTCGGATGTTATTATCTCCAACGATATTTACATTTTAGGTTATCCGTCTTCATTAAACACAACTACACAACTTGATTTAACAAAACCACTTCTTCGAAAGGGAATTGTTGCTGGTTTAAATGAAAGTACAAAGAAAATAGTATTGGATTGCTTCGTTTATCCGGGAAATAGTGGCGGGCCTGTCATTGCTATAAATGAAACGGGTATTGGGGCTTTTGAAATAAGTGTCATAGGCGTTTTATCACAAACAGTCCCATATACGGAAGAGTTTACGGTTAATAGGGAAGGACAACCAACAAGTACTAGGAATACTAATTCTGGTTATTGCATAGCTGAACCGATGGATGATGTATTGGATTTGATTAAATCAGCAAAACCATAATTTTCTGTATCAGCAGTATTGGTCTACAGGTTATAGCTGAGAAAATCCTAATGAGTAAATTATCGATATGCTTTAAGAACCACGCTGGAATCCTCCACGATCAACATTCCGGAATGTTCATCTATGGCTGGGCCTTCCCCAAAGCCTCATCCAATTCCTCTTGAGTGGCAACCAACCGAAGCGGGTTTATCTTTTTCCACTGATCCGCGGTGATGGTCTCTTCCGCCGAAACCGGGTAAAACTTCGCGAAATTGGCTCGGGTGGCCTCGTCCGAATCGATAAGGTCGGTCAGGCTTTTCAAACTCTTGGCGTTATATCCCTTCAGCTTGTAGGTCTGGTCAAAGTCGTATTCCAGGGCCCATTGGCCTCCCTGGGCGCCTTTGGCGGTCGTTAGATTGGTCAGGTAATAGGTCGCCATATCCTGGACGCTCCCATCGCCCTTGTCATATTCCATCACTTGAAAAGCCGGGTTGTTGAACCGGATAGGGCTGATCGCCGGGCAGATATGGGTGACCAGGAAGATCTTTCCCTGGTTATCGCGCAAGAGCTTGAAGTCATCCATGTGGGTATGGCCCGCGAAGATGAACTGGACGGTGTCAGAATAGTCCCTCATGAGCTGGGTGAACTGGTCCTCGTTCTCGCTGCCCCAAAAGAACTTGCCGGGCTTTTTCCCGTCGGGTTTCAGCAAGGCCTTGAGGGTGCCATAGACATCCGTTTGGGGCGGAATATGCATGACCAACTGGACCTTTTCTTTTTTCGCGCGGGCGTCCGCCAAACGGCCCTTTAGCCAGGTGAATTCATCGCCCCCCGCCACATCGTTCGGCAGGGAATGACAGCTGTCGCTGGAATAACGGTTGGACCAATAGATGTCGTTGATCACGATCAAGCGGGTCTTGGCCAGGGTGGGGTGGGGCAATTCATAATAACCGGCCTCGGCCATGGTCTTGAGGGCTTCCGGATGGTCCTGAAGCACGGCCCATTCCTTGGCGATCCGGTCTAAAAAGTCCGTGTGGGTGGCCATCATGTAGTCCCCGCATTCCGAGTCGTTATTGCCCAGGGAAAAATAAACAGGCGTGCCGACCAGGATCTTTTGGACCTCCCGGGATACGAAGACCTCGACCTTGGTCACGAATTCCTCGTAGGTTCGCTCGTCCTTGCCGCCCAGCGGCTCGAAAAGGTCCCGGGATTCATGCACCAGGTAATCGCCCGTCACTACGGCGAAGTCGTAGGGGCCCTTCGTTTGGGCTTCCTGGAGGGCCGAAACCAGCAGGGGATAATTGGTGTCCTTGCCAGGGGCCGCGAAGGCCGCGCCTGGGTCGGATTGGAAGATGCTTTCCCACTGGTCCACCGGCTCGGCGATGAGCTTTTTCACCAGCGCCGGATTGGCGAAGGGGTCGAGATGGAGATCGGAAAGAAGCAGGATGTTGCCGGTTCGCTGGTCGGCCCGGTCATCCCAGGGCAGGCCCTTGGAAAAACCAGGGCTCGCGAAAGACCCCCAGACCAACAAAGCCCCAACCGATATCAAACAAAGGTTCTTCTTCATTTCACACTCCCCATGGTTCGTTGAAGCGGCCCAGCAATTCTAAGAGTTGAGGTTACTTTTTAATAGGCGGGGGATTGTGTCGTGAAGGTAAATTTTTGTGAGAAATAGCATCAAATAAGCCTGTAAAAGATGATATCAATGAGCATATAATAATGGGTATAAATGATGATGGAGGGAACGATGAGAACCACCATAAACGTCCAAGATGGGGTGATGGAAAAGTTGATGAAATACACCCATTCAAAGACCCGAACTGAAGCGGTGAATCACGCCTTGGAGGATTGGGTCCAAAACCAGAAGCTGGAGCAATTGAAGGCGTTAAAAGGCAAACTTTACATAGAAGACAATTGGGAAAAATTACGTTCCCTGGAAATCCAAGAAAACAAGGCGACCTATGGCAAGCGTTCTCGTTGATACCTCGGTCTGGGTCGATTATTTCCGCGGGGGCGACAGCGGCGCCGTGGCGGTACTGGACAACCTCTTAGAGGAAAAAAGGGCGGCGCTTTGCGGGACGGTGGAAATGGAACTGCTCCAGGGCGTCCGGCCCGCCGATAAAGACCGCTTGGTGGACCTTTTGACCGCCCTGCGGTATATCGAAACCGAACGGGCTGATTTTCAGATGGCCGGGGAACTATTGGCTTCGCTAAGGGTTAAAGGCGTTCACATCCCCGCGACGGACGGCTTGATCGCCGCGCTCTGTGTTCGGCATCAACTCCCATTGCTGACATTGGACAAGCATTTCGACCATTTACCGCATGTTAAGAAGATCAAACATTGACTGTTTGGTCGAACTCGAATGTCTCCTGATCAACCCCTCGCGATTTAACCGGATAGACCCGAAAACCAGTTGATATCCTCGAAAGATCGGTTGTCTCATGAAGAATGGTGGGGGATGCTCCCGTCGGCGACTTTGTGCAGAACGCTGGAGATGAAGGTCTGGTAGGGAATACCTTCCTCCATGGCTTTCACTTGGAGGGCTTTCAAGTCATACTCGGAAATACGTATATTGATCCTGCGGTTTTTGTTGAGGGTTTCCTTGGCGTAGGCCTGATATTTCCTCAGTTCCGCTGGCAGGTTCTTGACGCTTTTCAACTCTCCAGCTTCGTAGGCTCTTAGTATTTTCTTTTCACGCGGGGTGGTGGTTAATTTCATATCGCTCACCTTTTATAAACAACGCTTCGGTGGCCTATATAAAGTATGACCATGACTTTGTCCTTATCGACCAATTCATAGATGACACGCCAATCGCCCGCGCGGAGCTTGTATTTGCCTTTAAGCTGGTTTTGCAGGGGAAGGCGTACGGCCAACTCGTTGTTTTTGGAGAACCATTTGATCTTATCCAGGACCCTCTGGGCGGTTTTTTTATCCATCCGCTTGAGGTCCAGGACCGCGTCGGGCGTGAAACGAACCGTGAGGTCACTCACCATTTAAGGCCAAGTTGGGACGCGGCCTGGTCCGCGCTTAAGAGGTCTTTCTTCTGATAGTGTTTGGCCAGTCTTTTTTTGACGGCGGGGGAAAGGATGAAGTCGCTTTCCGGGTCCCCTAATATCTCCAGGAGTTTCTGTTCCACGATCTCGGAGATGGCTGGTTGGTCGATGAGCTGGTTCGAACCTTCAGGCTTTTTCCCGAAACCACCGTAATCGATCCCTTCCTCCTGAAGGGAAAGGCGCAGGGCTTCGTTCACCAGGTAAGAAAGGGTCTTTTCGGAATGGGCCGCTTTGATCTTGGCGGCTTTCAAAAGGGCGTTATCCAGGTAAAGGGTGGCTTTAGAGTTCATGGGGAACCTCCTGGTTAAAAACTAGCATAATGACGTCATGACGTCAAGGCGTCAAAAACACCTGGAGGGCCTAAAAACAGGCCAAAGCAATCCCGCTGGTTTTATAACCCCACCGCTTTGAGGACCGCGCTGGAATCCTCCACGATCAACATGCGGGCCATGTTCGTCAGACCCCGGTCATGAGCGATGGGATTCAAAAAATATGTTCGTTCCTCTGAGATAAAGGTTCAAAAATAAATAAAAAAGTGCAATACAACTGCACAAAAACAAGTATATATAAACTAATTTGCCTAAAAAGTTTGGAAAAATGATAATATGTGCATTATGAGTACACAAAACAAAAGCAAAATAAACCAAATTCTCATGGCCTGGCCTTCTCATGGTGGGATGGTCACTCAAAAGTGGCTGACGGAAAAGGGCGTGAGTCGGTTTTTGGCCCGGGCTTACGTCAAAGGAGGTTGGTTAAAACCCGCGGGGTCTGGCGCTTTTTACAGGGCCGAAAGCAAACCCCTTTGGCCGGGCGGCCTGAACACCCTCCAGAAACAGCTCGACCTGCCCATCCACGCCGGGGGAGAGACCGCCTTGCGTTGGCATGGTTACGGTCATACCGCTTCCATGAATACCCCGCCGCCCGTCTATCTCTTTGGCCCCCAGGGCGCCAAACCGCCCGCGTGGTTCCTGAAATTCGATTGGGCCAATAAGGTGCAATACCAAACAACGGATTTTCTCCCCTACCAAACGCGATACGGCCTCACCGAAGATGAGGAAGCGGGTATCCTCCTGTCCTCCCCCGAACGCGCCATGCTTGAAACCCTGCTATTAATGCCAGGGAGCATGTCCTTTGAGGGAGCGGCCCATTTGATGGAAGGCCTTTCGACTTTGAGGCCGGATTTGGTGTCGTCCCTTTTGAGGACCTGTCGATCCGTCAAAGTGAAGCGGTGTTTCCTTTATATGGCGGAACGCGCGAACCACTCTTGGTTCCAGCGGCTCGACCTATCGAGGGTGGATCTGGGGAAAGGGAAAAGGTCCGTGGTTTTGGGGGGCAAGTACGATCCGAAGTACAAAATAACCGTTCCCGCCGAATCACGGGAGGACGCCCCATGAAGGACACTGGCTATTTCAAGCAGGCAAGGCTTCTTTTGCAGGTATTGCCCTTCATCGAAAAGGCCGGCGGTTTCGCCTTGAAAGGCGGCACGGCCATCAATCTTTTCGTACGGGAAATGCCGAGGTTTTCGGTGGATATCGACCTGACCTACATCCCGATGAACACCCGGGACGAAGCCCTCACCGATATTTCCAGGTCGCTCCGGGAAGCCGCGGACCAGATCAGGCGGGTTTTGGGCGCCCAAGTCGAGGAACAACGGCTGAAAGATACCGGCCGCACGGTCAAACTCACCGTCCGGCGTCAGGAAGCCACCATCAAGGTCGAGCCCAACCTGGTACTCCGGGGGGCCCTTTATCCCCCCGTCCAGGCCATCCTTTGCCGCAAGGCGGAGGAAATGTTCGAGCTTTCAGTCTCAACGAGGCTCTTATCAGTGGCCGACCTTTACGGCGGGAAGATTTGCGCGGCCCTGGACCGACAGCATCCGAGGGACTTCTTCGACATTGGGCTTCTTCTGGCGAACGAGGGACTGACGGATGAGATACGACGGGCTTTCGTGGTCTACCTGGCGAGCCATGACCGACCCATGAATGAACTGCTCAAGCCAAAATGGAAGGACCTGAAACCCTCTTTCGAGAAAGAATTCAAGGGAATGACCCTGGAACCCATCGAGTTGGATAAATTGGTGGAAACGAGGAATGAATTGCTTCGACTCATCCACGCCGGTTTGACCGTTCCTGAGAAAAATTTCTTGTTGTCCCTCAAGGACGGCGAACCGGATTGGAACCTTTTGGGCCTGCCGGGCGTTGAGAGGTTGCCCGGCTTGCGGTGGAAGCTGGAAAATATCCGCGAAATGAGCCCCAAGAAGCGGCAAGATCAATCGGCCCGTCTACGGATAGTTTTGGGTTTATAACAAACGGGAAGAATGGCGTCTCGCTAACGATAGGACCTCTCCACCACGTTGTCGCTTAGAAATTCCCGCTGGTTTTATAACCCCACGGCTTTAAGAACCGCGCTGGAATCCTCCACGATCAACATGCGGGCCATGTTCGTCAGACCTCGGTCATGAGCGGCCTGGTCCATCGATGACACGCAATCCGAAATGACCACCGGAAAGAATCCCCGGGCCGCGGCGTCGCGGGCGGAAAGCTCCACCCCCATCTCAGTGGCGATACCGGTGAAAAGGATGGTGGTGATGCCTTTGTTGCGGAGCATGGCCTCGAAATTGGTCCCCAGGAAGATATTGGGGGTGGATTTCTCGAAGGCGATGTCCTTGGGGCCTGGCTTGACCGCCGAGGGGATCTCACGGTCGTCCGTGCCGGGGGCCATGAAGGGCGGGATCTTGGAAGGGTCGGAAACGCCGTAACGTCTCATCATGGAGTAAAGACCCCAGGCGGATTGGAACGGCTGGGGCAGGGGAGTGATGAGGGTGTAAAAGACCGGCATCTTGGCGCGCAATTTCTCGACCACGGGAGCCAATTTTTCCAGGTAGGTGTCTTTGTTGTAGACGCGTTTGATGAGGGCGTTCTGGACGTCCCAGACGACCAGGCAGGAGCGGGAGGGGTCGACGATCTCGGAGAGGTTCTCGGGGATGTTCAGGCCGTTGAAGTTTTTCATGACAACTCCTTAAAAAAGAATGATGGAACCACCAAGGCACCAAGGCACCAAGTAAGACTTTATGGTTCCGGCAAAACCTAAAGGCAAAGGCAATTAACCACCAAGTTCACCAAGGGCACCAAGAAAGGCGATCTTGGTTACTGCAACACCTCCAAAAAAGGCGATGGAACCACCAAGGCACCAAGGGCACCAAGAAAGACTTTATGGTTCCGGCAAAAACTAAAGGCAAAGGCAATTAACCACCAAGTTCACCAAGGGCACCAAGAAAGGCGTTCTTGGTTACGGCAACACCTCCAAAAAAGGCGATGGAACCACCAAGGCACCAAGAAAACCAGACCTTTTGTTGAACATCTCCAACCACTATTTTATTGGTCTGATCAAATGCGTTAATAAGCTGGTTATACATTAGTGCTTTAAGTGTTTGAAACACAATCTAGAGGTTGCTTTGCAGTTCTTGGTGAACTTGGTGCCCTTGGTGGTTCAAATTGCCGTTCGTTTTAGTCGGCGACGGCGACGGAGTCGGGGTCGCCCTGGTGATGCACGTTACGGGTCGGCAAAAACATCGCCGGGATGATGGCCAACAGCACGATGGCCATGCCCACCAGGAAAGAATCCTCAAAACCCGCCACCGCCGCCATTTTATAAATATGTCCCATCACGGTAAAGAGGGCCCCGGTGTGGACCATGTCGGGTGAGACCCCCAGCGATTGCAGGCGGTCGGCCACCTGGCCGACGGTCTGGGCCGTGGCGGGGGAAGTGGGGTCCCAAACGGACGCCACCAACCCCTGATGGAAGACGGTGCGGTGGCTCAAGACCGCGCCCAGGATGCCGATGCCGATGGAACCGGCGACCTGCTGGCAAAGATTGAGCATGGACGAGGCCATCCCGGCCTTGTGCTTGGGGATGGAATTGAGCGCGGTCACCATGACGGGCGTGATCAGAAGGGCGATGCCCAATCCCCGGATGAGGGTGGGGGCGATGACGCCCCAGAGGCTGGTATTCACGTCCAGGTCACGGTAGGCGTACATGAAATAGGCGATCAGGATGAGGCCGACCAGGGAGGGCAAGAGGGGGCCGGTCCGGTCCGCCAACTTGGACGCCAAGGGCATCAGGACGGCGATCAAGAGGGCGCCGGGGAGCAGGATCAACCCGCTCTGGATCTCGTCGAACCCCATCATGTTCTGGAGGAAGATGGGAAGCAGGAAGGTGCCCCCGAAGAGGGCGAGCGACCGGGCCGAGACCACCAGCATGCAGGCGGAGTAAATGGGCTGTTTCAGCAGACGCACATCCATGATGCCGTTGGGCGTGGCTTTCTCCACCACCAGGAAGCCGATGAAGCCGGTCACCGCCAGGGCCCAGCAGGTGAGGATGTAGTTGGAATCCCATCCCTTGTCCTCGCCCTTGGAAAGACCCAACAGCAGGGCCACCAGGAAGGTGGAAAGGAACAGGAAGCCCCAGAGGTCGAAGGGGTGCTTGTAAGCCGTCGAGGGTTTGTCCTCTTTGAGCAGGGTGATGGCCAACAACACGCCGATGATGCCGATGGGCAGGTTGATGGTGAAGATGGAACGCCAGCCGAACACGTGGGTGAGGTAACCGCCCAGGGTCGGGCCGAAGGCGGGGCCCACGATGACCCCGACCGCCCAGTAGCCGATGGCCTTGCCCCTTTCCTTGGGTTCGAACACCTCGGTGATCATGGCCATGCCGGTGGGGGTGATGGCCCCACCGCCCAAAGCCTGGATGACGCGCGCCGCGACCAGGGCCGGAAGGTTCCAGGCCAGGCCGCAAAGGAGCGACCCGCCGGTGAAGACCAGGAGGCTGGCCAGGAAGAGCTTTTTGTAGCCGATGTGCTCGCGAAGCCAGGCGGTGAGGGGCATGAGGGTGGCGAAGGCCAGCATGTAGCCGGTGATGACCCACTCGATGTCCTCGATGGTGGAACCGAAGTCGGCCATGATCTCGGGCAGGGAAACGTTCACGATGCTCTGGTCCAGGGCCGACATGAGGGTGCCGATCATGACAACGACGAGCACTTCCCATTTGTAGCGGGGGTTAGGGTCTAGGGTCGTAGCGGTCATCTAAGTCCTTTTCAAGAACGGCATTTGAACCACCAAGGCACCAAGGGCACCAAGTAAGACGTTCTGGGTTACGTCAAAAATCGAAGACAACTGCGATTAACCACCAAGGGCACCAAGTTCACCAAGAAAAACTTTTTGGTTCCGGCAAAACCAAACAACTAAAAATTTCACCACAGAGACACAGAGACACAGCTAAAACCATTTTGGTTACAACAAATCCGATACAACTAAAAAATTCATCACAGAGAAAGACATTCTTATGTTCTGGAGAAAATGGGGGTTAGTTGTGTTAGCTGTGTCTCTGTGCCTCTGTGGTGAAAATTGTTTTGTCTTTAATGGACACGGATGCGGATCTCGACCGACTGGCCGGCGCGCAAGACCCGGTCCGGATGGGGGTCCAGGGCCACCTTGATGGGCACCCGTTGGACCAGCTTGATGTAGTTGCCGGACGCGTTTTCCGCGGGCAACAGGGCGAACTGGGACGCGGTAGCGGCGGTGATCTCGGACACATGTCCCGTGAGCTTGCCTCCCTCATCCACCGAGATCTTGACCTCATGCCCGATCTTCACCTTGTCCACGGCGGTTTCCTGGATGTTGGCCTCGACCCAAGCGTGATCCACATCCGCCACGATGAGGGCGACCTGGCTGGGCCCCAGGATATTGCCCACCACCGCGTTCTTTTTGACCACCAGCCCGTCCACGGGGCTTTTCAAGAAGGTGTGGTCATAAGCGTCCTGGGCCAATTGGAGGTCGGCCTGGGCGGCTTCCGCGGTGGAACGGGCTGTCTGGTAATCCTTCTCGGAGATGGCCCTTTGTTTGTAGAGGCGCTCGGCCCGGTTGAAATCCGACTGGGCCAAACCGGCCCTGGCTTGCGCCTTCAAGAGCTGGGATTGATAAGTGGAATGGTCCAACTCGGCCAAAAGCTGGCCCTTGGCCACCCGGTCGCCTTCCTCCACCTTGATGGAGATGACGGTGCCGCTAACCCCGTCGGGAGCCACCCGGATGAGGTCCTCGGCCACCCTGGCGTCATCGGTGGAGACATAAGGCCTGAAGGCGAAGAACCAGGTCAGGATGCCGACCACGACCACGCCCAAGAATACCTTTCCGGTCTTTTGGGCCAATGGTGTTTGCCACCAGAGGGCTGGGGCCGGGACATGGGGTTCGGCATGGGCCTGTTTGGCTTTTGAGGATTTAGGCGGATTCATTTTCATCGCTCCTTGTGTTGGTTTACTCGCCCACTTCAGCGGACGTCTTCAGACAGGCGGTTGAGAATACATCGTTCAGCTTATCCAGCGTCTTGATGAAAGCGTCACGTTCGACCGGGCTTAAGGCCTCGGCGACCTCATGGGACAACTGGCTGTAGGTCTTCAATACCTTGACGGCCATCTTCTCGCCTTGCGGGGTCAAGGCCAGTTCCCAGCGGCGGTTGTCGGTCGGATGGTCCTTGCGCTTGACCCAGCCTTTTTTGGAAAGGATGTTCACCGAACGGGTGGTGGAGGCTGGGTCGGTGAGGGTGGCGCGGGAAAGCTCGGCCAGGGAGGCCTTACCCTGCTTGGCCAGGAGGCGCATCAAGGCGGCCTGCTTGGCCCCGATGCCCAGGGGACGGAGGGATTGGGTGTAATGGAGGTTCAGGGCGCGACGCAGGTGGCCGTAGGATTCGAGGATGCGGGTGTCGGGGGTCGATTTCATGGATATATCAATAGTTGATATGTCAACTAATAGCAAGAGGTAAACGGCGAAACAATTTGAACCACAGAGTCGCACGGAGTCACACAGAGTAAGGCAAGATGGGTAAAGGCAAAAACTAAACGGCAAAGACAATCTTAGCCACCGATTAACACCGATGAACGCCGATAAATATTTATTGTTACGACAAAGCAAAATCAATTTTGCCACAGATGAACACATGCCGACCTTCTAATAAAATATTTTAAAGAGGTCGGTATAGTACCGATTACCAATATATTTATTACATTTGTAAATCGGCACAGATAAACACAGATGGGTAAAACCCAAAACGAAAAACAATTTTCACCACAGAGGCACGGGGACACAGCCGAAACCCTCTTTAGTAACGGCAACACAAAACCAATCTTAGCCACCGATTAACACCGATGAACGCCGATAAATATTTATTGTTACGACGAAGGAAAAGTAATTTTGCAACCGAGTCATGGGATATATTGGATTAACAAAAGAAATTTTTTTGATTTACATCGGTGTTTATCGGTGTTAATCGGTGGTTACGCAATGTTTATCCTGGTTGGAGGTTTGCAGTGGCGAGTTTGAGCGAGGTGTTGAATCTGGAAGAAGGTTTCCCGACGGCTGAGGAAGCCCTGGGGAAACTTGTGTCCGGGCTTCGATCGGCCAAGTCCCGAGGTGTGGTGTTCGTGAAGGTGATCCACGGATGGGGAAGCAACGGGCGGGGCGGACAGATCAAAAGGAAAGTGAAAGCCGAACTGCCGGAATTGGGTAAACAAGGTCTGTTGAGGGAATGGGTGTTGGGGACCGATTGGAAAGTGACCGACCCGACCTACCTACAATGGTATTCCAAATATCCCGAACTCAAGAACGACCGGGACCTGAACCGAAACAACGCGGGAATTACAGTCGTAAAGATTCGATAAAAACATATCTGAACTGAGGTTGCCATGCCGACCCTCCCATATAAATCATAAAGAGGTCGGTATAGTACCGATTTCTAATACATCTATTTAATTGTGAATCGGCACACGTCATAAACGCCCCGCTATTCGCGGGGCATTCCTCGCATGCCGACCTTCATATGATTATTTAACGAGGTCGGTATGGTACCGATTTCCAATATCTTAAAAATTGGAAAATCGGCACAATGACAGCAAAAACTTACTTCGCGGCAGGAGCTGTGGCTGCCACGGCTGCCACGGCTGGTACGACCGTCATATGCCTGGTTTTTTTGTTCGCCATACGCAACGGCATAAAGAGCGTCTTGGCCTTTTTTGGACCCTTTTTCTTTGTCATTTCCGACCTCCCAACAAGATTGACGGCGATCGAAAAGGTCCGTCCGGTTGGTGAGGGCGTTCGGTACTTCGTTGACCACTGACCGCCACAGTGTAGGGGCTGCCCCGGCGGATTGATACCACCTTCGGCCATTACTTAGGTTAATTCCGCCCACATCACCGGACGGGATAAGGGCCTTTTTACCGCTTGTTATGGCTGTCCCGTGCCTTTACGATATCAAGCGATTTAAAGAACAACTGATGATTTACCACAGAGGCACAGAGGCACAGTGAAAACAAAAGAAAGCTATGGTTTTAGGTTCTAAAGGCTTTTGATCTTGAAGCGCGGAGGAAGGGTTTGAAACAGGTCAGTTACGAGGACGCAGGCGTCAACATCGAAAAAGGCAACGAGTCGGTCCAGCGCATCAAACAACTGGTGAAAAAGACCTTCAATTCCGCCGTCTTGTCCGATATCGGCCTGTTCGGCGGGCTGTTCGAGTTCGACACGACCAAATATAAGAAGCCAGTGCTCGTTTCCTCCACCGACGGCGTGGGCACCAAGACCCAGGTGGGCGTCACCATGGGCAAGTTCAAGGGATTGGGCGCGGATATCGTGGGCCATTCCATCAATGACATCCTGGTCCAGGGTGCCAAGCCCCTCTTTTTCCTCGACTATCTGGCGGCCGGAAAGCTGGATGTGTCGGTTGTCGCGGAGATCGTCTCAGGAATGGTCGAGGAATGCGTCAAGGTCGGGCTGGTCCTGATCGGCGGGGAAACGGCCGAGATGCCCAGCGTCTATAAAGAAGGGGATTACGACATCGCCGGGACCATCGTGGGCGTGGTGGAGAAGGACAAGATCATCCGGGGCCAGAATGTGAAGCCGGGGGATGTGTGTATCGGCCTGCCTTCGGTCTCGCTCCACACCAACGGCTACTCCCTGGCCCGCAAACTGGTGACAGACGTGGCCGGTCTGAAATACACCGATTACGTCAAGGAAGTGGACGCGGTCATCGGCGACCTGCTGTTGATACCCCATAAGAGCTACTTCCAGGAGATATACCCCATCCTGGACCAGGTCGAAGTGAAGGCCATGGCCCATATCACCGGGGGCGGGCTGATCGACAATCCCCCCAGGGTATTGCCGGAAGGATGCCGCATCCAATTCAAACGCGGTTCCTGGAAGGTCCTGCCCATTTTCCAATGGCTGGTGAAGACGGGGAATATCTCGGAGTTCGAGGCGCACCGTTCCCTGAACATGGGGGTCGGGATGGTCCTGATCGTCGGCAAGAGCGACGTGGACAAGACCCTGGCGGCGTTGAAACAGAACGGGGCGGACCCGTCGGTCATCGGGAATGTGGTTGCGGGGCAAAAGGGCGTGGAGTTCGTATAACGACGATTTAACCACCAAGGCACCAAGGGCACCAAGAAAGACATTTTTTTATTTGGGGTTTTGATGAAATATTATTTATACGGGTTACGAACGCTATTATTTGTTTTTTTGTTATCAGTTATTTTTTTAGTTTCTAAAAAGGCTTTTACTCAAAATAATTCATTCACACCTGTTCCAACTTGGACACAAGAACAATGGGGAGATGCGGACAAAGATGCAATGCTTGATGAACAAAAAATAGAATATGAACAAAAAGTTAGAGAAGGTAACCCGCCACCTATTAAATATTCCAAAGGATTTGTACCTGGGGCTCATAATCCGAAACCTCCAAACAACCTGAAGATGCTTATTATTGGTAAAAAAGTATATATCTCATGGAATAAGGTTTCCGGTGCCGATGATTATGTTATTTATGAATCCAAGGATGGGAAAAAATATAACCCAAGAAGAGTCCCCATTGCGGATACAAAATTCTTTGTAGGGTTTTTAGCCAACCCCAAAAACAAAAATGTTCAATATTTTGGTGTTGCATCTCACTACCTTGGCGAAATAAGTAAAATGTCTGTTTTATCAATTGGGCCTGATGATTTTGTCGGGAAGTGAGTTTGGTCTAATTATTTTTAATTTACGACAAAAAATCAATTTTCGAAAATACTGTTGGTTACTAAACGGATTGTTTTAAACCAAGATTATTTTGTTTTGCTTTTCTTGGTGCCGTGGTGTCTTGGTGGTTCAAATGGCTGTTTTAATAAGTTTATGAGGGTCGCCTTAATTGGACGAAAAACAAACTCAAACCAATAACATCCTTTGGGCTTTGGTCGTTTTTGCCGTCATCCTCCTGCCGTCCTTCCGCTCGGTCGATTACAAGGACTCCGCCGCATCCATCGGTTTCTTCCTTCTTCTTCTGCTCCGCGCCTGGAAGTTCTACCTCAAACCCCAGATACGTTTTTCCATCCTGGACTTTTACCTTTTACTCTATGTGGGCTGGGTCTGCCTTTCCTTGTCCTGGAGCGCCGCGCCGACCGCATCCTGGGAGTATTTGGGGCGTTTCCTGCCCTGGATAGGCCTTTACCTGATGGTTCGGCAGGATGACCGAGAGGACGCCCCCAGCTGGGTCATCCCGGCCTGGATGGCCGCCCTGGGCGCCGCTTGCCTTTACGGCCTGATGCAAAAGAGCGGGTTGGATTTCTATCTGGAATATCTCCAGGGAGCTACGGGAAGGATATTTTCCTCCTTCGGCAACCCGAACGTGTACGCGGGCTTTTTGGTCCTCTCCTGGCCCGTATTGCTCCTGAGGCCGTTCCAAAAAAAGAAGAACGAATGGGAACTTTGGATCAGGATCGCGGTGGGCATGCTGGTCTTCATCAACCTGTTGATGACGGACAGCCGGGCCGGGTTCCTGAGCTTCGTGTTACAAGGCTTCCTATTGCTCATCCTGATCGGGGCGCAAGTCTATCGGGACAAGTCCTGGAGGATCGTACTCGCCCTATTCGCCGTCCTTATCACGGCCGGGGGTCTGTTCGTCGCAATTCACGCTGGGAACCGGCCCACCGAAAGATTGGAAGTTTGGAAAGGCGCGGTCAGGATGGCCGCGGACAAACCGGGGATGGGCTGGGGCATCAACCAGTTCTCCCTCAATTTCAAACCCTACATGTCGGCTTCCCTGGCCGAGCAAATGGGGAAAGACAATACTTTCGCCGAGCACGTTCACAATGAGCCGCTGGAAATGTGGGTGGAGCTGGGCGTGACCGGGTTGGTACTGGCCGGCATTTTTTGGGTGAGCCTGGCCGGGCGGGCCTTGCGGAGGATCAACGAGATCAAGGCGGGGAATGACGCCATCCCCTGGGGAGCCATCGGACTTCTTCTTTCCCTGGCGGGAGCGGGGTTCACCAACCTGTTCGATTACAATTGCCGGCTCTCGGGCGTGGGTTTCTTCCTGTGGCTGGTCGCGGCCTGGCTGGCCAACCGTTTCTTCGACCCCCAACCCCTTCGGGTCCCTGCCCTTCGGGGTCTGATGACCTTTGGGCTGGTCATCGCCGCCTTCCTCGGCTTTGGATACTATGCCCGTTCCGCTGCCGTCATGTTCTTCGACCAGAGCCAGAAGGATTTCCTGAAAGAAGTCCCGGCCGACCTGGGGTCCGCGCCCCAGCGTTTGATGGAGGCCATCCAAAAAGACCCGAAGAACGCCAGCCTTTACCATGAACTGGGGAATGTGTACGCCAAACTCAACAAGATGAACGACGCGGAAGGGGCCTATCAGGAAGAAATAAAACTGAATTCCAACTCGCCGGGGGCCTATTTGAACCTGGGGAACATCTATTTGATGAAGGCGGATAAGGATGTTTCCAATCTGGATAATGCCATCAATTTTTACCGAAGGGCGTCCGACCTGGACCCCAATTCGGTGGAGGCCCACTTCAACCTGGCCTATGTGTACTTCATCAAGAAAGATATGAGACAGGCGCTGGATGAGGTCGACCGGGTATTGGCAATCGACCCCCAGAACGCCAAAGCCCTGTCCCTGAAAAGGCAGATATTGCCATGAACCCAGCCCCAGAACCGCAACCCGTGACGCGTATCAATGGCTGGGCCCTGGCGGTGGATAAGGCCCCTCTTTTCTTCTCGATACTTCTCGTGTTCTTCGTGCCCTTCATCACCCAGGTGGATGGGATGGACAGTATCTACCCCAAGTTGGCGCTGACCCAGATACTGGTCCTCATGATCCTGGCGGCCTGGACGCTGAAGGTGACCTGGACCAGCCGGATGGTTTGGATTCAAACGAATGCTTTTTGGCCCCTGGTCGGCCTGTTGGCTTGGTTGGCCCTTACCGTGATCTTCTCGCCCTACCAGGCGGTCGGCTGGCAGGCCCTAGCCCATTGGATCTGTTTCCCCCTCTGGTATGTGCTATTGACCCTCCTATGTTATGAACTGTGGCGGGCGGAGAATATCCTCATCGTCTTCCTGATGGGCGCTTTGGGAACGGCCCTTTGGGCCCTGGCCCAGGCTTTCGGGTTGGACAGCGGCGCCTGGTCATTGATCGTGAAGGACCAATTCGGGGGAAGGGTGACGGCGGGCCTGGGCAACCCTGATTTTCTGGCTGGGTATCTTTTGATGGTCTGGCCCATCGCCCTGGCTCTCTATTTCCGCGCGGTCCGACCCATCACCAAGTTCCTCTGGGTGAGCCTGATGCTGATAACCTTTTTGGCGCTGGTCTTCACCTCCAGCAAGGCAGGCATCCTCAGTTTTTATTTCAGCCTGTTGGTCTATTTGATCTTTTTCTTCCAGGGTTCCAAGGGCTCGGACTGGTTCAAGAAGAACAAAATACTTTTAGCGGCGGCGGTCATTTGCGTCGGGACTTTTTTCATCGGGCCGACCCACAAGGCCTTGACCGGACTGATGGATCCAGCCAATCCTTCCATCCAGTTCCGCGAGGAAGTCTGGAAGGGAACGGTGGAGATGATCCGCGAGCATCCCTGGACCGGAGTGGGGTTCGGCGCTTTTTCCGCGGCCTTCCCATCCTACCGGAGCATTCCCCTGATGATGTCCCAAACCCAACGCAGTTACGAGGTCAACCACGCCCATAACTGGGTCCTGGAATGGACGGCCGAGACCGGATGGGCCGGGCTGGCACTGCTTTTGGCTTTCTGGGGAGTCGTCCTTTACCAATGGTGGCGGCTGTATAAGGCCAACGCCATCCCCAGGGCTTTGGGGGCGGGGGCCTTCGCGCTTTTCGCGGGCGTGGCCTGCGACAACCTGTTCGACCTGAATTGCTGTCTCCCTTCCACCCTGGTGCCTCTGCTCTTTTTCGCAGCCATGCCTGTGGCCCTGTCCCAGAGGTTCCTGCTTCTGGAGGGTTACCCGATACGGCGAAAGGATGTGGACCTGACCGCCTGGAAGGCCGTCCTGCTTCCGGCCGCCATGCTCATCGGCGCTCTTTGCGTGTGGGACGTGAACCTGGTGCTTCACCAACAACTGGCCGACGTCCTGTTGAAAAGGGCCAATGGCCTTTCCATGGAAAAAAAGTGGGACCAGGCCATCCCCCTTTATCAGCAAGTGCTGGACCTGGATAAAGACAAGATCGAAGCCCGTTATTTCCTGGGAGCGGCCGAGTTGGACCGGGCGGAAGCGGGCGACGCGGAAAAGGCCCTGGCCGACCTGGATAAGGTCGTCCAGACCCAGCCGGACTATGTTTTGGTCCATTTCAAGCGGGCGGAGGCCTTGGAACGGCTCGGCCGAGGCGAGGATTCCCGGAATGAGATGAAGAAGGCCATCCGGTTGGACCCGGCTTTGATCTTCCAACTGGAGGACTACAAGAAGGCGAGAGCTTTGGCCGACTCGAAAAAATTCAATGACGCTTTGGTTATTTATCAAAAGCTGGTTTTCGATTATCCTACCTGCGTTCCAGCGCTGGTGGATTACGGAAATTGCCTGGTGATGACGAGAAAATATCCCGACGCCGACGTCTATTACAAAAGGGCCCTGGGCCTGGATCCCGGGAACCAGGAAGCCCTGAAGAATTCGAGACAGTTAGAAGCGGTCCAACGCCCCTGAACACCTACCAGACGACCAACCCATAAAGTATTTTTAGAACGATACCAGGCCCATGGAGGGGAAATTGATCCGTATCGCCGTATTCGCGTCAGGGGGCGGCTCGAACCTGCAATCCCTCATCGACGCCCAGGAAGCGGGCTCGATCAAGGGGAAGATATCCTTGGTCTTTTCCAACGTGCCGGACGCCAAGGCGCTGGAACGGGCGGAGACGCACCAGATCGAGGCGGTCTGCATCCCCAGCAAGGGATACGCCGGCACCAGGGAAGCCTATGATCAAGAAGTCTTGCGTATCTGCGAGGCCAAGAAGATAGACCTGATCTGCCTGGCGGGCTATATGAGGATATTGACGCCCGTGATCATCAAACACTTCCAACACAGGATCATGAATATCCATCCGGCCCTCCTGCCCAAGTTCGGCGGCGAGGGGATGTACGGCCACCATGTGCATGAGGCGGTCCTGGCCGCCAAGGAAACCGAGTCTGGCGCGACCGTCCATTTCGTGGAAGAGGGCGTGGACGCGGGCCCCGTCATATTGCAAGGCAATGTCCGGGTCATGCCGTCCGATTCGGCCCAGACCTTGGCCGAGAAGGTCCTGAAAGTGGAGCACCAGATATACCCGGAAGCGGTCCGGCTTTATTGCGAGGGAAAACTGAAGGTCGAGAATGGCAGGGTCAAGATACTGCATTGAGCGCCGAGAGGTCTGTATGAAAGAAAAGAAGGTCTATTTCAACCGAGGCGTCGTTTTGATGATGCTGTTGATCACCGGGGGATGCTTGGGCCTGATGTTTTATTCGTTCGACCGGACGATAGGTCCGGCCAGGGTCCTGAACTCCATCGGGTTGGTCCTGATGGGGGCGATCTTTTTATCCGTCCTCAGTAAGTTCGTCACCAACCGGCCGGCCCTCATCCTTTCCAGCGAGGGTCTTTGGGATGGGACAAGCTTGAAGGGGGTAGGGCTTATCCGCTGGGATGAAATAGAGGAGATACGTTCCTATATATACCTGGGGAAAAAGATCATGGGGATCGTGCCCAAGAACGAGCAAGCGGTCTTGGATCGGTTGAATTTCCTTAAAAAAGCCACGCTGACCTTGAACCGCAGGATGGGTTACCCGCTGGTCAATGTGGCGGAAGCGGCGCTGGATACGTCTTTGGAGGAAATGTTGAAGTTCATTGAGGAACTTGGGGTTTTCAGGGGCAGGATCGCGCGTAGTTAATAGGGTTGGACTATAAAAATACTGATATGGAGAGGGGACCATGGCAGACGATAAAGTGAAAATCAAAAGGGCTTTGATCAGCGTTTCGGACAAAACAGGGCTTCTGGATTTCGCCAAGGAATTGGTGGGTTTCGGGGTCGAGCTTATCTCCACCGGCGGGACCGCCAAGGCCATCAAGGAAGCCGGTCTGCCCGTGAAGGACATATCGGAAGTCACGGGTTTCCCCGAGATGCTGGACGGACGGGTGAAGACCCTCCATCCCGTGGTCCACGGGGGCCTATTGTCCCTGCGAGACAACAAAGAACACATGGACACCATCGCCAAGCACAACATCAAGCCCATCGACCTGGTCTGCGTCAACCTTTACCCCTTCGAGGCCACCATCGCCAAGCCCGGCGTGGAGATGCACGAGGCCATCGAGAACATCGACATCGGCGGACCTTCCATGATCCGCTCGGCCTCCAAGAATTACCGGAGCGTGACCGTGGTCGTCTCGGCCGCCCGCTACGCCGACGTGGTCAAGGAAATGAAGGAGAACGACGGGGCCACGACCTTCAAGCTGAGGCAGGAACTGGCCATCGAGGCCTTCGGGACCACCGCCCGTTACGACGGGATGATCCACGAGTACCTGCACAAGAAGCTCTCGGACAAGAAATGGCCCGATATCTTCGCCTTCTCCGGGCTCAAACTGCAGGAGATGCGCTACGGGGAGAATCCCCATCAGCCCGCGGCCTTCTACATGGACCGCAAGAGCAACCTGCCGACCATCGTGAACGGGAAGCAATTGCAGGGCAAGGAACTTTCCTACAACAACATCATGGACGCCGACTCAGCCCTGATGCTGGTCAAGGAATTCGAACAGCCCGCCGCGGCCATCATCAAGCACACCAACCCCTGCGGGACGGCCATCGGCAAGGATATCCAGGACGCGTTCGTGAAGGCCCACGGGGCCGACCCCCTTTCGGCCTTCGGGGGCATCGTGGCCGTGAACCGGCCCATCGACGAGAAGACCGCCAAGGTCATCCTGGAGAAGCTCAGCTTCTTCGAGATCATGCTGGCGCCGTCCTATGACGCGGGAGCGCTGAAACTGTTCGAGGCCCGGAAGAACCTGCGGGTCATGACGGTGGAGGGCCTGGGCGTGAGCAAGGACATGGTGCAGGGCTACCACTTGAGGCGGGTGCAGGGCGGGTTCCTGGTGCAGGAATTCGACCAGGTGGTGGAGGACAAGTTCCAATACAAGGTGGTGACGGCGAAACAACCGGACCCGGCCCTTTCGTCCGACATGGAGTTCGGCTGGAAGCTGGTGAAGCACGTGAAATCCAACGCCATCGTGCTGGTCAAGGACGGGGTCTCGGTGGGCGTGGGAGCGGGACAGATGAACCGGGTGGGTTCGCTCGAGATCGCCATCGCCCAGGCGGGCGAGAAGTCGAAGGGTGCCGTGATGGCTTCCGACGCCCTGCTGCCCTTTAGGGACTCGGTGGACGCTTGCGCCAAGGCGGGAGTGGCCGCCATCATCCAGACCGGCGGAAGCGTGAAGGACAAAGAGGTCATCGACGCTGCCAACGAGCACGGGCTTCCGATGATCTTCACCAGCTACCGGCATTTTAAACACTAACAGGGAGGGACCCTTGGATATCCTGGTCATCGGTTCGGGAGGCCGCGAGCACGCCATCTGCTGGGCCTTGGCCAAGTCGGCCTCGCGCCCCAAGCTCTTTTGCGCGCCGGGCAACGCGGGCATCGCGGAGGTGGCGGAGTGCCTGGACATCCTGGCCGATGATATCCCCTCGCTGGTGGAATGGGCCGTGAGCCATGAGCCGGGCCTGGTGGTCATCGGGCCGGAAGTGCCCCTGGCCCTGGGACTGGCCGACGAGCTGATCAAGAAGAAGTTCCTGGTCTTCGGGCCCACCAAGGCCGGCGCCCAGATCGAGGCCAGCAAGGCCTTCACCAAGGACCTGCTCCTTCAGAACGGAATACCCACCGCCGAATCCAAGACCTTCACCGATTTCAAGAAGGCCAGGGCTTATCTGCGCAAGCGGGGAGCGCCCATCGTCATCAAGGCCGACGGCCTGGCGGCGGGTAAAGGCGTGACGGTCTGCGAGACATTGGAACAGGCGGAAGCCGCCCTGGACGAGGCCATGAACCGCGAGGTTTTCGGCGAGGCCGGGAAGAAAGTGGTCATCGAGCAGTTCTTGAAGGGCGAGGAAGCCTCCTTGCTGGCCTTCGTGGACGGCGAGACCATCGTTCCCATGGTGAGCGCCCAGGACCACAAAAGGATATTCGACGGCGACCAGGGGCCCAACACGGGCGGGATGGGGGCCTATTCCCCCGCGCCGGTCGTGACGGAAGAGATGGACCGACAGATCATGGACAAGATCCTGCGGCCAACGGTGGACGCCCTGAAAAAAATGGGGATCGTTTATCGGGGAGTGCTCTACGCTGGCTTGATGATCACGAAGGACGGCCCCAGCGTGATCGAGTACAACTGCCGGTTCGGCGACCCAGAGACCCAAGTGGTTCTGCCCCGATTGAAGACCGACTTTGTCAATGTGTGTATGGCGGTCGCCAAGGGAGAGTTGTCACGGTTGAGGATCGAATGGGATGACAGACCCGCCGCTTCCATCGTGCTGGCTTCCAAGGGTTATCCCGGTTCCTACCCGAAGGGGATGGAGATCACTGGGCTGGCGGACGCCGCGAAGACGACTAATGTCCATGTTTTCCACGCGGGAACGGCGATGAAAGAGGGGAAAGTGGTCACCGCCGGAGGAAGGGTGCTTTGCGTCACCGGGGTCGGAAAGACCATCCAGGACGCTCTCAAGGCCGCTTACCAAGGGGTAAGCTTGATCCATTTCGAGGGAGCCCAATTCCGCAAGGACATCGGATGGCGGGCGCTTCAACACAAATAAAATTGCGTTTCCTACTGAAAAAACCAATTTTCTTTGAGAAAATCAAATGAAGATACGTCGAACAAATCTTTTTAAAGACAGGGAATATTCATGAGCGGCGAGAAAACCAACTCTAAACCTTTGGACCACACACCCGCCAACCTGTTGGAAGTGGCCAAGGTCATCAAGGACGGCGGGATAGCCGTTTTCCCGACCGATACGGTCTATGACATCGGCTGTTCGGTCAAAAAGCCCGAGGCTTTGAAGAGGATCTTCAAGCTGAAGGAAAGGCCCCTGAACCAATCCCTTTCCATCCTTATCTCCAGGCCGGAAGTGGCCCTGGAGATCGCCGATTTTCGGGAGAAAGACCTGGAGATACTCAAAAAGATATGGCCCGGTCCCTGGACCCTGATCCGCAGGGCCAAGGTTTCCTCCCTATCCCCCGGCGGGATGGGCCCGGATGGAACGGTCGCCCTCAGGTGCCCGGACCACGGCATCGCCCTGGAACTGCTTCGCAACGTGGGGGACACGCTGGCTGTCTCCAGCGCCAATTTTTCAGGCGATAAAAGCCCGGTGCGATTGAGCGACATCGACCCGGGGATATTGGCCAAGGTCGACGCGGTCCTGGACGCGGGGGTTTGCCCCCTGGGCGGCGAGACGGCGGTGGCCAGGATCGACCGCAGGGAATATTCCATCATCCGCAAGGGCTGCGTCTCCACCGAGGAGATCACCCGGGTGGAGAAACTTTTGAACCAGTTAATCAAGGAATGACGCCTACTTCCTTCGGGGAGGGAAGCGTTGCCTAAAAAGATCCTATTCGTCTGCACGGGAAACACCTGCCGAAGCCCCCTGGCGGAAGGCCTGTTAAGGAATATGGCCTCACAAAAAGGGTGGGACCTGGAAGCCCAGTCCGCCGGTCTGGCCGCGTTCAACGGCGTACCGGCCGCCCCGGAAGCCGTGGAGGCCGGGCGGGAAAAGGGCCTGGACCTTTCGGGCCACCAAAGCCAGCCCCTGAGCAAGGCCCTGGTGATGGAAAGCGATTTGATCGTGACCATGACGGGGAAGCATAAAGAGATCATCCTCAAGAAGATGCCTCAGTTGGATGGGAAGGTCGTACAGTTATCGGAGTTGGCCGGGGACGACCCGGTGGACGTGGAGGATCCGGTGGGACAAGGGATCGAGGTGTATCGAACGGTCCTGGCCCAGATGGAAGCCTTCTTGCTGAAATCATCCGACCGATTAAACTCGGTCCAGAACAAGGGGTAAAATGAAAATCGCGATCGGGTCGGACCACGCTGGGTTTCCCACGAAGGCAGCCCTGGCGGATCATCTTCGAAAGTCCGGGTATGAGGTGGAGGATTACGGGACCCTGACGGAACAACCCTGTGATTACCCGCCTTTCGCCGAGAAGGTCGCCCGGGCGGTGGTCGACAAAAAGTCCGATTTCGGGATCCTGGTCTGCTCGACGGGCATCGGGATGTCCATCGCCGCCAATAAGGTGCCTGGGGTCCGGGCCTCCCTGGTGATGACCGAACGCATGGCGACCGACACGAAGATCCACAACAATTCCAACGTGCTGGTCCTGGCGGGCCGGGAACTGCCGATCGAGACCAACCTGGGCCTGGCGGATGTCTGGCTGAAGTCGACCTTCAGCAACGTGGAGCGGCACGCGCGCAGGGTGCAGGAGATCGTGGATATCGAGAAGAAGTATCTGAAAGGTTCTTGACGGAGGTGAGTGATATGAGGGGTTCCATACTCAGGCTGTTAGCCGGCTGTTTCCTGATCGCCGCCGTGGGCTGTTCCTTGTCGATGGAGGATAAGATCGCGCGGGAGCAGGTCCTCAAGCAGAACGTGGATTCCTTCGTCAACTCGGTGGTCCAGGGGAATTGGAACGATGTCATCGTCCAATCGGTCGGCGATTTCGACAGCGTGGACAGCCTGAAAAAGCATCTGATGAAGAGCTGGGTCCAGGACGCGACCCTGATCGGGGGCCAGATCGCCTCATTGGCCTGGGTGAACGACTCGACCGCCAAGGTCAAACTGAATTGGTCCTTCCAGTCGGGAAGCGTGCAGAGTTTTTCCAGCGAGACCTTCATCTGGGTATGGAAAAGCGGGACTTGGAAATATCAGGGGCGCTCGTTAAGGTGACCGAGGATCCTGTTCCGATGCGGTTCGAACAAGACCCCCGGCGGTTTAAAGAAGGACTTAGGAAGCTTTCTGGCGGGGTTGGACCGAGCGTTTTTGGACCTTGCCGGACCTGAGACAGCGGGTACAAACCAGGACGCGCTGGGGCTTCCCGTTGATGACGGCCCGGATGCTTTGCAGGTTAGGCATTTGGCGCCTCTGGTGGATACCGGTGATATTCAGACCGATACCGCCCGTCTTTTTCGGCTTACCACGACGGGTGATCTTGCGGGCCTTGATGGGTCTCTTCGCACAAATGTCGCAAACTTGAGCCATGGAAATAACTCCTCATCTGAACTTACCTGGAAATCGCTTGAATGCTTCGAGAACTTAGTGAGGCGGACCATGGATGCCAGGTTTGGTGATGAAACGGTCAGCCAAGAGCGGGCATTATAAGCAAAGGCCTTTAAATTAAACAAGCTTTTTCTGGCTTCTCCCCTTGCGCGACCAGGTCAATGTTATGATAAATCCCCGCAAAGCAAGCCGTGATCCTTTGAGGTGTCCATGCCCCCGCTGAAGAAAGACCTAGCCGACCTGTTGAAACCCCTCCGGTTGGAAGAAAAACAGGATTTTACCAACCGTTCGGTCGTGGGCGGTCTGGATCGGTTCTTGATGAATCGACTGGAGATGATCGGGCGGGACCTGCCTCCGGGCGGGACCGGGACCAAACCGCTCGCCGAATACCTGCGGGGTTTGCGGGGGGCTTTCACCCAATATATGACATTGAAGAACGAGGAACGCCGCCTATTGGTTTCCCGGGCGATCGTCGACCTACGGGATTGGGCGGACAAGGCCGAGGGGCTGGACCAAGCGGCCGCGCCGCCTTCTTCGGTGTTGGAGGACGAGATCCTTCCTTTGGTCCCGAAGGACAAGGTCCGCGCCTTCCAATTGACCAAGCTCAAGAGGGTGGAAGAACTGCTTTACTTCTCCCCCAAGTGGGCGGTCCATCAGTCCCTTTTGTCCACCATTGCCCAGGCCGAGAAAAAAGAGGATATACCCTTCCTCAAGGCCAGGATCAACGGGGTCTCCCAGACCCGGCAGGGCAAGAGGGAGATGCTGAAGGTCATCCTGGAGGATGGAAGCGGGCATTTGACCTGGGTCTGGTTCAACAGGCCTTACCTGAAGAAAGAAATGACCGCCGGGCGCTGGGTGCTCCTGCACGACAAACCCCAGGTTTCCCCCTGGGGAAAACAGATCATCGGCCGGGCCGACGCCTTCGAGTTCTTGACCGAGGAGGAGAATCAGGCGCTCAATTCAGGCAAGGTCATGGTCGTCTATCCCTCCACGCCTACCCTGACCCAGGCTTTTTGGAAGGACCTGATCGGAAAGGTCCTTGAAAAGACCAAGGGCTCCCTACCCGAGACGATCGACCCGGGATCGAAACTTCCCGACCTTTCAGAGGCCTTCCTGAGGATCCATGCACCCCGGAGCCTGGAGGATTTCGAGGCGGCCCGCCAAAGGCTGGCTTATGAGGAGTTGTTCCTCCTGCAGGCCTTCTTGATCCTGAAGCGCAACGAGGTGGAATCCCGGCGCAAGGGAAGGACCTACCAGTTCGAAGGCCCGGGCGTCCTTAAGTTCCGCAAGACCATCCCCTATCAATTGACCCAAGCCCAGCGGAGGGTCGTGAAGGAGATCCGGACCAATCTGGGCCAGCCCTACCCCATGAACCGGCTTTTGCAGGGCGATGTGGGAAGCGGGAAGACCCTGGTGGCCTCCATTTGTTTCCTCTACGCCGCCGATTCGGGGATCCAAAGCGCCCTTCTGGCGCCGACCGAGATACTCGCCCAACAGCATTTTCGGACCATCGGCCAACTGCTGGGGCCGGTGGGTTTGCGAACGGCGCTTTTGACCAGCGACATGAAAGCGAAGGAGAAAAGGGAGACCCTGGAAAAACTGAGGGAGGGGCAGGTCGACCTGGCGGTGGGGACCCATGCCCTGCTCGAGCCGGACGTGCGGTTCAAGGACCTGGGGTTCATGGTCATCGACGAGAGGCATAAATTCGGCGTGCTGCAAAGGGCGGCCTTGGAACAGAAGGGCCGGTGGCCGGACGTACTGATGATGACCGCCACCCCTTTCCCCAGGGCCCTGGTCCTGACCGAGTACGGGGATACGGACCTGTCGGTGCTGGATGAGTCGCCCAAGGGAAGGAAACCCATCCAGACGGCCTGGAAGACCGAGGCGCAAAAGACCGAGGTCTACCAGTTCATCCGCGAAAGGGTCTTGAAGGGCGAACAGGCCTACCTGGTCTACCCGGTGGTGGACGAGTCGAAGAATTTCCTGAGATCCGCCATCCAGATGTACCGGTTCTTCAAGGACCAGACCTTCCATGGTTTCAAGGTGGGACTGCTCCATGGAAAGATGGATAAAGAGGAAAAAGAGTTGGTGATGAGGGACTTCGTGGGAAAGAAGATCCAAATCCTAGTTTCTACCACGGTGGTGGAAGTGGGACTGGATGTTTCCAACGCGACCATCATGGTCGTTGAGCACGCCGAGCGTTTCGGCCTGGCTCAACTGCACCAGTTGAGGGGCAGGGTGGGACGGGGGTCGGACCAATCCTATTGCTTCCTGATCACGTCCCAACTGATATCCCGGGAGGCGGTGGAGCGGGTCAAGATGATGGTCTCCACCAACGACGGTTTCAAGCTCTCGGAATTCGATTTGAGGACCAGGGGCCCGGGCGAGATATTCGGGGTGGCCCAATCGGGCCGGAGGGAAGGCGGTTTGGTGGACCTGAAACGGGACGTGGAGATCGTGGACAGGGCCAGGGCCGCGGCCGAAAGGGTCCTGGGGAAGGACCCCAAGCTGGAAGGGGCGGACCAAAGGGTATTGCGGGAGAAGTTGGGGAACCGTTATAAAGGTTTACTGAACTTGGCGCAGATATCGTGAAAAAGGCGAACGTATGAGAGTGATCGCGGGAAAATACAAGAGCCGGCCGATCAAGGCGCCCTCGGGGATGAGGGTGCGCCCGACGGCCGACAAGGTCAAGGGGGCGTTGTTCAACATGCTGGAGCCCTTGATGGACTGCGACGTCGTGGACTTTTATTCCGGGACCGGGAACCTGGGCATCGAGGCCTTGAGCCGAAGGGCGGGCAAGGTGGTCTTTGTGGACAGCGCTTTTGAAAGCATGAAACTGATCAAAGAGAACCTTTCTTCCCTCGGCATCCAGCCGGGCGAGCGGGCTTCGGAAGCCAGGTTGTTGACCATGGACGTGGCGAAGGCCTTTTATTTGCTCCATCAGGAAGGGAGCAAGTTTGATATCCTATTGGCCGACCCGCCTTACGAGATCGGGGTCTTGAAAAGGATCCAGCGGCTTTTGATGGAATACCCCATCCTGAAACCCGCGGGCATACTTGCTATTGAGCATGACATGAAAGACACTGGGACGACGGAGGATTTTCCCTATCCCCTCATCCGGCAAAAAAAATACGGGGATACCCTATTATCCCTGTTCAAAAGCTGACCGAAGACGACGGTTCATGCCGTAAAGAAAGGAATCGAACGTGGCCAAAAAGACCATCGGACTCTATCCCGGATCCTTCGATCCCGTGACGAACGGGCATTTGGATATCGCGGAGAGGGCGTTCAAACTTTGCGATGTGCTCCATATCGCCGTGGTCGAGAACCCGTCCAAAAAGGCCTTGTTCTCGGTGGAGGAAAGGGTGGAACTGCTTCGCAAGACCACCGGTCATTTGTCCAATGTGGTGATCACGTCCTTCAGCGGGTTACTGGTCAATTACGCCAAAGAGATCAAGGCCAACTTCATTTTCAGGGGCTTGAGGGCCGTGTCGGATTTCGAGTATGAGTTCCAGATGGCCTTGATCAACCGAAGCATGCATCCGAAGATCGAAGTGGTCTTCCTTGTTCCCAACGAAAAATTCATCTTTCTTTCCTCCAGCTCGATCAAGGAAGTGGCCCTTTTGGGAGGGGAAGTGAAAGATTTTGTCCCCCCGGCGGTCGAGAAGGCGCTGTACAAGAAACATCCCCGCGTTTGAAGCTTCGAACGACCCCTTCGCAACTTTTCGGCGAGGTTTCGAAGTAAATTCGTGATAAATATCATCGTAAAGGTCCCCTGAAATAAGGGTATTTCCTTGACACTGAAAGTAAGGGCTTCCTATAATCGCCCTGCTTATTTCATAAAGTTCTTATTGAAATTAAACGGGGATCGACGCTTTCAACCCGGCCATTCGGGTTTTTAAGAGAAACTTCGAGAAATATTCCAACCACAAGTCATATTCATCACGACTCGATCGGGTTTGGTGTGGAGGGGGAGGAGTCGCGAAAGATGTTGAAGGTTGAATTGCGCTCCCTTGATAAAGGCGATGTTGTCCTGGACAAAAAAGGCTTACCGGAAGCCTTGGGGATCGAGCTGAACCCTGAATTGATCCATGAGCCCTTGGAGACCCATTGCGAGGTCACCCAAAGCGGCGAATCGATACTGGTCAAAGGCTGGGTCGCTGGAAGGATGTTCCTGCCCTGCGACCGCTGTCTCAAGAAGTTCGAGCGGGATTTCAAGTCGTTCTTTGAGGTCCATTACAGCCATCGGGACGATTCCCAGGCGCCGGACGAAGAGGAAGAATTGGCCCCGGAGGACATGGAGACCGTGTTTTTCGACGGGGAAACGCTCGATCTGGGCGATCAAGTGCGGCAGACGGTCCTTTTGACCGTCCCCATGCGGGTTTTGTGCAAGGAAGAATGTAGGGGGTTATGCCCCCGATGTGGTTGTGATCGGAACCAGGAATCCTGCGAATGCACGGACCTTCCCGGGGACTCCCGTTGGGAGTCTTTGAAAAAATGGAAGTCCCATTGAAGTCCGTGACGTAGGTTCAAGGTTTCGGGATCGAGAAGTCGATCGATCTGGTTTTAATTTCTGGAGGTTATCATGGCTAATCCGAAGCGGCGGCATTCTCGTCAGCGCCGAGACAAGCGCCGCACCAATTGGAAGATCAAGACTAAATCGCTGGCGGTTTGCCCCCAATGCAAAAGCGCCAAAATGCCCCACCGTGTATGTCCCAACTGCGGTTTTTACAAGGGCAAAGAAGTTGTCAGTGTCGATATCGCCTAAGACCCGCTGAAATGAAAATAGCTCTAGACGCCATGGGTGGTGATAAGGCCCCGCGGGAAACCGTCCAGGGAGCCGTGATGGCCGTTCAAGACAAGGAAGTCTTGGAGATGGCCGGTCATGACCTGCAAGTGCTATTGGTGGGACGAAAAGAGGATATCGAGCGGGAACTGGCCCGGGCCGGGTCCTATCCCAAACAATCCATCATCATCATCGACGCCCGAGAGGTCGTGGAGATGGGGGAAAGCCCCGCCCAGGCTTGCAAACGGAAGAAGGATTCCTCCATCGTCCGCTGCACCGACCTGGTCAAGACAGGGGAAGCTTCCGCCTGCGTTTCCGCCGGCAATTCCGGGGCCACCATGGCGGCGGCCTTGATGAGCTGCGGACGGATCGAGGGTGTCTACCGGCCCGCGATCGTGACCATGATCCCTAGCGTGAGCGGGGTTTCGGTCCTGGTGGACGCCGGGGCCAATGTGGATTGCAAAGCCAAGCACCTTCTGCAGTTCGCCCTGATGGGCGATGTGTTCGCCCGGACCGTGTTGAATTTCAAGGAACCCCGGGTGGGACTGCTGTCCATCGGGGAGGAAGAATCCAAAGGGAACGAGCTGGTATTCGAGACCCAAGGCCTTCTAAAGACCGCTCCCCTTCATTACATCGGGAACGTGGAAGGCCGGGATATCGTGAACGGGAATTGCGACGTGACCGTGTGCGACGGGTTCGTCGGGAACGTGACCATCAAGGCGATCGAAGGCGTGGAGGAACTGGTCTATAAGGGATTGCAAAAAGAGATCCGGTCGAACCTTTTCACCCTGCTGGGAGGGCTGATCGCCAGCCCGGCTTTCAAGCGTTTCAAGAAGACCGTGGATTGGAAAGAGTTCGGCGGCGCGCCCTTGCTGGGGATCGACGGTCTGAGCCTGATCTCCCACGGCAAATCGGACGCCTACGCCATCAAGAACGCCATCCGCGCGGCCTTGCGCTGCGTGAACCGGAACATGAACAAGGTACTGAAGGAACAGATCACCCAATTCGGGCAGGTCGGCGACAAGACCGACCCGAAAACGAACTAAGGGGAATTTTTTGACCTCCAAAATTAAAACCGCGATCTTGGGCTTGGGCTCCTATCTGCCCGAAAAGGTCATGACCAATAAGGATATGGAGAGGATCGTCGATACCTCGGATGAGTGGATCGTCTCCCGTACGGGCATCAAGGAACGCCACATGGCGGCCGAGGACCAGAGCACTTCCGACCTGGCGGTCCAGGCCAGTTTGATCGCTTTAGCCGACGCGGGGGTCAAGCCGACCGAATTGGACTTGATCATCATCGCCACCATCACTCCCGATACCCCGACCCCGGCGACGGCCTGCTGGGTCCAAAAAAAGATCGGCGCTCCCCAAGCGGCGGCGTTCGATATTTCGGCGGCCTGTTCGGGTTTCGTCTACGGTCTCACGATAGCGCGGGCTTTCATCGAGAGCGGGATCTATAAAAAGATCCTCTTGCTCGGGGCGGAAAAACTGACCGCTTTCATCGATTGGAAGGACCGCGGCTCATGCGTGCTGTTCGGCGATGGGGCTGGGGCGGCTGTGATCGGGCCTTGTGACAATGACCAGCATGAGGTTTTATCGACCTTTTTATCGGCCAATGGCGAGGACGCGGACCTTTTGAAGATACCGGGCGGGGGATGCCGATACCCCTCCTCCTTGAAATCGATCGAGGAAGGGCTTCACTACCTGAAAATGCAGGGGAAAGAGATATTCAAGATAGCGGTCAAGGTCATGAGCGAAGCGGTGGTCGAGTCGGTCCAAAAGGCCGGCATCCGGCTGGATCAAGTGTCCCTGATCATCCCCCATCAGGCCAATCTTAGGATCATCCAGGCCATCGGCGAGAGGATGGGGCTGCCGGCGGAGAAATTCTTCGTGAACATCGATAAGGTCGGGAACACCTCGGCCGCCTCGGTCATCATCGCTTTCGACCACGCGGTCAAGCAGGGCCGGGTCAAAAAAGGGGACTATGTGGTCTTGGTGGCTTTTGGGGCCGGAACCACGCTGGCCGCCTCGGTGGTGAAATGGTAATGGGCACCCGAACCGCGCTGGTATTTTCAGGTCAAGGATCCCAAGCTGTCGGGATGGGAAAGGACCTTTTTGAGACTTCCCCTGAATGCCGTTCTTTGTTCGAGAAAGCCGATGCCTTGCTTGGCTTTTCCTTGTCGAAGATCTGTTTTGAAGGGCCGGAAGAGGAACTGAAAAAAACTCCCAACACCCAACCGGCGCTTTTGGTGGTGTCCATGGCCGCTTTGACTTTGCTGAAGAAGGATGGCCAAGCCATCGACGCGGTGGCGGGTCATAGCTTGGGGGCCTATAGCGCCCTGGTCGCGGCGGGAGTCCTTTCGTTCGAGGATGGGGTCCGATTGGTAAGACGCCGGGGTGAACTGATGGAAGAGGCGGGACGGAATAAAGGGACCATGGCGGTCATATTGAATCTGGAAGAATCGAAAGTGGACCAAGCCTGCAAGGAATCGGCCCATTTGGGTGTGGTCGAACCGGCGAACGTCAATTGTCCCGGCCAGATCGTTATCTCGGGGGAAAGAAACGCAGTCCTGGCCGCCTGTGAAAAGGCCAAGGCTTTGGGAGCGAAAAGGGCCATGGAACTGCCGGTCAGTGGTCCCTTCCATTGTTCCTTGATGGGCCAAGCCGCCGAAACCTTCAAAAAGACGATCGATACTTACGAATTCCATAAGCCGTTGATCACCTATTATTCCGATATCGATGGGGTCCCAATGGACGATCCCGAAAGCATAAAGGACAGTCTGGTCCGGCAATTGGTATCACCGGTCCAGTGGATCAAGGTGATCGATCGGTTGGCCCAGGATGGGATCGGTAAATTCATCGAGGTGGGCGCTGGGAAGGTATTGTCCGGTTTGATCCGGAAAATCAAGGCGGATATCCCCGTTCTTAACGCTGGGGATATGGCGTCAATCACGGCATTAAAGGGGGGCTCATGAGCCTGAACGGAAAAGTCGCGGTCATTACGGGTGGAGGCAGAGGGATCGGAAAGGCCATCGCCATGGAGTTGGCGAAAAACGGCGCTTCCATAGCCATCGGCGGCATTGAAAGCACCCTCCAGGAAACGGTCAATGAGATCGAGAAGCTCGGCGTGAAAAGCATGGCCGTCAGCATGAACGTCACGAAGGCCGAAGAGGTGGATCAATTCGCCGATAAAGTCATGGAAGCTTTCGGAAAGATCGACATCGTGGTGAACAACGCTGGTATCACCAAGGACAATCTTCTGATCAGGATGAGCGACCAGGAGTGGGATGATGTCATCGCGGTCAATTTGAAGGGTACATTCTTGATGACAAGGGCATTCGTAAGGCCGATGATGAAAGCCCGCCAGGGAACGATCATCAACATCGCCTCGATCATCGGGGTGCGCGGCAACGCGGGCCAGGCGAACTACGCCGCCAGCAAGGCTGGGATCATTGGGTTGACCAAGACGACGGCCCGTGAGTTCGCTGGCCGGAATATCACCTGCAACGCGATCGCGCCCGGTTTCATTCAAACGGACATGACAAAAGTCCTTCCTGAAAAGGTTAAAGAAGAGATGATGAAAGCTATCCCGCTTGGGTATTTGGGTGAAACGAGTGATATCGCTCAAACGGCTTTGTTTTTGGCTTCCGAATCGGCGCGTTATATAACCGGACAAGTTATTTGCGTTGATGGAGGAATGGTGATATAAGAAATTGCTTTTAGGAAGGGCTGTTGAGGGTGTGGCTTTTATAGCAGGTCCAATTTAACGGAGGTGAAGCAAAATGGCTATTGAAGACAAGGTGAAAGAAATTATCGTTGATCAGCTGGGAGTCGAGGCGGAGCAAGTGAAGCCGGAAGCATCGTTCATCGATGATCTGGGCGCGGATTCTTTGGATACGGTGGAATTGGTCATGGCTTTCGAGGAAGAGTTCGACCTGGAGATCCCGGACGAGGACGCTGAGAAGATCAAGACCGTCGGGAACGCCATCGATTACATCAAGTCCAAGGCTTCGGAATAAGGTTTCCTCAGTAAATGATCTCGGGAGGTTGAATTGAAACGCGTCGTTGTCACTGGATTGGGGGCGATTACCCCCGTCGGAAATAATCCATCCGAATTCTTTAAGAACATCTGCGATGGGGTCAGCGGTATTGGGAAAGTCACCCATTTCGATCCCTCGCGGGTTCCTTGCCAGATCGGCGGGGAGGTCAAGGATTTTGACCCCGTTAAATTCGGCATTGAAAAAAAAGACATCAAAAAAATGGATTATTTCGTTCAATACGCCGTGGCGGCCAGCCTGCAAGCGGCCGCTGACGCCCAACTGGATATGTCCCGCGAGGACAAGACCCGGGTGGGAGTATTGATCGGGTCGGGTATCGGCGGATTGCCGGTATTGGTCGAACAACACGCGCGATTATTGGAAAAGGGCCCGGATCGGGTTTCCCCTTTCCTGATCCCGATGATGATCGTGAACATGGCTTCTGGGATGACGTCGATCTATTTGAAGGCCCAGGGGCCCAATACGGCCACTGTTTCAGCCTGCGCTTCCGGAGCCCATGGTATTGGCGAAGCGGCCCGTTGGATCCAAAAAGGCGAGGCGGATGTGGTCGTCGCGGGCGGCACGGAAGGCTGCATCACGGAACTTGGGTACGCTGGTTTTTCCAATATGAACGCCCTCTGTACCGACGGTAACGAGAATCCCACGAAGGCAAGCCGTCCTTTCGATAAGAACCGATCAGGGTTTGTCATGGGAGAAGGGTCTGGAATGGTCGTGTTGGAATCCCTGGAACACGCTCAGGCGAGAGGGGCGAGAATCTACGCCGAGTTCGCCGGATATGGGATGACTTCCGACGCTTATCATATGACCACCCCTGCCGAGAATGGGGAAGGAGCCGCTAGGTCCATGGCGTTGGCTTTGAAGGACGCCAAGATCAAGCCGGAAGATGTGGGTTATATCAACGCCCATGGGACCTCGACCCAATACAACGATAAGTTCGAGACCATGGCCATCAAGACGGTTTTTCAGGAGCAAGCTAAAAAAGTCGCCATTTCCTCGACAAAGTCCACAACCGGACACCTTTTAGGGGCGGCCGGAGGCATTGAATTCATCGCTTGCGTCCTGGCCATCAAAGACGGGGTTTTGCCGCCGACCATCAATCAGGAAACACCTGATCCGGATTGTGACTTGGATTACATCCCCAACACGAAACGGGTCAAACCGGTGGATATTTGCTTATCCAATTCCTTGGGGTTTGGCGGTCATAATGTCTCTCTCATTGTTAAAAAATTTAATCCCTAAAAATAAAAAGACAACATCCGCCATCGATGGCATTGCCTTGGATAAAACTCGCCTCGCTCAATTGAAAAAATTGGCGAAACAACTCGGCGTGTCCATGGGCGACGGAAAACTGTTGAACGAGGCTTTGACCCACAAATCCTACACCTATGAACGCAAAATGAATCCCCAGATGAACAACGAGAAATTGGAGTTTTTGGGCGATTCCGTCCTGGGACTCGTCATCAGCCAGCATGTTTTCGAGACTTATCCCGAGGTGACCGAAGGAGGGCTCTCCAAGGTCAAGAGCGTGGTCGTCAGCGCCCAGATCTTGAGCGAAAAAGCCAAGAAGCTTGATCTGGGGGATTATCTGCTCCTGGGTAAAGGCGAGGAAAAGTCCGGCGGTAAGAATCGTCCCGCCCTGTTAGCGGATTCTCTCGAGGCGGTCATTGGGGCCATTTATTTAACGGGCGGTCTGAAATCGGCCCGGAAACTGGTCCTGGGGCTTTTGATCGAAGATGTGGATAATGTTTTCTCCGGCCGGATGGAAAAAGACCATAAAACCATGCTCCAGGAACATTTTCAAAAGACCCAAAAGGTGGCTCCCCGGTATGAAGTGATCAAGGAATGGGGGCCGGATCACAACAGGAATTTCGAAGCCGCTTGTGTGGTCAACGGAAAAACGATCGGGACCGGCGTGGGGAAAAGCAAAAAAGAAGCGGAACAGTTAGCGGCCCAAGAAGCGATCCGGAAACATAAAATCCTATCCACCACCCCCAGCGATCATAAAATCTGAATTTGGAGAAGATATGTCGAAAAATTTCGGGATGACCATCTTGATGATCATTTTGGGCGGGATATTAGGGGGATACGTCGGGGAACTGCTAGCCATCCTGATACCGGCTGGTTTTTTCCATGATATTTTCATCAAGGGATTTTCCCTTGGCTTCAATGACCCGTTGGTCATCAATTTACGGATCATTGTTTTGACCTTTGGGATAAAAATATTCGTCAATTTATGCGGGCTCGTTGGGATGATCGCGGGTTTGATCTATTCAAAGTGATGCGCTCTCCAAAGCATGAAAAGATCCTTTTAGCGTCCACCTCCCCTCGCCGAAAAAAGATCCTCGGTTTTTGTAATATTCCATTCAAAGTAATACCGCCTCGAGGGGTCGAGGAAAAGCAAAGATCCGGGGAAGATCCGGCTCAACTTTCTATGCGTTTGGCCTTAGAAAAGGCGATCAGTGTATCCAGGCAACACCCTGATCAGCTTGTGATCGGCGCTGACACAATCGTTGTTTTTGAGGATGAAGTGTTCGGTAAACCGGTAAATCCCATGGTGGCAAAGAAAATGCTGCTGAATTTATCCGGTAGATCCCATCAAGTCATGACTGGCATCGCGTTGGTACAAAAAGGCGGGAAATTAAAAAGGATGCATGTCGAGATATCTAAAGTTACTTTCAAAAAAATCTCCGTTCAGCTAATCGAGGCATATTTAAAGACGAAGGAACCTTATGATAAAGCTGGAGGATATGACATCCAGGGAACGGCCGGAAAGTGGATCAAGCGAATTCAAGGGGATTATCTCAATATCGTTGGATTGCCGATCAATTGGTTATTTCAACAGATCAATTAAGTTTTATTTTCAACCATTCTGATAGATCTTGACGTCCAGTTTCTTTCGTTCAGAATCGAGGAAATTCTTGATCCAGTATGATTGTTGATTGGGCAACATTTTCTCGACGATTTGTTCCTGGGCATCGGTCGATTTTGAATTCAGATTGGATTCTTTCGAGTCGATGATCTGGAAGAAGTATTCATTGGCTCCAATGGATAAAGGCCCCTGCCAATCCCTGACATACAAGCCTGCGATCTTATCAGCCGCGTCTTTGGAATCCTTTATATTCGGTATTCCCTTTGAACGGTTGAACCAAGGAGTGGTTTGGGTCGGCAGACCAAGTTGACTGGCGATCTTTGTAAGATCCCCTTTGTCCTCTAGTTTCAAGGATATTTGCTGGGATAGCTCGACGATCTTTTCTACGGCTTTTTCCTTTTTGTACTGCACGAGGACTTTAGAACGGACCTCGGAAAATTTACTTTTGTATGGTTTTTCATAGTCTTCCAATTGAGCGATGTGATATCCGAACTGGGTTTTAAAGGGTTTTGATATTTCGCCTTTCTTCAAATTGAAAACATTATCCTCGAATTCTTTTACGGTTATGCCGCGGGTGATCCATCCGAGTTCACCACCGCTTTTATTTGATCCGGTATCCTGTGAAAATTTCTTGGCAAGATCGCTGAATTGGGCTTTACCCGAGAGAATTTGATCCCGATAGTCTGATAATGTCTTTTTCGCTTTTTCCTGATCGGTGATGTTCTCGCTCCCCGAAAGTCCCAGCAAGATATGACGTACCTTGGCCCGCTCTTGATGGTCGTATTTATCCTGGTTGGTTTCATAGTAACTTCTCAATTCTTCCTCGGTGGGTTTGTTTTGTTGCTCGTATTTCTCGGGATTCATGACAACGAACACGGCTTTTAAATCCCTGCTGAGGAGGTTCTTGTAATTATCGACATCTTGCTTGGTGAAGAGAATACCGTCGTTCAGAACGGAATGGATCTTTTGTTGGAGGATCTGGTTCCTTTCGGAAGCCTCAAATTCCTCGGGGGTGAGCTGGTTGGATTGTAAAACCTGGTAGTAACGGTTTTTATCGAATTTCCCGTTCTCATCCAAAAAATAGTTTTGACGTTGGATGGATGCGGCGATTTCTTCGAGGGATACGGTTATTCCTAATTTGGCGGCGGTTTTTTCCAAGATCACGTTGTCGATCAAGCGATTTAACACCTGCTTTTTAAGGTTCGCGATCTCTTCCTGGGTGGGTTCGGTTGTTTTGGAACCATACAAACGATCGGATGCTGGTTGGTAGACCTTGCTGAAATCCGAATAGGTTATTTTCTCATCCCCGACAGTGGCGACCAAATTCCTTGTATCCTCTTTGATCAGCCAACGACCGCCCGCGAGGAATAAAAAGCCGATCACAAAAGCAGCGATTAGGATCCAAAGGATGAATTGCATCGTCTTTTTATCCCTAAGGGTGCTCATCATGTCGGCGTCCTCCAAAATTTATTAAGCTTGAAAAGCTTCGTTCAAAACTTGCGCATTATAGCAAGATATTCTTGGATAACAACGTTGTGTGTTTTTAATAAATTTGGTCATCGTAATGACAGTTAAATCAGGATTGGATTCTAAAATCGAAGAAATTAATAACTGTCAAGGCGTTAGAGACTTTGATTGCGTTGACAGTTCATCGGTTTATCGTGATATAATCACTAAAACCTTTACCCTAAAAGGCTCCATGCGCAGAATTATTTCCTCACTTTATCCCCTAATTTTTTTCATTGTTTTCTCGATTATTTTATTCCCGGGAAAATGTTTTTCTGACAGCGTCAGTACAACGAGCGCCCAGTTTTTGGAAATACCCGCTGGGGTCCGTGGGGCTGGGATGGGAGACACCTTCTCGGCGATTGCGGATGATATCAGTACGACTTATTGGAATACGGCGGGTTTGGCGCAACTGGAAAGTTTTGAGGTGAATTTACTTCACGTTTCTTATTTCGAGAGCACCAATTACGAGTTCGCGGGAATCGCGATCCCCATCAAACCGGGAAGCACTCTTGGGTTGACTTCTTCTTTTGATTTTATCCCTTCTTTCAATTCAACCAACAATCCATCCGCTACTCCTGGAAGCGCCAATGATTTGGCCATCGAATTGGGCTTTGGACAGACCTTTGGGGATAATTTCGCCTTAGGGATCGGTGGTAAATATATTTCCTCCAACTTGGTGAGCTATTCCGCGACCGGGGAGGCTGTTGACGCTGGTTTATTGCTTTATACCGCGAGAAAAGATCTGACCTTTGGTTTGTCCGTGCAAAATGTCGGGCAAGTTTCCAGTTTTTCGCAATACTCGACACAAGAAAAACTTCCATTAGTTTATCGGGCCGGTTTGGCCTATCGCTTCCAACCGCGTAAATCGACTAATTTTGTTTTAGGTATTGATATTGAAAAACCCATCGATAGCGATCCGGTGGTCCACACAGGTGGGGAATTATGGTTAGGTAGCAAGAATCTATCGGTCGCGATACGTGGAGGTTATAGTTTCAATTCATTAAATCAGGATTTGGGAGGTATCACTGGCGCGTCTCTTGGGGCGGGGCTAAAAGTAAACCCTTTTGAATTCGATTATGCGTATGTCCCGTTCGGCGCTCTGGGGGACACCCAGCGTTTTTCACTGACCTATCGTTTTGGAAATGAACTTCCTGAACCCGTTGAGGAAAAAAAATCCGTATCCGTTCAGATCCAACCACAGATCGAGGATATCAAGACCGGTTCATTGAAACAGGCGACATTCGACATCAAACCGATGGCCAGGACCGATATCAAGAACTGGACCCTTGAGATCACGGATCCCAAAGGAAATATCATCCGGTCCTATACCGGAAAGGGCGTTCCTCCCAAACAGATCGCGTGGGATGGCAAGGATACGAATGGGAATATCGTGACTGGCGGTATTTTCGCCAATTATAATTTCCGCACAGTCGATGTTAAGGGCCAACAGGTAGTGGCTACTGAGCCGATTTTCAAGGTCGGCCAAGTTTCTGGCCGTGAGAACCCTGTCATGGCTTCCGCGGCCGCGGAAACCGGAGCCGCAATGGTCGAACTTCAGGAAAATTCCGTACCGACTTTGTCTCCTTCCACTCAACCATTAGGTTTATCAGGTGTCATCAAGGTACCGAGTGTTTCATTCAACGATAGAAGCTCGAAATTGGGCAATAACTTTTTCACCTATCTGGATCAAGTTGCAAAGATGATCCGTAAATATCCCAATGCTCGTGTTTACATTGAGGGCCACTCTTATGATGAGGGATCGGAGGAAGAGAATCTCCAAATTTCCCAGAATCGGGCCGATTCGGTCCTGCGTTATTTGATAGAAAAAGGCAAAGTTTCACCGGAAAACATTTACGCGCGTGGCCATGGTGATTCAGCTCCTCTTGACACTTCGGACACTGAAGTCGCTCATTTCAGGAACCGTAGGGTTGATATCGTCATTTTGACAAAATAATCCCAAGGAAAGGCTTTAAAAGTGCCCATGGTAACTAAATTGAAAACATTTTTATTTTTTGTATGTTGTTTGAATTTAATCGGTTGCGGGTATTTTACCGACTCTTTTGAAAAAGCCGCTCAGCTGGACAAAAGTGGACAAAGTTTGGTGGCGATCCAAGCTTACCAAAAATATCTTAAGAGCCACCCTACTTCACAGTTAACCGCTTATATTAATTATCGGATCGCGAAAAACTATGAAACACTTTCCGATTATGATTCCGCCCTAAATGTTTATTCGAAAATTTGCGCTGATTATCCACGGACAGACGAAGAGCTTCGTTCTTTATTGGCCATGGCATCCTTATATCGTGATAAGTTGAAAAATAATTCCAAAGCAGCGGAATACGAGCAGAGGTCTTTTTCCCGTTACCTGGATAACGTTGAAATCCGGGACGCGGTTCAATACTTGATCGATGGCCAATATTCTTCGGCAACAGCCCTTTACACTCAAAAGAATTTTAAGGGCGCGGCAGATTTTGCGGAGGGTATCTTCCAAGCATATCCCACCATTTTCATCGCGCCTGAGAGAAGAGAGAAAATCACATCCTTCATCGAGCGGGCCAGAAGGGCGGATAATATTTCGAAAGATGATTCGGACCTGATTGTTTTAAAATCTGAAGGACCATTCAATAGAAGTTATGAAAACGACTTTGAAGCAGACACCCAGAATGATGAAAAAGGATATCCTTCCCCGGATGGGAATTTCTTGGTCAGCCGTCGGAAAGCAGGCAATGGGACTTATTATCTTTATGTGGCCAAGATTCCCCAAAAGACCGATGAAGTTAAATTTAAGTTGATCGACCAAACCTTTGGCGCCAATCTTCCTTCTTGGTCGCCGGATAGTAAAAACCTTGTTTATGTACGAACGGTTAGGGGTTTGAGAAAATTGGAAAAAACAAACATATCAAATATCAACCAACCTTCCACTCAGACTCTTTTTTTCACAAAAAGTGATTCGTTGGGAACGAAACCGGTCTATCACCCAACGGGGAATAAAATCGCTTTTGTATATTCCGGACATGTTTGGTTGATCAATTCAAATGGAACGAATAAATCATTATTGAAAACGACGCAAAAACTTAACTATACTGCGCTTCTTGAATGGTCAATAGACGGGACAATGATCCGATGCCGACAAGAATCCAATGACCAGAAAATCGATGATTTGTTATTGCTGGATGTTATTCCGAGCGGACTTTAACTTTTAAGAGGGAACGCATGAAAAGATTACCGGGTGTATTAATAGTATTCGTACTTTTTTCCCTTTCTTTTTCCAATCTTTTAAAAGCAGATCAAGGCGACGCCGCTATTCAGCCTTTGTTACAGGCGATCCAGGCCAATCCGAATGACGCAACTGCGCATTTCAATCTGGGAGTGGCATATTTCAATTCATCCAAATATGAACTGGCGTCCGCTGAATTCCAAAAATGTCTTCAGATCAATTCGAATGATAAACAAGCCCGGGAATTATACGAAAGCAGTCAAGGTATATCCGCTTACTATCAAAAAAATTATTCCGTCGCGGTAAACCATTTAAAAGAAACATTGAAATTGAACCCTAAAAACCCAAATGCGAACCTTTTGTTGGGTGATTCTTATGTAAAATTAAATCAATATGAAAACGCGGAAAAGGCCTTGAAAGATTATGAATTAACATTTCCAGATGATACTAAAGTGAAAATGAACGTGAACCAAGATCTATCAAAGATCTATATGGACCAAAAGGATTACAAAAACGCTGTTTTGTCCTTGAAACAGGTCGTCATGGTCGATCCACATAATTTCGATGGTTATCAAAATTTGGGAGTGGCTCATTTCCAACTAAAAGAATATTCGGAAGCCGCTGTGGCTTGGGAAAGAGCATTGGCATTACAAAAAGACGCACAAACCTTCAAGTTTTTAGGGTTTTCTTATTACAACCTTGGTGATTTTCCGAAGGCGATCAGCAATTATCAACAATCCATCAAAATGAACCCTAATGATTCTGAAACCTATTACAACCTTGCGGTCGCCTATAACGATAATAGCCTTTACGATGAGGCGGCGGATGCGTTCGATCAAGCCTTTAGGATCGATCCAAAAGATTCAAACGCAGCGGTTGGTAAAGCTCAAGCCATTGATAGGGCGATCGATACCCACATGGAAAAAGCCAACGGGTTCTTGCTGAATAACCAATATAGTGACGCCATTTCGGAATGGCAAAAGGTCCTTAAATATCAGCCGGACAATAAACAGGCTCAGGATTTCATCACAGACGCTCATACTAAATTAAGCGTTGAGGTTGACCGTCATTATACAAGCGGGATGAATTATTACAAAAAGGGGAAAGCTTTACAGGCTTTATCTGAATGGAACATGGCGTTGGAGATGGATCCCACCAATAGTCAAGTACAAGAGGCGATCAATAAAACCAAAGTTAATATTAAAGATAAGATCAAGGCTTTGGTTGAAGAAGGGGACGAGCTTTATCAAGAAAAAGATTATGCGGGTGCGTCACAAAAATATATTCTCGCGAGCAATATTAGCCCGAACAATGCAGGCGTTAAATCACGGCTGAAAAAATTGAAAACCCAACAGGGAACCGAATTTGAGAAATATTATTCACTGGGACAAAAAGGACTAAAAAGCGGGGATTTGAAAAATGCCCTTAAATCGTTGGAGACGGCTTCTCGAATCGATCCTAATAATCCAAAGATCAAAGAAGCTCTGTTCTTCGCGAAAAAAGAAATAAGAAACAAGGTGGATTCCTTACTCGAGGAAGGCGCGTCTCTTCTAGATAACGGAAGTAAAAGTCAGGCACAATCGAAATTCCAAGACGTCCTGAATTTGGATCCGAACAACGATAAAGCCAACGATTATTTCAAGAAACTCACGGGTCAACAATCCCAAGAGAAAGTAGATGCGGAGAAAGTGAAGGCTCTTTACTATGATGGGATAAATCTTTATATTAACGGCAAGATCAATGAAGCCATTAAAAAGTGGCAAGAATGTTTACAACAGGATCCCGGGAATATTAACGCGCAAAAGAACATTGAAAAGGCGAGGGCAAAACTTAATTCAATCGCGAGATTGAATTCTTGATTGTTTCTCTTTTCTAGCAGCTTTCCATTTCAAAAAGGCGGGCGTAATTCAGTGGTAGAATGCCAGCTTCCCAAGCTGGACGTCGTGGGTTCGAGTCCCATCGCCCGCTCCATTTCTTTTTATAAAAACACGATCAAAACTTACGTTCTAAACGAGAGAATGGCATGAAATTCCTAGCCGGGATGTTCGTGTTATTTACGTATTTTTTGAGTTGGAATATCGGTTACGGACAAAACGAGATCGATACCTTCCAACCTTTTCATCAAGGTATGCCTTTGCTACTTCCCGGTTCTTCTACCTACTTAAGTGATATCCCGCATGATGTTAATTGGCTAGATGATCATGAGAAATATCGTTCGTTATTGGGAACTCTACTAAATTATTCAGATTGGAGTTACGGAACTAATAAAAACACGCAAAAACCAGCTCCCGGCCTCTTGTTCGAGGAAATACCTTATCCTTTAAAATCAAATAGTATTTTTGGGTGGTTCCCCATGCTTAGTAATTCTGAATGGATGGATATGCCCGCGATGGCGTGGTGGGGAAGGGGGTTTTCAACGGGGGGAGTTCAAATCCTGGATGGAAAAGATGATAAATCCATTAGCGGTTGGTTAGGAAATAATGGCAATGTGGGGGGGGCGGTAAATTTTAGTAACGCAACATTTTCACTATCAGGAACTTATCAGCACTGCATAAACTTGAATGAAATTAACGAGGACATGGCTGGTGTGGCAAAAGTGAAATGGCTAGAGACAGATTCACAACAGCTTTTGGGTGCCTTTCTAGGTTCTGTTGATTCAGTAAATAATTATTGGTGTGTCGCAAAATTGAATTGGAGCTTGAATACCGGTGATTTTCAAACATTAAAAATTATCCCCTACTACCAATCGGCTGCAGATATAGAATCCAACGCGCAAGTGCTGGGCGGCATTGTGAATTATGACATCAACCTCGCCGGTTTGATCGATTCGCAGTTTGGAATCGGAGAAAACCGGACGTTAAAAATAAGCAATGGTATTACTGACAATACTAATAACGGCTATTTACAAAATACAGAAATAATTGACGCACTTGGCATGCTGAATATCGATTTGGCCTTTCGTTTGGACTTTTCCAGCGAAATTCCGACGGATTTCAGCACCATAGTTGGGATCAAAAAAACCATTAATAATTTAGATTTGATCGGTGGGTATTATAAATCAGTATCGGGATATAATTTTAGTGATATTCAAACTGTGGAACTCGGATTTAATATACACGACTTAGAAACGTGGAGTTCTTCATTGAAATATTTGCATAGAGATACAGATTTAGGGACTTTTGATGGTGGCCTTTTCCAACTAGTGTTTAATACTTCAATACCAAAAGAATTATTGATCAAATCCTTCGAGCTTAACGTAAAACAAGTTGATTTAAAAAATAGCCAAGAATTGTGGACATTTGATACGAGTTTTGAAGTCGCGGTTCGAATAATCAAAGAAATGGAACTCTGGTTTAAATACCGAAATATTGATATATCAAGACAAGATTTTTATGGGGAATCAGGGTTAGAATATGAGATTGGAAAAACAATTTCTTTGTTTGTTTTTCAATCTGATCTGGGTTTTCAATCCTTAATGTCGAGAGATTGGGATCAAACTACCGGAATGCATTGGTGTGTTGGGTTCAGTATGAAATATTAATTGAGCCGAGGTCATTCTAGGTTTGGAGCGAACGGGAAAATGATAAAGAAAATAACCTTTCATTTCCTTTTGTTTTATCTATTTCTTCTTCAATCCTGCTGGTCCTCCGATCCAGGTGCAAGTGGTTCTGACATATTAAAATCCCCGATCGGTGTTCGACCTGCCGCGCTTGGCGGTTCCTATGCCGCATTCGGCGACGATGTTTATGTTATTGGCTACAACCCCGCGGGATTAGCTCGTGTTTCAAAATATAGTCTGGGCCTTGATCACATAGAAGGCTATGCGGGGATAGAAACGGAATCCTTGAGTGTTGCTATTCCCACACAAAGTTACGGGAATATTGGCGGCCAAATCATTTATCGACATATGCCCTTGATCCAAAATACTTTGGCTACAGATCCCGCGGTTTCAGCATATGATATTGTTGTAACTGTTGCGGACGCCCAGCAGTTTGGAGTGATAGCGATCGGCGGAGCGGTTAAAACTGTTTTTTCAAATTTGGGTGAAAAACAAGCGCTTTCGGAAGCGCTTGATCTGGGTTTCAAGATTCAATTTTTAGATACTGATTTCGCCGCGGTAATCCAAAATGTCGGCCCGGCGGTTCAATATCCTAATTCTCCGGCGCAAGATCCATTACCATTAACCTTTAGGTTGGGAATATCGCGACCGCTGATAGTTTCACCGTCTTCTACACTTTTGGCAAGTGTGGAGGGTATGAACGTACTTGATGATGGGAACGAAGCCTCGTTTGGTTTGGAATATTGGCACAGGAGTATATTGGCGCTTAGAGTTGGATACCATTTAACAGAACAAGGGAATCTAAACGGTGGATTTTCCGCTGGGGCTGGTTTGCGCTACAATTTGGGAAAATTAGAGTATGAAATTGGGTTCGCATGGCGGCCTTCGCAAATAAGTCAGACTTTCGTGACGGATTCATACATTTTCGGCTTATTATTTTGGTATTGATGTTGGCAAATAGAACAGTAAAGCTTGACAAGCCCTAGGCCCCTGAATAAACTCTTTATTCTTTGTTGCCCGGGTTAAGGGCTGCGCATTCTCGAGGAGGGGTTCATGTACGCCGTTATCATTGCGGGTGGTAAACAATACCGTGTTTCTGAAGGTGATGTTATTAAGGTTGATCGATTAAAAGGGAACCCGGGTGATCCCATTGAATTTGAAAAGATCCTATTGCTGGAAAACAACGGCCAATTAAGCACTAAAAAAAGTGAAATTAAGGGCATGAAAGTAACCGGAAAGATTTTGTCAAATAGTCAGGGAAAAAAAATAAGGGTGTTTCGATATCGTCGGCGAAAGAACACCATGAAAACAAAAGGTTCGCGACCCAAATTCACATCGGTCTCGATCGAAAAAATCACCAAAGCTTAATTCAGGAGGCGAAAGATGGGTCAGCATAAAGCGGGCGGTTCAACTCGTAATGGTCGGGATAGTAATAGTCAACGCCTCGGAATTAAAGCTTTTGGTGGCAACTTTGTGACGGCTGGAAGTATTATTGTCCGCCAACGGGGCAGACGTTATAAACCCGGAAAGAATGTCGGGCTTGGGAAAGATGACACACTTTTTGCCAAGGTTTCCGGCTTAGTTACATTCCGCGAATTCAAACATGGGTTGAAGTCAATCAGCATTGAACAACCTCAAAATTAACATTAAATCAATAAAAGTCAAAAAAACCCCACTATTAAGTGGGGTTTTTTTATTTATGGATAAATTCGAAAACAGGCTTAAATGATCATCGATGAAGTAACGATAACAATTGAAGCTGGTGATGGTGGGAACGGTTGTTTAAGTTTTCGCCGTGAAAAATTCATTCCTCGTGGGGGTCCAGACGGGGGAGATGGTGGAAGAGGAGGGGATATCTATTTAGAGGCGAGGCATGATGTTCGAACCCTTGTTGATTTTATATATCGCCCCCTTTTCCGAGCGCATCACGGTGAACATGGAAAAGGTAAGAACAAACATGGGAAAGATTCAACTCCAATCATAATTCCTGTCCCGGTTGGAACTATGGTTTGGTCGGAAAACAAGGAATTGATCGTTGACATGAATGAAAATGGGATGAAGTTCCTTATCGCTAAAGGAGGTCGAGGAGGTCGAGGGAATTCCTCTTTCACGACTTCAACCAAACAGGCGCCTCGATTAGCTGAAAAAGGAGAACCGGGTGAGAAAAAGGTTTTGCGTTTAGAATTAAAACTCTTAGCCGATGTCGGTATTTTAGGTTTCCCAAACGCGGGTAAATCGACCCTTTTATCAAGGGTTACACATGCTCGGCCGAAAATCGCTGATTATCCTTTTACCACATTAGAGCCTCAATTAGGTGTGGTCCAGTTATCAGGAAATAGAAACTTCATATTAGCTGATGTACCAGGATTGATCGAGGGAGCGAGCCAAGGTAAAGGTCTAGGAATCCGTTTTTTAAGGCACCTTGAACGAACGAAAATGCTTGTCCATTTGGTGGACATCTCTACAGAACCTACCCTTAAGGAAATTGAGGAAAAAATAAAGGTAATTAAAAAGGAACTTTTAACTCACAATTTCCGTTTTGAAAAAATCCCCCAAATATTGGTTTTAACAAAAGTAGACACGATACAAAATCCAGCATTATTGGACCCGCTAGTTAAAAAAATTAAGAAAAAGCATAAGAATGTTTTTTGTATTTCCTCAGTGTCAGGTCAAGGAATAAATGATCTCATGGAGTTTCTTTGGAAGTTTTTGGAAAATTGGTCTGAAGAAATTGTGCCTAAAACGCAAGACAATGAAAATATTTATACCGCTCAGCCCAGGTTTCTAGTCGAAAAAAGGGAAGAGGCGTATTATGTCTTTGGTAAGGAAATAGAAAAGTGGGTTGCGATGACAAATTTTAATAGTCCTGATGCCTTGGAAAGATTCCATAAAATCCTATATCGCATGGGCGTTCTTAAAGAGCTTAAAAAGAAAGGGATAAAAGAAGGAGACCCTGTATTCATGGTTGATGAAGAATTGATCTATCAAACGGATCGTTTAGGAACTCAGAATGAAAAATGAACGAAAAAAATACTTGCCTCAAGTAAAAAGGCTCGTAATAAAGATCGGTAGTAGCTTATTGACGGACGAGAAGAAGAAAAGGATCAATGGGTCCTTTTTGTTGAAACTTGCCATGCAAATCAACCTTCTCAAGAAAAAAAAGATAAGAACCATCATTGTTACGTCAGGGGCAATTGCCGCGGGATTGTACGAATTAAAGCTCACTAAACGACCTAAAGATATACCGATGTTGCAAGCTCTTGCCTCGATCGGACAATGCAATTTAATGCATGCCTATGAAACTACGTTCAAGAAATGTGGGCTTAAAGTTGGGCAAATCCTTTTGACACGCGATGATATTTCCGATCGGAACCGATATATAAATGCCCATAATACGATCCTGAAATTAGTGGAAAATGATATTGTCCCAATAGTCAATGAAAACGACTCTGTGGCTGTGGAAGAAATAAAGTTCGGAGATAATGATACTTTATCGGCTTTGGTGACACATATGACCGAGGCGGATTGTTTGATCATCTTGACGGATACGGATGGTTTTTTCGATGAAGATCCACAAATTAACCCGAATGCTAAATTGCTTTCAGAAGTTACTCAATGGGATGATAATTTTGAGCTGAAAGCGACACAATCCAGATCGCGTGTAGGGACTGGTGGGATGATCACAAAAATACAAGCGGCCAAAAACATGATGCGGTCTGGGATCCCGATGATAATCGCTAATGGGCGTAACGGTGATGTCATAAGAAACATCATGAACAGTAAAACCATCGGCACTTTTTTCAAGCCGTCGGATAAAAAAATGGCAAATCGGAAAAGATGGTTAACGTGGATTGTTAAAACAAAAGGGGAAATACAAATAGACAATGGCGCTTTCAAAGCCATCGTAGAAAAAAAGAAAAGTTTATTGCCTAGCGGTGTTCAAGAGGTATACGGCGTATGGGCATCTGGCAGTGTGATCAGAATAATAGATTCTCAAAAAAGGGAAGTGGCTAAAGGTATTTGTAATTATTCTTCTGATGATTTGAAAAAGATCAAGGGTCTAAAAACTTTAGAAATTGAATCTATTCTTGGCTATAAAAGCGCAGATGAAGTGGTTCATACAGATGACATGGTGCGTACGGCTGAAAAATAAAAGAAAAAAACCGTTATTTAATCTGAGAATGTTCTAATACACTTTTATAATCTGTATAATATCGTTAAAATAGAAACTTGGCAAAATTAAAAAAACCAATAAACATTTGGCTCTGAAAAGCCACAAGGTTAATCAATGCCTAAAAAAAATTACTACGAAATATTTAAACTTTATCCACCAATAGATCTAAACCATTTACAAGATGCTTATAAACAGCTTATTTTTGAAAATCACCCGGATCGTAACCCCTCAAAACAGGAATGGGCAATTGAAAAAACAATGGAAATTGTTGAAGCCTATTCCGTCCTTAGTGATCCAATCAAGCGTGAAATGTACAATTTTCAAGTCAGGAATGATATCAGGCGTGAAATAGGCGAGCTTTATGGGATGAAAAAGGGATTCTTGAAAGTCATGAAATCAAAAGAGGAAATCGACGCAGAGGAATATTTCAATAAGGGAAATAAATATTTCGAAGAAAAGGACGCATGGAATCAAGCTCAGCATGAATGGGTCGCCGCGATAAAAATAATCCCTGGTTTTGTAAATGCCCATTTTAACTTGGGGGTTTTATATGGTTATCAGGGAAATTTTAAAGATGCGGTCGTTTGCTTTGAACGTGCCATCAAGTACAATCCAGAGGATTATGAAGCGAAAAAAGCATTGAGTACGGCAATGGGTTATGTTTATGGAAAAAAAGTTTAAGAACGGATCTTTTTAATGCCGGAAAAATTCTCAAATTTCGCTATTGGGATCGATCTTGGAACTACAAATTCCTGTGTTGCTTATTTAAACGGCGGTGTTCCTCAAGTCATACCAAACACCGATGGCTATCATACAACACCTTCCGTTGTCGCTTTTACTACCCAAAAAAATTGGCTTGTTGGCTTGGATGCAAAACATCAATCGATTACCAATTCAAGAGGAACTGTTTCTTCTATAAAGCGCTTCATTGGAAGGAAAATGGCCGATGAGGATGTGCAAAAGGATAAAACCCTTGTGTCATATCTTTTGGAACCTTCTGAAAATGGTGATATCAGGATACGACTTGATGATCAATTAAAGTCACCAGAAGAGATATCTGCGATCATCCTCCAAAAAATAAAACAAGATGCAGAAAATCGTCTCGGTGAAAAAGTAACGCAAGCGGTTATCACGGTCCCGGCTTATTTCAATGACTCACAACGACAAGCCACTAAAGACGCAGGTAAAATCGCTGGGTTTGAGGTATTGCGAATTATTAATGAACCAACGGCAGCAGCGTTGTCCTATGATTTCGACTCCAAAAAAAATCAAAAAATCGTTGTATATGATCTAGGTGGCGGAACATTCGACGTGACTGTATTGGAGTTACTGAACGGCCTTTATCGAGTTTTATCGACCTGCGGGGATACGCATTTAGGCGGTGATGATTTTGACCAAACTTTGATGCAATGGGTTCTGGAAAAGTTTCTTTCGGAAAAGGGGATCGATTTAAGAGATAATCCTGTTGCATTGCAGCGTTTAAGGGAAGCGTCGGAAGCCGCCAAGTGTGAATTATCTACCGCGACATCAACTGAAATTAATCTGCCATTTGTCGCGAAAAAAAATGATGAAACTTTCAATCTTGTTTACAAAATAACCAGAGCGGAGTTCGAAAGTCTTGTGAATCCGCTTGTCGAAAAAACATTGGACCCCTGTCGAAAAGCTTTAAAGGACGCAAATCTCACCCCGAACGATTTAAGCGAGATTTTATTAGTGGGCGGGATGACCCGGATGCCTCGAGTGCGGGAAATCGTTAAAAAGTTTTTCAATAAAGATCCTAATACCAGGGTTAATCCAGACGAATCGGTGGCTTTAGGAGCCGCTATACAAGCCGGGATCATCAATGGAAATGTTAGAAACGCGTTGTTATTGGATGTTACCCCTCTTTCGCTAGGAGTTGAAACATTAGGGGGATCATTCAGTACGATCATTCCAAGGAATACAACTGTCCCGACCAAGATGAGCAAACTTTATTCAACTGTGAAAGATATGCAGACTTCGGTCAACATTAAGGTTTTGCAAGGCGAGGCAAAAATCGCGAGTAATAATAAAACTTTAGGTTTTTTCTCTTTCCTGGGAATTCCGGCGGCTCCGGCTGGGACCATTCAAATCGAAGTGACGTTTGCTATTGATTCTAATGGGATCGTTAATGTTACCGCTAAAAATGTAGCGACCGGTCAAATGCAACAGATGAAGGTGTCGGCCACCAGTGGTTTGACAAGGGACGAGCTGGAAAAACTGGTTCAAGCGGCAAAAGGTAGGATTATTTCATCGCCCCAGGTGATCGATGAGCCCACAAAAAAAAAGATTCCTGGAACCTCGGTGCCAGAAATTACCGCAAAAACACAAACATTCGCCACGCCAGTCCAGCAATCGAGCGAAAAAACCGAAGGTGATGGGGAGTTTTTAACAGGCGATATGATCAATTCTTTCCTAAAAGATGCGGATGAATAACGAATGAAATCCATCGCTATCTTTGGGGGAACATTCAATCCGATACATTTTGGCCATTTGATTGTCGCTGAAGAAATACGGGCAAAATACAATCTGGATAAAATTATCTTTGTCCCCAATCATTTACCACCCCATAAGGAACCTTCTGATTTGATCGAAGCTAAATTACGTTTGACCATGGTGAACCTTGCCACCGTGAGTAACCCTTGTTTTGAGGTGTCCGATTACGAGATAGAGAAAGGTGGAAAGTCTTTCACGATAGATACGATCAAACATTTTCGCCAAGTATATGGGACTAAGAATAATATTTACTTCATTGTGGGAGCTGATATGTTGTCGGAAATAACTTCTTGGAAGAATGTGGAGGAGTTATTGAAGATATGCAGGTTCATAGCGGTTCCGAGACCTGGTTACGACATAACGAAAATATTCAATCAGAATTATTTGGGCTCAGAGAATTTCGATATCGCGACCGAATTACTTGAAAACGTCTTGATTGAAAACATTGTTACGTCGGATATCAGCTCATCCGGTATTCGTCAAAGAGTGAGAGAGTGGAAAAGCATAAAATACTTCGTCCCGGAACCAGTCGAACAATTTATACATAATCAGCAGTTGTATCTTTAGAGAGGATATGATGGAACTCGTCAATTACATGGAAGAAGCGACCAAAAGATCACTGGATGAACTTTTGGAATGCGCCGAATATGTTGACTACAAGATCACCGAGAAACAGAAATTGGATATCTTGGCCTGCGCGTTGAATCAATTGCCAGCCAGATATTTAGTAAGCGAGAAAGGTTACCTCTACACAAGGGCAGATGAACTAAAACAACAGTTTAAAACGGATATCATCGTAGAATTGACAAAAGCCATACTTAAAGTGAAGGCCAACCCAAGATAGGAAGTGTTTTGGAAAAGAAAACTAATAAATTATTAAAAACGATTTTGAATACCTTGAAAGATAAACAGGGAATCGATATCTCGATATTGAAAATGAATTTGGTTGTGTCCTATACCGATTATTTAGTCATTTGTAACGGATCCTCCAATACCCATGTTAATGCCTTGGTGGAATCCATAAAAGACGCGTTGGCATTGAAAAAAGAGATCGTTTATCAGAACCGATCCCTGGATAAGGGTTGGATCGTTCTGGATTTCGTGGATGTGGTTGTCCATATATTCCTGGATGAGACAAGAAAGTTTTATGACCTTGAGGGTCTTTGGTCGGACGCTCAAAAGGTTCAATTTTCAGATGTTTAGAAAACCCCGCCTTTAGGATTTCCCCCTTTTTACAGTCTAAAAACATCGATTTTGTTGGTAATTTGTAAGGGAAATATTATTGGGTAACCTTTACTCAATTTAAATAAAAGCGATATAATTTCTCCAAGTTAACCGGTTAACGGCTATGTTTTATCGCTCAAATAGGGGAGTTTTTGTTTGCATTTGATCTATAGGACAATTTATTGCTATCCAAACATTCCAAAAAATTTCTCAATGATTTGGGGCATAATTACTTGTGCCTTTTTACCTATGCTTTTCCAATGGATTATTAATGTATTCCGTAAAACTAACCGCAGAAATACCTCAAAGGTTTTGCCCGAATCCTTTTGTTTTTCTCCAACAGGTCACCCGGTGACTAAGGGCTTGTTTCCAGTTATTTTTAAAGAGAAGACCCTCGAAACTATTCAGTATTATATTTCTCGCAAAAAATTAATGGCAAGAAACACTAAACTTATTTTTTTGGTGGCGGTTTTTTTATGTTTGGGTTTGGGGCGAGCCATATCCCAAACCTGCCCCAATTGGGTTGTGGTTGGTGACGCAACGTTAGGAAGTGGAACGACCGTTAATCTGACGCAGAACGCAGGCGGTAAAAGCGGAGCTTGCTGGAATTCCACACCGATAGACCTAACCCAAAGTTTTTCCTTAAGTTTCGATGAATATTTTGGAGCTGCCGCAGGCGCTGACGGGGTCGCTTTTGTGCTCCAAAACGATCCGCGAACTACCTCAGCCATAAGTGGAAATGGTACGCCCTGCGGCGCCTGTTTAGGTTATTCAGGGATCAATCCCATCACGCCCTCAATTGCTTTCGCGGTGAATACCTACGCTGGCCCTTATGGAGATGGGGTTTTAGAACCTGAAGAAAATGGCATAGCAACACCGAATACATGTGGTGCTGTGGGTTTACCGGGGAACTCCTGTCCATATACCTTTACATCGCCTATTCTAAACTCAGCCGCTCATGCTGTAACAATCACCTGGGATCCGGTTGGGGAAGTTCTGACCTATATCATTGTTGATTCGCTCGGGGCAGCGCAAACCATGACCTATTACCGCGATCTTATCAACGCGGTGTTTGGTGGACAGAACATGGTTTACTACGGCTTTACCGCCGCGACAGGCGGGGCTTCCAATCTGCAATATATTTCAGGCGGTGGTGTTTGCAATACTCCAACAGCTACCCCGGTTTGTTCATCGCCCATGACCATGGGCACATCCGCTATAGGCGGGACCGCTAGCGGGAACCTTGTCAATGATATCGCCGGGACGAAATTCACCCTTTCTAGCGCCACTACTTTCACCGGAATGGCCCTTTACGTGGACGCTGCTACAGCGGCCACTGGGATCGTTGGTATCTATGCGGACAATAATGGGGTTCCGGGAATTCTGATCGCACAAAGTACTCAAAACACATTAACTGGGGCGGCATGGAATTATTTCAATCTCCCTACCACCCCCCTTAGCCCAGGAAACTATTGGCTGGCTTTTTATATCTCTGGGACTACGGGCACGGTAGCTGAGACGCCAACGGGAAACACCTCTTCTACAATCGTTCTGACGGGTGGACCCTATGACAGCATGTTGTCGCCTTTTGGGTCTGGAACATCAGGCACAGTGAATTATTCCATATACGCTTATGGATGTCCTGGCGGTCCTTTCCCAACATGGACACCCACTCCGGTCAATAACTGTCAAGCCGCGTTCAGCTCGGCAGCTACTTTTACCGGTACGGCGACAGGGGCGGTATTTCCAATTACGGTTTCAGGGTCGAATACTCTTTTAGTCGTTCAACTTTCCATTCAGGCCAGCGCGGCGGCGGATGCTGGTACCAGTATTACCTGTGGACCGAGCACTATGACACAGGTGCTGCATTATAAAGACGCAACAGCCGGCAGGGGAACCCTTGAGACATGGTACTTGGTTAATCCCCCGGCAGGAACGAATCCCATAACGGTTTACACCAACCTGGCAGCTGGAAAAATATTACATATTGGCGCCACAACTTATACGGGGGTGAATCAAACTACCCCGATAGGGGCCAGTAACACAACGAAAGATAATAACGCTCTAACAACTCAGACGGCGGCATTAACGACAACATCCGCAAATAGCTTGATCGCCTCCATGTGTCTTGCCTATGGAACAGGCACATCCATCACGCCGAGCGCTCCTCAAGTGGAGCGTTGGCTCGAATCGGACAATAGTGAGACGGAGGGAGATGTTTTAACCACGACAACGACAGGGGCTTATACACTTACTTACACATTGGGTACGGCATTCGCGGCTGATATACAAACTGTTGAGATCGAGACCGCGGGGTGCAACACAAGTACACCTACTAAGACCGCCACTGCGACACCCACAAAAACACCTACTCAAACACCTACTTATACACCTACGATAACAGCGACCAAAACTGCCACTAATACAGCCACTAATACAGCCACCATAACACCTACATTTACAACCACATCAACTGCTACAAACACTGGTACGAATACTCCAACCAATTCGGCAACAAAAACTGCGACCAACACCGCTACTGGTACGGCTACAAATACAGCAACTAATACTGCTACGAATACCGCCACCAACACGGCCACGAACACTGCGACGATAACACCTACTTTCACACCGACAAATACTGCAACCAATACCGCAACCAATACAGCTACTAACACGGCGACTAAAACGGCAACCAACACAGCCACTATGACGGCTACGAATACTGCGACGAACACAGCAACCAATACGGCCACGAATACAGCTACTAACACCGCCACAAATACTGCTACCAATACGGCGACTAACACGGCCACAATCACTGCTACGAATACCGCCACCAACACGGCCACGAATACAGTGACTAATACAGCCACAAACACCGCTACTAATACGGCTACGAACACTTCCACTAACACCGCTACTAACACAGCTACTAATACGGCAACCAATACCGCGACGAATACAGCGACTAACACGGCGACCAACACAGCCACGAATACCGCGACTAAAACGGCTACCAATACTGCCACTAACACCGCTACAAACACAGCCACCAACACGACCACGAACACCGCTACTAACACAGCTACTAATACGGCAACCAATACGGCCACTATGACGGCTACAAATACCGCGACTAATACGGCTACAAACACAGCGACCAGCACTGCTACCAACACTGCTACAAACACGGCCACCAAAACCGCGACTAACACTGCAACGAATACAGCCACCAACACAGCCACGAATACCGCCACTAACACCGCAACCAATACAGCGACTAATACGGCTACCAATACGGCCACAAACACAGCTACAAATACTGCGACGAATACCGCCACTAACACCGCAACTAATACCGCCACAAATACTGC
>Ga0326728_10002383_pt1 | contig 62833 bp, 51 predicted proteins | sample MB3enrmetagenome_FD_207602 | JGI IMG/M metagenome (GOLD analysis project Ga0326728, IMG submission 207602) | Lab enriched peat soil microbial communities from McLean, Ithaca, NY, United States - MB31MN | ecosystem: Environmental > Terrestrial > Soil > Wetlands > Peat | place: USA: New York...
TGGGCCACGGGAACGCTCACGTCGCGGAAGCGATCGCCGCCCAGGCGAAGTCGCTCGCCTATGCCGCTCCGAGCTTCGCGACCGAGGCCCGGGCCCGTACGAGCCTCGCCCTCATCGAGGTCCTTCCGAAAGGGCTCGACCGCCTCTTCTTCGGGACGTCGGGGACCGAAGCGAATGAGGCCGCCCTCAAGATCGCACGCGCGGTGACGGGACGCACCAAGATCCTCTCTCGGTACCGTTCGTACCACGGCGCGACGGCGGCCTCGATCTCGGTCACGGGAGAGTTCCGACGGAGGGCCATCGAACGCCTCCAGAAGGTCCCGGGGTCGGTCTTCGCTCCGGACTGCTACTGCTACCGCTGCCCGTTCGGCCTCACCTACCCCGGCTGCAAGCTGGCCTGTGCCGAGTACGTCGACTACCAGCTGACTCACGAGGGGGACGTGGCCGCGATGATCCTCGAGCCCGTGGTGGGGACGAACGGGGTCCTGGTGCCGGTGCCGGAGTACCTTCCCCGCATCCGCGAGATCACGAAGAAGCACGATACCCTCCTGATCGCGGACGAGGTGATGAGCGGCTGGGGTCGGGTGGGCGAGTGGTTCGCCGTCAACCACTGGAACGTCGTTCCCGACATCCTGACGACCGCGAAGGGGATCACGGGAGCCCAGATCCCGCTCGGGCTGACCGCCACGACGGCCGCGGTCCACGACGCGTTCCGCGAGAACTACTTCCCGCACGGGCACACCTACGAGGCGCACCCGCTCACCCTCACCCCGGCCGTGGCGGCGATCGAGGAGTACCGCCGCTTGAACCTCCTCGAGAAGTCCCGGAAGGATGGGGAGTACCTCCTATCCCGCCTCCGCGAGATGAAGGAGCGTCACCCGTCCATCGGGGACGTCCGGGGCATGGGGCTGTTTGCGGCCGTCGAACTCGTGAAGAACCGGGCGACGAAAGAGCCGTTCAACACCCAGGACGACAAGATGGCGGGCCGGCCGCTCCTCATCGAGCAGGTCACGGGCGCGATGATGAAGGAGGGGGTCTTCTGCATAGGGTGGGTCTCTCACCTCGTGATCGCGCCGCCGCTCATCATCACGCGCGAGGAGCTCGACCACGGCCTCTCGGTACTCGACCGCGCCCTCGCGGTCGCGGACGCGAAGGTGACCCCTTCGCCCGCGACCTAGGCTAGCGGGCGCGGGTCGTCAGAACCACCGCGAGGTGACGACCTTCTTCCGTGTGTAGAACTCGATCCCGTCCCGACCGGTCGCGTGGAGGTCGCCGAAGAACGACCCTTTCCACCCCGCGAACGGGAACGGCGCGACCGGAGCCGGTACCCCGATGTTGATCCCCAACATTCCGGCCTCGATCCGGTGCGTAAACTCGCGAGCGGCGCTCCCGCTCTGGGTGAAAATGGAGGAGGCATTGCCGAACCGGGACCGGTTGGCGACCTCGAGACCTTCCGCGAGCGACGTAACGCGGATCACGAGGATGACCGGCCCGAAGATCTCCTCCTGGGCGATTGGCCACTCGGGCTTGACGTGGTCCAAGAGGACGGGCGGGACGAAGAATCCTTTCGAGTTCGCGGGGATGTTGCCGCGAGCCGCCAGCTTCGCGCCCGAGGCTAGGCCGTCCTCGACCCACTTCAGGATCCGGTCCCGGTTCTCCGGGCGGATCACCGGGCCCATCTCGGTCTTGGGGTCGTTCGCCGGGCCCACGACGAGCGTTCGGACACCCTCGGCGAGGGCTTCCACGAGCCGGTCCCCGCCCGGTTCGACCGCTACGACGACCGACCCCGCGAGGCAGCGCTCCCCCGTCATGCCGCAGGCGCTCGAGATGATCGCCGACACCGTGTGCTTGAGCTCGGCGTCCGGCATCACGATCATGAAGTTCTTGGCCCCCGCGAGCGCCTGGACGCGCTTCCCGTGGGCGGATGCGGTCGTGTAGATGTGCTTCGCCGTCGGCGCCGAGCCGACGAACGACACCGCGTCGATGCCCGGGTGGGTCAGGATCGCGTTGACCGCATCGAAGTCGCCATGGACGACGTTGAACACACCGGGCGGGAACCCGGCCTTCTCGAAGAGGGCCGGCAGGAGCGACGGGGAGAGCGGGTCCCGTTCGGACGGCTTCAGGATGAACGAGTTCCCACAGACGATCGCGAACGGGGTCATCCACATCGGGATCATCACCGGGAAGTTGAACGGAGTGATGCCCGCCACGACGCCGACCGGTTGACGGATCAGGGTCGTGTCGACCCCCTTGGCGACGTCCTCCGAGAAGTACCCCTGCATCGTCGTCGGGGCCGAGGCTGCCGTGTCGATCGCCTCGAGGGCGCGGAAGACCGACCCGCGAGACTCCTCGAGCGTCTTCCCCTGCTCCCGGGTGATCGAGCGGGCCAGCTCCTCCGTGTGCTCATCCATGACGTGACGGAAGGCGAGCATCAGGCGGGCCCGGTCGGAGATCGGGACGTCTCGCCACTTGAGGTAAGCCTTGTGCGCGGCTCGGACCGCGAGATCGATGTCCTCGGCGTTCGATCGCGGCACGTGGCCGATGACCGAACCGTCCGATGGGTCGAAGACGTCGAGGCGTCCGGTCGAGCGGGGGCGCACCCAGGCTCCGTCGATGTAGTTCTCTAGGTCGATCAACTCCGGCATGATCTCTGCCCGGTCCGTGCCCAAGGGGGTTTTGACCGTGGCGGGGGGGCCCCCCCCAGACCTCTAACGGTGTTCTTCGACGGAGGCTATTTGTAGCCCCCTCCGACTGCAAACGCCGTCCGGACCCCCTGTGGGATTCCGGCAGGAACTGGTGGGATAGTGGACCCTCGATTCGAGGCCGCCTACGCCGAATATGAGAAGCGGACTCCCACGTCTCGGAAACTGTGGGAGGAGGCACGAAAATGGAGCCCCCTAGGGGTCCATTCGAACTACCGTTTTCTCGACCCCTACCCGTTCTACGTGCGCCGCGCGAAGGGTGTCCATCTCTGGGACGCCGACGGGAATGACTACCTCGACTTCAACATGGGATTCGGCTCGCTCCAGAGCGGACACGCCCACCCGAAGCTGGTCGAGGCGCTGAGCCGCCAGCTCGAGAACGGCAGCATCTACGGCTATGAGTGGGACCGGACCCCGGAGGTCGCCGAACGGGTCTGCCGGCGGTACGGCATGGCCCAGATCCGGTTCAGCACGACCGGCCTCGAGGCCACGCACCATGCGACCCGCTTCGCCCGGGCGTACACCAAGAAGCGGTACATCCTCAAGTTCGAGGGTTCCTACCACGGATCGCATGACACGCTGCTCGTTGGCGTGAAGCCTCGGCTCCAGGTCGCAGGACCTCACGACCACCCGAAATCTGCGCCCGCCTCCCCGGGGATCCTTTCGGAGGTCTCGGAGAGGACGCTCATCGCCCCCTTCAACGACCTCGAGGCGACGCGGAAGATCGCCCTCGAGCACAAGGACGACCTGGCGGCGATCATCGCGGAGCCGATCCCGATGAACATGGGGTTCATCATCCCGGACAAGGAGTTCTTCCCGGGCCTGCGCGAGCTGTGCAACCAGCTGGGCACGCTGCTCATCTTCGACGAGATCAAGACCGGCGCCAAGTATCCTCACGGGGCGGCGGGCCGGGTCGGGGCCCATCCCGACATCATTACCCTCGGAAAGTCGATCGCCTGCGGCGTTCCCCTTTCGGCCATCGCGGCCGGACCGGGCATCCTCGACGAGGTCGGCCCCCGCAAAGTGGCGCACGCCGGGACGTACAACTCGAACCCCCTCTCGATGGCGGCCTGCATCGTCTGCCTCGACCACATCCTCACCGACGAGGCGCTCGAGCGTTCTACCCGCCTCAACATGCGGCTCGCGAAGGGCTACGGCGAGGTGTTCAAGGACGCGGGGGTCACCGCGTTCGTAGCGGCGGACGGCGTCTCCGGCACGGTCTTCTTCGCCGACCATCCCGTGCGCAACTGGAGGGACTTCCTGACGGTCGACGGCGACCGCTCGATGCTCTATTACTACCTCTCGCTCAACCGCAACCTCATCGCGAGCGGCACCGGCCCGGACGAGCAGTGGACGATCTCGGTCCAGCACACGGAGAAGGACGTCGACCGGCACCTCGAGATCCTCGGGACGGTCGCCAAGCAGCTTGCGGGAACACCGCAGGCCGGCGAGATCGAAGAGTCGGTGTAGGGCGCCGCGGCGCTAGCCACTGTCGGGGGTCGAGCCCCAGCTCCGCTCGAACGGAGGGCCCCCGGGCTAGCTCAGAGATGGAAGCACCCTTAAGTCGGTCCGACGGGCTGGACAGCGCCGAGGAAAGCCCATGGTGCGCGCGGTCCATCTCGAATGGTTCGAGCAACTCCCCTGTGCGGTGACGGTCTGCGACAAGAGCTACACGATCCTGTACATGAACGACCGGTCCGCGGAAGTGAACGCGGGCGATGGTGGCAAGTCCCTCATCGGGAGGAACCTGATCGACTGCCACCCGCCCGAAGCCGCGGCGAAGCTCCGGAAGGTGATGGCCTCCGGCCGGCCGAACGTCTACACGACCGAGAGGGGGAAGGTGAAGAAGGTGATCTTCCAGGGTCACTGGAAGAAGAGGGGACGAGTAGCCGGGCTCGTGGAGATCACGTTCGAGCTTCCCCGCGACATGGCCCACTTCGTGAGGACCTGAACATCCGAGCCGTGCGTGTTCTGACGGCAGATTCTCTCTCAGGTCGGTCAGCGACCGTGCGCGCCCTGCGCAGATTCGCGGTCACTTGCGGCGCGAGGGTTCCCTCGCTTAGCTGCGCTTGGCTCGACGATCGACCCGTCGCTGGATCTTCATTTCCTCGATCAGGCGCCATGGTCCCCCTCCGCGCGGTCGCTTCAGCGCGTACCAACGGAAGGAATCTCGACGGATGTCGGAGAAGACCCAGCGCTCGGTGCGTTCGCCTCGGTCCTCCTCCTGAAGCACGATCTCGTCGCCCTTCTTGCGCCCAATGAATCGACGCACCGTCTTCTGGCGGGGCGCGATCCAAGTGCTCCGCCAAGCACCCAGGTGAGGGTCGTAGTAACGGACCGTCGTGCCCCAGGGAACCAGGCGACCCGTCGTTGGGTCGAGCGATCCCCAAACGTCCTGAACGGCCCGCCCGTCCAGGATCCAGTTGAAGTGTACCTCTCCTCTCGTGCGGTGGCGAGATCGGGGATACCGGTGCTCAAGGATGTCCCAGTCCCCGACGAACTGGCCGAACAGGCGGAGCTTGTCCCGAAGTTCGCTCGCCGGGCCTTCAGCGGCGAGCCCTTCGATGCTCCAACCACGCTTCGGCTTCGGGCGGGTCCTTCGCTGGGTCGACATAGGGTTCGCTCCGGAGGGGCCGCGGAGGTATGTCGCCCGTCCGTAATGTCTTCTTCTGGGCCTGGACCGAATGCCAGAGACTTCGAACGCCCCACGTCAAGGTCAGCGATGCGCTAGCGTCTCGAGATGGCGGTCGAACCACTCCGGGAACGAGTGCATCCGCACGAAGAGGTTCGCCTCAACGGCGACCACTCCCTTGATCGAGCCGACGAACTGCTCCAGCTCCTCCAGGTGGGCCGCCGAGGGCGGCATCACGAACACGTGGGTCTCCGACCCGACGTCGGGTCCGGCGACCCCCATTCGGAAGTCCACCGTGAGGGGGAACCGGGTCCGGATCTGGCGAACGATGCTCTCGCCTCCGACTTCCGGCCTTCGGACCATCCGAAGCGACACCATGGGGGAGCTGAGCGCCCGGAAGTCGAAGATGGGAACGAACCACACGGCCCAGTCCTCGACCAGGGCCGTGTACCGACGCGTCATGGTCCGTGTCGAGATCCCGACGCGGCGGGCGGCTTCGCTCAGCGTGCCGGTCGGACGCTCCCTCAGCGCGCGGACGATACGGATGTCGAGGGCCGTGAGCTCCCGCTGAGGCCTGGGCACACGCCAGAGGATCGGACGATCCGCTTCCCGGACGCCCGCGAGCCCACGAACGAGGTCGACTCGTCGTTCGAGAGACGCGGTGTCGGGCGCGACGAGGCTGACCGAGACCCACTCTCCGACGAACTCGAGACCCATCACGGCACCGTCGATCAATCCGAGGCGGGACCAGAGGGCCGGTTTGACGCGAGGGTGGTCGACCCGGACGTTCACCAAGGCGCCCTGCCAGCCAAGAAGCGCCGGATTGAGCCAGACATCGTAGCGCAGAAGGAGGCCGCTGTCCTTCCAGGCCTTCAGCCGGGCGGCCACGCGGGCACGGCCGACCCGCAGATGCTGGGCGATGCGAGTGACGTTCAGCCGGGGGTCGATCCCAGCGACGTTCACCGCCCCCTCGCGGTACATCTCTCGAAGGAGGTCGATGTCGAGAGGCTCGGGTCGGAGCGGGGTCTCGGTCACTTCGTGAGGAGAGGAACGGTGCCCCCCTTGAGGCTTCCGACCTTTGCGTGCCTGCCTCAAGAATCGGACACGGGAACCGCCGAAAGACACGTTCCGGCGGCGGGGTCGTAGACGGGTTTGACGTTCGAAAAGTCCCTCGGATGGTCCGATGACGGTCGCGGCCGACAGGACCCAAGCCCTGGTCACATCAAGTCACCCGGTCGAAAGCGCGGCACGACGGGGAACGATGATCCTCCTGCTCCTCGCGGCGGCGGCCTTGATGGTCAACTACGTCGAGACGATGCTCGTTCCGGCGTTGCCCACCCTGGTCGTCTTCTTCGATGGGGTCCCCTACACTACGATCGCGTGGGTGGTTTCGGCCTACCTGCTCGTCGGCGTATCGACGACGCCGCTGTTCGCCAAGTTGGGGGACATCTACGGGAAGAAGCGCATCCTGGTCGTCGTCCTCAGCATCTACGCCGTCGCGGTCGCCGTCACGGGGTTCACCCCTCAGATCGCTACGGGTCTCGGCCTTTCCCGGTTCGACGCCGTCTACCTTCTGATCGGGGTACGTGGCCTTCAGGGAGTGGGTCTTGCGATGTTCCCGCTCGCTTTCGCGATGGTGGGCGAGGAGCTGCCACCGGCGAAGGTCGCCCAGGCTCAAGGGCTCATCGGCGCGATGTTCGCGGTGGGGGCCGCGTTGGGCCTCTTCGTGGGAGCGTGGCTGATCCAGAACTACGGTTGGCAGACCGCCTACCACACCGTGATCCCCGTTGCCGGGGTCATCCTGGTACTCGCGATATGGGCGCTTCCCGAGTCACGGCACCGGCTCCGAGTGAAACTCGACGTTCCGGGAGCGGGTCTCCTCGGGGCCGCCCTTGCGACCTTCCTGCTGGGCCTTTCGCAGGGTCCTGCCTGGGGTTGGGGGCAGGTGTCCGCAGGGCACGCGGGCATCGTACCCATCGGGGTCCCCGAGCTCTTTGCGCTGTCCGCGGTTCTATCGGTCCTCTTCTACGTTCGGGAGCGAACAGCGGCCGACCCGATGGTCCACCTGGAGCGGTTCCGGGAGCGAAACCTCGCCATCAGCAACATCGCCGCACTCCTTGTCGGCATGAGCCTGTTCCTGTTATTCGTCGGGATCACGATCCTCGTCGAGACTCCGATCGTGGGGCTCGGACGAACGGTCTTCGAGCTCGGAGTGCTGAGCCTCCCCACCACGATGTCGATGCTCGTGGCCGCTCCCTTCGTGGGCCGGGCTATCGCGCGGTATGGTCCAAGGCCGGTGATGATGTTCGGGGCGGGGCTCGCGACCCTGGGATTCCTGCTGATGCTCACCTTCGACCAGAGCTACGCCGAGCTGATCGTGGCCCCGATCCCCGCCTTCGTCGGCATCGTGACCATGGTCATCGCGATCACCAACATCGTCGTGCTCTCGTCGCGGAAAGGGGAGACCGGGATCCAGACCGGCATGGCCCAGATGTTCGAAGACCTGGGGGCAAGCATCGGACCCGTTCTGGTCGCTACCTTCCTCGCCAGCTTCACCGGGGCCTTCGCAACGGGCGTGAGTGGTCCGAACGGTCCGGTGACGGTCACCCTGCCAACCCTCACTGGGTTCCACTGGGTCTTTGGCGTCGGCGCCCTCCTCTCCCTCAGCTGCGGGGTCTTGGCAGCGTTCCTTCGAAACTACACCTTCGATCCCGCGGGAGAGCGAAGCGACTCGGGACGCTCCGCCCCTACCCTCCCACCCGCGGTGGCTGTGGGAGAACTCCTCATGCCGGGGGGCGCCACGGAGGCGGCCCGCGCTCCTAGATGAGGGGCGAGGCCGAGAAGGTCACCCAATCTGTGCCTGTCCCCTATGCATGGCGGAACTCCGCGAGCTCGCTCCGAATGGAAATCGACACGGCGGCGGCCCTGCTGCTCGCGGGCGATCATCGGTCCTAGGGGCACCTCACTGCCCTCGTCCACTCCCGGGACCCGCAAGCCAATCGTCGTTCGAGGTTCGTCAACGTCGAGGGGCGACCTGCTGCGTGAGGTCTCCACCGGAGATTACGAGGACTTCGGAGGTGGCGCGGCCATTAAGCCAAGGACGCAAATCGGTGCAGCGAGAGAGCCGTGGAGGCACCAGCTTCGGAGGATCCGGCATCGCGCGACTTGGAAGGCGGGATCTCCCTGGCTCGTGAGGGAGATGAGGCCGCTCAACTGCGCTTTCGGTCGGAGCGGCCCGCCCGGATCGGCCGATTCTTGATGTGGGGCCTTGGTGCGGTCACCGCGGCAGGGGGTGTGGCGGCATGGATTACCAACGGGCGAGTTGCCGGGTTGGCTCTCGGGATCTTCGGGACCGTTCTGATCGTTCTGGGGCTGATACAGCACCTGCTTCTTCGTCGTGACCTTCAGCACTGGCCCGACCAAGTAGTGTTGCGGGAGGACGGATTGGAGCTTTTCCTACACAATGGAGAGGTCCGCGGTCTATCGTGGACCGACTCCGACCTCGCCATAGACTTGGTCGAACGCCGGGCACCACCCCCGGCGAACCGCGAGTACCTCCTGATCTGGGTAGTGGATTCCAAGATCCCTCCGGTCGAGCTGTCGGCCGACGGGTACGCGCGCCTAAGACAGGCCGCGGAAGCGCAACGCCTCATCGTCACGGAAAGGCGGCGCGGACGGGGTGAGGCCGGAACCCAGTGGATAGAGATCCATCATGGTGCCCCCATGCCCCAGGAGACTCCGACATCCCCCGCTGAAGCTCTGTCCCACAACGAGTAGTCCCGTCTCAGAAAAACAGGGAACCCCCGGGTTGCCCCGGGGGGTGGAATGGGTTCGCTCCGTTCGCTGGGCGAGCTTAGACGGAGTAGACGCTCACCTCGGCCGAGGCCGACGCAATGGCCTGGTTGTTGGCGGGGTCCATCACGTACTCGAAGTACCGCAGGACCTCACCGGTCGGGGCGCTGGTGGTCACGTACTCGAACGGCCGGCAGCCAGCATAGCTCTGGGCCGCGGTCAGGGTGGTCGTGTGGCCCGGGAGCCCGAAGCCGCCGTTGATGATCCCTGCAGCGATGCTTCCGGTGCCGCCGAGCTGCGGTTGGACCGCTGCCTGAGCGCCGCCCGTGAGGAACTCACCGGGTGCCGCCAAGCCGATACCGCACGCCGCCGTAGCGATTCCCGCGCACGAAACACCGGAGGTGCTAGCGCGTGTGAGCCCGTCGGAGGCATATCCGATCGCGTCGGGATTCCCAGCGACAGTGCTGATGACCCCCGGGTTTCCGCTCGCGGTCTTAGTGGCCGACATCCCGCAGTCCGAGAGCAGGTTGTTGGAGCCGCAGCCGCTGAAGCCGAGGGCGCCGAAATTGGCCGCGAATGCGGTCGCGCTCGAGGCTCCGAGGACTCGCGCCTCGAAGGTCTGGGTCGTGCCGCTTGCGTCCGACCGGGCAACGGTCACAATCGCGTTGGTTCCGGTCGCGCCGCCCGCACAGATGGTGAAACCACAAGAGCTCGCCGCGGTCGCCACGGTGTACCAGTCGTTCGCGTTGGGGGCAGCGCAGGCAGCCCCCGTCTGAGCGGTGGTTCCCGTGGCGGCTAGCGTCGAGACGGTTTCGGTCGTGACCGGGCAGCCAGCGACGGTGGCGCCAGCGACTGCCGCCGGAATCTGGGACCAGGACAGCGCCGCGTGGGTGTTGAACGGTGCCTCGGCAAAGGGAACCCCGGTGAGGGCCACTCCGTTGATCGACGGGTTCTGGAGGGTTGCGCCGGTTGAGGTTCCGTCGTAGATTGCGGTCAGCGTGTCCCAGCTAACGCTCACGAGCCCGTGGGTGTTCGCGGACGCAACGATCACATCGACCGCGTCGAACGCGACGACCTGAATGGCCGTCGTAGCCGGACATGCGTACGTCGACTGGAGGCCAGCAACCGACTCAGCGGTCGAAGCCGCGCCGATGTTGATCTGCCCGGTACAAACGGCAGACATACCTGCTCCGGTTCCGCCCTGGTTGTTGCTGATCACAATGTTCGAGTTGTTTGCCTCGAACCAGTTGACAGCTACTTGGTCAAACGGATAGACCGACGTGCTCCCTCCGATCGTCACCGTGTACTGGGCCGTGGGGCTGCCGATGCCGGCAGTCACGCCACCCTGCCACGCGACGAGCCAAAGGTAGAGGGCCGCGGCGGCCGCCACGGCGATGAGGATCAGGATCAGCGTCGCCACGACGGGCGACACTGCCCGGTTCTCTCCGCGCATGGAGCGCCGGAACCTCTGGCTTCGTTCCGCCTTCTTCATTTTCGCGCTCATCTTTCTTCGTTTTCCCCCTTCGTTTTCTTTCTTGGCGCAGTCGTCCCTCTGGCTTTCGCCCGAGGCTCTTCTGCGAACCTTCGAATGCGTGGGAGATTGATATGCGGGCCCGAAATAGAAACCGAATCTCGAGGTAAAGTGCGGTCCTCTTGGGTGAGGTTCGACGGCCACGGCTCGTACCGGTCCCCTACGAAATCTACGGTATCTCCGTGCGGCTCCCTTAATCGCGAACGGCCGACTGGGGAGAACGATGAGTACCGGCGACGCGGCGTCCTCTTCCGCGGTCGCCCACCGGGACCGAAACGCTCCCCAGATGCCCCGCGTCAAGCCGGGGGAGTTCAAGCCGAAGGACCGCGCGACCCTCTTACGTCGAGCGGCCGAGCTCGAGTCGCTCTTGGTGAAGCGCGAGGTCACTCCGGAGAAGATGCTCGTCGCGGCCGAGCTCGGCTACATGCGACGCCAGCTCACCCACGACCGAAAGAACCTCAGCGTGACGTATCCGGTGAACCCGCCGTTCGCCTTCGTCCGGATCTTCTTCAACCAGGCCGACGAGGAGTTCGAGTACGTGGCCCTCGAGCCGACGCTGAAGCCGGACGAGAAGGAGAAGATCGCCCAGATCCGAGTCCGGATGGAGGCGATGATGGGACAGGAGGAGCTCCCCATCACCGCGGGTACCACCCTCGAGCAGTCTCCCGAACTTCAGGAGTACATGCGAAAGCGGTTCCTGACGGCCATCGACCTCTATGACATCGACGTGCCGGAGAAGCGTCGTCCTGTCATCCTGTACTACCTCCAACGGGACTTCCTGGGTCTCGGCCGAACGGACGCGGTGCTCCGGGACCCGTTCCTGGAGGATATCAGCTGCCTCGGTCCGGGTGTCCCTCTCTTCGTGTTCCACCGCGTCTTCGGTTCCCTGCGAACGAACGTCGTGTACGACGGGGAACTCGACCTGAACAAGTACATCTTTCGGCTCGCGCAGATCGCGGGTAAGCACATCTCGATCTACCAACCGATCCTTGACGCAACCCTCGAGGACGGCAGCCGGATCAACCTCACCCTCGGGACCGAGGTCACGCGAAAGGGGTCGACGTTCAGCGTGCGGAAGTTCTCGCACGACCCTGTCTCTCCGATCGACCTCCTTCGGTTCGGGTCGGTCTCGCCGTTCGAGATGGCCTACTTCTGGACCCTCGTCGAGCACCACCGGTCGCTCCTGATCTCGGGAGGGACCGCCTCGGGCAAGACGACGTTCCTGAACGCCATCTCGATGTTCATTCGCCCCGAGGACAAGATCGTCTCGATCGAGGACACTCCCGAGATCCAGATCGACCACGAGAACTGGATCCAATCGGTCGCCCGCTCGGGCTACGGCATGTCCTCGGGGGGCGCCTCCGGGGTCTCGGGGGTTTCCGGTATCTCGTCTCACGGAGCGAAGGCTCTGGGCAGCGTCACGCTTTTTGACCTCCTGGTGGCCGCGCTCCGCCAACGGCCCGAATACGTCATCGTCGGCGAGGTCCGTGGGGTCGAGTCGTTCACGCTCTTCCAGGCGATTTCGGTCGGGCATGCCTCCATGTCGACCATCCACGCCGGGTCGATCGCCGAGTTGCTTCACCGCGTGGAGAACGAACCGATGAACATCCCTCGGGTTCTCTTCCAAGCACTGGACGCCGTCGCGTTCCAGGCTCAGGTCGTCGTGAACAGCAACCGGGTCCGTCGCGTCACCAGCGTCACCGAGATCCTCGAGGTCGACGTCGCCACCAACGAGCTCCTGACGAACGATATCTTCCGCTGGTCTCCCTCCGACGACACGTTCCAGTTCCTCGGTCGGAGCTTCGTCCTCGAGCACATCGGGGAACGGGTCGGACGGAAGCTCGACAGTCTGATGGAGGAGATGAAGCGGAAGGAGCGATATCTCCGATTGATGGACCAGCTCGGGGTCACGTACTTCAAGGACGTGAGCCGAGCCATCGCCTCGTACTATGTGGACGCCGCGGGCGCACTGGCGGCCCTAGAGAAGCGGGCAGCCCGCTGAGGGCTCCATGGCCAAGAAAGCGGACGCCGCCCCGACGTCGAAAGACGACGAATCCGGAAAGACGCCCGCCCCGAAGCCGAACGCCTCGTTGGCCAAGAGCTACCGGACGTTCTGCTACCGCCTCCTAGGCGACCGTTTCGAGCGAGGAGCAGGGTCGGAGCTCCTCGCCGAGAAGCTCCTGCGAGCCGGAATGGATGTCACTCCCGGGATGTACTACTCGGTCATGTACCTGACCACGATTCTCGGGGTCGTCGGCGCATTCGGGCTCAGCCTCGGGATGTTCCACTTCCTTCTCAAAGTCCCCGACTGGTATGCCTACGTCGCCCTCATCACCGGCGTCACCCTGGCCGCCATTCTAGTCGCGTTCCGCTTCCTCATCAGCTCGCGGATCGCGAACCGTAAGGACCAGCTCGAGCGAGAACTGCCGTTCACGTTGAGCGAGCTCTCCGTTCTCGCGAGCACCGGAATGTCCCCCATCCAGCTCGTGCGACGGATGGCTCATCGCGACCACGACCCGGCGATGACGCTCGAGTTCAAGCGGGTCGTCTATCACACCGACGTGGAGGGTAAGGACCTCATCACGGCCCTCGCGGAGACCGCGAAAAGTTCTCCGTCGAACTCGGTACGGGAGTCGTTCTGGGACCTCGCGAACATGATCCACCAGGGAGGGAACCTGGACGAGTACCTTCGCAGCAAGTCGGACGCGGTGCTGAACCTCAAGCGTCTGGTCCAGAAGGAGTTCATCGAGCGCCTCTCGACGTTCCTCGACATGTACGTGAGCCTGGTTCTCGTCGGAGTGCTCATGATCGCGGTCGGCGCGTTTCTCATCAATGCGCTGGGGTCAACGGCGGCGGGGCTCAACGCCAACGAGCTCCTTCTGCTGCTCACGTTCGGTTTTGTCCCGGTCGCCGTCGCGATGACGATTATCCTGATTTCGATCGCCTACTCTCGGGCCGAGTGAGACCGATGCGCGTCTCGATCCTTCTTGTTCTGTTCCTTGTCCTCCTGATCGGTGCCAGTGCGACCTGCCTAGGAAACGCCCGCGCGGCTGACGGTCCGATCACGTTCGGCGGCGAGACCCCGGGGCCGGGGGCAGCGATCGGCTCCACGACCCCCACCATCTCGGTCAGCTACTCGGACCACGTCTCGACGATCCCGACCTCGAACGTCTTCGTCAGGGTGGACAACATCGATGTCACGAACTTCTCGGAGACCACGATCACCTCCTCCCAGGTGACCTACGCCACCCCGTCCATCCTGCCCCTCAAGAACGGCTTGCACAACGTTACGGTCGTGGTCACTGACCTGATCGGGAACACCGCCACGGCCCACTGGAACTTCACGGTCAACACGAACATCACCACCCCGGTGTCCGGCCCCCTAGCGGGGGTCAGCCCACTCACCCTGCTCTTCTACACCGGGATCGTCGCCGCCCTCGCGGGCGGGGCCGTCGGCGGTTACATTCTCTTCCTGAAGCAGACGACTCGGTTCACGTTCCGCAGATACTTTGCGACCCACGAGGTCGAAGCGAAGTACTACACGCTCTACATCCCGCTGGGAGCCGCCTTCGTCTTCGTCCTCTTCGGGCTCTCCTTCGTCTACAGCAACCCGAGCTGGCCTTCGAACTCGGTGGACTACGTCTTCATCATCGCCATCTTCATCGCCCTGACCGCGTTCGGGATCGATGCCCGTCGTGAGATGCTGCGCATCCGCGCCTTCGAGCGCGCGTTCGCCCAGTTCCTGTTCGAGCTCGCGGACGCGATGCGGGGCGGCCTCGATCCTGCGAGGTCGATCGTAGAGCTAGCAAAGACCTACACGAACATCCTCGCGAAGCCCCTGAAGGTCGCTTCGGATGGGATTCGGCTCGGTCGCCCGCTCGACGCCGTGCTCAACGACATGGTGAGGCCGATGCGAAGCCCGCTCATCCGTCGGTACGCGGGGCTGATCGCGGAGGCGACGGCCGCGGGCGGCGAGACCGCGCTCGTGGTCTACCGCGCGGCCAAGGACATGGACGACTTCGTCAAGATCGAGGAGGAGCGCGAAAAACAGCTCATGTTGCCGGTCGCGGTCATCTACATCGCGTTCTCCGTGCTGATGGCGGTCCTGTTCGCCCTCCTCTTCATCGCGCCGGAACTCGGGACGCTCAACATCTCGTTCATCGGACTCGGCACCCTCCCGACGAGCGCGTCCCCCACGTCCTCGGCGCCGCATCTGGCCTTCAGCACGCTCAAGGAGCGTTTCTTCGAATTGATGATCATCAACGCGCTCGGCACCGGCGCCATCATCGGGGCGTTCACGGAGGGGCGGGCACGCTACGGGATCCTCCACTCGCTCGCGCTCGTCGCCGCGACCGCGATCGCTTTCGCTATCGTCTTCCCGTAGCCAGGTGGACCCCGAGAACTCAGGGGCCAGGTCGCCGAGTCATTGATTCTGGCCTACACTACTCTATTCGTCCTTGATCAGGACCCCTGTTTGACCTTGCTTGGATCGGGCCATAGCGACGCCATACTATCCGACTTGACACGCCGGGCGGCAACGGGGTCCCGCTCGAAAGGATTGTCCTCCCTAACGGACCGGTCCCTCACGTCACCGTGAATGTCTGAGTTGGGGTGGCGTCTCCGCTCGCTGTGTCCGTTCCGACCACGGGGTAACCGCCCGCGGCGACATTCGGGACTGCGAACGTGCAAACGAAGTCTCCTGTGAGGTCTGAAGTGATTGCCGACCCTGCGTAGCTGCAGTCCGACCCCCCCGTCGGTGTCTGAGCCACAGAATTGAAGCTGACGTTCACTTCCGATGATACGCTGAACCCAGATCCCGCTACGGTATAGGTCGCCCCCACGGGACCTGTGTTTTGGTTCAAAGTAATTGCCGGCACGGTCACCGTGAAGGTCGCCGTCGCCGTGTTCGTTCCGTCCGATGCAACCAGCGTCTGACCGCCGGAGGGGAGCGGTTTGGGGAGCGTCACCGTGCACGAGAAGCTCCCTGTAGTGCCCGATGTGCACGCCGGGGTTGAGGTCGCGGCCTGGCCGTCCAGGGTGAGCGTGATCGACTGGTTTGTGGTTAGGAAGCCTGTCCCTACCACCGTCACCGTCGTCGTGCCAGCCGGACCTTGGCCCGGGCAGGCCATGATCGTCGGCGCGGTAACCGTGGACGCGTACGGGATGGTCGCAGTGCCGGCGAGCCCATTGGAATCCGTGATGGTGAGCATCACCGAATAAGTGCCCGATGGAAACTCGCTCTGAGGGACCAGCGCTTTCTCGCCTCCCAGCCCGAAGCAAGCAAGGGCGCCGAGGTTGACCGACCAAGACCAAGATACGATGGTGTCGTTCGCGGGAACGATCGATTCGCTCCCGTCGAACACGACCACTGGCGTGTCCAGGTTACCGCTGTAGATTGTCGATTGTTCCGAGAGAGCGATGGCGGTTGGCGGAGTGAAGACGCGATTGAAGTCATTACCGAGGACAGTGTAAAGGCTGATCGAGACAAAGTTCGTCGATCCGAAACTGGCGAGATCATAGAAACTCAAGAAGCCACCGTGAGGTTGGCCCACCGGGCTCCAGGTCGTGAGGTTAACGACTATCGTGACCTGCTCGAGCGACGTGAGATTGAACTCTTGCATGGTGTTCTGGAAGGGGGGTTGGGATGGGTTACAGAACGCGCAGACTTGCAAGACCGTCGGACTGGCGAGTGCTTTGACGGTGTAGAAATTGATGACCTGTCCGTTGATCGTCAGCTCGTTGACAATCATGGTGTTGACATCCAAGCTCCCCGCAACAAACGTGAGGCTCGAATAATTGGCGCCCCGATTGGTGGTGTTGAGGACGGTGCTCACGCTCAGAATCCGAATATTCTCCAGCGACCGATCATGTGCGGCCGCTTCTTCCGCCTGGACTTGCGCTTGGTAGGAGGCGACGAATAGGGAGAACGCAGTAACCGCGACGACAACGATGAGGACCAACATCAGTGTCCCCACGATTTCGGCGAGACCGCGCTCATGCCTCCGGAAACGTCGCATCAGTGCTGAACGGGCGACATCAAGGATAGGCATGTTCCACGGAGATTACGGTGGGTTCCGTAGATAGTCGAACACTACCCAACTCCTCGTTAAGGCGCGGTCCTCTATCCTCAGGTCGATGGGAATTCCGGTCGAGGTTCCGGGCCTCGACGCCATCCTTCCGGAGGTGGCCGAAGGAAGCGTCGTGGTTATCGAGAGCGGCGCGGACACGGCCAAGAACTTCTTTGTCCGCCGCCTGGGTCTCACGGCGCTGCGGATCGGTCAGCCCGTGACGTTCGTCATCTCACGCGACCGGGAAGAGCTGCTGGGTCTATTCACCGAGGAGGGGCGCCTCACCACACTCAATGACCACCTCAAGGTCGTGGAGCGGGATGCGGTCAACGACCTCTCGGAGTTCGCGAGCCGGGGAGGACTCCTCGCCGTCGACTCGTTCTCCCTTCTTACGCTCGGACTCGAGCCTCCCAAGCTGGCCGCGATGCTGAGAAGCGTGCGCGCCCTGTGCCGGGAGAAGAAGACGAGCGTATTGTTGGGCACGGACCGAGGAATGTTCGAACCCCGGGGCGAGGCGGTCGTCTCGCACCTCGCGGACGGGGTTCTCCAGTTCCACTCTCGGGAGGGACCCGAGGGTCTGGTACGTTTCCTGCGGATCCCGAAGTGGACCGAAGGGAGGTTCTTCGACCGGAACATTTATTATGAGTTTGACGGAAAGCGGATTGCAATCGACCTTCGAAGCCGGGTGCTGTAGGTCGTAGCGGGGCGGGGGACTGTGCCAGGCGGAGCGTACGATCGTTATGGGTTGACGGGGAACCCGTTCCGGGACCTCGCCAGCGAGAACCTCTCCGACGTCGAGCTGTTCCACGTGAACCTCGAAATCGACGACGCGCTTCACAGCATCGAAGAGGAGGTCTTCGAGAAGGAGAACCGTGCGATCGTCGCCGTGGTCGGGCCCCATGGTGCGGGAAAGACGGAGCGCCTCATGCTCGCCGCCGCCCAAGCACGGGAACGCAAGGCGTTCACGGTCTACTTTGACGTCACATCGAAGACCGCCTGGGTCCTTCGAGGCCTCGCGCAGGAGTTTCAGAAGACGGCCGAGGCTGGTGGCTTTGCGAAGACTTTCTCGTCACCGGCATGGTTGCGCGGGATTTCCGCCCTCCAGAAGCTGAAGGATGAGAACTACGACCCAATCGCCGCGGGCAAAGCGATAGGGCTCGCCCTCAACGAGACCGCTCCTTCGCTACTCCTGCTCAACGACCTACACAACCTGATGGAATCGAACGAGGTTCACACCTTCGCGAAGACCCTCCAGGAGATCTCCGATGTGATCAAGCCTGGCGTGCTAATCATGTTCGTATGTTTTCCGAGCTATCTCGCGTGGTTGACCGTCAACCATGCTCCGTTCGCCTCCCGCATCAACCGCACCTTCGTGCTACCGGGACTGTCGACGGACGAAGCGAGCCTCATGCTGGCGAAGAAGATGCTTCCGAAGCGGCTGGTCGAGGACCTCGACCCGACCTACCCCTTCGATCGGGAGGCTATCGTCGCCCTGAACGAAGCCGCCGGTGGCAATCCGCGCCACCTACTGGAAGCGGCCGACCTCGCGATTGAGTACGGCGTGGCGCACCGTCTCTATCGTGTCGATGCCGATACCGTACGGACGGCTCTTGCGGCGCACACCGTCCCCGCTCCCAACCCGGAATCTCCGACGACCTCCGCGCCGGAGAAGACGTATTCCGAGGGTCCCGGCACTGTCCCCTCCCCGACTTCATAGGCGGCCGCGGCGGACGGATACTACCCACCATCCCTCGTGACCGGGGGGCCGTGGGCCAGCCACTCTCGGTTCGTGCTACTTGGCGTCTTGGTCCGTAAGCACGGCCAAATTGATCGCCTGTTCGGCGATATCTGCCCCGTAGCTTGCGCATCGCCCGAGGCTGTTGACGACGGTCCCGAAGGCCAGTAACTCCTCCCCCTTTCGGTTCGAAACCCGATGGGAGAGCGCATCGATCAGCTTCTGGTGCTGGATCCGGGCATCGATGGCCTCGTTCGCCGCGTCGATGTTCCCCGAGATGAGGGCATTGAAGGCGCCATCGAGAATCGCAACCGCGGACGCGGCCGCCTCCTCGAACTCCTTGATCAGCTTCGGGTCGAGCGTCTTTCCCTCCGCCAGTACCGGGTAGGTCTGTGCGATCCGTTGTGCGTGATCCCCGATCCGTTCTAGGAGCTTCCCGACCAGTTGATAGCCGTGGATGGCACGATGATCGAAACCGTTACCGGTCGTCATCTGGGCCGTGCTGCTGAGGTGATACTGCTTGGCGACCATCCAGTACAGCCGGTCGACATCCTGGTCCCGGAGGGAGACGTCGTGGGCCAAGGCACCGTCCGACTTCTTTAGCGCCGCGATGGAGTCTTCCACCATCGCTCGCACGGTTAGGTGCATGCGTCGAATACACTTCTCCGAGCTGAGCTCGGAAGGGTCGGAAAGGTCCTGGATCACGAGCGTGTTTCGGCTCTCCTCGATGACCTCGGGACCGATCACGAGGCGGCAGAACTCACGTGCCACACGACGCACGAACGGTCCCTGGTCGGGCGGAAAACGGATCTCGATGACCCCGAACCCGGAGATGTACGCCCCGATGAACTTCCGAAGGAGGTGGTCCCGTTCCTCCTCTCCCTTCTCCTGGAAGATCTTGCGACGCGCGGCCGCCTTCTCGGCGGCGTGGGGGCGCACGGAGACCGTGCCGTCCGTTTCGGTATCGACAAAGAGGGTGTCCCCAGCCTTAAGGCCGGCGTTCAAGACCCATCGCTTCGGCAGAGAAACGAGGTACGTCGAGCCGCCCGCGAGCTGTAGCTTGCGCCCTTCCATGGAGTTCTACCATTGAGCGAAGCCCTACGAAGGGATAAGGGTTGAATCTATAGACTATATCTATCATACCGAAAGTCAATTGATTACGGGGAAATCGGCCGCGACATGCCAAATAGGGCGCGACCTCTCATCGTGACGATGATAGAGGGCACCGCCGGGGGCGTTGAATTCCTGACTCTCGGCACCGAGGGACGAGGAGATGGGTCGCCTTCGGGGGAGGGCTCGAGCGGAGGGGGGTCCGTCGGCTCCCCGACCCCACCGCCGGTTAGTTCGGGGAATCGAGCTGGGGCACGGCCAACCCCCGGGCGCCGAACGTCGGTCTACATCGCGGCCGCCCTGGTGATCGTGGTCGTCGTGATCGTTCTCGCCTATGCACTTGCCAACGGATTTCAGCACACGAGCGCAGCACCCACTGCACAGGTTCTTCTGCCCCGCGGTACGTCCTACGCGATAGGGGCCGATCAAAGCGCCGGGATCACCCTCACCATTACGACGCCCTCGAACCTAGAGGGCACCTTCCTGACTGGCGCATCGGTCATGCTGTACACCATGAACTTTACGGATTACCACGCCCTCGTGAAGACAGGCAATGTCACGGGTTACGAATGGGCCGCGGGACCCATCTCCAATCAATCCTACTACAACCTCGATGTTCCGATTCCCGTCGGCTCCTGGGTGTTCGCATTCTTCAATCCAAGTCCGACGACCTCGGTCGGTGTCACATTCTACACTAGCATCACGCTAACCGCCTCGTAGAATGGCTCGCCGATCTTGATCGCGCCGGATTCGCGGGTGGGAGTGTATCGCCTCGGGAATCTGCGGGGTCGTTCTGGTCAAGAGACCCGAGCGACTGCGCCGGAGCGCGGCTATACCGCGGGGGGCTCACCCGCCGAACGAGAAGCGGTGCGGAATGCTCCCGGCGGGATTCGAACCCGCGTTGGAGGGTTTCCTTGACGCCCGATGAGGCGCCTCGAAGGCCCTCTATCCTTGACCGGACTAGACTACGGGAGCGCTCCCGGCAAGTCCCCCTAACCGCGTTCCCCCTTGAAATGTTGCTTCGCCGGCGGTAGCCTGAGGCACCCCCTAGAATGGAAAGCTCTCGGCGGGTCCGCTATGCCGACGGACCGGCCCGTGCTCTCAGCCCTGAGGCGGCTTGTCGGTTGTTCCCACTGTCGGAGTGGGAGTCTCGAGGGCGTACGGCTGGTATCGGTGGCGAGGTAAGTACTCCGACCGCCGCTGGCCCGTCAGCGCGTAGACCGTCTTCTCGCCCACCTTGCAGGCATTGTCGGCGATCCGCTCGAAATGGCGCGCCACGAGCAGCGAGTCCGCGATCCGGGGCGTGTCGCTGGTCTCTGCATTCAGCTCTCGCAGGATGATCCGGTTGGCCTCCCGGTGGAGCTGGTCCACTTCATCGTCCTTGTGAAACAGTTCCCGAGCGAGGTCCGCCCGGTCATGGCCGAGAGCCTCGAGACATTGCCGGACCATCGCTTCGACCGCCACGTCCATCCTCTCGAGGACGGCCCGGAGGTCCGCGGGTCCCTTGGATGGGCTGGCGGTCGTGATCCGAGCCATGTCGAACCCGAGCCGACCGATCCGGTCGAGGTGGGTGGTGATCTTCAGCAGACCGGTGGCCGTTCGGAGGTCCACCGCCGTGGGTTGCCGGAGAACGAGGAACGCAATGGCCGCATGCTCGATGTCCTCGTCCAGCCGGTCCAGTTCGGCCCCACGGTCAAGAACGGCTTGCGCGGCCGTGAAGTCCCCGGCATCGAACGCGCGCCAGCCGTCATGGACCATGTCGAGCGCCCATTCGCCCATGGTGACCGCGCGAGCCTTCAGTTGGCGGACTTCGAGGTCGTAGCCGCGGGGGCGTCCTGTGTCGGCGAGGGGGTCCGCGTTCATCCAAACCTTCCCGTGATGTAGGCTTCCGTGAGCGATTCCTTAGGCCGCTCGAAGAGGTCTTCGGTCGGCCCGAACTCGATGAGCTTCCCGATGTACATGAAAGCGGTGTAATCGGCCACACGGGCCGCCTGCTGCATGTTGTGCGTGACGATGATGACGGTGTATTCCTCTTTGAGTTTCTTGATCAGGTCCTCGATCTTCGCCGTGGCGATCGGGTCGAGAGCGGAACACGGCTCGTCCATGAGGAGCACCTCGGGTTCCGCGGTGAGCGCCCGCGCGATGCAGAGCCGCTGCTGTTGGCCGCCCGAGAGGGAGACCGCCGGCGCGTCGACCCGGTCCTTCACCTCATCCCAGAGAGCCGCTTGCTGAAGGCTGCGGACCACCTGCCGGTCGGTCTCTTCCCTCGAGGGCCGCCCGTTGAACCGGAGCGCGGCGCTCACGTTGTTGTAGATTGACATCGTGACGAACGGGTTCGGCTTCTGAAAGACCATCCCGATGCGACGACGCACTCGCACCGGGTCGAGTTGGTAGATGTCCTCCGAGTCGAGGAAGACATGCCCCTCCACTCGGGTCCGTAGGCCGGTCTCGTGCAGTCGGTTCAGGCAGCGGATCAACGTCGATTTTCCGCAACCGGACGGTCCGATGATGGCACTGACCGCGTGCTCGGGGAACTCGAGCGACACGTCGATGACGGCGGGCTTCTCGCCGTAGTACGCCGTGAGGTGGTCGGTCTTGACCTTGGTGGCGTTCATGGTCCCCTAGACCCCTCCCATGCGAACCTGCATCCGGTGGATCGCGAACCGCGAAATCACGTTCACGATCAGGATGAGGATGAGGAGGAAGAGGGTGGCGCCCCACGCCAGCTTGACCAGGTTCGGGTACCCGCTGAGCGCGCCCAGGAAGATCAGCAACGGTAGATTGGCTCCCGGGTGGTCCAAACCCTGGAACCAGAGGGTGGAGTAGCCCAGGGTGAAGAGGAGCGGGGCCGCCTCGCCCGCCGCTCGCATGACCGCGAGCAGTACCCCCGTCGCGACGCCGGGCAGTGAGGCGACCAGAACAATTCGAAGGGTGGCCTTCCACTTCGAGATGCCGAGGGCCATGGCGGCTTCCCGGACGGAGTTGGGGACCACGTGCAGGGCTTCCTCGGTGGTGCGCACGATGATGGGGATCATGAGGGCAGAGAGCGCGAGCGCGCCGGTGTAGAAGCTGAGCGCGATCTGCGGGTAGTAGATGACGAAGTAACCGTAGATGAACGCCCCCATGATGATGGACGGGACTCCGGTGAGAACGTCCGCGGTGAAGCTGATGGCCCTTCCGAGCCCCCAAGCGCGGTACTCGGAAGCGAAGATGGCCGCGAGGACGCCCACCGGGACCGAGATCCCGGCCGCGAGGCCCACGACGATCAGCGTCCCCTGGATGGCGGGCCCGATGCCGACGGTCTTGCACGAAAGCGTCGAGCAAGGTGGAGGTTGGACCGAGGTGAGGGACCCGACCTGGAAGAGGACTGCCCCTCCGTTAACGAAGGCCTCGTACACGATGCTCGCGAGCGGGTAGAGGACCGCTAGGACGCAGAGTCCGGTGAGCACGGCGATGATGTGGCTCAACAGTTTGCGGCGAGCATAGCGGTCGAACGTCATTATTCGACGGCTCCGCCTCCCCCGACGCTGAGGACCCGCCACACGAGGAGTCTCGCGACGACGTTCACGAGGAGAGCGATGACCAGCAGGATCAGGCCGGCCTCGAGGACGGCGGACTCTTGAAGCGGTCCGTTGTTGTTGAGGAGCTCGGTCGCGATGAGGCTCGCGATCGTCTGACCTCCGGAGAGGAGGGAGGTCGGCACCTTGTCGATGTTACCGATCAACATCGTCACGGCCATCGTCTCGCCCATGGCCCGCCCGAGCCCGAGTATCGTGGCGCCGATGATCCCGGAGCGGGCGTAGGGGATCATGGCGACACGGGTCGTCTCCCAGTCCGTGGCGCCGAGGCTCAACGCGGCTTCCTTCTGGGATTGGGGGACGGCCGCAAGGGTGTCCCGACTGATCGCGCAGATCGTCGGGACGATCATGATCGCCAGGACTACGCTCGCCGTGAACACGTCGATTCCGAGGGGCGTGCCGCTGAAGAGACCGGTGAACCCGAGGTATTGTTTCAGCGCGGGTTCGACGGTCGTGGCCATGTAGGGGTGCACGATGAAGAGTCCCCAGAGTCCATAGATCACCGAGGGAATCGCCGCGAGGAGCTCGACGGCCGTGCCCGCGGGACCTCGGAGCCACCGCGGCGCATTGGTCGTGAGGAAGATCGCCGAGCCGAGAGCTAGCGGTAAAGCGATGAGGAGAGCGATCGCGCTCGTCACCAACGTCCCGACGACGAACGGCACTACCCCAAAGATCTCGGGAGTGGCGGTGGGGCTCCAGACCATTCCCCAAAGAAACGAGAGCCCGAAGGCTTGGAACGAATAGCGGGAACCATACACGAGAATCGCGACGATGGCCATCGCGAGCCCGAGGATCGAGAGTCCGATGGCCGCGACGATGCCGAAGAACAGCAGATCGGGCCATCGATGAACCGGTTTAGACCGAAGGGAGGGGTTCGGCGGCGCATTCGCCGACCTGGAAGAAGAAGTGGAAAGGGTTGGTACGTCCATCCGGACCACCTTGACCGGGGGCCCGCTTGTCGCCGACTAGCTCGAGTTCGGGACGCAGACCGGGACCGTCTGCGTGCCGAAGGTCATCGAGTTGATGGACGTGATGTCCGAGCTGATGATCGTCTGGGTCAACGGTACGTAGTAGAGCGGGGCCGAGTCATTCTGACCGGTCGTCACGATCCAGTGCAGGAAGTCGACCAGGTTCTCGGCGCTGTTCAGCGTGTAGCTGCTGTACGCCTCGAGGTTCTGGTAGACCAGCACGTAGGTGAGCGTGGTGATCGGGTAGTCGTGCGCCCCTTTCGCGTTGAGCAGCGAGACATTGTACCAGTCCCCCGAGCCGGCGGGCAGCGTGGGGTTCGAGTCGACCAGGGCCGACTCGGTGGTCGTGATGTTCGCGCGCACGAAGTTCCCCGCAGGGTTCTGAACGGTCCCGACCTCGACTCCCCCGACCGCATTGAGCGCGTAGTTCAGGTCGACGTACCCGATCGCACCCGGCGTGGTCTGGACCAGCGAGAGTTCGCCGCCGTTCCCCGAGGCTCCGAACCCGCCCGAGATGTTGGAGGGCCAGGCGGTGTTCTTGCCCCACTTCGCCGCCCACGATGTGTTCTCGAGCGAAAGGAAGCTCGTGAAGACGAACGTGGTTCCGCTTCCGCCCGTTCGGTGAATGGGCGTGATCGCGGTGGTGGGAAGCTTGACGCCAGGGTTGAGCGCCTGGAGGGCGCTAAAGTTCCAGGTCGTCTGCGACCCATCGAAGATCTGAGAGAGCACGTTGCCGTTGAAGTTCAGGGCGAAACCGGGGAGGTTGTAGATAGGTACCACTCCGCCAGCCGACTCGGGGATCGTCAGGACCCCCGGCGCGGCCGCCCGCTGGGCGTACGTCAGAGGGGCGTCACTGGCTCCGAAGTCCACGGTCTTGCTCGTGACGGCTTGGATGCCGGCCGAGCTGCCCGCCGCGTTATAGGTAAGGGCCGCCCCGTTCCAGTAGGTGCTGGCCCAGTAGTCCATCAAGGGAGCGACCAACGTCGACCCTTCACCCTTGAGCAAGGTCTCACTGGGGAGCGTGCATCCCGTGGTGCTGGAGCTGCTGCTCTTGCTGTTGAACCATCCTGCCGAGTATCCGACGACGACCACGAGGATCACGACGATGACCACGGCGACTACCGCGATCATGGCTCCTCGGCCGCGCTGCTTTCGTTGGATCACCGGCGTTCCGGTCTGTTCTGGCGGTGGCGCACTCGTTCCTGCTTGGCTGCTACTCATTTTTCTCCTGCCGCTTTTTGTGCTTACGGACTGTTCGGGTATCGTCGACTTTCGAGGGAAGGCCCGTCCACTGTGGGGCTAGCCGTCCCAGTCGACACCGAGGGAACGAACTTTTGAGGGGACTTATACTAATCTGCCGTAGAGTATATAGATTACAATAGGCGTCTATCTGACATAGGTTGTCAAGGAACTCTCTTCGCCGAGGTCGGACTCTGCCTTGCCGCGTCGTGGAAGGGATCGCGGATGCGGTGGCTGGTCCGGTTCGGGTACGACGGCCGCGCCTTCGCCGGGTGGGCCCGCCAACCCGGCCTCCGGACGGTGGAGGACGAACTGGTTCGCGGCCTTGTCCGCCTCGGGGTGGTCCCTTCGGCAGAAGCAGCGCGGGTCGGCGTAGCGAGCCGGACCGACCGGGGGGTCAGCGCGCGTGCGAACGCGTTTGCGGTGTCCACAGACCTTCCGAGCCGGGTTCTGCTGCGCTCACTCAACGGGATATCCACGGAAATCACCTGTTCGGCCGCGGCTCCGATCCCTGAGGAGTTTCGGGTGCGGGGAGCCGTGCGGCGGACCTATCGGTACTTCGAACCGCTCGGTGAGCATCATCCCGACCGGTGGGAACGGGCGGCCCGGCTCTTCTCCGGAACGCTGGACGTACGGTCGTTCGGACGGGGTCTTCCTGCCGGAGCGCTGGTCCTGCGGTCCGTGGAATCGGTTACGGTTACCCCCGTGGAGGGAGGTCTCGCGGTGGAGATCCGCGCGCCCTCGTTCGTGTGGGGAATGGTCCGAAAGATCATCGCCGCGCTCCGAGAGTACGACGCCGGTCGATTGACCCTCGCGCGGATTGAAGCGGCGTTGGAGGGTCGGGTCCGCCTGACCTTGCCGATGGCCGAACCGGAGGGTCTCGTGCTGTGGGAGGTCGAGTACGCGATTCCCTGGACCTTGACGTGGAACGGTCTCAACCGGCACCAGGAGGCGAGGGTCCGCTCCCAGAGGGACGCGCTGTGGGTCCAGTCCGAGGTGCTCAAGGCCCTGGTCACACCCTAGGACGAACCGGCCCCGGTCCGGTCCAACGCGTGGTCACCCGACCCGTTCCCACCGCTCGAGCTTCTGGACCGCGCTCAGCGTCGACCCGCGTTGGATCTCCTCCCGAACGCGGTTCTCGTGCTCGAGCACATCGAGAGCGCGGTTCGCAATCTCCTGCGCCCGTTCGCGCGGGACGACGACGACCCCGCTCACGTCTCCCACGATCCAATCTCCCGGCCGGACCCGCTGACCGCCGACCGTGACCTCGACCCCGATCTCACCATGCCCCTTCGGCTCGCCGGCGTTCGAGCTCACCGACCGGCTGAACGCGGGAAACCCGATCTCGAGGATCGTGTCGAGGTCTCGGATGGCGCCATCGACAACGACCCCCGCGATGTGGCGGCCGTGGGCCGACCAGCTCGCGAGTTCTCCCCAGACCGCGGTCGTCCCGCCTCCCGCGTCGACCACGAGGACATCCCCGGGGCCGGCTCGGTCGACCGCTTCGACCGGCTTCGCCCAGTCCCCGTCACGGGTCACGACGGTCATGGCGGGTCCCACCATCCGTACGGACGGGCCCTTGAGGTGCGGAGCGAGGCCGTGCATGGCCCCCTGTCGCATCATCGCGTCCGTAACGTTCGGGCTCGACACCTTCAGGAAGGCCGCCCGGAGGTCCTCGCCGCTGTAACGACGGAAGTGCTCGCTCGCGACCTCCTTCTGGGTCCGGATCGCCTCGACCATCCGTTGCGTCGCCTCGACGATCTTGGGGCTCTTCGTGATCGCCCCTCCGACAATGAGGATGCGGGCGCCGGCGCGTACCGCCTCCGCGACGCTCTCACTCGTGAGGCCGCCCGCGACCGCGACCGGGATCGGGGAGGCCTTCGCGAGCTCTCCGAGGACCGCGAACGGCGTCTTCCCGGCCATTTGCATGTCGATCCCGACGTGCCAGCATACGGCCGCCGCGCCGAGTTCGGCGGCTCGTTTCGTCCGTGCCACCGGGTCCGCGACCCCGAGCAGGTCGACCATCACCTCTGCGCCGTACAGCTCGCCGCCCCGGACCGCGTCGGCGATGGTGTCGTCGTCCGCGGCGCCCAGGACGGTGACGATGTCGGCTCCCGCCTTCGCCGCGATCTCGACCTCGAAGGCTCCCGTGTCCATGACCTTGAGGTCGGCGATGATCCGGTGGTCGGGGAACGCTTTCTTGAGCTCCCGGACCGCGTCCAAGCCCTCGCTCTTGATGAGCGGGGTTCCCGCCTCCACCCAGTCCGCCCCCCCTTCCACCGCCTCACGCGCCGCGAGGAGGGCGCGGGAGAGGTTCTCGAAGTCGAGCGCGACCTGGAGGACCGGTCGGTCGAGCCGCATGTCCTACCGAGAGGGCGGGCGATATTAACCGTGCCAGGGCTTCGGCCCGGCGTGCGGCGGCCAGCACGAGGGTCCGTCCGGCTCGTTCACGGAGACGCGCGCCGGCTGAGCAGCATCGCGAGCGGCTCGGTCCATCTGGTCCTCACGTCGCCTCCGTACCCGATGATCCCGCAATGGGACGGGCTCTTCCGGGCCCTCGGGGCGACCGACTACGCCGGGATGCTTCGCGTGCTGGCGGACGCGTGGGGCGAGTGCGAGCGCGTTCTCGTCCCCGGCGGGATCCTCGCGGTCAACATCGGCGACGCGCTCCGTTCGGTCGACGGCGAGTTCCGCCTCTGGCCGAACCCGGCCGAGACGTTCGTGGCGGCCTCCCGCCTCGGACTGGTCCCGCTGCCGTACATCCTCTGGAAGAAGCCCACCAACCGTCCGAACGCGTTCCTGGGCTCGGGTTTCCTGCCACCGAACGCCTACGTGACGCTCGATTGCGAGTACGTCCTCCTCTTCCGGAAGGGGAGGCTTCGCCGATTCCCGGCGCATGACGCCGCCCGGCTCGCGAGCCGTTTCTCGCGAGAAGAACGGGACCGCTGGTTCAGCCAGGTCTGGACCGACATCCGAGGCGCCCGACAGGACTCTCCCCGCGGGAGGAGCGCCGCCTTTCCTTCCGAGCTCGCCGAACGGTTGGTGCGGATGTTCTCGGTCGAGGGAGACACAGTGCTCGACCCGTTCGCCGGTACCGGGACAACGCTTTGGGCCGCCGCCCGTTGGGGCCGGGACGCGATCGGCGTCGAATGGGACCGCGCCGCCTACAACGCTCTCGAGGCGAGCGCGCAGGCGCAGGGGTTCACGACTTCGGCTCGAGCGGTGGACCGTCCGGAGAGGACGAAGGCGGGGGCCGGGCGCGGTGCGCGAGCTCCTCGTCCACGGCGAGCTTGAGGTACCGGAGCGCCGAGTTGTTCAGTCGGTCCATGTGAAGCAGTAGGTAGTGGAGGTAGAGGCGCTCCGGCCGGTGCGAAGGCCCCGGGATGTGGCCGGGGAGAGGGCGATGTCGGTCGATCGTTTCGGCGTGGTTCTCGTGGTCCGGTCCGTGGAACTCGCGCCCGGCCGGGCCGACCAGGGGCGGATAGAGGCGGTCGACCGGGTCGTACCATTCGTTCGGGGGCCTCGAGGAGGCGGGCGGTTCCGGCGGAACCTCCGTCACCCTCCCCTTCAGGTACGGATGGACCGGTCGCCCGGGGTCTTGTAGTTCTCCGATAGGCCGCCCGGCAACGTCCTCCACGATGGTCTTCAGACTCCAGCTCGTCCGGCGGCGCGGCGGGCCTTCGATCGTCGCGTCCGCGCCCACGTTCCTCGTCCGGCGCTCGGACCCCTATAAACCTCCCTTTGGAGCGGCAGCGGACTCGTCGGAAGTCACTCGAGGCCGGCCCAGGGTTGCTTCGAGGAGCTCGAATTCGGGGGTCGATGCGACGATCGCCAGCGGCAGGTGGAGTTCTCCGACCCTCCACAGCGATTCGGAGTACCCGGTTTCCCGTGGGAGGCGTGCCCGCGGAAGCCAATCGGCCTCGGCGGCTGTGAGCCCAAAGAAGGTCCGTGCCTCCGCCGAGACCTCAGGAAGGCGGAGGAACGCGGTCGCGTACAGGTTCCGGAGGAGCGAGCGTCCGGCGGGACGGACGAGGAAGTCGTCGGGACTCTGCGAGAGGACCAACACGCCGGCCTCGAAGTGGCGCACGTGGCGGACGACCCGGTCGAGGAACTCCTCGGTCGTCGCGTGACGGGCAAGCAGATGCGCTTCGTCCACGAGGAGCAGCTTACCGCCCGTGCGGTCGGCCAAGCGACCGTACGCCCAATCGAGGACGTACGTGAGGTGGAACGGCAGTTGATCGTCCGGCACTCCCTGGAAGTCGGCCGACACGACCTGCTCAGTAGGCCGGGCGGTCGTCGGCCCGTCCAATGCCCGGAGCGAACCCGACCGGAACACTTCGAGGAGCTTGGCGAGGCGGGTCGTGCTTCCCTCCCGGTCGACCACTCGTTCCCGGAGGTCGCGCAGGGTCGGCACATTCGGTCCTCTCTCGTAGAGCTGGGTCACGGCGGCGTCGAGCTCGGCGGCCTCCTCGTCACGGAGACTCGGGAAGAGGGCTCGCAGCATCGTTCCGACCCGAGCGGCCTTTTCCCGCCGATCACCGCGGGTCGTCACGGGGTCGAGTGGGTTGAGCCTCCCCCCGACCCCGTCCGCCACCCGGATGACGGAACCTCCGAGGGCCTCGACCAAGGTGGAGTACTCCCCCAGGGGGTCCAAGATAGCGATCGACGTGTCGGGTCGAAGCCACCGGGTCCTCAGCAGAACCAGCGCCGCTGCGAACGACTTGCCCGCTCCGGTGGTGCCGAAGATGCCCCAGGAATGGCTCGCGTGGGACCAGCGGTCGACGAAGACCGGGCTGGCATCGGAAAGCGCGAGACCGATGAGAACTCCAGCTGGCTCCAAGAGCGACTCATCGCCGAATGGAAAGAGCGAGGCGAGCCCGTCGGTGGGCAACGTGTGCCAGTATCCCGGAGGTCGAGGCTCGGCCGCGGACAGGTCGCTCGGAAGAAGTGTTTCGCGGACCTCGTAACGTGGAACGCGCGAGCGGAACCCGATTGCGGAGAGCCGTTCGGAAAGCCGCGACCTTTTCGCCTCGACCTGCGGCCGGGTCGGAGCGAGAACGACGAATCGGATCCCGACCTTCCAGAGCTCCTGCGTTCGGCGGGCGACCGCGCGGCCTAGCTCTTCGGCGCTCGCTCGCTCGACCTCGAGCTCGGCCGTCTGTCCACCATTCCCTCCGGTGGCCAGCTCGGCTTCGGCCACGGCCCTCGCTCCGTGGAGGATCTCAAGGGCGTTCGCCGAAGGGATCCGGTGGGCCTCTACCGAGAGTTCGAGGGTCTCGTTCGTCGGAAGGATACGGCCGAGGAACCCGAAAGGGACCTCGGGTGGGAATTGCCGAACCAAGAGGGGAGCGCGATAACTACGGCCGACGCGCCAGAAAGTGGGTGTCTCGACCGGTGCGTTCGGCGGGATGGAGGCGGTCATGAGCGAGAGAACACCGGCATGTGAAGCGTGGCGCGAATCCGTTCGGTCACCAGGAGGGGTAGGAGGCTCGCAGCTAGGAGGAGGCCGCGATAGGGAGTCAATGGTGAAGGAGAAACCAAGAATACCACCGCGGCACCCGCGAGAATGCATAACGCGACGGCCCTCCCGGTGCTGACACCGCTCCGGGTGAGGGAACCCCGCCGCCGCGCGATGGAAACCCATCCCGCGAGCGCGAGGGCAGCAAGGGTGGCCGTCGGGGCCACGAGGAATGGCACCAGTATCGATAACGCGCCGCAGACGATTCCCGATCCGACGGCGGCGCCGAACGCTTCAAACTCGAAGGGGGGAGCGACGCGCGTCTTGTCGGTCATGTTCCGGTCATCCCCGCGGGCCAGCCGAACCGATGTGCAGCCTCCGCCAGGGCCCGGTCCCTGAGTCGAATTGGCCGGAGACCCAGGGACCCCAGCCGTTCGATGAGGTTCGCGACCCTCCCCTCTAGACGACCCACGGCATCCGAGTCCGCTTCCAGCGTGCCGAGAACGAAGTAGACCCGACGTAGGTGCCGGCGGTGACAGAGCAGAGAGACCAGTTCGGAGTATCCCGCGAGCGCTTGGGCCTCCCGGCGAACTCCGAGGGAGGGCCCGGGACGAACCGCTTGGGAGCGGATCGGTGTCGTGGTAGCGAGGAGGAGGAAGCTCGAGTCGATGGAGCGAAGCAACTCGCGATAGAGCTCGAAGCGTCGCGCGAGTTCGTCCGGTGGCAGATACGCCACGGGGGTTCCGCCGGTACGAACGACCGCCACATAGCGGTGGGGGGCCAGCTGCAGAAGTCCCTGCCGAACGAGGGGACGGTACGTCGCGTTCGTCACGGCTCTCCCTGGGCCCATGGATCGGAACTTCCAGGAGACGAACGCGAGTGCCCGCTCGTCCACGCTCCGTCCGTCCGGCCGCCAGACCGATACGGCGAAGCCGACGAGCAGGACGGGGAGCCACACCCACGGGCTCGTGAAGGGGGACAGCAGCGCCCCGGCCGCTGCGTATGTGATGAACTTGAGGGCGTCGCGGGAGGACGGGAACGGCCCGAGTCGCATGCGGCGGTCCAGCCGTTCCGGAAGGCCGACAATGGGAGGGCCATCCCCGGGTTCGCCCATCTCATTTCGACCCTCCGTGATGCGACGGTGACTGGGCCGTGGGGCCGCTCTTTCCCTGGGGCGACCCCACATGTCGCATCAACTGCCAGGCCCCTTGACCGAGGAGCTCGCTGACGACCAGGGGAGCTGCTACGGGGGCGGCCGCCGATCCGGCGGCTCGGGTGGCCCCCGCGAACGCGCCTCCCGCGGCGCCGCTCGTCCGCATCCCGCTCGCCGCCGGCCCCAACGAGGAGGTGGCGGCGGAGGGCGCGAGCTGGAGTCCCTGCTGCGCGTTTGAATGGACGATTCCCGACGCGCTACCGAATCCGAAGGAGACCAGAGAGGTTCCCGCCAACGAGAGAAAGTAGGGGGAGGCTACTGCCACGGCGAGATAGGAGACCAGCATGACAGGGTTCGGGCTCGCGACGGCGAGTTCGAGCGGAACCACGAGCACGCACGGCAGAAACGCGAGTTCGCCGAAGAGCAGCCAGCCCCTTCGAGCGAGGGGAGAAAGAGGGCGCAGGGGCCAGACCAGCGTGAAGATGGGTAAGAGGACGAGAAGGACGGCCAAGGCGGCATCCCGTATCCCGACCGCGAGAGCTAGCGCGAACACCGCCGCGAACTCGACCAGGGAAAGCACGAACGCGAGTGCCCCGTTGTCCCACGAGAACGAAACCTCACCCCAGCCGGCCAGGTTCATCCAGTGCTGCCAAGCCCCGCCGTCCCATCCCGACACGACCGGGTAGAGGCCTCCCGCAACGCCGAGGACAGCGCCGGCAATCGGCACCGTGAAGTTCGCCCCGACCACGCCAAGGACAAGGCGAGGGAGGAGCGCGTCCAGTGCGTCAGCCCACCGAGCGATGATTGACCGGGAGAGGTAGAGGACCGCGACGCCGAGGGCAACGAGCGCGATGGCAGGGTCGACCACGTTCGAGAGAATGAACCCCGAGAACCGGGCCGCTGTCGAGAGGTAGTTCACGCTGCCGCTCCCCGAGCCGAGGATGGGTGGGAAGAGCGCACCAGGCTGGAGTTCGGGAACGAGGAGGTTGTCGTACGTCGGTCCGATGACAGCCGTAACGATCGCTGTGAGATTCGCGAAGAGCAGGAACAGGATGGTCCGGACGAGGTCGCCCAGGTCGACGGAGGGAATCGGCATCGTCGCCCCCTAGCTGCCCGTCAAGACCCAATGGGCTAGCCCGTAGAGGAGGCCAGTGACCGCCGCCATGAACAGCAAGGTCCCAATCAAGGCGTCCCGGGCCCGGTCCTTGGCCTGGATCTTCTTCGTGATATCGTTGGAGAACCAGCTCAGTGCGACGCGAGCCCAGACGAGCGACAGGATGCCGCTTCCCGCGAGGGCCACCAGCTCGACCAGCCGATTGATTGACTCGGAGAAGTTGCTAACGGGCGTCGAAGGGGACGCTGCGCTGGTCCGGACGTCGGCGGTGGTGAGGTGAGCGGGCTGGTTCCCCGGTATCGGCAGGACGGCCAGGGCGATCAGGAGGAACGTGATTGCCTGACGCCGTCCCGGGGAAGCATTCCAAGGGGCTACCGACCAGTTTCGGGCGACCACGAGAGCACCTCCTCCCCATCGGCTCCGCTTTCCGACCGGATCGTGCCTTCGGAGGCCAGCCGGTCAATGGTCGACCGGACGACGGCGAGCGGAATTCCCGCCTCCTCGGCCAAGAGCTCGACCGTGAATCGTTCCGCGCCTTCTGCCGGTTCGATGATGTTCTTGAGGGTCGACACGGGGTCGGGTCCGGGTGCCCGGCCGCATTTTCGCCGAACGCGTCGTCGCCAAAGGAGGACCGACCCACCGCCCCCGCTCACCAGTACGAGGCCCACCAGGAGCCAAGTCGGATCGATTGTCGGTGTCGCCGTCGCGCTGTTGTTCGAGCCGGGCACTACCGATGGGGGTGGAGGCGGGACGATCGGGTCCGGCGGTCGGGTCAGGACGATCGTTAGATTGGTCTGCCAGAACCCGTCGAGTCGGTCCAGCACGGAGACCGCGAGCCCCACCGAACCGTTCGCGTCCGTGGGGAACAGCCAGTGGTACGTCCCATCGGAAGGAGCCGTACGGTTCCAGGATTCGTTGTCGCTCGCGATAACGCCGAGCAGAAAGGGCGGCAGCCCGCCTTGCATCGACAGGTTCACCGCGAGCGTCTCGTTGGCGGAGGTTGGCCCCTGGGTGGCCACGACCTCAGCTGAGAGGGGGGGAACGAGCTGGAAGGTCAGTGCCGTCTGCCAGGTCACGCCGCACCCGTCGACCACTCCCGTCGTGATCGAGAGGTTCCCTTCACGGGCGTACGACCCGTTCCATTCGAAGGCCCCGACGTTCGGAAGGGTCCCGTTCCCGAGCGACCCGTTCGTGGGTGCGAGGTCCGGAACGACCCACCAGGAGAACGGCGGGCAGCCGGAGAGCACGTTCCCGGCGACCTCGGCGACAGCGCCGTAGGGGGTGGGGGAGCGGGCGCCGCTCGCGTTGGCGGCGAGGAGGGAGTCGACCCGCAAGACCGACGTAACGGTCGTGCCGATGCCGCCCAAGGCATCGCTCGCTCGGAGGCCGATCGTATAGGCACCGGCGGCGCCGAGCGGGAGCGTAAGGACCCCACCTCCGTCGGAATCGACGGTCTCCGTGCCGCCCGAGCGGTTCCCCGAAAAGTTCCAGCTCAGCGAGGCTGGCAGGGCCCCGCCGGAGAGGTGGATTGGCACAAGCAGGGTGCCACCGACCTCCCCGACGGAGGTGACGGGTTCCGCCGAGAGCTGGGGAGGGGCCACGACGTGCTCGTAGAGGACCACGCTCGCCGAAAGCCCCCCTGGCGCGGGCGGGTACGCCCCGAAGAGGACCTCGGAGGTTCCCGGCGAGGTGAACGCGCAAGAGAACGCGGTCCCGTTGGGGACCGTTGCGGACCCGTCGGTCGAGCCGACGGTCGCGTTCGAGCAATCGAAGAGCGTGACCGCCCCCGCCGGTTCGCCCTCGGCGATGCCGGTGAACTCGACCGGCACCCCCACCTCGGCGACGTAGCTCGCGGGCGCGATGGCCACCTCGAGACCGGTCCCGACCGAGAGCGCCTCAGCGACCGATACGTTGACGAGACTGCCATCGGCATCGCTCGCGACCAGCGATGGGACGAACTCCCCTGCCGAGAACCGGTGGTCGACCGAGAACGGGCCCGAGGCCGGGAGCGTGACGGTCGAACCGGTGCCGTCATCCCATGTGACGTCCACCGTGTACGGGGGCTCGCCCCCGGTGACGTTGCCCACGAGGTCCGCGAGGGCGCCGGGGAGCAGGGGGTTCGGGCCTAGTTCGACTCCCGAGAGCGAGAGGGGGGTGACGATAGAGACGTTCGATCCAACCATCCGCTCAAGGACGGTCAGGTTCGTGCCACAGGCGAGGAAGGCGACCCCCCGCACGTCCACGGTCGCCGTGCCCGAGCTGAAGGAATCCGCGGTGAACGTGACGGAAGGGCCGTTGGTGGCATTCAGGAAGCCTGTCGCGTTCCCGGAGCCCACCGACCAGCGGAACCACACCGGCGTCACCCGGCATAGGGGCGATTCCGCTGACCAAACTGCTTGGAGCGTGAGGTTGAGGTCGGTCCGTATCGTGTAGGACGGCGGGTCGACCGTGAGCGTCGCCACAGGAGCGTCGGACGAAGATAGAGGGGCCGTACTGGCGAGGAGCTCTGGGGCTGCGGGTGCCCCCGAATGCCCGACGGTCGCGAGGAGCAATCCCGCGAGCAGGACCAAGTCGATGACGAGCGGAAGCCGGCGGGCCGTTCGTTCGGTGCGGACCTCCGTCACGCGACCACCCGAGGTGGAGCATCGGGGGCCCACTATTTCCCGCGCCAGCCCCCGGCGGTCGGTGGAAGATGCCCGGCTAAGGTGCGAGCGCGAGAGCAACGTGCTCGCGCGAGAACGGCGCGAGGGCCGTCTCGTAGGCGACCGTCAGATGAGCTGCCGAGAGCGCCGCGCGGGCCTCCCGGACGACGGCCGCCGTCGGGCGCTGCTGGGTGACCGAACGGACCTTCAGCATCAGGAGCCCGCGACCCTCGGGGGCGAGGCACGCCCGCGCGTTCTCGACGAAGATGCCGGACTGGTTCCGCTGGGCGATGTCCTGGTAGAGCAGGTCCGCCGCCCCCACATCGGCCTGGTATCGCTCGGGCAACTGGGCATCCGCGAGGATCGGCACGAGCCCGGGTCGTTGTCGGGCCAGCGCCAGGAGGCGGGCGAACGAGGTCGGGCTCTTCTCGACCGCGAAGATGGTCGCCTCGGGCCAGAGGTCGGAAAGGTGGCTCACGGTCGTGCCGTGGGCCGCTCCGAGATAGAGGACGGTCCGGGGTAGGCCGAGGACGTCCGCAGGCGCCCCTTTCAGGAGGAAGGCCGCGAGCTTCGAGCGGAACGGATCCCAGGCCCGATACTCGACCCCGTCGGCCGTCGAGAGCGCCTCTCCGTAAACCTTCGTTCCCGGGGTCCGATTGACCGTGTAGAGGTCCCTGCCGTCACGGAAGACCCTTTCCCAGGGAGCCGGCTTCATCGGGACGGCACCGTCTCGACCAGGAACTCGACCTCGACGGGGGCGTTGAGCGGCAGTCCCGCGACGCCGACCGCCGCGCGCGCCGGTCGTCCGGCGTCCCCGAACAGCTGGACGAGAAGGTCGGTCGCTCCGTTCGCCACTTCGTGCTGACGACCGAACCCCGGCGAAGAGGCCACGTAGACGGTGACCCGGAGGACCCTTCGAACGCGGTCAATCGACCCCAGCTCGGCGGCCAGCGCACTCAACGCCTGAAGGGCAGCGCGACGGGCGAGCTCCCGGGCCGCCTCGAGCGGCACGTCCCGGTCCACCAGCCCGGGATGCACGACGCTTCCCCCCTCGGTCACGATCTGCCCCGAAACCCAGGCACGTTCCCCATCGAGCACGACGGGAACGTACGTGCCCGCGGGCCGCGGGGGCGGGGGAAGCTCGAGCCCGAGCTCGCGGAGCCGTTGGGAAGGGGTCGCGGTCATGGCCGAGGAGAGCCGCACGGCCGAAAAACGTGTGCGGACCGCTCGGACGCCGGAGTAATGAGGGGAAATCGGCTTGCGGGCACCGATGTCTCTCTTCCGGCGCTTCCGTCGGGACAAGGAGGACGAGTCCGGGACCGAGCCGCCGGCAACGACCGAACCTTCCCCTCCGTCCGAGGAGCCGGCCCCCGACGCATCCCCCTCCCCCGAGCAGCCTCCTGCCCCGGCTCCCTCGGCGCCCGCCGCCGAACCGTCCCCGCGGATCCCTCCCCCGCTGCCCGACCGCCCTACCCCGGAGCCGAGCCCACCTCCTCCACCCCCCTCCGACGGGATGTCGAAGTGCTTCGTCTGCGGAACCCCGCTCCAGGGCAAGACCTGTCCGACCTGTCGGATGACCTGGGTCGAGTGACCCACGCTGCGCCACCGGCCGTTTCGCCGCCGGGTTTTTGAGCTCACCCGTTCCAAGACCGCGCCATGAGTTCTCCCAACCCCGCGGTCCCCGAGTTCGATGCGCTCGAGCAAGAGGTCGTAGACCACCTGTTCGTCCTGCAGCCGTCCTACGCGGTGGGGCTGGGGCTCCATACCTACGACGGCCTCCTTCCCGACCTTTCCCGGTCGGGGACGGACCGGTGGACGCAGGGCGCGGACGAGCTCCTCGCGCGGATCGCGGCGATCGCTCCCGAGTCCTTGCCACGCGAGCGCAGGACCGACGGATTCCTGCTGAGCCTGCTTCTCGAGAGCCCGCTTTTCGACCTTCGTGTGACCTCCGACCTCGAGCGGAACCCGATGAACTACCTCGGCGCGATCTCGCTCACGGCCTACCTGTGCCGCGACTACGCCCCCGCCGAACAGCGCGTGGGTGCGATCGTACGGACGCTCGAGCGGGTCCCGCGTCTTTTGCGCGACGGCCGCGCCCGCCTCCGCGGACCCCTCCCGAAGCCGTTCCTCGACCTCGCCCTCGCCATCGGCAGCGGCCTACCCTCCCACTTCGCCGAGGCCGAGCAGTTCGCGGCCGGGGTCCAGCTCGCCGAGCACGTGCGGGCGGCCCGTCTCACGGCCGAAGCGGCCGTCACCGAGTTCCTCACGTGGCTCCGGGAGGACCAGCTCCCACAGGCGACCCCCGATTTCGCCCTCGGGCCCGCCCGCTACCAGCAGCTCCTCTTCGTCCGGGAGGGAATCGAGGCGCCGTTCGAGGAGCTTCACCGAGCCGGCTCCGCCGACCTCGCACGCAACCAACACCGCCTGGAGGAGATCGCCCGGGAGGAGAACGTAACGGTCTCCGAGCTGCTCGAGCGCCTCAGCCGCGACCACCCGACGGCCGGAGAGGTCGTTCCCTCGGCTCGGGCCTACGTCGAGGAGACGCGTCGGTTCGTCGAGGACCATGCGCTCGTCACCGTGCCGGACGAGGCCCGTTGCCGGGTCGAGGAGACCCCGGTCTGGGGCCGGGCGCTCTCGACGGCCAGCATGAACCCGCCCGGACCGTTCGACACGACCTCGAGCGAGGGCGTCTACTACGTCACCCCGGTCGACGCGAAGTGGACGGGACCGCAGCAGGAGGAGTGGCTTCGTTCGTTCAACCGGTCGATGCTTCGGAATGTCACGGTCCATGAGGTCTATCCAGGGCACTACCTACAGTTCCTGCACTTCCGGCGGTCGCCGGGCAGCCTCGCCCGAAAGGTCTACCTCTCGTCGTCGTTCGCCGAGGGGTGGGCGCACTACACGGAGCAGCTCGCGATCGAGAAGGGCCTGGACCGCAAGAACGTCCTCGCGGAGGTCGCCCAGCTCCAGGACGCCCTCCTCCGCAACACCCGGCTCCTGGTGTCCATCGGTCTCCACACGGACGGGATGACGCTCGAGGCCGCAACGCAGCTCTTCCAGACCGAGGCGCACCTAGAGCGGCTTCCGGCCGAGCGCGAGGCGATTCGCGGGACGTTCAACCCCGAATACTTCTGCTACACCTTGGGAAAGCTCGCGATCCTGGACGCGCGCTCCCGCTTCCTGGAGGCGCGCTTCGGGGGAGACCTGCGCGCGTTCCACGACACGCTGCTCGGCCTCGGCTGCCCCCCGATCGGTCTCCTCGACGCGCTGCTCGAGGGGACCCGACCGGCCTGACGTTCGGGTCTTGACACCGCCGGCCGGTCACGCGCGGGCCGCGCGGCGGTACAGGAACCGGAGGGTCTCCGAGTAGAACATCGAGAACTTCCACCTCCGGAATCTTTCCGGGACCACGATGGCCTCCAGTTCCTTCTCGGGCCGGTGAGCACGACGGTGGCGGGCGACCCTTTGCTGCGCGCCGGTGACGTACTCCCGCATCGCGGCGAGCACCCGGGAGCCCCCCGGCGCACCGTGGCCCGGTAGGTAGGTTCGCGGTCCGAGAGCGGCGATCCGGTCGAGGATCTCTACCAGGGTGTCGGGATTGCCGTCCGCCAGGAAGGGGTGGTACCCGTTCGAGAGAAGGTCGCCGAGGAACGCGACCCGGTCGTCCGGAAGGAAGACGAACGTGTCGCTCGGAGAGTGACCCCCGCCGTAGGAGAGGATCCGAGCCGTGCGTCGGGTGCCGCGAACGACCAGCTCCGAACGGAACGTCACGTTCGGGAGCGTCAGCCTGAGCCGCGGGAAGGAGTCGACGATCCCCTCCATCCATCCCCGGTAGAGGGCGCGGTCGGACCGGGGCATCGGGAGCTCCCCGGCCTCGAGCTTCCGGAGCTCCTCCTGGGCCTCCTGGGGGCCGGCCCGGATATCCGCGGCGCTGCGGGTCCGCATCAGCTCCCACGTCTCGGTCGTGGCGATGATACGGGGGTTCGCGAACACCTGGTTCCCCCGGATGTGGTCGTGGTGATAGTGGCTGTTCACGAGGTAGTCCGCCGGGCGGCCGGTGAGGCGTCGGGCGGCAAGCGCGAGGGCGGTCCCGGAGCGAGGCGTGAGCCCCGTGTCGAAGACGAGGGTCGCGCCGCCGAGGTCGACGATCGCCGAGTTCGATAGGGCGAACCCGCCGTCAAGGGCGACCGCCGCGTGGACGCCGTCGGCGAGCTCTTGGAGCCGGAAGTGGCGGGAGGGCCGCGGGCCCGCGTTCACAAAGCGTCGAACCCGGACGCGGTATTAACTCCCGGCACCATCGGTGAACAGGGGTTGACGAGACCCTCTAAACCTGCGGTCGAGCCTCCCACTCTTCGAGGAGTCTCGGCAGCTGGGGTCGGTCCCGAGAGCACTCCATGGTCGAAACTCAGGTGACCTCCCGCCGCGGCGGGGGGTCCCGCGATCGTTCCCCCTTCGGTTGGCTGGGACGTAGCATCGTTCGGCACCCGTGGCGCTCCCTCCTCCTCTGGGTCGCGATCATCGTGGTCTGCATTCTCCCCGCCGCGAACATAGGGTCGGTCATCTCGAGCTCGTTCAGCAACCCGCTCCCGAGCTCGGACGAGAGCGTCCAGGCCCAGAACGCCTACAACGCCGAGTTTCCCAACGCCTCGTCGGCGCCCTCCTCGGCGATCGTCCTCCTCGAGTCCTCGGACATCGTGGGACCTGTGGGCAAGAACGCCACGATCGCCGTCACCCAGTCCCTGAACCAGGACCGGAACCTGAGTAACGTGAGTTCGGTCGTCTCCGTGTACTCCGCGTACTCGGCCTACCTGACCGGCGAGGTGGAGCTCGGATGGTCGTTCCTGGGACCGGCCCTGAACGGAACGTCCTCGTTGCCCGGGTTGGTGAACCACACCGCCTCCACGCTCTGGGCTCCCCCGACCTACTACCTGGCGAACTGGTCGAGAATCGTCGCGAACCTGAGCCCGGGGGTCCCGGCCTCGCAGGCCGACTGGCCGGCCTTCAGCGAGACCTTGGCCGGATTCTCCCCGGGGTCGTCCGAGGCCCGGGTGCTGACCACGTTCTATGCCGGTCCCAACGCCTCGGTCACCGGGTTCAACGCGAGCATCTCGGCCGGCTGTCTTGCGCATGCGAATGCCACCGCGTGCGCGGACGCCGCGATGCGGAACGCCCTTCCACCCGTGCTCGGGACCCTGTTTTCCACTCCCGCTAACCTCTCCGCGGCCGAGCTGGTGCTCTCGAACCTCAGCCTCGAGAACTGGAACCTTACGGAGCCACAACACGCCGTCGTGACGGACCTGCTCGGGGCGGAGGTCGGCATCGCCCCCTCGTGGTTGCTCACGCTCTGGAACGCCTTCCCTTCCGAGACGCCCCCCTCCCTCACGGCCGTGACGACGTGGGTCGCGGGTGAGGTCGTGGGGAACCCGATCGACCGGTTCCCACTGCCGGTCCCCGCCTCGCTCTACGCGTCGTTCGTGAACCCCGCGGGGACCGCGACCTTGGTGGTGATCTCGTTCGATGTCTCCGACACGTACGCGGCGAACGGGTCCTCGGTGACGTACAATGACGTCACCGAGATCCAGAACGACGTGTCCCACGTCCTCGGTTCCTCCTCGGTGTACGGGGGCATCACGAGCTACGAGACCGGGGCGGCTCCGCTCGACAGCGCGGTGAACTACCTCGCGACGTCGGCGATCAGCCTCCTGTTGGTCCTGACGATCGTCGTGCTTCTCGTCATCATGCTCGTCTACTTCCGGACGCCGGCCGCCCCACTGATCTCGTTCGGCCTGATCGGAGTGGCGATGGTGTGCGGCCTGGCCGTGATCTTCGTGCTGGGTACCTTCGTCAGCCCGTTCAACCCGGAGATCGAGTCGATCATGCTGGTCTTCCTGATGGCGATCGGCACCGACTACTCGGTCTTCTTGCTCGCCCGCTACCGCGAAGAGCTGGTCCGAGGCACGCCCCCGGCGAAGGCCGTGGAGACGACCGTGCGCTGGGCGGGCCAGAGCATCACGACGAGCGGGCTCACCGTGATGGTCGTCACGGTGGCGCTCACCCTCTCGGGGATCAGTTTCCTCGGCCAGCTCGGCGAGGCCCTGTTCGTCACGGTCCTGGTGGCGCTCCTGGTCAACCTCACGGTCCTCCCATCGATCCTCATGCTGGTCGGTCCCCGGGTGTTCTGGCCCAACTCCGGGGCGCGGTTCGAGCGGTACGCGGAGCGCCGTCGGCAGAACATCGACACCCACCGGGACTTCATCGCCCGCGCCGGGCGGACCGCGACCCGGCGGCCCGTCGCGGTGATCGCCATCATCGCCCTGCTCTCGGTCCCGATCGTGGTCGTCGCGCTCAATGTCCCCGTCTCCTACGATATCACGAACATCGGGCTCCCCTCGTCCAACCCGGCCCAGATCGGTTTCAACCAGCTCACGGAACAGTTCGGCGCGAGCTACTTCTCCCCCAGCTGGGCGCTCGTCAACTTCTCGGCGCCTCTCATGTCCGAGAGAGGAGCCAACGCCACGGAATTCCGAGATGTCGCAGCGCTCGCCACGACGATGGCCGCGACCCCCGGGGTCGCCTCCGTGGCCACGCTCGTGGGGGAGGGAGGTGCGCCCCTCGACGCATGGCTGAACTTCACGGCCCTCCCGCCGGCCCAGCAGGTCGCGCTCCATCAGGCCCTGAGCTCCTACGTCGGGGCCGACGGGACGACGGTCCTGTTCAACCTGGCCACGAACGCGAGTGGGTACTCCGCGACGGCGATCTCGGTGCTCGGCGACCTTCGCACCGGGGTGGACGCGTTCCAGGGCAGCCATCCCGAGGTCCGGCAGGTGCTGTTCGGGGGGGCCGCTCCCACGACCCAGGACATCAAGTCGATGGTCGACCACGCGGACGAAGGGATGCTGGTCGGAGCGGCGGTGGGCCTCTTCCTCATCCTGCTCATCATTCTCGGGTCGGCGTTCGTCCCCGTGCTGGCCCTCGGCGCGATCGGCCTCTCCATCGTGTGGAGCTGGGCCTCCACGTACTTTGTGGTCGGGATCCTCGAGAACGAGGCCCTGATCTTCCTCCTGCCGCTCATCATCCTCATCCTCGTGCTGGGGCTGGGCATGGACTACAACGTCCTCCTCCTGACCCGGGTCCAGGAGGAACGGACCCGTGGACGGGGTTCCGTGGAGGCCATCCGGGAGGCTGTCACCCATGCGGGGAGCGTCATCGCGGCCGCCGCGGTGATCCTTGGCGGCGCATTCCTGCTCCTCGGCCTCACGAGTCCGCTCGGAATGCTGGCAGGGGTCGGTCTCGGCATCGGGATCGCGGTGCTCCTGCAGGCGTTCGTGGTGCAGACGTACCTCACGCCGGCGGTGCTGGCCCTGGGAAAGGACTCGATCTGGAAGGGATGGCGCCGCTCGCGGCCGCCGTCGAACGGCGGGTCCGACCCATAGATCACCGGGCGGGGCCGTCCGCCTTCGCTACCGCTCGACCAGCGCGAAGCTCTCCGGGGCGTAGCGCTCCCCCGCCACCGCACCTTTCGGGACGGCGGTCTCGATGCGGGCAAGCTCCGAGCTCGACAACGAGAGCTCGACCGCCGCGGCGTTCTCCTCGAGATACTTCCGCCGCTTCGTCCCGGGGATCGGTACGAGGTCGTCGCCCTGGGCCAAGAGCCATGCCAGGGCAAGCTGGGCCGGGCTGCAACCTTTCTCACGGGCGATCGAGGAAAGGTGGTCCACCAGGCCGAGGTTCCGACCCAGGTTCGTTCCGCCGAAGCGAGGGAGCCTTCGACGGAAGTCGTCGGCGGGCAATCCCTCGAGGGTTCGGACCGTCCCGGAGAGGAACCCACGACCGAGCGGGCTGAACGGCACGAAGCCGACGCCGAGCTCGCGGCAGGCGGGAAGCACACCGGTTTCCGGGTCCCGTGTCCAGAGGGAGTACTCGCTCTGGACCGCGGTGATGGGATGGACCGCCGAGGCACGGCGGAGCGTTCGCGCGGAGACCTCGGAGAGTCCGAGGAACCGTACCTTCCCCTCCTCGACCAGGCCCGCCATGGCCCGTACGCTCTCCTCGATCGGGGTGCGGGGGTCGACCCGGTGCAGGTAGTAGAGGTCGATCGTCTTGACGCCCAGACGGCGCAAGCTCGCGTCGCAGGCCGAGCGGATGTGGTCCGGGCTCCCGTCCACGCCCATGGGCTTGCCGACGACGTCGGACACGAGCCCGCACTTCGTCGCGAGGAACACCTCGTCGCGCCGTCCTCGTATGGCGCGTCCGACGAGCTCCTCGTTCGTGAACGGACCGTAGACGTCGGCCGTATCGAGGAACGTGACGCCGAGGTCGAGCGCTCGCTGGAGGGTGGCCAGCGACTCGGCCTCGTCGGGTCGGCCGTACGACTGCGACATCCCCATGCATCCCAGTCCTATCGCCGGAACGAGGGGCCCATCTCGGCCGAGCCGTCGGGACTTCACGGGGCCCGCACCGCGCTGACGCACTTCAGCGCTACCCACGGGTCTCGGGATCAGGAGGACGGGCGGGTCGCCGTCGGCCGCATCGATTCGGGCATCTCGACCGTGACGACCTCTCCCCGGACGGTGGTCTCTCCCCCGACGGAGATGGTGACCTCGACGATCACCTTTCGTCCCGAGACGGAGCGTGCGTGGCCGCGCAGGAGGAGCTCCGGCCCGAGGGGCGTCGGCCGAAGGTAGTCGACCCGGAGCGACGCCGTGACGAACCGGTGGGCGGGCAAGGTGTCCATCTCCCGCCCTTCGGCGCGGTAGGCGGCTGCCGCCGCCGTCCCCGTCGCGTGACAATCGACGAGGGAAGCGAGCAGGCCCCCGTTCACGAACCCAGGGATCGCGGTGTGGAACGGCTGCGGGGTGAAGCGGGCCTCGCTGCTCTCGCCATCCCAGAAGCTTCGAAGGTGGTACCCGTGCTCGTTCAGCCGGCCGCAGCCAAGGCAGTGAGCCACCTCGTCCGGATAGTAGTCCTGGATCGCCTTCATGGACGGGGGCCGAGAGGATGGCCCCGTGATGAACTGTTCGCGCGCGCGCCTCGCGGGCCGGTCGCCCTACCGACGACGCGCGGTCGGGCGACGGCCGCGCCGGGGACGGGGTAGGAAGGTCCGTCAGGCCTCGCGTTCGTCGTCGGTTCCGGTGGGAGCGACCGAGCGGCTTCCGTCAGCGTGGAACCGGTAGTTCCGGACGCCGAGCGATAGGAGGAATCCAACGAGGGCGATGCCCGCGGTCACCGCGAAGAGGATCACGAACCCGGTGATGGACGGGACGCTCGCGGTGATGGGTCCGCGTGGGGTCAGGGCGACGACGGCGGTGGTCGTGAAGCTCGCGGTCACGGTCGCCGCGAGCACGGGCCCGACCGCGCTTCCCAGGTTCCGGAACGTCTGGTTCATCCCGGTCTGGATCCCCAGCTCCTTCGGGTTCACCGAAAGCACGATGATGTTCGACATCGCGATCAGCACGGCGACGTTCCCGACCATCGTGGGGATCGTGAAGACGATCAGTTCGAGGATCGTGGCGTGGAAGAAGACGAGCCCGAGCGCACCCAGGCCCATCACCGCGAAGCCGGTGAGCATCAGGGGCTTCGGTCCCTTCGAGGCGACCCAACGGCCCCATAGTGGGGCGAACGCCAGCATCGAGAACGTCGACGGGAGCGCCATCAGTCCCAACTGGAACTCGTTGTAATCGAACCCGGGCGGGAACCGATCCTCGACGAGGATCGTGAGGGCGACAAAGATCAGGAACATCCCAACGCCCACGATCACCCCGTTCACGTTCGAGATCCAGATGTTCCGTTCCTTGAGCGACTTGAACGAGACGATCGGGGTCGGGGCGCGCGGTTCCCAGTACAGGAAGAACACGAGACCGGCGAGCGCGAGGAGGAAGAACTCGGGGACGCCCCACGCAACACCGGCCACCGAGACGGCCGAGAAGCTCGTCCAGCCCCAGTAGGCCCCTTCGGTGAGCCCGAACATCGTCATCGCGAGGGCGAAACCGAGACTGCCGATGCCGGGCAGGTCGATCGCCATCGGGGAAAGATGCGGAGACTCCCGAAGGTAGAAGTAGGCCAGGACCACGACGGCGATCGCGACCGGGGTCACGGTGTGGAAGGTGAGCTGCCAGCCGAACTGCCACGCGACATAACCGCCCCCCGCGAGCCCGAGCGAGGCGCCGGCCGCGAACATCCCCGAGACAATCCCCTGGGCCTGGCCGACCCGTCGCGCCGGAAACACCTCGGGCATCATCGCGAACGCGAGGGGGAACATGCCCATGCCGAGCCCCTGGAACGCGCGCACGCCGATCAGGAGGTAGATCTGGTTCGCTGTGCTGACCCCCAGCGCGGACCCGATGTTGGGCGTGAAGCCGGCGACGCTGACCGCGACGGCGTAGAGCGTCATGACGATCAGCAGCATTCGCTTCTTGCCGTACTTGTCCCCGAGCTTCCCGAAGATCGGAGTGGCCACGGTTCCCACGAGAAGGTAGGCCGAGACGATCCAGACGACCGTCGTCGTGGGCGGGTTGCCGAAGAATTGGATGAACTCCTTGAACGCCGGGAGGACCATCGTCTCGACGTAGGTGACCATGAGCGCCATCACGGCGAGAACGGTGATGACCGCCCGCGCCGCGTGGGGGTCGTAGGGGGTGCCCGCAGCCGTCAGCAGCGGCTCGGAAGCGCTCGCGGACATGGACCCTCCACCAACCCCCGCGGAAAAGCCTCTTCGCATAGCTCTCCGCCGGGGCCGCCCCGAGGGCCCCTTCTCCGACCGGTTCCTACCCCCGCTTCTCCGGAAGCGCGGCCTCCGGATTGCCCGGGGAAGAGACCCCCTTTCCCACGCCCGCCGGGCGACGGGGTCCGGCACAACCTTTTCCTCGAAGGAGGTTCCCGGGAGCATGCCCTCTCACGAGCACGACGGATTCGTCCGTGTGACGGGGTTCCGGATCTATCATCGCATCTTCGAACCCCCTTCCTACCGCGGCACCGTCCTCGCCCTTCACGGAGGTCCGGGGGCCCACCATGAGTACCTGCTCCCTCTCGTGGACCTCACCGACCACGGCTATCGTGTCGTGTTCATGGACCAGCTCGGCTGTGGGAAATCCGACCGGTCGCCCGACCCCTCCATGTACACCCTCGAGCACAACGTCGAGGAGGTCGAGGGATTGCGCGAGGCGTTGGGTCTCGGTCGGATCCATCTCCTGGGTTCGAGCTACGGGGGGCTCCTTGCCCTCGCCTACGCGATCCAACATCAAGCCCACCTCAAGACCCTCGTGACCGTCGGCGGCCTGGCCGACGTACCGTACACGACCGCCGAGATGTGGCGGCTCGTCCGGGAGCTTCCCGAAGAGACCCGCGCCGTGATCGAGAAGTTCGACCGTCTCCAGGAGTACCGTAACCCCGCCTACCTCAAGGCCGTGGAGGAGTTCTACCACCGACACCTGTGTCGGCTCACTCCGGTCCCGCCGGAGCTCCTGCGCGCGCTGGCCGAGACCAACCCCGACGTCTACGAGCGCATGAACGGACCGAACGAGTTCACCATCACCGGGACGATCAAGGACATCGACCTCACGCCCCGCCTACCCACGATCCAAGTGCCTACGTTGGTCACGGGAGGACGCTTCGACGAGGTCACGCCGAACGTCGCACGCCAGATCCGCGACCACATCCCCGGGGCCCATCAGGTGGTCTTCGAGGAGAGCTCCCACGTGCCGTTCTGGGAGGAACGCGCGGCGTTCGTGGCGACGCTCGTGGAGTTTCTCAAGGCGCACGACTAGCCGGGGGTTCCGAGGCCGGTTCGGACGGGAGGGCTCCGGTCCTCGCCCGCCGAGGCCGGCGCGGCAGCATCGGGTGATGGGCGAACTTCGCGTGCCGGCGGACGCCGAGGACCTCCTGCGCGAAGAGGACGGTCAGCGTCCCGGCGACCGTGATCGCGGCCGCGATGAAGTAGACGTCCTGGAACGCCGTGTGGGACGGGAAGATGTGGGCGAAGGGTCCGCTGGTGAGTACGTAGGTGGCGAGGAGGGAACCCGCGATCGGAGCGCCAACGCTGCCTCCCACGTTGCGGAACACGTTGTTCATCGCCGTGGCCTGGCCCATGTCCTTCGGGTCCACCGTGAGGATCAGGAGGTTGATGATCGAGGCATTGAGCAGGCCCATCCCGGCCCCGACGAGCACCTCGATAAGGAGCGCCGTGTTCAACGTGGTGGCGTAGGCTTCCAGGATGAACGCGAGCGCCGTGATCATACCGCCGGCGAGGGCGAGCGGCTTGATGCCCACCCGGGAGACCACGACGCTCGTGATGAGGGCGACGCAGGTCATGCCGACGGCCAAGGGGAGGATGTCGATGCCCGCCGTGAGGATCTCGAAGTTGCACTGCAGGGGCGAGACGCACGAGGCGTTGTATCCGCCGGAGGCGAGCGGGTACTCGAACTGGTAGATCAGGCTGAACAGGGCCAGGTACATCCCGAGGCCGGCGACCGTCAGCACGATGTTCGTGACGGTCACGTTCCTCTCGGCCAGCAGCCGAACGTCGACGATCGGTTCGCGCTTCTGGGCGGTCAAGCGCCGCTCGACGAGGAAGAACGGCACGAACATGGCCGCTCCCAGAGCGGCGAACGTCAGGGTCATCCCGGAGGTCCATCCCCACGCCTCTCCCTGGGAGAGGGCGGTCACGATGCCGGCGAGGCCGAGCCCGAGGAACAGCGCCCCGAGGTAGTCGACGCGCGTATCCGGTCGGCGGTACGGGGACTCCCTGACCAGCAGGAAGACCAGGACCGCCATCAGGATCACGAACGGGACCGCCGAGTGGTACGTCGTCCGCCACCCGTAGTCCTGGGAGACCCAGGAGCCGAGCGGGAGGCTGACCGCGAAGCCGATCCCGAACATCGCGCTCAGGAGCCCTTGGGCCCGGGGGACCATCTCTCGAGGGAACTCCTCCCGAATGAGCGACATTCCGAGAGGGATGATCGTCAGGCCGACGCCCTGGATCGTCCGGGCCGCCACCATGAAGGGGAAATTCGGTGAGAAGCCGGTGACGGAGACCGACGCGGCGTAGATGAACATGACGATGACCATGACCTTCCGCTTCCCGTAGATGTCCCCGAGCTTGCCGACGACGGGGCTGAGCGCCACGCCGGCGGCGGCGTAGGCCGAGAGGATCAGCGTGACCTGCGCCGCGTCGACGCGAAAGTCCGCCTGGATCGTGGGGAGGGACGGGGTGAGCATCCCTTCAATGTAGAGCACGACGAGGACGACCCCGGCCAACAGCAGCATGACGCGGTTCGCGTACCGACGGTCGAACGTCTCCGCGGTCTTGGGGACCGGTGCGGCGGGGCTTGCCAGCGCGGGGCCGCCCCCCACGGGGTTGTTTCTTTCCTCCCTCACGGCGAGCTCTCCTCTACGACCCTACGAGTACTCGTCCCGTTTCGGGCCCCGATACCAGCCCTCGGGCCCTGCTTCCGAAGGATTAAGCCGTTCCCGTCCGTCAATAGATATTGACTACGGGCTCATCCCTTCCGTGCTAACCTGTACTAAGCGTGTCCACGATCACCGGCACCGCGGTGGTCCAGGGTTGGTGGGGTCCGCTCCGAGCTAGGTCGTGACCATGACCAGCACGGAGAGCCTCCTCGTACCGTCGGTCTCCCGCGCCCCGATCGACAAGCCGGTCCGTCACCACGGGACGGTACACGTCATCGAAGGTCGATGCAAGGAGTGCAGCTTCTGCGTGACGTTCTGCCCGGAGGAAGTGCTGGAGATCGCTGACTACTACACGGCTCGGGGCTACCGACCCGCCCGCGTGAAGGCCGGCAAGGCGGCCGACTGCATCGCCTGCCGATTCTGTGAGCACGTCTGTCCGGACTACGCGATCTACGTGGAGGAGGAGACGACGTGAGCGCCGCCCAGAACCTGATCCTCTCTCCCGTGTGGGACCGCGCCCGGACCGGCACGCACTTCCTCTCCGGGGACCACGCGTGCGCCGAGGGGGCCATCTACGCGGGTTGCCGGTTCTTCGCAGGTTATCCCATCACCCCGGCGACCGAGATCGCCGAGCGTCTCGCGGAGCGACTCCCGGAGATCGGGGGCCAGTACATCCAGATGGAGGACGAGATCGCCTCCATGGCGGCGATCCTGGGCGCGAGCGTGACGGGCGCCAAGAGCATGACGGCGACCTCGGGCCCCGGCTTCTCGCTCATGATGGAGAACCTCGGCCTCGGATACATGGAGGAGATCCCCACCGTGGTCGTAGACGTCCAGCGGGGCGGGCCGAGCACGGGACTTCCCACCTCCGTGGGTCAGCAGGACATGATGCAGGCCCGCTTCGGGCCGCACGGCGACTTCACCTCGATCACGTTCTCGCCCCAGTCCCCCCAGGAGGCGTTCAATCTCACCGTTCACGCGTTCAACGTGGCGGAGCGGCTGAGGACCCCGGTCCTTCTGATGATGGACGAGGTCGTGGGGCACATGTACGAGCGGGTCGTCATCCCCCCCGCCGGGGAGATCCCGCTCCTTTCCCGGGCGAGGCCCACGGTCCCACCGGAGGAGTATCACACCTACCGGCCCGGGCCCGACCTCGTGCCGCCGATGGCGCTCGCGGGAGACGGCTATTCGGTCCTGTTCACCGGGCTCACGCACGACGAGAACGGCCGGCCCGTCACCACCTACGATGCCCAGCAGGTACTCGTGCCACGACTGCGGGAGAAGATCCTGAGGAACCGAGAGGTCTACGAACAGGTCGGCCTCTACAAGACCGAGGACGCCACCACCCTGGTGATCTCCTATGGGATCACGGCGAGGTCGGCCCGCCGAGCGGTGGACCTCGGCCGGGAGAAGGGTCTCCCCCTAGGCCTGTTCCGTCCGCTTTCCGTCTGGCCGTTCCCAGCGGCGAAGCTTCGCTCGCTCAAGAACGTCAAGAGGATCGTCGTGGCCGAGATCAACATGGGCCAGGTGGTCCTCGAGGCCCGGAGGATCGCCGGACCGTACGCCGAGGTCATCCACGTGGGCAACGCGGGAGGGCACGTCATCTCGGCGGAGTCGATCCTCGAGGCCTGCACTTCGCCGCCGGGGGCGAGCCCGTGACCGCGAACGCTTCGGCCGCGACTTCTCCCGCGATGAGCGGCGCGGCCCACGTGCGTCCCCACCCGTACGACCACCTCCTCCGGAGCGCGGACCTGCCCACGATCTGGTGCCCGGGCTGCGGCATCGGGACGGCGGTGGGCGCGCTGATCTACGGCTTCGAGCAAGCGGCGATCCCGAAGGAGAAGCGGGTGATCGTGGGCGGGATCGGCTGCTCCTCGCGGATCGTCTTCTACGCGAAGACCGACGCCTACCACACGACCCACGGGCGCACCATCCCCTTCGCCACGGGGATCAAGCTCTCCAACCCCAGCCTGAACGTGGTCGTGTTCGCCGGCGACGGGGACCTGTTCGCCATCGGCGGTAACCACTTCATCCACGCGGCGAGGCGCAACATGGACCTCCTCGTCGTCTGCATCAACAACTTCAACTACGGCATGACCGGCGGACAGGGCGGGCCGACGACCCCGGCGGGGGCCCTCTCGACCACCACTCCGTACGGCAACGCGGAGTTCCCGTTCAACCTTCCCGAGCTCGCCGCGACCTGCGGGGCGACGTACGTCGCCCGTTGGACCACGTTGGACGTGCGGAGGCTCCGGAACACCTTTGCGGAGGTCCTCAAACGCCACGGTTTCCGCTTCGTCGAGGTCCTCGCTCCCTGCCCGGTGAGCTTCGGGAAGACCAACAAGATCGGCAGCGGTGTCGAGGAGATGGAATACTACCAAGGGCTCGAGGTCCTGAAATCCCGTGTCGAGAGCACGGAGGTCCCGAAGACCAACATCGAGCTCGGGAAACCGATCATCGTCGGTACGTTCGTCGACCGCGAGGCGGAGACGTTCCGCGACCGCTACGCGCGCGTGGTCGGCAAGGCGAGGGGGTCGAAGTAGGTCATGAGGAAGGAGGTACGGTTCGCCGGGTTCGGCGGCCAGGGCGTGATCCTCTCCGCGTTCATCCTGGGAAGGGCCGTGTCGGTCCACACGCCGATGCACGCCACGATGACCCAGAGCTACGGGCCCGAGTCGCGCGGTGGCTCCTGCGAGGCCGACGTCGTCGTCGGGGACACCGAGATCGACACGCCGATGGTCACCCGACCGGACGTCCTGGTCCTCCTCTCGCAGGAGGCGGCGACCAAGCACATGGCGGCCGCAAGGGCCGCGGCGCTGGTCATGAGCGACGTCGACCTGGTCCATCTGGACGACGACGTCGCGAAGAAGGCGCTCGCGCTGCCGTTTACCCGGACGGCGGACGGTCTGGGGCGCCGCATCGTCGCGAACGTGGTGATGCTCGGCGCGTTCACGAAGGCTTCCGGGATCGTGCCTCGGGAGGCGATGGAGGCCGCTCTTCGGGATACGGTCAAGGCGTCCACCCGCGAGCTGAACATGAAGGCCTTCGACGCGGGGGCACGGCTGTGAGCTCGGCCCCCGTGATGGTCATCGGCGGGGGCATCGCCGGCGTCCAGGCGACGCTCGACCTCGCCGAGGCCGGCTGCCGCGTGGTCCTCGTCGAAAAGACCCACTCCCTCGGCGGCGTCATGGCGGGGCTGGACAAGAACTTCCCCACGCTCGACTGCAGCATCTGCATCGAGGCCCCGAAGCTGAGCGAGGTCGCGGAGAACGGCAACGTCGAGATCATCACCGACGCGGACGTGGTCGCTCTCGAGAAGAAAGGCGACGGGTACGAGGTCACGATCCGGCAGAAAGGGAACCTCATCTCGAGCGGCTGCACACGGTGCGACCTGTGCGTGCAGGCGTGCCCGGTCGTCCTGCCCAACGCCTTCGACCAGGGACTGGCCTCGCGGAAGGCGATCTACACTCCGTTCCCCCAGGCGGTCCCCGGCCCGTACTTCTTGGACATCGAGCAATGCGTCAACGATTATCCCATCCTCCTCCCGTGCACCCGGTGCTACGATGCCTGCGGGCCGAAGGCGATCGCTTACGACCGGCCGACCGACGTCCAGCTGAAGCGCGAGGTCTCGTCGGTCATCGTCTCCGCCGGGTTCGAGCTGCTCGACCCCCATCTCCTACCGGAGTACGGGTACGGCACGCACCCGGACATCCTCACCTCGATGGAACTCGAGCGGTTGCTCTCCTCCGCGGGTCCGAGCGGCGGGGAGATCATCTGCCCCTCCGACGGGCGGCACGCGAAGCGCGTGGTCTTCGTCCTGTGCGCCGGGTCCCGGGACGTCCGGAACATTCCCCAGTGCTCCCGGTTCTGCTGCATGTACTCCATCAAGGAAGCCGTCCAGGCGCGCGACCACGGCGTCGAGGACGTGACGATCCTCTACATGGACATCCGAAGCTACGGCAAGGGGTTCGACGGGTTCTACCAGCGCGCTAAGGACCTCGGGGTCCACTTCGTCCACGGCCGGCCGTCCCGCGTCCGGTTCGATGGGGAGGAGCTGAAGGTCCGCGTCGCGGACACCGTCACCGGGGAGTTCCACGAGGTCGGGGCCGACCTCGTCGTGCTGGCGACGGGCGCGAAGCCTCCGAAGGGCCTGTCGGAGCTCGCCAAGGTCCTGGGCCTGAAGACCGGGACGGATGGTTTCATGACCGAGGCGGACGCCCCGCCCGGCATCTTCGTGGCCGGCAGCGCGGCCGGACCGAAGGACATCCCCGATAGCGTGGTCGAAGGCGGGGCCGCGGCGGCGCGGTCGATGGAGCGGGCCAACGAGCGCGCTTGGGCGAAGCCGGAGATCGGTGCGCCGCTCCCGACGGACGGCGAGGCCCGCGTGGGGGTCTTCCTCTGCGACTGCGGCAGCAACATCGCCGGGACCGTGAACGTTCCCACGACGGTGCAGTACGCCACCGCGCTCCCGCACGTTGTGCACGCGGAGGAGGTCCGATTTGCCTGCGCCGCGAACACGCAGGCGGACATGGCGAAGAAGATCGTCGACCTGAAGCTCAACCGCCTCGTCGTGGCCGCCTGCTCCCCCAAGACCCACGAGGGAACGTTCAAGCGGGTCTGCCTACGCGCGGGTCTCAATCCGTATCTCCTCGAGATGGCCAACGTCCGGAACCTCGACTCCTGGGTCCACAAGAACGAGAAGGAACAGGCCACAGCCAAGGCCGACGACCTCGTCCGGATGGGCGTCGAGAAGGCGGTCCGCCTCCAGCCGCTGACCCCGCTCGAGCAGCACGTCGTGCGCGCGGCCCTCGTGATCGGCGGGGGACCGGCCGGCATGTCCGCGGCCTCCAGCCTGGCCCGGATGGGCTACGAGGTCCATCTCGTCGAGAAGAGCGATCGGCTCGGCGGAGCGCTGCGCTTCATGTCGTACGTCGACCCGTCCGGTGTCGAGGCCGGGCCGTTGCTCGACGCGATGGTCCGTGAGGTGGAGTCGTCCGGGACCCGCGTGCACCTCTCCTCGGAGGTCGCCCAGATCGACGGCCATGTCGGCGAGTTCCGGGCCCACCTGTCCACCGGGGAAATCATCGACTTCGGGACCGTGATCCTCGCGACGGGAGGCAAGACCTCGGCCGAGGCCGCGACCTATGGCTCGCTCGCGAGCGCGGTGGCCCCGCTCACCATCACCAACGAGAGGCTGCACGAGATGATCCGCGAGGGCAACGTGCCCGGGGAGCGGGTCACCTTCGTGGGCTGCGTCGGCTCGAGGAATGGGAAGCTCGAGTGCTCCCGGTACTGCTGCGGCTCGATGGTCGGCCAGGCCCTGCGCCTCAAGCGGATGGGGAAGAAGGTGCGGGTCCTCTACCGGGACATGCGCGCCTATGCCCGCGGCGCTGAGGACCTTTACCGTGAGGCCGCCCAAGCGGGGGTCGTGTTCTTCCAGTATCCCGACACGATGCCCGAGAAGGCGCTCCACATCCGGGACGGATGCGTGGTCTTCCGGGACGAGATGCTGGGGAGGGAGGTGGAACTGCCCACCGACCTATTGGTCCTGATGAGCGCGATCGAGCCGACGGAGCAGGAGCTCTCCCAGAAGCTCAAGGTCTCGCGGGACTCCGCGGGTTTCCTCCTCGAACGCCACCCGAAGCTCGGACCGGTCGAGGCGGCCAGCGCGGGGATCTTCCTGTGCGGTAGCGCCCAGGGGCCGAAGGACGTTACCGAGGCGATCGCGCAGGGCTTGGCGACCGCGTCGAAGGCGAGCGGCCTCCTCTCGCACGAGATCATCGAAAAGGAACCCCTTGTCGCGCTCGTCGACGCCGAGCGGTGCAACGGCTGCGGCCGGTGCGTACCCGTCTGTCCGTACGGGGCGATCGAGCCGATGCTCGTGGACGGGAAGAAGAAGGTCCACGTGATCGCGGCAGCGTGCATGGGGTGCGGGACTTGCGGCGCCGACTGCTACCGCGACGCGATCACGAACCCCGGGTTCACCGACGACCAGGTCCTCGCGCAGATCGACGCCGCCCTCGAGAGCGACCCCCAGCACAAGGTGCTGGTCTTCGCCTGCAACTGGTGCAGCTACGCGGGAGCGGACCAGGCCGGGATCGAGAAGATCCAGTACCCGGCCGTCGCGCGCACCGTGCGCACGATGTGCTCCGGCCGCGTCTCGGAGGATTTCGTCAAGCACGCGTTCGAGAAGGGCGCCGGCGCGGTCCTCCTGACCGGTTGCCACCCCGGTGACTGTCACTACATCAACGCGAACGCCTGGACGGAGAAGCGGTTCAAGACCTGGGGCCGGATGTTGGAGCGCAAGGGGATCACCCCCGAGCGGTTCCAGCTCGAGTGGATTTCCGCCGCGGAGGGCAAGGAGTTCGCGCGGAAGATCCGCGACATGGCGAAGGTGCTCGACCGGTACAACGCGTCCCGTGAGAACGGGCCGTCGCCCCCGACGCCCCCGGCGGCCCCGGTGGCGGAGGCCAGCTAGAGGGGACCATGGCGCAAGCTTCCGAGACGATCGTCGCCCCGGTCCGTTTCGACGACGGGACCTGGGAGACCCTCGCGACCACCACCAACGCGAACCTCTGCTTCCAGTGCGGGACGTGCACCGCCGCGTGCCCCCTCGCGGAGAACACCCAGATGCGGGTGCGCCACCTGATCCGCGAAGCTCAGTTCGGCGAGACCGACCCGTTCGTTTGGAAGTGCATGACCTGCGCGGAGTGCAACGCCTCTTGTCCGCGCGGCGTGGACATCGTGGGCATCGTGCGGACCCTTCGGGGGCGCCAGTGGCGCACCCGGGACGTGCCCAAGGGGCTCCCGACGCTCCTGTGGGGGATGTACTCGGACGGGAACACGTTCCGCCTCCCGCCCAAGCAACGCGCCTCCTGGATGCAGGACGTGAAGGTCCCCGGGAAGGGCTCCACGCTCCTCTTCGTCGGCTGCGCCGCCTCCTACGACCCCCGGGCCCAGCGGGTCGCCCGCTCGGTCGCGACGCTCCTCAACCGCGCGGGCGTGGAGTACCAGGTCCTCGGCAACGACGAGGTCTGCTGCGGCGAGGCGGCCCGGTCGGTCGGGCACGACGCGCTGTTCCGAGACCTCCAGCAGCGGAACACCGAGACCTTCCACCAGCGCGGCGTCGAGCGAGTGATCGCGATCTCGCCGCACTCCTTCGACGCGTTGAAGGCCGGCCAGTCGGCCAACGGCGGGCCGGAGGTCGTCCATTACACCCAGGCCATCGCGGAGCTGCTCGACGCCGGGAAGCTCGGGAAATCGCCCGAGAAGGGCATCGTCACCTACCACGACCCGTGCTACCTCGGGCGCCACAACGGGGTCTACGAGGCGCCCCGACGGCTCCTCGAGCTCTCGGGTCTCAAAGTGGTCGAGATGGGGAACACCCGCGGCCAGGCGCTCTGCTGCGGAGGCGGCGGGGGACGGATGTGGATGGAGACCGACCCGCCCGAACGGACGGGGGCCCGCCGCGTCCATGAGGCGGCGGGGACCGGCGCCGAGCTCCTCGCAACGGCCTGCCCGTACTGCGTCAGCGTCTTCGAGTCCGAACGAGGGTCCGAGACGATCCCCGTGACGGACGTGGCCGAACTCATCGTCGGGCGAGCGAAGGCCTGAAGCCATGACGGCCACGAACGGGGGCGGCCTCTGGGTCTACGCCGAGCGACGCGGGGATGGTTCGTTCACGCCGGTGAGCCTCGAGATCCTCGGTAAGGCCCGTGAGCTGGCACGCCAGCTCGCGGTCGAGCTGACGGCGGTGACCGTCGGGGCCGACGGCCCCGCGGCGGCCGAGCTACGGAAGTACGGTCCCGACCACGTCCTCGAGATCTCGCATCCAATGCTCGCCCGCCACGATGGGAAGGCGTACGCCACGGCGATCGCCGCCGAGGTCCACAAGGCCCACCCGTCGACGATCCTCCTCGGCGCTACGAGGAACGGACAGGACCTCGCCGGGCGGCTCGCCGTGCGGCTGCGCACGGGGCTGACCGCGCACGTCACGTCCCTGGAGCTCGAGGGAAGCAACCGCGAGCTCGTCGGCTGGGTCCCCGGGTTCGGCGGGGGGATCGAGGCCGGCATCACCTGTCCCGTGAAGCGGCCCCAGATGGTCACCGTCCGGCCCGGGGTCTTCCCGTTGCCCCCGGAAGGGCCTCTCGTCGGGGACGTCACGACCGTGACCCCCCACCTCTCGGAGAAGGACGTGGGCTCGCACCGGGTCTCGTTCGAGCCGAAGGGCTCTTCCGTCGACCTCACACGGTCCGACGTCATCGTCGTCGGGGGAAGGGGCACCGGAGGGAACTTCCGCCAGATCGAGGAGCTGGCGCACGCGCTCGGTGGCGAGGTCGGCGCGACGCGCGTGGCCACGGATGCCGGCTGGGTCGACCGGGACCGTATGATCGGGCAGACGGGGGTCATCACCCGACCGAAGCTCGTCCTCGTGCTCGGGGTCAGCGGCGCGGTGCAGTTCACCGTTGGCATCGAAGGAGCGGGGACGGTGGTCGCGGTGAACCGCGACCCCCAGGCCCCCATCTTCGACCACGCCGACCTGGGGATCGTGGGAGACCTCGGGCCCGTCGTCGAGTCCCTCCTCCGGACCCTGAAGGAGACCTGACGATGCGGATTGTCGTCTGCCTCAAGGTCGTTCCCCGACCCGAGGAGGTCAAGGTCGACCTAGAGACCAAGATGCTCGACCGGACGGGCGCCCGCTCGGTGATCAACTCCTCCGACATGAACGCGCTCGAGACCGCGCTCGCCTACCGGGACGCCCACGGCGGGACGGTGACCGTCCTCTCGATGGGCCCTCCGCCGTTCGAGCCGTACCTGCGCGTGGCGCTCGCCGTCGGCGCGAACGACGCGATCCTGCTGAGCGACCGCGCGTTCGGCGGGGCGGACACGCTCGCCACCTCCTACACGCTCGCGGCCGGGATACGGAAGATCGGTCACGTTGACCTTGTCATCTGTGGAGAGGAGTCCTCGGACGGCGGGACAAGCCAGGTCCCACCCAGCATCGCCGAGTGGCTGGACGCGTCCCAAGCGACCTATGTGGAGCGGCTCGTCCCGGGAAAGCACGGTACGGTGCGCGCGACCCGGGTCCTCGAGGACGGCAAGGAGACCGTGGAGCTCCCCATCCCGGCCGTGGTCTCGGTGGTCGTCGGGTCGAACGAGCCCCGCTTCCTCGACTACGACCGGTGGGCGTTCGCCCAGAGCGCGAAGGTGCCGGTGTGGGGCGAGAAGGAGCTCGGCGGTGACCCGCAGTACCTGGGGCTCAAGGGGTCCCCCACGGCGGTCGCCGGACTGCGAGAGGTCAAGAAGGCCGGGCGGCGCCACGAGACGTTCACCGTGACCCCGGACGAGGCCGCGGCGAGGATCAAGACCGAGATCGACCGGGCCCGTCTGGCCCGAAGCTGAGCCCCACCGCGAACGCGGCCCCCCTGGCCGGCAGGATTATGGACCTGCGGGTCTGCCCGTCCGGACAGAGAAGAGGTGGGGCGTCCCCCCTCCCGACCGCGGATGACCGAAGCGTTGTACCTGCTCGATGCCTATCGGACGGAGTTCGAGAGCACCGTGGTCTCAGCAGAGGGACCGAGGGTCGTGCTCGCCGCCACGGCGTTCTACCCGACCGGCGGCGGGCAGCCCTGCGACACCGGGACGATCGAAGGCGTGGACGGCCGGGCGTTCCATGTGGCGGAGGTCTCCAAGAGCACGGCAGAGATCTCCCATCTCCTCGACGCCCCCGGGCTCCTTCCGGGAACCCCCATCCGCGGCCGGGTCGACTGGCCTCGGAGGCTGGCGCACATGCGCCACCACACCGCGCTCCACATCCTGAGTGGGGTCGTGTTCCGCAGGTTCGGGTCCGGCATCACCGGCGGACAGATATACGTCGACCGGGCCCGGATGGACTTCTCGCTCCCCGAGTTCAACCCCCAGTTGGCCGAGGAGCTGATCGAGGCCATGAACGAGGTCGTCCGTCAGAACCTAGCGATCCGGGTCCGGTTCGTTTCCCGTGCTGCGATCGAACGGGACCCGTCGCTGGTGCGGGTCGCGGCCCACCTGGTCCCGGACGCGGATCCCGTCCGACTCATCGACATCGAGGGATTCGACGTGCAGGCGGATGGGGGCACGCACGTCCGCTCGACGGCGGAGGTCGGCCTCGCCCGGCTGGTCGGGGTCGAGAACAAGGGCTCCCGCAACAAGCGGATGACCCTCGCGCTCGAGCCGACGCGTTGACTACGGCTGTGTCGGAGGCCCGCTCGCGTCCGAAGGGGGCGCCGCGGGATCCGGCGCGCTCTTTCGTCGGCGACGGAACAGAGCGGCCACCAGGGCACCGATGACCACCACGGCAACGATCCCCCCGAGAAGGGCGTAACCCTCGGCCGCGGGTAGCCCCAACAACGTCGCCGCCCCTGGCGTGGGCGTGAAAGTGAGCGCGAGTCCGACCGGCGCGCCCTTCACGACGATCGTCCCGGAGCTCAAGTTCACCGTGTAGCCCGACACGGGACCGACGGCGAACGAGTACGTGCCGTTGGGCAACGAGAACTTGCCCACGCTCGTCCCGAAGACCACCGGCCCCTCGTTCACCGAGACGCTCCAGTTCGTTCCGGACGGCAGCCCTGTCTCCGTGAACGTGACCGGGAAGGTCACGAGAACGAACTGCGCGACCTCGCTGGCGGCCCCTCCGGTCACGTCGAACGAGCCGTTCGGCTGCAGCGGGGCGTACTCCGGGTCCGTCGCGGCCACCGTGTAGTCGTACGTCCCGTTCGCTTCGACGAAACTGATCGTGCTGTTGGTCGAGCCGTGGGGCGGCCCCTGGGTCAGGTTCAGATACCAGGCCGTACCGCTCGGAAGCCCACGTTCGGTGAACGTCACGGCGTAGGTCACGAGCGCGAAGGGGACGTCTTCCGAAACCGGCGCTCCGTGGACGGCAAAGGACCCTCCGGGGGACGCGTACAGCGGGTTGGTCGTCACGACCGAGTAGTCCCACGTCCCGTTCGGCTCCGGGAACGACAGGGTCGTCGTGGTGGAGGGGAGGGAAGAGGTTCCGCCCACGTTGATCCACCACTCGGCCCCGGACGGGAGGCCGGTTTCGTCGAAGGTGACGTGGAACACCACGAGCTCGAACGTCACCGACTCGTTGACCACGGTCCCGGTCACGTCAAACCAGCCGCTCTCCGGAGCAGGTTTGTAATCCTTGTTCCCCGTCGCCACGGTGTAGTCGTAGCTCGCGTTCGGCTCGGTGAACGCGAGGACGCTGTTCGTGGAGCCGAAATCCGGTCCGCCCGTCACGTTCACCCACCACTCGGTGCCGGACGGTAGGGTCGATTCGTTGAAGGTGACGTTGTAGGTCACCTCGGCGAACACCAGCGTGGGCACGGTGACCGTCTTCCCGGCGACGCTCACGGTCCCCGAGTAATTCAGCGTCATTTCGTGCCAGCCCGGTAGGTCGGTGATCGTGTACGGATGGGTGCCGTTCGGTTCCGTGAAGTTGACGAAGGACGTGGTCGAGCTCACGAGGACCCCGGCCAGGGTGACCGACCAGTCGGTTCCCGTAGGAAGGCCCGTCTCGGAGAAGGTGACGGGGTAAGTAAAGGAGAACGTGACTCGCACCGAAGGGGGCGACCCCGTCGATTCCTTGAGGGGGCTCGCCCCCGGCGCTTCGAACCTCTTCTCGTTGGTCGTCACCGTGTACCGATACGTCCCGTTGGCCAGGTTCACCGAGATCGTCGATCCCGCGGCCGCGCTCCCGCGCGGGAGCGTGAACCCGGCCGGACCCGACGTGAGGTTGACGTACCACGTCGCCCCGGTGGGAAGCCCGCTCTCCAAGAAACTCAACGGATACGTGACCCGGCCGAACGCGAGCGTGTCCTCCGCGACCGCGGTGCCATTCACCGTCACGTTCCCGTCGTACGACAGGTTGTCTTGGTGCCATCCCGGGACGTCACCGATCGAATAGGCGTACGTTCCGTTGGCCTCGGTGAAGACGATCGTTGAGGCCGTCGAACGTTGCTCGACCCCGTTCAGGGTCACCGACCAGCTGGTCGAGGCGGGAAGCCCCGTCTCGGAGAACTGTACCGCGTAACCGGATTGTTCGTAGCCAATGACCCCCTGGGTCTGGCTGCCGGTTTGGAGGCCGATGGTCCAGGCGTTCCCACCGGTCTGGGCGTACGTCAGGCCGGAAGCATCCTCCCCCGTCTGGGTGTTGGAGAGTCCGAAGGTTTGGGTCGCCGCCGGTGCGAAGGTGGTCGACCCGAACGGTTCCACCCACGCCGAGAGGTGTCCCCCGGTCGGCGGTTGGAAGTATCCGAGTCCTCCGCTAGGGCCGCCCACCAATCCGAACTGAGGGGAGAGGAATCCCTCTCCCGGTGAAAAGGCGGGCCCGCCGTTGGTGTATGTCGTGCCCTGCCAGGAGTAGCTGTAGTTGAGACTCCCGACGATGAACGCCGCGCCGGGGACGGGTAAGGTCAGGTTGGACGCAACATTCCCGAAGGAGAAATCGACCTCGGCTCCCAGCGTGCCGGGCGACGTGAGTTGCGTGGTGAAGTTGTAGTCGTTCGGCATCGCCTCATTGAAACTGACCGAGGGCCAGTTGTACTCGTAGACCGTGAGCGATGGGTAGGCGGCGTAGAACGGGAAGACCACCCAGCCCGTGAAGGTCAAGCTCCACTCCGGCGGGCCCCCACTGGCGGGCGCGATGTACACGACGTTCTGGATCCAGTAGACCGGGGCGCCCAGGCTGTTCGCGAGGAAGAAGTTCTGCTGGGTCGAGGCGTTGTAGGCGGCGTCCGGGCCCGTGGAGTAGACGTTGAGCCCAGTAAGGTCGAGCCGGTCCTGGACTCCCGAGAGCCGACCGGCGATCTGCGAAGATGAGTTCTGGAGAACGTACATGGTGTAGTTGTAGGCGTCGAGCGACCCCCACCCGGTCACCAGGTCGTAGGCGTAGGCCGTGGAGTACAGGTAGTTCGACCCCGAGGTGACGTCCCACAGGGGCACCGTGGGGAGAGAGTAGCTGTAGGGACCCGTGGGGATGGCGCCCTCTCCCGTGGAGTTGGAAGGAAGGGTCGCGTACTCATGGTTCGCGATCGAGTAGAGCATCGGGTTGAGGAATCCCAATAGGGGGCTGGCCGTCGCGGCCAGGACGTGGTCGATCTCAGCGACCAAGCCCGCGGTCAGGGGGGACGCGACGCTCGTTCCCGCGACCGGTACGAACTCTCCCGTGCCGCTGGCATTGGTCGCATCGTACTGGTATCCGTCGAGCGTGACGGTCATCAGCGTGTTGTTGGCGAGTCCCGCCAAGTCCGGTACTCCCCGTCCCGCTCCGAGCAGGACGGAGTTGGCTTCGGTGTTGAGTTGCCAGGAAGGTTCTGAAAAGATGAGACTGATTCCCCCGGTCGAGCCCGCGGGACCCCCGTCGTCGGTGGAAATGTTCCAGGCAACCTGGCTCTGAAGCTGCAGGGTCGTCGGGTTGAGCGTGGTCGTCGTTCCACCGACCGCGGTGGTGCCGAAGTCGTTGAACGCCATCGATGAGGGGAACTCGACGGTACTGCCGGTGTACTTCGAGCTCGCACTGTTGTCGTCGGAGTCCCCCGAACTCGCGAGCACGCTGATCCCTCGGACCTGTGCCTGCTGGAGACTGGAGTACCAGCTGGTGTCATTCGTGTCGAGGCCGCCCCACGAGTTCGAGATCACGGTCACGTTGCCCAGGCCCGCCTGCACCGT